>JAEEGH010001009.1_pt1 | contig 85184 bp, 72 predicted proteins | sample 9134181 | NCBI WGS metagenome assembly JAEEGH01 (sample SAMN16246544, study PRJNA631951) | gut metagenome | biome: gut microbiome; feature: rumen; material: DP-attached | host: Bos | place: Iran: Karaj | collected 2018-10 | reverse complement strand
TTATTTCAGCCCCCAGCGGACCTGCATGCGCAGCGAGGTTCTGCAGTTCCTGTACGCCGCCATGGGCAAGCCGGAAATCAGCATCGTCAACCCCTACAGCGACGTGAAGCCCAAGCACTGGTACTACAAGGGGGCCATCTGGGCCTATGAAAAGGGCCTGGAAAAGGGCGAGGACGGCAAGTTCCAAGCCAAGACGCCCTGCACCCGCGGCTACGTGGTGACCTACCTCTACCGCTACTTCACCGGAAACGAGCTGGACGAATAAAACAGCAATCCCATACAAAAAGGGCCTGCCGATCGGCAGGCCTTTTTTGCACTTTTCAGATCAATTTACTTTCCGAACAGGCCGCCCAGCTTGCTGGTGATGCCGTCCACGTTGACCTTGGCCTTGACGCCCTCCACCACCGCGTTGATCTGGTCGTCCGGCAGGTCCACGCCAATCAGGCCTTCCACGGTTCCGGTGGGGTTCTTCTTGAACTTATCGCCGATGTCCTTGTCGTTCTTGACCTTGTTTACGATTTCCTCAATTGTTTTTTTGATGTCGAATGCCATGGGGTTGTCCTCCTTCAAAAAAGATTAATTTGGGGTTACGAATACCGCGGATTCTATGATGACGCCCACCATCGGGACGGACTGCTCGCCGCGATCATTTGTGCCAAGGGGAATCTCGCAGATCTTATCCACCGTCTCCAGGCCCGCCATGATGTAGCCGAAAGCGGCGTAATTGCCGTCCAGAGAGGGGTTGTCGGCGTGCATCAGGAAAAACTGACTGGTGGCGGAATCCTTTACGGTGGTCCGGGCCATGGAGAGCACGCCCCGGACGTGGCGCAGGGGGTTTGCTACACCGTTGGACTGGAATTCGCCCTTGATGGGGGTCAGTACCTCCTCTCCCATGCCGCCCTGGATCATAAAGCCGGGGTAGACGCGGTGGAAGGTCTTGAGGGTGTAGAAACCCCTGCCTACCAAGTCTTTGAAGTTCCGGACGGAGATGGGAGCAACATCGGGACGGAGCCGAACCACAATCTCACCGAAATCCCGTACCGTCAGCTTCACGTAGTCGGTGGGGGTATCGCTGGGCGTAAAATCGGAGACGGACTTGCTGTTGATTTCAGCCTGCACCTGCTCCATGCTCAGGGCTTCGGAAACAGGCGCTTCAGGCTCCTCGTCCTTGTGGGAAAACACCAGCACGGCAATCAGGGCCAGCACGCAGAGCACGGCGGCAGTCGCGCAGATTACCATGAGCTTCCTGATTTTTGCGGATTTGGAATTCTCTTTCTCCAGCTGCGTCCGGGTTTCCTTCATCTTGTAGAAGTTTGTGAGTTCCATTTTGCAGTTCGGGCAGGCTCTCGGCGCCCCCTTGGGCAAGGGCTTGTGACATTTCGGACAGTTCATTCGTTTTCCTCCGTTTTTCCTTTTCTCTCAGTATTCTATTCTCCCGGCAACTCCGTCCTCGCACAGCTCCGTGATCCGCACAGGGAGGACCCGGTTGTGAAGCTCCGTGCCAGAAGCGTATACCCGGATGGAGTTGGGCGCGTGGCCAGTCCAGAGGGCGGTCTGTTCGGGGGCTTGCGGGCAAGCAATGCTTGTCCCTGCAGGCAGGTTTGATACGGTCTCTTCAAACAACACGGCCTGTACGGTGCCGATCATGTTCTCCCGGTAGGCTCGGTTCATTTCCGCGGCCACTGCGATGGCGGCGGCGGAGCGGGCCTCCTTCACGGCGTTGCCCAGCTGGCCGGGGAGCTTGTCCGCCGGGGTGCCGGGGCGGCGGGAATAGGGGAAGACGTGCATGGAGGCAAAGCCGCATTTGCGAATGAAGGCCAGGCTCTCGGCAAACTCCGCCTCCGTTTCCCCGGGGAAACCCACGATCATATCCGTCGTAACGGCGCAGCCGGGGAAATGGGCCTTCAGCAGTGCCACGCTCTCATGATAGCGGGCGGTGTCATAGCGCCGGTGCATCCGGACCAGAACCGTATCCGAGCCGGACTGCATGGACAGGTGGAAATGGGGGCAGAGATTTTTGTGGCCCTCCAGCAGGGCGCAGAAGGTCTCGTCGATGATCCGGGGCTCCAGAGAGCCCAGGCGGATCCGGACCTCCCCCGCCGCCCGGCAGACCGCGTCCAGAAGCTGGGGCAGCCGAAGGGCCCCGGTTTTATCCAGGTCCACGCCCCAGGAGGCAATCTCGATGCCCGTCACCACGATCTCCCGATAACCGGCCTCCACCAACTCCCGCACCTGGGCCAGCGCCTCCTCCAGGGGCAGACTCCGCACCGGCCCCCGGGCGTAAGGGATAATGCAGTAGGTGCAGAAGTTGGAACAGCCGTCCTGAACCTTCAGCATGGCCCGGGTCCGGGCGGCCAGACCGCCGGGGGGAAGAATTTCAAAGGCCCGCCGCCGAAGGGCTTCGTCCAGGGACTCCCGCTTCTGCCGATCCGTCACAGCGGCCAGGGCCAGCTCCAGGAAGGCCTCCCGCCCGGCGGAGCCGGAGATTACGTCCACCCCCAGGGCCCGGACGTCCTCCGGCTTCACCTGGGAATAACAGCCGCAGACCGCCAGCACTGCCGCCGGGCACTGCTTTCGCAGCCGCCGGATCACGTTTCGGTTTTTCTTGTCCGCCACGGCGGTGACGGTGCAGGTGTTGACAATTGCCAGCTCAAAATCTTCCCCGGGGCCAACCTCGGTATGGCCCCGGGCCTTCAGCCATTGCTCCATGGCCTGGGATTCGTATTGATTAACCTTGCAGCCCATGGTTACAATAGAAAAATACATGCAATCACCCTGAACGCACAATGCACAGCGCAAAATGCGGAATAGATTTACTGATGTCTGGGCAGATAATAGTCGTCGCCCTTTTGGTAGAAGGGACAGCGGCCGCCGTGTCTGGCAAAGGCCCGCTCAAATTCGTCCTCATCCAACTCCATGCGGCAGTAGTATTCGTCCAGCTCCTCGTCATAGTCGTAGTGCCAGCAGGTTTCGCAAATTGACGGCTCCATAGCTGAAACCTCCCGTGTTTTTTGTTATCATACCATATCTTCCGCCAAAAAGAAATACTTGCCGCTGAACTTTTTGTAAAACTTACCGTTGAAAATTTTGTAAAACCCTGTTGAAAATTTCGTAAAATAATGGTACAATACAATAGATTAGTTATCAGATTCTCTGTCACAGGAGGGGTTCAACCATGGGTATCGTTGTGATCGGCGCTGTGTTTGTGGACATCAAAGGATTTCCCTCCGGGCAATACATTCCCCAGGGGCGGAACGTGGGCTGGATTGAACAGGTCCACGGCGGCGTCAGCCGAAACGTGGCGGAGGACATCGCCAACGTGGAGCTTCGCCCCACCTACGTCAGTCTGGTGGACAACAACGGTGCAGGCGAGGAGGTCATCCGAAAGCTGCGGAGCCACAAGGTCAACACCGACTATATTCTCTCTGTCCGCAACGGCATGGGCACCTGGCTGGCCGTCTTTGACCACACCGGCGACGTGGTGGGCTCCATCTCCCAGCGCCCCGACATGACCCCCTTGCTGGATCTGCTGGAGGAAAAGGGCGATGAGATCTTCTCCCAGGCTGACTCCATCGTGGTGGAGATCTGCCTGGATAAGGAAATTGTCAAAAAAGTCTTCCGCCTGGCCAAGCAGTATGCCAAGCCGGTCTATGCCGTGGTGGCAAACATGTCCATCGCGGTTCAGCGCCGGGACTTCCTCCAGGACTGCGCCTGCTTCATCTGCAACCGGCAGGAGGCCGGCATCCTCTTCTCCGACGACTATTCCCAGGCCACCATCCCGGAGATGGAAACCATCCTGGCGGAAAAGGTCCGTCGGGCCAGGATTCCCAGCATGATTATCACCCTGGGCGACAAGGGCGCCGTCTATGCCGATATGTTCGGCTATAAGGGATACTGCCCCGCCCGAAACGTCATTGTGAAAGACACCACCGGTGCCGGTGACGCTTTCTGTGCCGGTGTGGCTGTGGGTCTGACCTACGGCAAGACCTTGGCTGAATCCTGCGAGATCGGCTCCTTCCTGGCAGCCTCCGTGATTATGACCTCCGAAAACGTATGTCCCCGCTTCCTGCCCAGCGAGCTGGGTCTGGACGTGGAGGTTCCGGAGGATGACGGCTAATCATTTTCAAGCATAGTGAGGATTATCATGAAAGCACTGTTTCAACGTATTACCGCTGTTTGCCTGGCTGTTTTACTGTGCTTCGGCGCGGCGGAGTCCGCCTTTGCCGTTTACACGCTCCCCTCTCCCGCCTGCACGCTGGGCACCACTCCGTCGGACATGCTGGCCGGCGGCGGCCATCGGGTCCAGGCCGACGGATGCGTGTACTACGTCAACGAAACTGACGGAAACATATACACACTGAGCCGCCCGTACATATCCGAATTCGTTGCAGACGGCCCCGCGGCGGCGCTGAACTATGCCGACGGCGTCCTCTATTTTGCCCGGCCCCGGGAAGCAGACTTTGATTTGTGCGCCCTGGACCTGGAAACCGGCACGGAGCGCATCCTGCTGGAGGCTTTCCCCGGCAGCATTGACATGCTCTACCTGGTCAACGGCAAGTATCTGGACTTCTCCTGCGGTGACACCGTATGGCAGTTCCCCCTCCAGGGCGGCGAATGCACTGTGATTCTGACCACCCAGGAACTTCGGAGCTTTGTCCCCACCGGCAGCGGCCTGATCTACGCCACGGGCGGGCTCTTTGACTACACCCTCTATGCCAACGGAAAGCTTGTGTCCCGGCATGTGGAGGATTACACCGTTCGCTTTGACCTGGAGGACGGCCTGCTGGTCTACACCTGCGACGGAAAAGACGTTCAGATGAATCTGGCCGAGCTCTTTGCCGGTGTGTTCCGGCTCCAGGACTTTGAAGGCCTTCCCATTGACCCGGACGCGGAGGACGCCGATCCGGAGGGATATGTTCCCAATCCTGTTGGCACCTCACTGTGGTACACCGGTGCCGTCACCGACGGCCGCACCAAATACACCGGGGCCTATTCCGGGTTGCCCAAGGATTCGGTCCGGCAGCCCCAGAATGACGGCACCATGAACATTGTCCGTCGGGCCCGCCAGATGCTGAACATTCAGTGGACCCCGGTGGACCTCATCGGCGGCTGGGGCTACACCGACCCTTCCTACGGTCTGGAGATTGTCTATGAGCCCGAGGTTACCTACACGGGTCTGCCCTACGGCCAGGCCCTGAGCTATGTGCCCTGGAACACCTCCTACGCGGGCTTCATCAACTCCGTCAACGAAATCAACAGCAAGATGTACACGGAGCGCGTTACGTACGAACGGGGCTCCCAATACTATGGCACCGACTGCTCCGCCTTTGTCTCCTGGGCATGGCAAACCCCCAGCCGGAAGGTCTGCACCACCCTGATGAGCTGGGAAAACACGGTGAAGGTCGGCCGCTCCTACACGGACATCAGGCTGGGCGACGCGCTGATCAGCAGAGCCCACGCCGTACTGGTCACCGACGTGACCTACACCATGGACGGCAAGGAGATTACCTCCATTGAACTGTCCCAGGCGAACCCCACCAGCACCTACAACGGCTGCTGCTATTCCACCCGCTACACCGGAACGGCGGCCCTGCAGAGCCTGAACAACTCCTATTTCATGCGAGGCAGCTACTCCATCTACCGCAACACCAAGCGGAATGACGTCACCTACACCCACGACTGCATGGTGCCCGTTGAGGGAGACGTGTGCTCCGTCTGCGGCTACGGCTCCGGTTCCGGGCAGGAAGATCCCTACGTCCCCGTGGGCATCGACGTGAGCGCCCATAACGGCGCCATTGACTGGAACGTGGCGGCGACCCAGATCGACTTTGCCATCCTGCGCATCGGCTACACCGGCAACACCGAGGGCGGCATTTACAAGGACAACACCGCAGCCGCCAACATTCAGGGCTGCGTGGAAAACGACATCCCCTTCGGCCTCTACTACTATGCCGGTGCCACCACCCCGGAGAAGGCCATGGAGGAGGCGGACGCCGTGCTGGGCTGGCTGCTGGAGCTCGGCGTCACCCCCTCGCTCCCAATCTTCTACGACGTGGAGGAGCCACGGAATATTCTCACTCTTTCCGATTCCGACCTCGCCCAGGTAATTGCAGCCTTCTGTGACCACTTTGGGGACGTCGGCATCCGTTCCGGCGTCTACGCCAGCGCCAGCCTTTGGGATAATCGGCTCACCGGCGAAGCTTACGACCGGATGGCCCATTGGGTGGCTCACTGGGAAACCGGTGCGCTGACAGCCGCCCCCGGTGCAAGCCTCTGGCAGTACACCAACGGTGGAAAAATCGCGGGCGTTTCCGGAGAAGTAGACATGAACTACTGGATCGGCACTCTGGGTAACACGGAGCATCCCTCCACTGCTCAATTAACCGCGCCCCGCTGCCTGGACGGCAAGCTTGTCTCCACCTGCGTCAAATGTGATCTGGTGCAGGAGCTGCCCATTCGCGGCGCGGGCCACAGCCCCGGCAGTACGGAAATCGTCAATGAGTTGGAGCCCACCTGCACCGAAACCGGCGTCTATGAGGAAGTCACCTACTGCGCCGTCTGTGGGGAAATTTCCAGCCGGCTGGTCATTCCCATGGAGCCGCTGGGCCATGCCTGGGAGCTGACCGGATTCCTGTCGGAGGGCGAGACGCCCCATGAGAGCATCGGCCAATTCACCTGCTCCCGCTGCGGCGAGACCGAAGAGGCAGAGCTTTGCGCCAGGGAAATATTCATCGACATGCCCAAGAAGAGCCACTGGGCCCATGACGCCATTGACTGGGCCTTCTTCAACGGTCTGTTCCGGGGCATCTCCGAAAACCGTTTTGGTCTGGACATGACCATGGACCGGGCCATGCTGGTGACAGTGCTTTACAGCATCGCCGGACGGCCCGAGGTGGAGGGCACGCTTCCCTTCCGGGATGTAAAACCCAGGGCCTATTACTACAAGCCGATTCTTTGGGCCTACCAAAACGGCGTGGCCGGCGGTACCGGGACGGACAGCTTCTCCCCCACCGCCCCCGTCACCCGGGAACAGGTGGCTGTGATGCTGCTCGGCTTCCTGCGTTCCATGGGCGAGAACCCGGAAATCCATGAGGATATCCTGGACACTTATCCGGACGTGGACCGCGTCAGCGGCTTTGCGGTTTCCGGCATGGCCTGGGCCGTGGAGAACGGCATTCTGAGCGGCAGCCCGGTGGACGGAGCCGTCAATCTTCTGCCCCGCAACAGCGCGTCCAGAGCGCAGGTTGCCGTGATGTTCATGCAGTTTACCAAGCTGCTCCAGGGGCTGGGGCTCTGGGAGCCGGCAACCTTCCGAAGCCTGGTTCGAATTCGTCCGGGCAGCGACGAAGCCGTGTCCCGATAACAACAAGAAACCGCGGCAGTTGACGAACTCCGTCAACTGCCGCGAAATTATTATATTTACAGCTTTTTCATGTGGGCGGAAGCGGTTTTGGCCAGCAGCTTCTTGGTTCCCTTCTCGTCAAAGGCCACCTCCAGCAGGGCGTCGCTGCCCATCTTGGTCACCGTGAGAACCATGCCCCGGCCAAAGGCATTGTGGAGCACCGTGTCCCCTGCCCGGTACTCCGGCACAGGGACCGCTGCCTTGGAGGCAGCAGGCGGCGCATACCGGGACTTGGTGCTTTGGAATCCGTTTCCCCGGGAAGGTCCCGGCTCCCAGCGGCTCCCCCGCTCGGAAAATGGAAGGTCGTCGTAGACTATTCGCACCTCTTGGGCGGGCCGGGCAGGCTTCAGAGGCCGATCCAGCAGCTCGGGCGGGATGTCCCTGACAAAGCGGGACAGGCGGTTCACCGTGGTCCTGCCGTATAGCATTCGCTGGCGCGCGTGGGTGATGGTCAGGGTTTGCTTGGCCCGGGTGATGGCCACGTAGCAAAGCCGCCGTTCCTCCTCCAGATCGTCGGCATCGCCGATGCTCCGAAGGCTGGGGAAGAGGCCGTCCTCGGCCCCCACCAGGAAAACGTGGGGGAATTCCAGGCCCTTGGCGGTGTGAATGGTCATCATCACCACAGCATCCGCCTCGGCGTCATACTGTTCAATGTCGGTATACAGGGCGATTTCCTCCAAAAAGCCGTGGAGAGAGGCGTCCTCCGGGTGGTTTTCCACATAGCCCACCAGAGAGGAGCGAAGCTCCCGGACGTTCTCCAGCCGGGTCCGGCTCTCCACGTCGTTGTGGGCCTCCAGCATGGCGGCGTAGCCCACCTTCTCCACCAGGGCGTCGTAAAACTCCGGCAGAGGCAGGCTGTCCAGCAGAGCGGCGCAGTCCTCGATCAGCACCGAAAAGGCGGTCAGCTTAGCCGCGGCCTTCTCCAGGGCCGGATAGTGATAGGCGTCCGCCAGCACCAGATACAGGGGAAGGTTCTGGTTTTCCGCCAGCCGCCGCACCGTCTCCAGGGTTTTGGCTCCAATCCCCCGGGGCGGGTTGTTGACAATCCGGTTCAGCCGCAGATCGTCGGCCCGGTTGTTGATGAGCTGCAAATAGGCCAGCATGTCCTTGACCTCCGCCCGGTCGAAGAAGCGGGTGCCGCCGATAATCCGATAGGGAATGGCGTTGAATTTGAAGGAACGCTCCAGGGCGTTGGACTGGGCGTTGGTCCGGTAGAGGACGGCGAAATCCCGGAATTTCGCGGGGGGGGAGAGGGCGAAGATCCGCGCCGCTACGCAGTTGGCCTCTTCGTTCTCGTCGGCGGTCTCCTTGACCGTGATCCCCGTGCCGGCGGGGTTCCGGGTCCAGAGCTTTTTGCCCTTGCGGCCCTTGTTCTGCCGGATGACGGCGTTGGCCGCGTCCAGAATCTGGGGGGTGGAGCGGTAATTCTGTTCCAGCCGGATCAGCCGGGCCCCGGGGAAATTCTCCTCGAAGTTCAGAATGTTCTCGATGGTGGCGCCCCGGAATTTGTAGATGCTCTGGTCGTCGTCGCCCACCACGCAGATATTCTTCCTGCCCCCGGCCAGCAGGGCGGCCAGGCGGTATTGCAGGCGGTTGGTGTCCTGGTACTCGTCGATGAGCACGTAGCGGAACCGGTTTTGCCAGAAGGTCCGGACCTCCTCGTATTCCTGCAGCAGCTGTACCGTCAGCAGGATGATGTCGTCGAAGTCCAGGGCATTGGCCTCCCGGAGCTTCCGCTGGTAGGCCGTATAGCAGGCGGAAACCGTATCCAGGCGGGCGTCCCCGGCAGTTTGGGCCTTTTCCGCGTAGTCCTGGGGAAACTGCATGGCGTCCTTGGCCCGGCTGATATGGGAAAGGACAAGCCGGGCGGGCAGCTCCTTTTCATCCACCCGAAGGTCCTTCATCACGTCCTTCATGACCCGCTCGGAGTCCGCGGTGTCGTAGATGGTGAACTGCCGGTCATAGCCCAAGCGGTCGATCTCCCGGCGCAGGATGCGGCAGCAGGCAGCGTGGAAGGTCATGGCCCAGATCTCGGCGGCCTCCGGCCCCAGCATGGCCGCCAGCCGGTCTTTCAGCTGATTGGCCGCCTTGTTGGTGAAGGTGATGGCAATGATCCGCCAGGGCTCCACGGGACGCAGGGCGCAAAGGGCGGCGGTCTCGTCGTCCATTGGGCCATCCTTAGCCGCTGCCGCCTCAAGAGCGTCAAGCTCCGACTGGCCGAAGCCCTCCGGAAGCTCCGGAGAATCCGAAGCACAGCCGAAGCGGATCAAATTGGCAATCCGGTGGATCAGCACCGTGGTCTTGCCGCTGCCGGCGCCAGCCAGCAGAAGCAGGGGCCCCTCGGTGGTCAGGACCGCCTGGCGCTGCATCTCGTTCAGAGCGGAAAATTCCCGGCCGATCAGCTCCCGTCGGAGCTGTAAGAATCTTTCTTTCTGTTGTTCGTTCATATTACGATTCCTTTTGTTTCGGGTCGCTTTCTTTTGGTGCGCGCCGCCTGGGCGCGTTCAGCTTTCGTCGTTCCAGCTCGCGGTTCAAAATCCCGCCGCAGAAGAAGAGGAAGAGGCACACGTAAAGCCAGAGCATGGCCATGGCTATTACGGAAAGGCTTCCGTAGTAAATGGAATAGTTGGAGAATTTGTCCGCGTAAATGGTGAAAACCCAGGAAAAAGCCGTCCAGAGAACCGCCGTGGCCAGGGCCCCGGGAAGAGAGGCGGAAAAGGACACCTTCCGGTTCGGCAGCACCGCATACAGGGCGGCAAACAAAAGGGTCAGCACCAGCACCGACAGCACGTGGCGCAGTCGGCCCAGCTGCAGCAGCAGCTCCCCCAGCTCGCTGCCTCTGGACAGCAGCTTGGTAATCAGCTTATCGCTCAGCAGGCCCAGTGCCAGGAGCAGCACCAGGGCCAGCACCCCTGCCAGGGAGAACAGCAGGGCCCGGAGCCGGAGCCAGATGGGGTTGCGGGTCTCCCGGGCCACATAGATCCGGTTCAGCCCCCTCTGGAGGCTCATGACCCCCTTGGAGGTCATCCACAGGGCCGTCACCGCAGAGATCGACAGGAACGCGGAAGAATTCACGGCAAAAAGCTCGTCGATCATGTAATCCGTCAGAGAATTCAGGCTGGCGGGAACCACGTTTTGCAGCAGACTCCGCAGGCTGTCCGGGGAGATGGGGGTGAGCTGGAGGATGCTGATCAGCAGCATCATAGCCGGGAATATCGCCAGAATCCAGAAATACGCGGCATAGGCCGCAAAGATGTGAATCTCCAGCCGCTGCACGTTGCGGTAGAAATGTTTGACCCGCTCCCACATGGCCGCCCCTCCTTCCCGGATGATTTCGCGGAGAATATTATACCAGCTTTCACCGGGAAAAGCAATCGAAAAGGCAGAGAAAACGCCTCCTGACGGAGGCGTTTCATCAATAGTCAAACTCATTGTTGCCCACCCGGATCCTGGCGACGGGCGCTTCGCCCCGATAGGGCTTCCGAATCTCGATCAGGTTCAGCACCTGATAGCCCATAGAGCGGAGGAATCGGATCACGGCTTCGTTATTGGGATGCACGTAGTTGTACACCGTTTCCTCTCCCATAGACGCCGCCAGCTCCTCCGCCTTGCGGAACAGCAGGGAGCCCACGCCCCTTCGCCGGTATTCCTCCCGCACGTAGAGCTGCTCCACCCAAAGGCAGCCGCCGTCGATCCTGCACACCAGGTAGCCCGCCAGGCTGCCGCCTTCCTCGGCGGCAAAGACGGGATAGCCGGATCGCAGAAAATCCAGAAGCTCCGCTTTCCCATCCTCCACGTTTGGCTTCGCCTCCACGCCCCGGAAGGCGCTCAGCGTCACCCGAAACGCCGCAGCCATGGGCGCGGCCTGCTCCGCCAGTGTTTCATCCAGTCGGATAATGTTCATCCGATTCTCCTTCCTCCTCCGATTCGTTATCGTTTCTTGTACAGCACCAGCTCCGGGTTCGCCCCTTCCGCGCCGTAGGTACAGATCAGGATAAAGTCCCGGTTGGCCAGGACGCCGAAGCAGCGTTCCTGCCCGTCCGTCGTCTCCAGTTGGTTCCCCAGATAGGTCGTCTCGTCCTGCAGGAATTTCACACGGATTCCGCTGGGCAGCGGATAGGCCAGGTTCACATAGGCCCCCACCAGGGCGTTCAGCCTTTCCAGCTTCGGCATCCCCGGAATGTGCAGGGCGTTGATCTCCTCGATCAGCTGCTTCTTGAAAGCCTCAAATTTCCCGCCGTCGCTGTATTCCTCAAAGCGCTTCCAGTAGTCCAGCCTGGGCAGGCTCTCCTTCATGTAGGCTCTGGCCTGGTCCTCGGTGAAGCCCTCCTTGGCCATGTGGGGAATGCAGACGTTGATCAGCTCGTCCATGTCGCTGTAGGTGAAGGTCCCATCGGCGTAGCACCACTTGCAGAATTCCTCGTTGCGGGTTCCGTCCTGCTCCCGGCTGATGATGGCGTCGTCCAGGGGCATTCCGCAGCACTGGCAGATCAACTGCCGGGGCGCTCCCAGCAGGGTGTTGATGGAAACGTCGTACAGCCTGGACAGCAGCTTCAGCGTCTCGGTATTTGGCACGGTATCGCCGGTTTCCCAGCGGGACACCGCCTGCCGGGTCACAAAGACCTTCTCTGCCAGTTCATCCTGGGAGTAGCCGTTTTTGGTGCGAAGCTCCAGAAGTACGTCTTTTGTCGTCATTTGAAACACCTCCTGTATCCCATGATAGCACAAAAGCGCCCGAATGAAAAGCAACCTGCTGTTGCGTCGGCCTCCCGCGCCGCTTTCAGGGCTTTTTCAGCACAATGATCTGATTTCCCTTTTGGTTGGTTCGCCGGGAGAGCACTTCCCTGCCCTCCGTCAGGCGGCGGATCAAAGCATCGTCATAGGGGCAGAAGATCATGCCCGCCCGCTTGGAGCCCTCGGTATAGCGCAGGCTGCCGTCAGGCAGGACCTCGTGGGGATGGGCGTAGTCCTCCGCTTCCGCGGTATCGAAGGAGAGCATCACCAGGCCACCGGGACGGATGATGCGGAACAGCTCCTCCACCGCGCTTTGGGCGTCGGAGAAGCGCATGTGGTCCAGCACCGAGTAGGCCAGGGCAGCGTCAAAGGCCCCGTCCGGGTAGCCGGTATCCAGCACAGAGGCCCGCTTCAGCTCCGGCGCGTAGCCAAAGGCTTTCAGGCCCTCCGCCGTGATCTCCACGGCGGTTTCGGAAATGTCGAAGCCTTTCACCGCAAAGCCGTTGGACAGCAGGGCCAGGGTGTAGGCCCCGAAGCCGCAGGCGGCGTCGCAGACGGTTTTCACCCCCTGCTGCCGGAAAAGCGCAAACTCCGGGAGGGCCAGGCCGCGGTAGCTCGCCAGGTATTGAAACAGGCTTTCTCTGTCCTCGTTTTGCCAGCAGGTTTCCCAGAATTCCGGCTGTATTTCGGTTGCTTCCTCCCCGCCTTTTTCCTTGTTTGTGTCTGGTATTTCACAGCCCGTCCGAATTATGTACAGTTCCCGCAGCCATTCCGGTTGCTCTCTCCATTCGTCCCTCAGCTTCTCCAGGGTTCTTTTTCCCACCCTGCGGTCAAAGAGGGCAAACATGGCAACCAAGGGATTCTCGGAACGGATGCTTTTGCGTATGTCTTCGCTTCTGTACGCCTCCAGGGCCCGGCAGAACTCGCCGTCGGTGTATTCCGTCCGGGTTTCCGGAGGGTATCGGTCCATCAGCGCCCAAAAATCCGCCCAATAGTCTCGGATGCTCATCTGTTCCGGCTTCTCGGCAAGTCCCTGCCCGATAAACCAGGAATTCACCGTCTCCCAGGAAAAACGCTTAAACAGGACGCCGTCCAGGTACATTTCAAAAAAGCGGCAGCCGTCCATCCCCGCCCCGGTGGAGCAGTGATAGCGCACTCTCCCCTTCCAGGCCGGGGCGATCATTTCCTGTTCCAGATACTTCCGCATCCCGCTCCAGGAGGCTTCGGCTCTCCCCATGGTGTTTATCCCCTCCACATTCCGCGTCGTGTCAATCCCTACTGTGTAATCGGGAGCTGTTCTCCCAGGAAACGGGGGTCCGGCCGGAGGATGCACAGGAAGAAGTCCTTGGCCCGGGCCAGGCACTCCCGGGCCTCCCGGGCGTATCTGCCGGCGTAATCGGTCCGGCGGGCGTCAGCCCCGTAGGTCTCCAAGCCGATGGCGTCGGCGATATAGGCCGCCCGGAACAGGTGGTACTTCTGCGTGACGACAATCACGCTGTTCACGCAGAAAATCTCCTTGGCCCGGACGATGCTGTCATAAGTGCAGAAGCCCGCGTGGTCCCGGACAATATGCTCCCGGGGAATCCCCTGCTTGTCCACCAGATAGTCCTCCATGGTCTGAACCTCGTTGTATTCGTTTCTGCCGTTATCCCCGGACACCAGAATCCGGTCCGACGCCCCGGCCCGGTACAGGGCCGCGCCCAGGTCCAGCCGCTCCCGCAGGATGGGGCTGGGTTCCCCGCCCGACACGCCCGCGCCAAGGATCAGAATGCAGTCCGCCTTCTTCGCAGGCAGTCCTGCGCTGATCTCCCCGTCAGAATACTGTAAGTCCAGAATGAACGACTGGCCGCGAAACACCACGAACATGTGGGCCGCCACGCAGAGCAGCGCGCCGATCAGAATCAGAAGCAGCAGGCGGCGAAACAGCTTCCCCAGCCCGGACCGCTTCTTTCGGTCCTGTTTTTCCTTTTTCCGTTCTTTTTCTTGTTTCTTTTTGCTCATTTTTTCTCTCTTTCTGCTGCTGCGGCAGTATCGTTTATACGAATGTTTTATACCTCGATGGACAGCACGTTCAGGCCCAGGGCGCTGTTGTAGTGCATCTCCCTGGCATAGCGGCTGACGATCCGCAGGCCCACGTTGTGGGTGACGTCGGCCGGGTCCATCATCTCCACCACCTCCTTGGGGTTGAAGCGGCGGCAGTCGTCCTTCACCCGAAGCAGCAGGGTGTCAGCCTTTTTGACCACTCGGAGCTCCACGCTATGCCGTTTGCCGTCTCCAAAGCCGTGCTCCACCACGTTGGCGGTAAGCTCCTCCATGCAGAGTCCTGCGTGGAAGGCCCGTTTTTCGTCAAAGCCCATATCCCGGCAGAAGTCGATGATGTGAGCCGAGACCGCGGTAATGTCCTCCGGACTGCGGACCGTAATGGCAAGCCGCCGATCCTGCGGTACGCCAAAGCCTTCTTCTATGGTGAGCAGCTCTTCCACACTCCGGGGAAAGCGGCGGTTCCTGATCCAGGCATAAATCCCCACGACCAGGGTGGTATAGACCCCGTTCAGCACATGGGCAGTCCAGACGCCTCCCGCTCCGAAGGCCGGGGCCAGCACCAGGGCGGACAGGCACACTCCCGCGGCGCCGTCCATCACGGAAAGCACGTTGACAATCGGCATCCGGTTACTGCTCTGGTAATAGTTGATGAAAATACCGCAAATCGCCGAAAGCGGCATACACAGGGGGTAGATGCGGAAGAGCTGCTTCGTCAGCCGGAAGACGTTGGAGGCCGCGTCCGGGAAGAAAACCTTTGTCAGCGGAACCGCTGCCAACGCCACAGCCGCCGCCACCCCCGCCACGATGGGCACGCCCCGGAAGAGAGCGGTTTTCATGATCTGCACGATGCCCACCCGGTCCTCCTCGCCGATGTAGACGCTCACCAGCAACCGGGTGGCCGACGCGACGCCGGCGGTGGCAGCGTAAAGCAGACCGCCAAAGGTATTCAAGGCCGCCAGTGCGGCAACGCCGTCCCGTCCGGCGCAGTCCAGCAGCAGGGCGTTGACCGCAAATCCCCGCAGGGCCAGGCAGAGCACCACCAGGGCCCCGGGGAAGCCGATGCGGAGAATGGGCCACAGGTCCCCGGCATCGATCCCCCGGAAGCTGAACCGGAGCACGGCCCGCTTTTGAAGATAATAGGAAGCGAGAACCAGGAAAAAGGCCCAATAGCTCAGGGCCGTGGCAAGGCCAAGGCCGAAGAGCTCCCAGCGGAACACAACGATAAAGAGATAGTCCAGGGCCGCGTTGACAAACATCATCACCAGAATTCCCGCATACACCCGCTTGTTCTGCTGCTCCAACTGCAAAAAGGCGGAGAGCTGGGCGCAAAGCATCTGGGGCAGAATCCCGGCGGCGGTGCCCAGAATATAGGCCCGAAGACCCCCGGCGGAGACGCCGTCCGCCCCGAGACAGTTCGCCACCCCTGCGGGAAAGAAGAAACAGGCGGCGGAGGCAAGGGCGGAGAACCCGAAGACCACCAGCATATCCAGGGAGAAGACGCTTCTGGTCCTGCGCACCTGGTTCTTTCCCAGGAATTGACCGCAGAGGATCTGGGAGCCCCCCAGAAGCACCGCGTTGACGGTTTCAATAATTTTAATCAAGGGCATATACAGGCCGGTGACCGTCATCGCCTCCGGGCCGATGAACCGGCTGGCCATCACTCCGTCAATGACGGAATTGAGGCTGCCGATGGCCACAAGAAGTATCTGCACGGGGATCAGCCGAAAGAAGAGCTTTCGAAGCATCAGGGCGTCGTTTTTCATCTCTGTCACCTGCGATCTCTGTTTGGCAGCACGTAAAATCAGATTCGGATGAATACATCCCGGTTAAATAGAGTATACCATAGAGCGACACGGCCCGCAAGGAAAAAGAGCGGGAAGCGCAGCGCAATTGTAAAATTTCGGTGGAGCCCTTGTAAGGCGCAAACATATATGCTATAATTTTATGCAGAATACCACCCGAACAGAAAGGAACACAAGATGATGGAACAAAACTACCCAATCGTTGACAGCGTCGAGGCGCTCAAAGAGGCTATCGCCCGGGTACGGGCCGCCCAGCAGCGCTTTGCCGCCTATACCCAGGAGCAGGTGGACGCCATCTTCCTGGCCGCGGCAACCGCGGCCAACCAGGCCCGGATCCCTCTGGCCCGCATGGCCGTGGAGGAGACCGGCATGGGCGTGGTGGAGGACAAGGTCATCAAAAACCACTATGCCGCGGAGTATATCTACAACCACTACCGGGATATGAAGACCTGCGGGGTGATCTCCGAGGACAAGGCCTACGGCATCAAGACCATTGCGGAGCCCATTGGCCTTGTTGGCGCCGTCATTCCCACCACCAATCCCACCTCCACCGCCATCTTCAAAACCCTGCTGGCCCTGAAAACCCGCAACGGCATGATCATCAGCCCCCACCCCAGAGCCAAGGCCTCCACCGCCGCGGCAGCGAAAATCGTGCTGGAGGCCGCCGTCAAGGCCGGCGCTCCGGAAGGTATCATCGCCTGGATCGACGTGCCCAGCCTGGAAATGACCAACCTGCTGATGAAGGAATCGGATATCATCCTGGCCACCGGCGGCCCCGGCATGGTGAAGGCCGCCTACTCCAGCGGCAAGCCCGCCCTGGGCGTGGGCGCGGGCAACACCCCCGCCATCATTGACGACACGGCGGATCTGGTGCTGGCCGTCAACTCCATCATCCACTCCAAGACCTTTGACAACGGCATGATCTGCGCTTCGGAGCAGTCCGTCATTGTCCTGGACGGGGTTTACGAGCAGGTCAAGGCGGAGTTTGCCGCCAGAGGCTGCTATTTCCTGAAGCCGGAGGAGACCGAGAAGGTCCGCAAGACGATCCTGATCAACGGCGCCCTGAACGCCAAAATCGTGGGCCAGCGGGCCGCGACGATTGCCGCTCTGGCCGGCGTCACCGTTCCCGAGACCACCAAGATTCTTATCGGCGAGGTGGAGAGCGTGGAGCTCTCCGAGGAATTCGCCCATGAAAAGCTGTCTCCCGTGCTGGCCATGTACCGGGCAGCGGACATCCAGGACGCCTTCGCCAAGGCGGAGCGGCTTATCGCGGACGGCGGCTTCGGCCACACCTCCGCCATCTATCTGAACGTGCAGACGGAGCAGGAGAAGCTGGCGGAGTTCTCCGAACGGATGAAGACCTGCCGAATTCTGGTGAACACCCCCTCCTCCCACGGCGGTCTGGGAGACCTGTACAATTTCATGCTCACTCCCTCCCTGACCCTGGGCTGCGGCTCCTGGGGCGGCAACTCCGTCAGCGAGAACGTGGGCTGCAAGCACCTGCTGAACATCAAAACCGTGGCCGAAAGGAGAGAGAATATGCTTTGGTTCCGCGCCCCGGAGAAGGTATATCTGAAAAAGGGCTGCCTGCCGGTGGCTCTGGACGAGCTGAAAACCGTGATGCACAAGAAACGCTGCTTTGTGGTCACGGACCGTTTCCTCTATGAGAACGGCCACACCAAGCCCATCACTGATAAGCTGGAGAAAATGGGAATTGCCCACAGCTGCTTCTTCGACGTGGCCCCCGACCCCACCCTGGCCTCCGCCAAGGCCGGCGCGGAGCAGATGAAGGTCTTTAAGCCCGACTGCATCATCGCCCTGGGCGGCGGCTCCGCCATGGACGCAGGCAAGATCATGTGGGTGCTCTACGAGCATCCCGAGGTGGACTTCATGGACATGGCCATGCGCTTCATGGACATCCGCAAGCGGGTCTACAGCTTCCCGAAGATGGGCGAAAAGGCATACTTTATCGCCGTCCCCACCTCCGCGGGCACCGGCTCCGAGGTGACCCCCTTCGCCGTGATCACCGACGAGAAGACCGGCGTGAAGTATCCCCTGGCGGACTATGAGCTCCTGCCCAAAATGGCGATCATCGACACCGACTTCCACATGACCGCCCCCAAGGGCCTCACCGCCGCCTCCGGCATCGACGCCGTGACTCACGCCCTGGAGGCCTACGCCTCCATGATGGCTACCCCCTACACCGACGGTCTGGCGATTCAGGCTCTGAAGGACGTGTTCGCCTACCTGCCCCGGGCCTACGACAACGGCCAGACCGACGTGGAAGCCAGAGAAAAGATGGCCAACGCCGCCACCATGGCGGGCATGGCCTTCGCCAACGCCTTCCTGGGGGTCTGCCACTCCATGGCTCACAAGCTGGGTGCCTTCCACCACCTGCCCCACGGCGTCGCCAACGCCCTGCTGATCTGCCAGGTGCTCCGCTTCAACGCCAGCGAGGTCCCCACCAAGATGGGCACCTTCCCCCAGTATGATCACCCCCACACCCTGCGGCGCTACGCGGAGGTGGCAGAAGCCCTGGGCTTCGGCGGCAAGGACGACGCCGAGTCTCTGGAAAAGCTGATTGCCGCCGTCAGGGCTCTGGAAGAGCGGGTAGGCATTAAGAAGACCATCCGGGACTACGGCATCGACGAGCAGGACTTCCTGAGCCGCCTGGACGCCATGGTGGAGCAGGCCTTCGACGACCAGTGCACCGGCGCCAACCCCCGCTATCCGCTGATGAGTGAGCTGAAACAGATGTATCTGAACGCCTATTACGGCAGCGACGACCCGGTTTAAGGAGGGAAAACGATGAAAATGGATCAAGTGATTGCCGTCCGCGCCAATAAGACGGTCTATCGGGAGGGCGACTGCGTAGCCAAGGTGTTCAACGGCGACGACGCCAAGGTGGCCGTCCTCAACGAAGCTCTGAATCTGGCCAAGATCGAGACCACCGGCATCAAGGTCCCCAGACTGCGGGAGGTCACCACCCACGAGGGCAAGTGGACCATCATCAACGAGTATATCCCCGGCAAGAGCATGTCCCAGCTGATGAAGGAAAACCCGGATCGGGTGGACGAATATTTGGAACGGCTGGTCCGGATTCAGATTGAGATTCACCGGGCAGAGTGCCCCATGCTCACCAACCTGACGGACAAGATGCACCGGAAGATCCGGGAAACCAAGCTGGACGCCACCACCCGCTACGAGCTCCGCACCCGGCTCAACGGCATGGAGCGAAAGGCCAAGGTCTGCCACGGGGACTACTGCCCCAGCAACGTCATCATCACCCCCGACGATGAGGCCTATATCATCGACTGGGCCCACGCCACCCAGGGCAGCCCGGAAGCGGACGTGGCCCGGACCTACCTGGTGTTCTGCCTCCAGGGCAACTTCCAGTGGGCGGAGAAATATCTGAAGCTCATGTGCGACCTGGGCGACACCGCGCGCCAGGAGGTTCAGCGCTGGCTGCCCATTCTGGCCGCCTCCCAGTCCGTCAAGGGCATCCCCGAGGAGCAGGAGCTGCTCCGCCGGTGGACCTCTATTGCGGAGTACGAATAATAAGATTGTCCAAGCGAAGAATGCGAAAAACAACATCGAGCCCCGGCTGAATCGCCGCAGGCTCGATGTTGTTTTTATTTCAGGTTTCCATCGGCATCGCAGGAAATCTTCAGGTCGGCAGATCCCGCATACCCAGTCAACAAGATCGAGCTGAATTTCATTTTGACTGAGGTAGAAGCGCTGCTCCCGCTCTTGCTGGTGTTTTCAGAGAGTTTCGACCAGCCCGACAAAAAGGTTTCGACTTTTGTACTGGCGGATTCGCAGGTAGAATAAACGCCGTTGTACTTAAACGTCGCCGTCAGTGTCACACGCCACGCAAGCCTTCCGTCTTCCGTATAGTGCAGTTTCTGAATCGTACCGATTTTCTTGGCGGTTCCGACTTGACCTGCTTGCCCAATCGTAGACGGGTCCGACTCAACAACTATTTCTGTGATTGCTGTGATTGTATCCGTTCCCCCTAATTCGGAGCTTATATCATTCGTCCAATCGTTCCTGGAAAAATCATCTATCGGATCATCTATTAAGTCGCCAAGATCCGGAACGCCGAATTTACAAAACGCGACGGGGGTAAGCACGGAAAAAACGGTGATCAGGGAAAGAAGAATTGCGAACAGGCGGGATACTCGATGTTTCATTTTTTGCTCCTCGATTTCTTGTTTGTGTAAAATATTGAAAACCGGTTTCAATGGAATTAAGCTCCGAAGGGATCAAAAGTCTCTTCGACAATCGGAGTTGTGACCTCGGGTCCATTGATTACCTGATTTTTCACTTCGTAATAGCTGCGGATTATAAAACCCACCCAGACCAGCAAAGCAGCAAAGGCGGTCGAAACCAAAATGGCGGTGACCCGCCGTCTCAGGCGAAGTCTGCGCAGCAGATCCGTCGTCTCCACGTCCTCCAGGCAGGAGGCGGCAATTACCTCTGGCGTACCGAAGCGGGCCCGGAAGTCCTCCGCGGATGCGTCCGGCCGCTCAAGAAGATACTCGGCCATGCTTCTGCGCAGCGGAGCGGTGATCTCGTCCTTCATCTTGCGGGAACACGGGAGCAGCCCCCGGACCTTTCGCAAATACCGCCGGGCGGTTTTATTCTTCAGCTTCTCCCTCTGTTTCTCCACGGTAACTGCCCTCCACAATCCGAAGTACGCCGTCGGCTACGGCCTTATATTCTGCGGCCAGAGTTTCCAGGTAGGCCTCCCCTGCCGACTCCAGATGATAGTAAACCCGGGTCATCCGCTTGCCCACAAGAACCTTCTCCGCGGAGATGTATCCCGCGTCCTGCAGCTTGTACAGCACCGGGTACAGGGCGCCTTCCTGCATAGAAAGCGCACCAAAAGACTGCCTCTCCATCTCCTGGGTCAGCTGATAGCCGTACATATCGCCCTGCTTCAGCAAGCCCAGGAGCACCAGGGAGGCAACGCCTCGCTGAAAGTTAACCTGGCTCTCTTGATTCTTCATGCGAACACCTTGGCAGCACATCGCCTACGCCGTATCTCAACTTTGCGTTGCAAGCATAACATATAGTTTTAATAAAATCAATACCTATGTTACATAAATAATGCTTGACAAAAATATTGTTTTATGATATAACCTTTTCAGGGCACAGGGAGCGCCGCAAAAAACACACAAGAAAGGATAATAAAGGTATCAATCGCCACACAACTTTGATCTCGATGATTGCAATGATTGCGGAGCACACCGCTCTCTGCGCCCCCATCGAGATTCAGCTCTCAGAACGCGTTGATACCGTTATGTCCTTTCACGCTCCCCCACCTGAGGCAAAAATTCAAAACAACAGAAACGAAAGGAAAAAAGAAAAATGAAACGAATCGTATGCGCATTACTGGCCGTCATTCTGATGATCGGCATGGTACCGATGAAGGCCTCCGCTGTCTTTGACGGTGACATCTATTTTCAACAAGCAGTAAATTGGGCAAAAAACAATGGAATCATCAGCGGAAACTTTTCGCCCAATACGGCTGTCACCCGTGCCGAGATGGTTACGTACATGTGGAAAGCAGCAGGCAGTCCGAAGTTGCCTCGTTATATAGATCTTGCTCTGGAAAAGTTTCACGATGTCCACAACACTGGTGACGGTACCCTTGCATACGCAGTCGGTTGGGCTGTATCAAATAATGTCACGGCTGGACGGGGTAATGGAGTTTTTGCTCCAAACGATACCATGACAAACAAGGAAGCCATCACTTTTTTGTGGGCTGCCGCGACAAAAAGGAGCGCTCTTCGCGCATATGAGACTCATGCTATGAAAATCGATAATCTTAATTCTGAAGATGAATACTATGAAACGCCCGCCAAGTGGGCAAATGACAACGGGTATCTCTCCTCTGTTCCTGACTTCGGCAATGCGAATGCGTTTCTGCCGGACCAGAATACCCCCTCGGCAACCGCGATTTACCTTCTTTGGGAAATGAGCACAGGAACGTACCACTATGGCGTTGCCATCGAGAAAATGGTGCAGTTTGCCGTATCCCAACGGTACAATGGCTACGGATTATATTCCGAATATGCGGATGCGTGGTGTGCCGATTTCGCAACCTATTGCGCTCAAAAGTACGCACTGACCTACAATGACAATCCGGTGCAAAAAACTCCTTCCTGTTTTAGACTGATGGAGCATTTCTGTAAAAATAATAACTTCTATATCTCGTCTTACTCCTATAACCACCTCAAGAATGACAATTCCGTGGACATCCGCGGTGCGATAATCATCACAGGCAAAAACTTCACGCCCAAACGCGGGGACTTCGTGTTCTTTGACTTTCCAAATTCTTATCATGTTGGAATTGTGACGAAAGCACAGCCGTCGGGAAATAATCTTATGAAGATTTTTACGGTCGAAGGAAACACAACAGGTAATTGCGTTGACTATAGAGAATACACGTTCAACATGAGAACCGGGATAATCGGTAATAACAATGACAATCCTTCAAGCGATTTGAGCTATGTCGTCGGCTTTGGCAGAATCAGATAACAATCAAGCTTCAGTCTTCTATCGCTGGATCATTCCAACAGAAAACGCCGCCCCACACCGGTAACGGTACGGGCGGCATCCAAAAAGGACTCCTGAGAAGAATGGTCTTCTCTTATCGTCAGGCAGAAAGAAAAGGCGGTTGGAGCGGCAAAACGGAAGGAGGCGAATGCTTGACGTGCCGGCTCCACAAACCAAAAAGAAAGGAAAAAAGTATGAAACAGAGAATTCACAAATTATTCAAACCCGTTATTTCACTCGCCTTAGCACTGGTCATTATCACCTCGTGCGCCGTTAGCCCCGCCCAGGCTGCTCTGCCCGCTTGGGCACTCAAAGGATTTTACGCGGTTGCAAAAAAGGGCTTCACGAATGTTATTAACTACTACCTCAACAACTGCAATCTGAAGCAGCCCTCCTTCACGCAATATGACGACCACGGGTGGTCCGCAAGTCTGGGTTCGGTACAATTCAATAAGGACTCAGCTAATACCGGTTCCTTTGCAGCCTATCAGACAAACATTGCGACAACCTGGAAGCAATCCAGAACGAGAACAAATGTTACGATGTATGGCACTAAGAGAAGCTTTTCCTCCGGTTCCAATTACATCTCGTTAATGGTTAAGAAGCCGAACGGAACGCTCGAAGGTTTGGCGAGACTGCAGTCCGGACGCAGCCGCTATTATGAAGCATACGGCAACCAAAAAACACTTGGCACTTATGATTTCATCTTTATTTATAACGACGAAGAAACTTGGGATTTGAGGGTTTCTTTCAACGATCTTCGCTACCCAGATGTGCCGAGTTATCCGCAAGATATCATTCCGGGCACGCCTGTTGCCGAAAGCATGGATGTCCCGGAAAATGTCCGCACGGAGACTCCCTCGAGAATGTACCGGCTTCCCAACGAAGCAAGCAAAGAGGCTTATTCTGTAAAGACTCTGTCCAAAAAGCAGAATTTGACGCTCCAGGACCTGATTGATGAAAAGGCTGATTACGCATCGAAGTGCGAAGTGGATCTCATCAGACATTTCAATGTCGGTGATACGGTTCAGTTCCTGGATACAATCAAGAGTGTAAAGTATAATGCCGACCGGAACGTCACGGAGTTCAAGTTCCTCAGCACAACGGAAGATTTCCGCGCTCTGGAATTCTACGGAGACCTGACAAATGATTACGCTGTTGGCGACACCATGAGACTGCAGTTCCGTGTTGTTGACATTGGCAGCGAAAACGGCATTACTTTTGAATCCTTCGATTACCTCGAAGACTTCAACTTTGACGGCGACGCAGCCCCTCATATCGAGCCTTATCTTTGCAAATAAGCTGGATTGCATTCTTCTTTGACCCAAACCATAGATTGCATTGAAGAACTGCGGTAGTTCGCGATCATCGTAAAACTCAAAACCCGGGAGGGCGATTGCTCTCCCGGGGGAGAAAACAATTCACGTAACCGGCGGGCTGGTTTCAGCCCGCCGGTGTTTCGTTTTGCGGCACGGGGATCGGTGATTGATTTGACTGGGGCAAATCGCGTTCGTGCTGAACGCCGGGACTCCACCTCATCCGCCTCCTACGGAGGCACCTTCCCCTCAAGGGGAAGGCTTTGGATTTGCCTCCGGCAAATTGCACCGCGCTACAGGAATTGTGCGGATTTTTGCCTGTCGGCGAACCTGCCGGGCTGGCCGCCTGCACGGGGATATCCAAAAGGGCACTCCCTTTTGGCCGTTTGAATTAGGGGAGTCCAGAGGGGGAAGAGATTCGGAATCTTCCCCCTCTGGCCAGTTCTTTCTCCGCTTTCTTGCCGGAACAAGAAAGCGGGCCGCCGGAGGCATGACCCGCTTTCGATGATCGGTAACAGTATCGTGTTTTGGAAATATGGGGTAAGGATTCTTCGCTGCGCAGCGAAGCAAGTTCTTTAGGGCGCTCAGAATGACTGTGGAGAGCGGTCGGCAGATTGCCGACGCTGCAGGGGGATCAAGGGCGGATGTGGGCATCCGCTCCTACGGGCGGGCACGGGCCCCTATCTCGCGTCTGATTCATATACCGTTCTTTTGCCTGTATGCTCTCCCTTGCCGTCCGCGCGGCAGACCCGGTTCTTTCCGGATTTCTTGGCAACGTAGAGGGCGACGTCCGCCCGCAGGACCAAGGGATCGGCTTCCTCGCCCGGCTGGGCCTGGGCTACGCCGAAGCTGGCGGTCTCCCTGCCGCAAAGCGCAAAGTGGAGGTTTTCGATTCTCACGCGCAGGGACTCCGCGAAAGCCGCCGCCGCGTCCAGCGGCATTCCCGGCAGCATGACCATGAACTCCTCGCCGCCCCAGCGCCCGCCGACAGCGCCGTTTCCCAGCGCCTCCAGCGCCGCCCGGATTTGGGCGGAGACGGCGATCAACACCTGGTCGCCTTCGTTGTGACCGTAGGTGTCGTTGATCTGCTTGAAATCGTCCAGGTCGATCATGACCAGGCTGGTGGCGTTTTCACCCACGGGGGCAGAGCAATTCTCCTGGATGCGTTCGGTAATCTGCCGCTGGATCTCCCCGCGGTTGTACAGTTGGGTCAATTGATCCGTAATGGCCATAATGGACAGCCGGGTGTTGGCTTCGATGACCTCGGCGGTGGCCGTGTTGATGAAGTTTACCAGGCGGCTGACCATGGACATGCTGGATTCATTCTGCCTGACTTCTTCCTGGATCGCCGTCATTTCCTGTTCCCCGGGACCGCCCTCCCGCATGGCAGCCACGACCAGCGAGAGGTTGTGGTGGTCCATGCCGCCCTGCCAGCGGATCAACTCTCCGGCGGTGCAGAAGCCGTAGGTGGGGGCCAGCTTGTGCAGGGGCCGCGTCTCGCGGCTGCCCTCCGTGCCGCCCCAAAAGCTCTTTCTGCCGAAGCAGTCGAAGATCGAAATGACCTCCGGCGCGAAATCCCGAACCTGATCGGCACAGAGCGACACGTTCTGCATGATCGTGTCCGGGTCGCCGTAGGTCAGGTGCAGGATGCTGCCCTCCGGGATATCCGTGCTCATATCAATGGAGCCGTCATCGTGGCAGGCCAGCGCATGGCGCAAAAGAATGCGGTTCTGGTGACTCACGGCAAAGGGAAACTCCAGCGCGTTGTAGAAGATGTGCTCGTCATTGGGAATGCGCAGATAGTGCTGGTAGATTTGATAGGCAGGATTGCCGTCCAGCTCACACAGCACCTTCCCCTTCGCCCGGGTCACCTTCAGCGCGGAGCCCAGCGGCTTCCATCCAATGACGTAGGAGGTCATGACGTGCAGGTCTCCGCCGCCCATCATTGCCAGGACGATACCGTGGGTATTGGCTTGCCCTTTGTCAAAGATATAGGCGGTAAAGACGTTGTCGCCGAAGGCACCGCCGCCCCAGATCGGAATGTGCTCCGGAATCTCTTCCTGGAGAATGGCGCACACCTCCCGGATCGGGATGGTGTCGATGGTCATGATGACCTCGATTGCCTTCACGCCCGCAAAATCCGCTTTCATTGCCCGCAGCGCTGTCCGCAGTGTGCTTGCGTCCCGGTTCTCAATGGAAAAGAAGCGAGTGCGGACAAAGCTGTCGGAATGCTCAAATACCGTGCAGGTGACCACCAGCTTCTCCGTCGTGATGTTTCCTTCGAAGATATTGCCCGACGCAGACGCCCCGATGCAGGACGCGTCCGGCAGCAGATGTCCTACGATCTCCCGGGCGCAGCTGACATCCGCGACGTCGGCATCATCGGAAAAAATGTGGACCAGCGCCTGTCCGGGAGCGTGCGCGTCCTGCCATGCTTTCCATTCCGCGACAGAGCTGCGAAAGGATTCCCGATCCCGATACACCGTCTGAAACTGCTTCATCAAACCCATCCCCTCAAAGTATCGTTAGGATCATTGCCGTACGTTTAATCTATGAGCACTGAGAACACCGGGACAGGTGGAGAATGGGTTCTTTTTCATTTGAACCGCTCCCTGGCTTCCGCCCGGCGCTCTGAATCGCCTGAAACGCAAGGAAATCCAAATTGGCAGAATAATTATAACATGTCTGCTTGGATTCGTCAACCACCATGCGGGGACTTTTTTGGAGAAAATCAGGATTTTCGGAGGCCAAGCGGGGGCTGCGATCAGAAAGGGGCTTGCCATACCGCGCTGACTGTGGTACAATCAAGACGTGTTATATCTATGCAGTAAAAACACGCAAACGAATGATAATCCTCGACTGAAGCATTGGAATTTCCAGAGAAACCCGCCAAACCCGCCGCGCTGCGCTGAATGAGGCCGTCAATCTGATCGATGCGAGAACAAACACTATGAAAGAGAGGACTTATTATGATTCGGAAGTTACTTAAGAAATCATGCAGCCTTGCGCTTGCGATCATCCTGGTCGCGAGTCTCTCCTTGAGCGCGTTTGCCGTCGTCCCCGTTTCGCAAAAAGAGACCGTGAGAAATCCCCTCAGAATCGCCTATGAGCAGGTCGTGGCTTACGCAGAGGAAAACAACATAGAGCTGGGCATGAGCTTTGACGATTTCGTCAACAACTATGCCGGGCAGCCGATCGAAGAATATGTGAAGGCCTATTATGCCGTGCTTATGCCGGAACAGGCCCCGGTTCGCTCCAGCGGAGGAAGCAAATACTATTACAACACCGGCACCTCCTGCCCCTCCCAGGCAAACTACAACAAATACAATCTGCTCAACGTGGTCAAGAAGGGTGACGTCATCTTTGAGGCGAACGGCGGCTTCGGCATCACGGGGCACATTGCCATCGTGGAGGGCATCTATAACAGAAACGACGGCACCGGCCGGAAGTACATTCGCGTGATCGAAGCGATCTCCAACAGCGAAGGCGGCGTGACCAGAAGCATCCTGGACGATACGAGAGTGGATGACAAGGCTGTGAAGGTTCTGAGAGTCTCCGGTGCCACGACGACGAAAATCAACAACGCGGTTTCTTTCTGCCAGGGCGAGCTTGGCTCCTCCTATTTCCTGGACTTTGCCAAGGATCACAGCTCCAGCGAAACGGATTGGTACTGCTCCGAACTGGTCTGGGCAGCCTACTACAACCAGGGGATCAACATCGAAGTCGGCGGCCTCCACGGCGAGCCCGGCGTTACGCCCCGGGATATTCGCAACTGCAGTCTGACCTACGAAATTGGATATAAGTGATAACAGGGAAGAATCAAAAGGCAGAGGAAGCCATCGAGGTACGCATACGTAATCTCGTTCAATGTGAGTGAGATTTCCGCAAATTCATGTTAGACCTCACAGCGCAGCGCGGTTTTCCATACATCAGGAAAAGGACGGCCCCGGAACCGTACGGATGTTGTAATGGGTTGAGACGATGAAGATTTCTTTGGAAGAGCTCCTTGCCCGCGACGGCAAGCTTGTGTACAAGACCCGCGGCGTGAGCATGGAGCCCATGCTGCGGCAAAACAGGGATCTGGTAATGATCTGCGTCCCCGCTGCACGGCTGAGAAAATACGACGTGGCGCTGTATAAGCGTGGCAAAGACTACGTTCTGCACAGGGTCATCCGCGTGGAGGACGGCAGTTACCGGATTCGCGGCGACAACACCTTTTCTCTGGAAACCGTACCGGACGGAAATGTGATCGGCGTGCTGTCTGCCTTCCAGCGCAAGGGAAAGCAGCGAGACGTTTCGGACCGGGGCTATCGGCTGTACGTCCGCTTTTGGTGCGCCATCTATCCGCTGCGATACGGTTATTTCCTGTTTCGCCGTGCAGCAGTCCTGACGGCCCGCAGGCTTGGGATCCTGCCGGCTCTGAAAAAGATGAAGAAACGCGGCCAGTCGTGAACTGCCAATGAAGCCACACTTTGTGTCGCGTGTCGTTTTTTAGCATAATCATTCTCTCCTCCGCGGTGATGCATCCGGTCATCGCGGAGGAGTTTTTTGATGCATATTTCTTAAAATCCATTAATCCTTCACATTTCCTACTTGCATTGTGCCTGCCGGTGTGGTACAGTTACAGTGTGGGTTTATACGCAGACAACGAATTTGTATTTATAAGTACTGCATTGCAGGCTTTTGTGACACAGGCGTTCCCCGTGGCACGCACGCCTGTGTGATGAAAGCCGCTTTTTATATGGGCAAATCGGAGCCGATGCGGTGGCAGCCGACGCAGCGCTGCCCCCCAAAAAAGGCCGTCGTTTCGTCCGCACGGAGACACATGGAGGTGGTCAGAAGAAGGGCGGAAGCACTTACTCCGGACATTAGACCTGATCGAGGCAATTACCTCGTTCGGGTGAGGCACGATTCCTGCCGGTTCCGGCAGGAAAGACAGTAACCTGTTGTTGGAAGGAGGTTTTTGGGAATGGTATTCAAAAGGATCCTAAGTGTTGTTCTTTCCATCTGCTTGTGTATTTCATTCTTTTCCGGGGTGGCCTACGCCCAGGGAGAATACGCAGCGCAGATCGGCGAGATAAAGTATGAAACCCTGACAGATGCGGTTGCAGCAGCAGCGGCTGACGATACTGTTGTCCTGCTTGCGGACGTTGCCCTGACGGCAACGGTGGAGATTACGAAGGATCTGACAATCGATCTGGACGGTCATAATATCACCGCCGCGGATTGCCGCGCCCTGTGGGTCAAGAGCGGTGAGGTGATAATCACCGGAACCGGAACGATCAGCGCGAGCAAGACGGAAGGCAGCGACTTTGTCAATTCTTCCTCTGTAATCCGCGTCGGCAGCAGCGGCAATGATAAGGCGGAGCTGACCATCGGCGCAAACGTGACTGTTTCCACGGGCTTCTGCTACGGTGTGACGGCGTTTGGTACGAACACCAACGGCGTTGCGCTTGTGGTGAATGGCATGGTTGCCGTCACCGGTGAGAGCAGCGCAATCTCCGGCAACGGAAACAGCGGCAACAAGGGCGCTGTGACCATCAACGAGGGCGCTGTGGTCTCCGCGACGGCTGACGCGGCGATTTACCATCCGCAGGGTGACGCGCTGACCATCAACGGCGGCACCGTTACCGGACCGACGGCGGTGTACGTGAAGTCCGGCACATTGAACATCAATGGCGGTACGCTGAACGGCACCGGCGCTGCTGCGGCCTACAGCTACAGCGGCGATGGCTGCAATCCCACCGGCGACGCGCTGGTTGTGGAGAACTGCAACTATCCCGGCGGCGCACCCACCGCGACGATTTCCGGCGGCACCTTCACCAGTGCGTATGCCAATCAGATCGGCGCGTACTTTGGCGGAAAACCCGGTAATGAAGCAACGGAGATTGCAACGATTACCGCAACAACCAACACGCTTTCCGCTCCTGCCGGCTATCAGTGGGTGGCGAACGGCTCCGGTGGGTATACGCTGGAAGAGGTTCTCTGCGTGGCCAGGATCGGCAATGTGGAGTATGAGACCCTGGAAGCTGCCTTTGCGGCGGTGGAGAACGGCCAGACCATCACGCTTCTGGCGGATGTCGCGCTGACAGATCGCCTGTTCGTGAACGCCGGCGCAGCGCCGGCCTTTGGCGGCACCAACAACCGCTACGCGACCACTTCGGAAAACAAGAGCGTCACGCTGGACCTGAACGGCTATAACATCACCACCGCCAGCAACATTGCCCTGGCGGGCGGCACGCTGAACATCACCGGCGAGGGCACCATCAAGACGACGAATGCCAGCCTTGCTCCTGTGGAAATTCGCGGCACCGGTGATCTGACGGCGAAGCGTACGCTGACGATCGGCGCAGACGTGACCCTGGAGGGTACAGACTACGGCCTGAACGTCTTTGGCAGCAACGACGCCCAGCTGAATAAGATCGACGTGACCGTGAACGGCACCGTGAAGGGCACGCTGTTTGTGCTGGGCAACCTGAAGCATGCGAGCAACGAGATCAACATCATCGTAAACGGCAGCGTGATTGCGGCGCCGGGGGACGCGAGCAACCTGAACGTAGGTATCGCGCTGAACGGCAACGCGAGCGTGACCGTGAACGACGGCGCGATTGTCAGCGGCGACTCCGGTATCGAAGTCCGGTGCGGCAGCCTGACGGTGAACGGCGGCACGATTACCGCTACGGCGGAGGCGTTCAGCTACACAGCCAACGGCAGCGGCAGTACCACAAGAGGCGCCGCGATTGCGGTTGCGCCGTACGGCACCACGATTGCAACCAGCGCGGTGCTGAACGGCGGCACGCTCTCCGGTCCGGAGATGATTGGCGTCACCAACGTCAACAACGACATGTCCAATGTTACCGTGACCGCCACGGCGGCCTTCACCGAGAACGCTGTGGTTCCTGCCGGTTATCAGTGGGTGGAGAGCTCCGGCGGCAATTATACGCTGCAGGCAATCCCCTATGTGGCCCAGATTGGCGAGACAAAGTACGAGACCCTGAAAGCCGCGGTTGCGGCGGCAAACGGCAAGACGATCGTTCTGCTGAGCGACGTCAATTTGGCTTCCGACCCAATCATTGACAGTAGCGGTTACGCGGCGGTCTCTCCCGCGGGTACGACCATTACCCTGGACCTGAACGGCAAGGCAGTTACCGGCGGCGCGCTGGACGTCTACGGCAAGCTGACCATCACGGACAGCTCCGAGGGCGCGACCGGCTCCGTTACCGGCTCAAGGCACGGCGCCTGGGTGAATCCCGGCGGAAACCTGACCCTGGCAGCCGGCACGATCAACGCCGGGTCAGGCAGCGGTGTTGTCGTTGATAAATCGACATTCACCATGACCGGCGGCACGATTAATGCGCCTGAGGGCAACGGTGTTGCTGCACAGGATGGGGCAACATTCACCATGACCGGCGGCACGATCAATGCCGATGAAAGCAGCGGCGTGGTTGTCATTGAGTCAACATTCACCATGACCGGCGGTACCGTTCAAGCAACAGGGGACAGCGTGAATGCCGTTTCTGTCCTGGCCGGAAGTACGGTCACGATCAACGACGGCACAGTGAGCGCGCCCAACGGTTACGGTGTGGTCATCACCGGCAACGGAGATGTGGACAGCGCAACGCTGAACGTCAACGGCGGCACGATTTCTGCCGGCGTCTTCGGCATTTCCGGCAACGGTTCTGACGGTAACGGCGGGACGAATATTACGATTACCGACGGCACAATCACTTCCACCGGCGACGACGGCGCGGGCATCTATCAGCCGCAGGACGGTACGCTGACCATCAGCGGCGGTACGATCAGCGGCGCAGCCGGTATCTACCAGAAGTCCGGCACGTTGGCCATTTCCGGCGGTACGATTACTGGCAACGGCGCGGCAGCGGCCTACAACTACAACGGCAACGGCTGCAACCCCACCGGCGACGCGATTGTGGTTGATAACTGCGGCTATCCCGGCGGCGTACCTACCGCGACGATTTCCGGCGGTACTTTCACCAGTGCCAACGCGAAGCAGATCGGCGCGTACGTTGGCAACACAGCGACGGTGATTCCGACAATCACCGCGACAACGAATACACTTACCGTTCCCGCGGGCTATGAGTGGGTCAGCGTCGGCGAAAACAGCTATACGCTGCAGGCTATCCCCTATGTGGCCCAGATCGACAGCGTGAAGTACGAGACCTTGGAAGCTGCCTTTGCGGCGGTGGAGAACGGCCAGACCATCACGCTTCTGGCGGATGTCGCGCTGACGGATCGCCTGTTCGTGAACGCCGGCGCAACGCCGGCCTTTGGCAACAACAACCGCTTTGCGACTACCTCGGAAAACAATAGCGTCACGCTGGACCTGAACGGCTATAACATCACCACCGCCAGCAACATTGCCCTGGCGGGCGGCACGCTGAACATCACCGGCGAGGGCACCATCAAGACGACGAATGCCGGCCTTGCTCCCGTGGAAATCCGCGGCACCGGCGATCTGACGGCGAAGCGCACGCTGACGATCGGCGCAGACGTGACCCTGGAGGGTACAGACTACGGCCTGAACGTCTTTGGCAGCAACGACGCCCAGCTGAATAAGATCGACGTGACCGTGAACGGCACTGTGAAGGGCACGCTGTTTGTGCTGGGCAACCTGAAGCATGCGAACAACGAGATCAACATCATCGTAAACGGCAGCGTGATTGCGGCGCCGGGCAGCGCGAGCAACCTGAACGTGGGCATTGCGCTGAACGGCAACGCGAATGTGACCGTGAACGACGGCGCGATTGTCAGCGGCGATTCCGGCATCGAGGTCCGCTGCGGCAGCCTGACGGTGAACGGCGGCACGATTACCGCTACGGCAGAGGAGTTCAGCTACACGGCCAACAACAGCGGCTGTACCACAAGAGGCGCGGCGATTGCGGTTGCGCCGTACAGCACCACGATTGCCACCGGCGCAGTGCTGAACGGCGGCACGCTCACCGGTCCGAAGATGATCGGCGTCACCAATGTCAATGGGGATATGTCCAATGTTACCGTGATCGCCACGGAGGCCTTTACCGAGAAATCCGTGATTCCCGCGGGCTATCAGTGGGTCAGCGACGGCAGCGGCAATTACACATTGCAGGCAATGGAGCGGGTTTCCGCAACCCTGACGCTGCGGGAGAATATCAACATCAACGTGTACGTCAATAACATTCAGGGTTCCCCTGAGCAGTACACAGTCAGAATCTATGATGACCCGGCTGCTGATCCGCTGGTCGAGCACAGTTTAACGGCGGCCGACCTGACCACCTGGGGCTACAAGGTCTGCTCCGGAGACATCTACTCCTTCCAGATGAGCAAGTCCTACTACATCGACGTGAGGAAAACGGGAGCGGGTGACGAGGTCGTAATCCTGGGTATGTACGAGTACTCCGTACAGGCTTACTTCGACCACACCTACGATAACGCCAACAGCAGCGCCGCGCTGAAAGCGCTCTGCCAGGCCGGCCTGTATTATGGCCGGGCGGCCCAGCAGTATTTCGACGGCAAGACCTACTCCGATGAGAACGGATTGCAGAATTACGACGTGGGCGTGCCCATCAATGATGAGCGGCTTGCGGACTATAATCCCAACCTTACGAAGCCGGATGAAACCTACCAGGCGGCTGTGACGGGCAGCATCAGCGAGCTCGATGGAGCACCGCGGATTGCCGCCACACTGCAGCTTGGCTCTGAGACTTCGATTATGATTTGTGTAATCGGCAGCGGAAGCTACCCGGAGAAAATCCACGCAAGGCTGGCGGGAAGCGAAACGGAATTGCAGCCCGTAACGCTTTATGGAAGCACAAGTCAAAATACCAAGGTTTTTGTAATCAAGAACATCAAATCCTACCAGTTGGCCAATCTCTATTCTGTTGAAATCTATGATGAGTCGAACCACAATGTAACGGTGACCTATTCCCCCTATTCCTACGCTCGTTCGAAGTGGGATAACGAAAACATCGGCAATCTGGTTCGTGCCCTGGTGGCCTACGGCAATGCGGCAAAGGCCATGGGATGGCAATAGTCTATGATTATTTGGAGGTAACAGAATGAAGACATTTGAGTTCCCGGAATGCGAGTGCATCCATCTGGATGACACGGACGTCATCATCACAAGCGGATGCCTGGCGGCCATGCCTGAAGAATTCGATTGCCTGGGAGGCCCGGAGGGCTGACCCAAAAGCCTGTGCGGCAGGCAGTATGCACTGCCTGCCGCACTTCCGTTTTTTCCCTGGAGGTACATATTGGAAACGATCAAAGCCGGCAATCAGACTGTCCGTGCTGTGGCAGGGGCGCAGCCTTATCATCCGGAGCGAAGCTACCGCTTCTCCCGGCATTGCCTGGAAGTGGATTGCCCGGAGGGACGGCTGCTCTTTCACAGCCTGTCCGGCGAGCTGCTGCTTCTGCGGGAATCGGAGTCCCCGGAGAACCCGGCTCTGCGGGAAGAATTGGTCAAACGCTGGTTCCTTGTTCCACTGGAGTTCCGTGACAGACAACACTGTGACCAGGTGCGGTCTGTGACCCGCCTGACCCAAAAGGACAAGGGCGCGATTACCGATTACGTGGTCTTTACCACCACAGACTGCAACGCCCGCTGCTACTACTGCTTTGAAAAGGGCCAGCGCAGACTTTCCATGACGGAGCAGACAGCCCGGGATGCGGCGTGCTGGATGCTTGCCCATGCCAAGGGCGAGAAGATCAAGATTCGCTGGTTCGGCGGCGAGCCCCTTTATAACGCAGGGGTGATCGACCGCATCTCCCGGACGCTTCTCGACGGCGGCGCCGCCTATGAATCGACGATGGTTACCAACGCCTATCTGTTCGATCCCACATTGATCGAAAAAGCGTCGAAGCTCTGGAATCTGCGGCAGGCCCTCGTTACGGTGGACGGCACAGAGGAGGTCTATAACCGCACCAAGGCCTATATCCATCAGGAGGGCAGTGCCTACAAACGAGTGCTGTCCAACCTGGAGCGGCTTCTGGAGGCGGGAATTGCCACAACCGTCAACCTCAACATGGACGCCCACAATGCCGAGGATCTCCTTGCCCTGGCGGAGGAGCTGGGGCGGCGTTTCGGCGGGAAAAAGGGCTTTGCGGCCCGCTGCGAGCTGCTGGTGGCGTACGTGGGGGAGGTCGCGGCCTTTGAAAGCGACCAACAGGCGCTGGATACCCGCCGGGCCGTCAACGAACGGCTTGAGGCATTTGGCATTCGGCGGAAGGCGACCGTGGAGCAGGGCTTGAAGCTCAATTCCTGCATGGCGGACGATCCCCGCTCCGTTACGATCCTTCCCGACGGACGGATCGGACGCTGCGAGCACTTCGGCGACAGCGAAGAGGTGGGCAGCATCTATCACGAGGCGTGGGATCCGGAAAAACTGGCAGCATGGCTGGAGCCCCGTCCGGCGGAGGAAGCCTGCGAGGACTGCGTGCTGTATCCCCAGTGTTACCGGCTCAAAAAATGCAATGCCTGTCCGGACCGATGCAATTTCCTGTTCCGGGAACAGCGCATTGGGAATTTGCGGGACAAGGTGCGGAATACCTGGGAGCGCTGGAGACAAAAACAATCTCTGCAAGCGGGAGGGGAACATGAAGATTAAGGACACTTTTATTCTGAGTCAGGTTGACGACAGCCTGATTGCGGTTCCTGTTGATGCGGCTGCCGAGTCCTATCACGGCATTGTGCGCCTCAATGAGACCGGCGGCTTTATCTGGAAGGCCCTGGCGGATGGACTGGAGCCGAAGCAGATCGAGGCAAAGCTGATGTCAGAGTATTCGGGAGTGGATGTGGAAACGGCGGGGAAAGCGGTTGCGGCCGTTGTGAACCAACTCCGCTCCGAAGGTATTTTGGAGGAGTGAGCAAACGTGAATCGGATTTTGTTCATTTGTGCTGCGGTGATTCTTCTGCTCTCCCTTGTGAGCTGTAAAGATCCCCCCAAAGAGCAGCACGCCGAGTCCGGGTCCGCTGCTGCTCGTGGGCTGGCCACGGAGTATGCGGCGCCTTCCGCAACGGATGCATTGGCGCTTGAGACCCTGGCACCCTGGGAGACCGAACCCACGGGGCAGACCATCGACATGGAGGAGCTCCGGAAGCTCGCGGAGGAGGCAGGAGCGATTGTCAGCGACGAGGGGATCGAGCTGCCCCCAGACGATCTGACGGGACACAATGCTGCTTCAGACAATCCCCAGGAGCAGACTCCGTCGGCTTCGCCGGAGAGCACCGCACCGGCTCCGCCGGAAACGCCTGCTTCTGAACCGGCGGAGCCTGTTCCGACTTCTCTGGCGGCTTCCGGGTCGGAGGCAAGCGAGGCAACGGAGCCCGGCGGAATCGGCCAGCTTCCCCTTGACCCGATTGGCTGATATATAGAGGGGAGAATGCATTATGATAAAAAAGGCCCCGTTTTTTTTCATCATTGCCGCAGCGATGGCAGTGCTGTTTGTTCCGATTGCAGCGGCACATACCCCGGAACAGGAGCAGACAGCCGATGCGCTGCATGAGCTGGGGCTGTTTCTGGGAACCGGCGATCAGCCGGACGGGACGCCCTCCTATGATTTGGACGCAGAGCTGACCAGAGCCCAAAGCGTGACGCTGCTGATCCGAATGCTGGGCAAGGAGGACGAGGTCAAAAGCGGTGACTATCCCCATCCGTTCCAGGATACGGCCGACTGGTATTCCAATTATGTCGGATACGCCTATGCCAACGGGCTGACAAACGGCACTGGTGCGACTACCTTCCGCGGCAGCGGACCGGCTACCGCACAGATGTTTGCTACCTTCTGTCTGCGTGCGCTGGGATATGAGGATATGAACGGCGCGACGGATTTTTTGTGGTTTGAGGCAAGCGTCAAGGCGGATGCACTGGGCATCCGAGTGAACACAGACGCTGCCGTCTACACCCGCGGCGACGCAGTGATTACGTTCTGGGATACGCTGAAAACAAAGCGCAAGGGCTCCGACAAGACCCTTGCGGAAAACCTGATTTCGCAGGGTGTTTTTTCCTATGATACTTTTGCAAGAATTTGGCGTGGCCTCTACGGCACAGAGCCTCCGTTCCCCGGCCCCGGGGAACTGCCTCCGGATCCGCTGAACTAAATGGACGAGCTGTGAAGTACGGGGTGTGTTTGTTTCTGTATTTCACAGCTCGTTGTTTTGCGGATGGGGCTGTCTCCGTGAGAAAGATCCGGCCGTTGTGAAAAAGTTTGATCGAGCCGACAACCGCCCGCCTGCATCAAAACCGTTTTGAGCGAATCGCAAGGCTATTTCGGGTTCACTCCCCAAAACAGGGGGTAGAAAAAGGCGGGATAATGGTGTATAATTATTTAAAATTGCGGATCACCCTTGCGCCTGCCGGCTGAATCCGGGCAGCGAAGCAAACAATAACCCGACCGGATGCAAGAACGTGGAGGACAGCTATGAAAAAATCACTGCGAACAAAGACGATTATTTTGATTGTGTTGATTGTTCTTGCGGTTGGAGTAACCGGAATCCTTGTCAGTAATGGATTTGTTCAGAATATCGTCAATGATTTTTACAGCAACAGAGCGGATGAGATTGCCCATACTGTGGCTGTCGTCCTGGATGCCGAACAGGTCAAGTCCCTGGTGGGAAAGATGAGTGAAATCTACGACTCCGTGGACGAAAAGGTGAGCAGCGAGGATTGGGGATCGGAAGCGTTTGAGGCATACATTGCCAAGTTCAGCGAGCTGGAGCAGACGGAGGAATATCGGGACCTGCTGCGGCAGCTCCGCGCTGTTCAGGACAACAACGACGTGGATTGTCTGTATATTTCCGTGCTGGACGTGGCGGATGAGAGCTTTATCTACCTGGTGGACGCTGCGGAAGAGGACGCCTGCCCCATCGGCTGCTTCGACCCGGTGTACGAGGAGAACAAGGAGCTCTTCACGAACCCGGAACGGGGCTACCCGCCTTATATTACCAACACGGAGCCCTATGGCTGGCTGGTCACAGCCGGCGCGCCGATTTACAGCGAGAGTCATAAGGTGATCGGCTACGCGATGGTGGATATCTCCATGGATATGATCCGCTCGCAGCAGACCGGGTTTATGCGCAGACTGTCGATTACCCTTGCCGCCATTACAATCGTAATCAGTCTTCTGGCCATCTTGGCGGTCAACCGCTCCATTATTCGCCCGATCAATATGTTGAGTCACGCCGCGTCAAACTACCGGGCCGGGCGGGAGAGCGCAAGCGAATTTGACTCCATGTCCATTCGGACGCAGGACGAGATCGAGTCGCTGTATCTGTCGGTGCGGCAGATGCTCCACGATATTACCACCTACATCGACAATCTGGTGGCCACCTCCCGGGAGCTGTCTCAGACAAGGGACAAGGCGGACGAAATGAGCGAGTTGGCCCACCGGGACGCCCTCACCGGAGCGGGAAGCAAGCTGGCCTATGAGCAGAAGAAGGAGGAGCTTGCGCAGGGAGACGGCAGGTATGGCATCGTGATGGCGGACCTGAACGATCTGAAGACGATCAACGACACCGAAGGTCATGCCAAGGGCGACGCGGCCATTCGGATGGTTTGCGGCATCCTTTCCGACACCTATCAGGATTCTCCGGTTTACCGAGTTGGCGGCGATGAGTTTGTCGTGATTATCGCGGGAGAAAGCTGTGACCGGGCGGAGGAGCTGGCAGGGCGCTTCACCCGAAATATCGCCCAATCCGGCGGTGGGATCAGCGCGGCCATCGGATATGCCCTGCATGCGGAAGGTGAGTCGGCGGAAGACGTCTTCCGCCGGGCTGACAGCACCATGTATGAGAACAAGAGACGAATGAAAGGACAATAAGCATTTTATAAGCGGCGCGTCCCAACCCGGAAAACCCGGTTGGGACGCGCCGCTTTTCATCGCGGGGCAGGAGCGTCCGTGTAAGCCGCCGCGGGGCGTTCGGGGATCCAGCGTCAGTGAAGCTGAGCGAGAACCCCAGGAATCTCGGCAAGACAGGACACCGTGCAGTCCGGCACCTCTGCCGCGCAGGACGGCCGCATATACACCGCAAGGCCTTTTCGCATGCGGATAGAGGTCATTCCCAGCGCCTTGACGGGGCGAACGTCGTTATCCAGCCGGTCCCCGACCATGACGGCGTTTTCCGGCCTGCAGTCCGCCATTGCCAGCGCCCGCAGGAATATTTCCCGGTCCGGCTTTGCCACGCCCATCTCCGCGGAGACTGCAATCACGGAAAAGAATCGGCCGAGGCCCCAGGCGTCAAGCCGTTCTCTGGCGCCGGGCTCCTGGTTCGCGATGACGCCGAGTTGATAGCCCGCGTCACGGAGCGTTTGCAGGGTTTGGGCGCAGTCCGCGAAGGGAACTTCGTCCTCGCTGTGCCAGGGCGTCTTGGTCAGCCCAAAGTATTCAATCGCCCTCTGATCGCCGTTGAAGCCCGCTTTCGCAAATTGTACGCGTTTTTCATAATACTGTTCAAGGGTAACGGCGGTGCCCCGGATCATATCTCTGGCGCGATGGCGATAAGCCGCTTCCTCGTCCACCAGCGTGGAGCCGACGTCAAAGAACACCCAATGAAGCGATTTCATTCGCCGGAACCCAGCAGGCCGATATCCGCCGCGTGGGCCTTCATGCCTTCAATGCAGATTTCCGCCACCTCGCTGACGGACATGCCCAGCATCTCGCAGCCCCGCTGGATCAGCTCCCGGTCGCACTTGGCGGCAAACTTTTTGTCCTTGAACTTCTTCATGAAGCTCTTGGTTTCCAGGTCGGTGATTCCAAGGGGCCGCATTCTGGCGCTGGCCTGGATGATGCCGGTCAGCTCGTCTACCGTGAACAGGCTCTTTTCCAGATCGGTTTCCGGCTTTACGTCGGTGCAGTGACCGTAGCCGTGGCTCAGGATCGCACGCACGTCCGCCTCCGGGACACCGGCCTCCAGCAGGGGCTTTTCGGTGAATTGCAGGTGGGCGTCCGGGTGCTTTTCATAGTCGTAATCGTGCAGATAGCCCACAGCCATCCAGTGCTCCCGGTCCTGGCCGAAGTGCTCCGCCATCGCCCCCATGGCGTACATGACGTTTTTGGCGTGGAGGATCAGGTGCTCCTCCGTTACCTGAGAATCGTGGAGCGCTCTTGCTTGCTGCAGGGTCAACATTTGAAGACTTCCTCTCTGAATGGATTATTCTACTCATTTGCGCCGCATTGATACAGAGCAAAGTATTCGCCGCCCTTTTGCATCAACGCATCGTGGGTGCCCTCCTCCACCACGCGGCCGTCCTTCATGACGTAGATGTGATCCGCGTCGGCAACGGTGGAGAGCCGGTGGGCAATGACCACCAGGGTAAGGCCCAGCTTGTTCAGCTCGTCAAAAATCTGATGCTCTGTGATGGAGTCCAGAGCGCTGGTGGCCTCGTCCAGCAGGAGGATCTTCGGCTTGGACATCAATGCCCGGGCCAAAATGATCCGCTGTTTTTGTCCGCCGGAGAAAACAGAGCCCTTTTCCGCCACCATTGTCGCGGCTTTCATGGGCAGCCCCATGATGTCGTCGTAGATTCTGGTGATTTTGCAGACCTCGTCCACCTGGTCCTGGGTATAATCCTCGGCCAGCATGACGAGATTATCCAGAATGGAGCGGCCCAACAGCGTTCCGTCCTGCCCCACGTAACCAAAGATATGCCGAAGCGCTTTGTTATCCATGGATTCGGAATCCGTCCCGTCAAACAGGATTTTCCCCTCCGCGGGCGCGTACATTTTGATCAACAGCTTTGCGATGGAGGATTTTCCGCTGCCGGAGCCGCCGATGATTGCGATTTTCTTTCCCTTTTCAATGGTCATGGAGACGTCCTTCAGGACCAGCGGAGCGTGCTTGTCGTAACGGAAGGAAACGTGATCCAGCTGAATTTTGGAAATGTCTTCCGGCTTTTTGTCGCCGCTTTTTTCTTCGGGGTGAAAGACAATATCCTTCACCCGATCCGTCAGGTTGCCCATGGTGCGGAAGGAATTGACGGAGGAAAAGAGATTCATCGCAAAGGAGGAAACGATTGTTGACAGGGAATACAGGGAAATCGCCGTACCCATTGTGATCCGGTCGGCGCTCACCATGTAGAAGGCGGCCAGAAGAATCACCAGCGGAAGTACCAGGGTAAGAACTGCGGTCAGAGAGTTGTAAAAGGCCTCGCTTCGGCTTTTTTGCAAGTTCTTTTTCACAGAATCCGCAAAGGATTTTTCCCACTCGGAGTAAAATGTGTCCTCCCGCCCGTAGGCCTTTAATTCGCAGATGGAGCTGAGAAATTCAAACTGCTTTCCCTTCAGCCGGGATCTGCTGCTGATTTCCGACTGATTCAGGCGGACCACCCGATTGTTGGAAAGGCGCAGGACGATGAAGGAGAGCAGCAGCAGCAGCGCCATCACCCAAAAGAGCCGGAGGGAGCTGACAGCAAAAAAGATGGACAGGATTACCACCGCGCCTCCGGAGATCAGGGAGTTGACCATGAGAACGCTGTAGCTGTCGTTGATGGTATCGATGCAGTCCAGATTGTAAGAGATCACGCCCAGCGGCCGCATCAGGAAATACCGGAAGTCCGATTTCCCCAGTTTTTCCATGGCCAGGGAGAAGAAGGATTTATAGATTCTGGATTTGACCACTACGCTGAACAGGGTGCTGACGGTATAGGCGATCGCGTATCCCAAAAGCGCCGCCCCGCCGATCAGGATCAAGGGATTCATCTCGGTAGTTGGAGCGTCTATGATTTTTTGCACCAGCATGGGGACGACGGTGGAAATGACGTAGGCCAGCAGGCTCAGCAGCAGCACGGAGGCGATCAGCAGCTTGTTTTTTGCCAGCAAAAACGTATAATTCCACCACAGGGAGCGGCCGGGCGCCCGCTTTTCAAAGCGCTCCGAGGGCTTTGGGCAGAAGATCAGGCCGGAAAACAGCTGGTCAAATTCTTCCAAGGAAACGATGACCCGTCCGGCTCCGGGGTCAACGATATAGACCCGGCTGCCCTTGGTTTTTTCGATTACAACGTAATGGGAGCCCTCCCAAAAAGCGATGGCCGGCAGGGGAATGGCGGGAAGGTGCTCCCGTTTACAGCGGTAGATCTTGCAGTCAAAGCCCAGCCATTCCAGCAGCGTGCTCAACTGTTTGCCGGAAATGCCGTCTCGGCCGGGCTGCTGGTAGTCCCGGAGCTCTTCCAGCGAGACGCTGCGTCCGTAGTACTGGGAGATCATGGCGGCACAGCACAGACCGCATTCAGTTTTCAGAAACTGTGAGACAACTTTGATTTTTTTCATGGATTCCTATCCTCACGGTATTTCCAGCGCTAAAACGGAGGGAATGTCCGGCCGCAGCTGCTGCAGCAGGCAGTAGCCCAGACCGCATAATCCGTCCATGAAGGAGATTTGCAGGGTGTTTGTGGCGTCCCGCATCAGGACGCCGTCTTCCCGCAGCAGCCGCAGCAGCCGGGACAGGCCCTGGGCGGCTGCCTGGGCCGCGCTCTCGTCGCCGCTGCGCTTCGCGTACCATTGCAGCGCCGACAGATTCCCTGCCAGACCGTGGCAGAGCAGGGGGCGCTCGTCGCCGGAGCGTACGGCATCTATGGTGCAGCGGAGGGCCAGGGCGATGTCACGCTCTGCCAAAGCCCGGTCCGCGTCCTTGATGAAGGGTCGAGCCAGCTCCCGGGCGATCAGGATTCCCGGCCCGCCGTAGCACCAGGCGTTCATGCCGGTTCGATATCCGTCGGTGGTGTCCCAGCTGTTTCGCGCGGGGTTGTATTTTGCGCTTTCCCACCCCATAAGGTCCAGCCCCGCAGCGTAGTAGTTCTCATTGCCGGTGACGCCGCTGAGCATCAGCAGGGCGGTGCTGATGCCGGCGTATCCGTGGGCAAAGCCGGTTTGCTCGATCAGCTGACCGGCGGAACAGGCTTCGTACAGCGTTTCTCCGCAGACCTCGGCCAGGGTACGCAGTCCGGCAAAGCCCGGCAGCTTGCCCCAGGCGTTCAGACAGCAGATCATGAGCCCTGCGTGGCCGGAAATGACGTCACATTCCGTGGGAAACGCTTTCACCATTGGAATCATTTGCCGGCAAAGCTGCTCCGCGGCTTCCAGGTGCCGGTCGTCCTTTGTGGCGCCGTAAAGATAGAGATGGAGATACAGAGCGGAGCCCAGGCCGGTAAAAACGCCGATGCTGCGGTCTGCGCCGCTCAGAAACAGAGGCGTTTGCAGGGGAGAATCCGGACTGGTGACAGCGTGGAGCATGGCCTCATAAGCCTGCCGTCCCCGGCCCAGAACGGCGGCGTACTGGAAATAAAACAGGGTAGAACCGATCCCGCTGTACAGAATCGGCGGCTCCGGCTGCAACATGACTTTCCCGTTTCCCGGTGCGCCGGCCAGGTACAGGGGGGAGGGATCGTCCGTCGGCGTGATGCGGAAGTATCGCTCCCGGAGATCGACGATCCAATCGGCCAGGGCGGTGATCTGTGCGGCTTGCCCCGAAGCACGAAAAACAGCGGGGTCAATGGGATAGTACCGTTTTTCCCGGTAATCCGGATGGGTCAGCGCTCTGCGCAGGCAGAACAGCTGCCGGAAGCAGTCAGCCTCGCTCAGCCTGCCGACAAACGCAGAAAACAGCTCTTCCACCGAATACCGATAGAAGCCCTCCGCCACACAGCCCTCCGATGAGAACAGGTCCCGGGAGGAGAAGGTGGTATAAAAATAGGGGACGTCGTCCTGCAGTAATTGTCGGATCTCCGATTGGACGAGGAGCCGGTGCTCCGGGGAATAAAAGCCGCTCTTGCCCTTGAGCTTTCCAAAGACTGCCATCCGGGTCTCGCTGCTTCCCAGATAGGAGGGGTGATAGCTTGCGATCAGGTATTTTCCGTACAGCTCCGTATCCCGGAAAAGCTGGCGGAATACGCCCTTTGCAAAGAAACCGGAGCGGGCCAGCCCCAACAGCGCCTCCCGGCGGGCCAGGGCTGCCTCATAGGCGTCCCGGAAGCCCTTGGAAAGCGTATCGACGTAATCCCCGGCGTGAAGGGGACAGTGGGCAAGATAGGGGAGATTGGTATAAATCGTCTCTTCCGGGGGAAGGACTTCCTCGGAAAAGCTCATCTCATCCGTGCCCGGCCGGACGATGGTTTGCACCGGGGGCGGCGCCTTTCCGGTGTCCAGACCCCACAGGATTCCGTTGCCGATGTAGCGCTCAAAGAGCTTTCCGGGCAAAAGGTCCGCCGGAAGCAGGCCGGAGGCAAAGACGGAACGCAGAATAAAGCGCTTCCAGGGGTCCACGGAATCCATGTGATAGCCCTTCAGACAGTGCTGGTTGTGGAACATGGTTTCCGTATCCACAAGCACCGGGGAATCTCCCCAGGCCACGATGTTCTCCCGGTGCAGATCGCAGCAGGCGGTGAGATAGGCCAGGAAGATCAGGGCGCCCAGACGGTACATATAGCGCTCCGCCTCGGTCTCATCCCGGCAGGCTCGGTGGGAAATGTACTCCTGCCAGCCGTAGCCGTCCCGGGAGAGGACCCGCAAATGCCGCAGTGGGAAAGCCAGCTTCCCGGAGGCGTTCAGCCATTGGGCCAATCCGGAAAAAATAAGATCGTTTTCCAGGGAATGGGGCTTGTAGACCAGCTTTTGATTTCCGTTTACCGTCAAAATGGCGACGGTTCTGCCGCCGTTGTGGGTATCCCCCTGGCTCACCTCCAGGTCGTCGACGGAAGCGATGGGAGCGCCGAGAAATTCGTTCAGCAGGTCAAAATCGTCCAGCAGCCGGTCAAGAAGCTCCGCAACAGCGGCCAGAGAGCAGCGGACTCGGTTGGAGACAAGCCGGCCCAACTCGGTGGAGGGCGCCAGCAGTTGTTCTCTGCGCGCAAGCAGACAGTTTTGCAGGAAAAACTGATACCGGGCCTCCGGGGTCTCCCCCCGGAGATCCTTCTTCGCGTAATACAGCTCTCCCAGAAAGCTGCGGGAGCACAGACGAACAAGGGCGCTCAAAAGCGCCTTTCCCAAGGATAAAAGAATCGCCCCGGTATTACACGCAACCCCTGGCTTCCGCTGCCGGAAGGTCGCCAAACGCTCCTCCACAGCGGACAAATACGTTAAAAGAGTTGTCTGGAATACCGGACCGAAAAAACCGTCGGCCTTTTCAATTAACTGCGCGCAGACAGTCTGCGCTTCGCGATGCAACATTCGAACCACCCTAAATATTTGTCAGCGCACTGCAGGCTGCGCCTGTGTCCGGACGCAGCCCGCAGAGGAATCGACTCTGTAGCTGGGGAAAGGTGCTTTTGATCATTCATTCCCGGAATGAAGGCAGAGGTACAATTTCATCGACGCCGTCGGCAGGACCGACGAGCTTCAGATAATAGCGGTTATCAGATGCAGATTCCGCCCATTCCCAAAAGGGGCTTAAACCCGGGGGTGTTGCTGAGGCAGGCAGCGGAAACCTCCGTCACCTCTTCCGCCTGAACTTCAAGCTCTTCCAGATTGATTGCGCCGGTCATCTTTTCGTAAGTCATGAGCGTTCCTCCTGAAAATCTTGTTGTTTTCTCTTTCGCGTCAGCGAGGCTGACAAATTCCGTTGGTTTCTTACGGTTGGCGGAGAATCAGAGGCACAGCAGCGGGTACATTTCACGGAAAAACTGTGAGAAGCTGGTGGCCAAAATCGCAGCGGAAACTTCCGTAACCTCTTCCGCCTGGACCTCAAGCGCTTCCAGATCGATTGCGCCGGTCATCTTTTCGTAAGTCATGGAATTACCTCCTCAATAGTTGGTTGTGGTCTCCCTGCTGTCAGCGGACCTGACAGACCTGGTTTTATTCGTTGCAGAACCCGTAAAAAGCGGCCAGGCGCCAGTTGCCGGAAATCAACGTGCAAACACCGGCGGCGGAAACCTCCGTCACCTCTTCGGCCTGAACCTCAAGCGCTTCCAGATCGATCGCACCGGTCATTTTTTCGTAAGTCATGGGAATACCTCCTTGCACTCTTTGATTTCTCAGTTGAAGACGAAAATTCTGCAGAAAGCCAGGCTCCAAGTTTCGGCAGCGGCAGAAACTTCGGCAACTTCTTCGGCCTGAACTTCCAGCTCGTCCAAATTGATCGCGCCGGTTATCTTTTCATAAGTCATGGGATTACCTCCAATATGATGATTCGCTTTGCTCCAGCTACAGAGCCGATGGATTGGCAGGCGGCGTATCCCGTCTGCGGGCATAAAAAGCATACAAAAAAATAGGGGAAAAGTCAAATATATACACATAAACGAATAAAAAATTGTTGGCCTGCACAAATTCAAATTCCTCTTTTTAGGAATCTTGACGTTTGCCTGCGAGCTCCAGTGCCATGCGCAAAATCCGGGTTGCGTTGATCTGAAGCTGTCTTCGGGTCACAGTTCCCGCTTGCAGGCCCTTCAGCATAGCGCTCAGATCTCCCTGGCAGCCGGGCATGATCAGATCATTTCCGGCGGCCGCGATCTTCGGCGCCTCCGGGCCGGGGTATTTGTTGCCCCTGCCGCTCAGCGCGGCCACGATCCAGTCAGTCATCACGATTCCCCGGAAGCCGAATTCGGCCCGGAGGACGTCCTGGATCAGATCCCGCCGTTGGGAGGTATGGACGCCGTTGATGAGGTTGTAGGAGCTCATCAGGGCGTGGGGTTGGCCCTCCCGGACCGCGATTTCGAAGCCCCGGAGGTAGAGCTCCCGCAGAGTCCGTTCGCTGGCCTGGCTGTTGGAGTTATAGCGGTTGGTCTCCTGGTTGTTGGCGGCAAAGTGCTTGACGGTGGCGCCGCGCCCCGGGTGCCGCTGTACGCCCTGGGTCAGGGCTGCGGCAAATTTGCCGGAGATCAGCGGATCCTCGGAGAAATATTCAAAGTTGCGGCCGCAGCGGACGTCCCGGTGGAGATTCAGGGCCGGGGCCAGCCAGAGGTGGACCCCGAAGCGCTCCATCTCGTCGCCCACAATGTCGCCGCATTGCCGGGCAAAATCCAGGTTCCAGCTCTGGGCCAGAGCGGAGGCGATGGGAATTGCCGTGCAGTATTGCTCGTGGATCTCGCCCGTGGTCTGCTTCGCTCTGTCCCGAAGCCGGATCGCCAGGGCAGCCGGAGCGGGCATCAGCTCCATCACGCTTTCCAGCATGCTGCCCTCCAGAGGGTGAGCGCCCGTTTCGTCCCGGGTATACCGGCGGCTCAGCCGCAGGCCGGCGGGGCCGTCGGCCATGACCAGGGCGGGGACGCCCAGGTCGGTGAGGCAGGCGCTGGTTTCCCCCGCGGCCCCAGCCACGGTGTTGGCGGCGTTGCCCGCGACGCTTTGCAGGCCCTTCAGCTTGAAGGCACCGATGTTCATGAGGCAGAGCGTTTCGTCGGTCAGGCGCGCAGCCATCGGGTCGATCTCCTGGGGCAGCACGTAGTCAACGATTTCCGTCGCAAAGTCGGCGGCGGAGACCCGCAGAACGGGAAGTCCCTCGGGGATGGCTTCGGATTTTACATGCGGCGTCCAGTCGGGGAAATCCGGCTTGCCCAGACAGTTTTTGACCTTTTTCAGAACTGCCTCTCCATCCAGGCGGAGGAGGGCGACGGGTCGGGCGTCCCGGCTGGAACTGCCCAGCCGCAGCGCATAGTCTCCCGGCTCCAGGATCCAGCAGGCTTGGACCTCGTCGTAGGAGGCCAGATCCCGCAGGTCAAAGCACAGCTGCAGCGTCTGTTCTGCGCCCGGCTGCAGGGTTTCGGTTTTTGCGAAAGCGGCAAGAGCCTGGAAGGGCTTGTCCAGCCTGCCCCGGGGCTGGGAGACGTAGAGCTGCAGAACCTCCTTGCCGGGGAAGCTGCCGGTATTGTTTACCGCGGCTTCCACCGTGACGGTTCCGCCTGCCTCCGCGGCCTGAATAAAGCGGTGGGAAAAGTCGGTGTAGCTCAGGCCGAAGCCAAAGGGGAAAAGAGGCGCTTTGCCCACGCTGTCAAAATAGCGGTAGCCTACGTAGAGCCCTTCTTTGTAGTGGGTGTCGTTCTTCCTGCCGAAGCAGCCCACGGCGGGGTAGTCGCCCCAGGCGGCCCAGCTTGTGGCCAACTTGCCGGAGGGTGTGGCTTTGCCCAGAAGCAGGTCCGCCAGGATGCTGCCGGTTTCTGCACCCAGCTGACTGAGCAGCAGGATGTTTCGGACCTCAAGCACCGGCGAGAGATCCACTACCCCGCCCACGTTCAGCACCAGCAGGAAATGCCGGAACCTCCGGTTGAGGGCGAGGATGTTCCGCCGCTCCGTCTCGGTCAGCAGGATGTCGCCGGGAATGGGCTTCCGATCCGAGCCCTCCCCGGAGATTCGGGACAGGACGTAGACGGCGGCTTCTCCCGCCCCGTCCAGGGGAAGCTGATATTCCGGCTCCGGCATCACCGCGCCCATGCTGCTTAACACGGCCAGGGTCCCATGTCTCAGCGCGGTGTGCTTCAGCCGGCGGATAAAGCCCTTTTTCGCCTTCCGCCAGACGCCTTCATACCGGTCCAGCCAGGCCTTGCTGGTAATGGAAAAGCCCGCGGCCTCCAGGCCCTGCTCCGCCGTCACAAAGCAGCGGGAATTGACTTCGCCGGAGCCGGTGCCGCCCTTGACGGTACGCCGGGCGCCGCTGCCGTACAGGGCCAGCCTGCAGGGAGCGGCCAGGGGGAAGCTGCCGTCGCGCTTGAGCAGTACGGCGCACTCGGCGCCGAAGCGCCGCACGATGGCGTTGTGTTCGATTTCATAGGGATTCATGGCAAAACCTCCATAGGCGGGCGCGCAATGCGCGCCGCTACAAATTACCCATGCGTCTATCATAGCAAATCCGATGGAAAAAGTCTTGCTTTTTTTTCGGTTTTCTATAAAATAGTGATATGATTCATTTGAATGACACGCGGAACGTGTTTTTTACAATTGGTCAAAGCAAAGAGAAATTCGTACGTTCAATAATGCCGCGGCGGGAGCCCGCGGAATCAAGGAGGATGCGTTATGCTGGAAGAACTGAAACAGAAAGTCTATGAGGCCAATATGGAGCTGCCCCGGCGGAATCTGGTGACCTATACCTGGGGGAACGTCTCCGGCATCGATCGGGAGCGGGGGCTGTTTGTAATCAAGCCCTCCGGTGTGGAATACGCCGCGCTTCGGCCCGAGGATCTGGTGGTTATGGATCTACAGGGCAACAAGGTGGAGGGCGGCATGAACCCCTCCTCCGACACCCTCACCCACATGGTGCTCTACAACGCCTTCCCGGAAATCGGCGGCATCGTCCACACCCACAGCCCTTACGCCGTGGCCTGGGCCCAGGCCGGCCGGGACATCCCCTGCTACGGCACCACCCACGCGGACTATTTCTACGGTCCCGTTCCCTGCGCCCGCCACCTGACCCAGGAGGAGCTGGACGGGGGCTATGAGCTGAACACCGGCCGTACCATTGTGGAATGCTTCCGGCAGCGGGGCATCGACTGCATGGCGATCCCCGCGGTGATTTGTCACAGCCACGGCCCCTTTACCTGGGGCAAGGACGCCGCTCAGGCGGTTTACCACGCGGTAGTCCTGGAAGAGGTGGCCAAAATGGCAATCCTGACCTGCCAGGTGGATCCTGCTGCCAAGCCCGCGCCCCAGCGCATCCAGGACAAGCATTATCTGCGCAAGCACGGCCCCAACGCCTATTACGGCCAGGGGAGATAAGCATCCCCGGACAAATTACAAATCGCCTCTTTCGGCACACCGAAAGAGGCGATTTGTAATGCGCGGGAGGGCGGTCCGGGGTCAGCTGCTCTCCTTCTCCACCAGGATCCAGGGAGCCAGCCGGGATTCGCAGGGCTCGCCCCGGAGCAGGCAAAAGAGAGTTTCGGCGGCGATCCGGCCTACGTTGAACCGCTCGTGGGACAGGGAGGTGATCCGGGGCGTGGACATCTCGCTGTAAGGGCTGTTGTCAAAGCTGACCACGGCGATGTCGCCGGGAACAGAGAGACCCTTTCGGGTGAGATAGGCAATGACCCGGGCGGCAATCTCGTCGTTGTAACAGACAATGGCGCTGCAGGAGGACAGCATCCCGGCCATTCGCTCCTCGGTGTAGTCGTCCCGCAGAAAATGGTCCTTTTGGGCTGTGCCGTACCAGAGCACGTTGTTGTCCTCCGGGGAGAGATCAAACTTTTGCAGGCCCTCCAGATACCCGGCAAAACGCTGCCGCCCCTGGAGGTCGTCATATTTGAAGATTCCGCCGATCCCCCGGTGGCCCTTTTGGTACAGGTACTCCACCAGCATTCGGCCGCCGGCTACGTTGTCGTCCAGAACGGAGAGGGTGTCGGGCAGCTGCTCATAGTTACCGTGCATGAACACCAGGGGAATGCCCTTTTCCATCAGCCGGTGGCAGAGGGAGATATTGGGATTGGGGAAGCCGGTTTTGGTGCCCTCGATCAGGATTCCGTCCAGTTCCTCAGTTTCGATCAGGGTCTGCAGAATCCGCCGCTCGTTGGAAAACTGGTTCTGGGTGGCGAACAGCAGGGGGGCGCTGTTGTTCTCCGAGCAGACCGCCTCGATCTCCCGCAGAATACTGGGGAAAATGTAGTCGCTGATGTAGGTGGTTACAACGGCAATGGAGCGGCGGGGGAGGGGGGCAGGGTCCCGTTTTTCCCGGATGAAGGAGCCGCTGCCCTGCCTGCGCTCAATCAGACGCTCACTTTCCAAAATAGAGAGGGCCTGCCGCACGGTTTGCCGGCTGACCTGAAACTGACCGCAAAGCGCCTGCTCTGTGGGAAGCATCCTTTGGTATTTTCCGGAGAGGATCCCGGTTCGCAGAGATTCCGCGAGAATCTGATACTTTGGCGTCATAATTTGGCTCACATCCATACAATTTTTCTTTTCCTTATTATAAGCACATCTGGAATTTGTGTCAATATTAGTTTTATATTTTTTATAAATTGTTTTAGTTGTATGTATCAATTGGGAGGGAAATTGTGCAAAGCAACGAACAAGTTCGGACGGGTAATGGGAAGAAAAACACTGAAAATACAAGAAATACGGTGGGTTTTTTCACAAAAATGTGATTTGTACGGTGCCGGGCTGTGGTGATGAATAAATTTGTATTGTGCATGGCAACAAAAATCATTTTTTGTGCGTACATATTGTTGACAATCCTGTGGCAGAGTGGTATTCTGTTAGCAGAAAGCCCGGGGTGATCCGGGCGGAAGAAAAAATGAAAGAAGGAAAGATTATGCGCAAACTGTTTGCACTGCTTCTCGTTGCAGCCATGATCTTCACGCTGGTTGCCTGCAGCGATGAGAAGAAGCCCGAGGAAGGCGGCCTGATCAAGGTCGGCGTCATCAACAATCCTCCCTCCGAGTCCGGTTACCGCGAAGCCAACGTCAACGACTTCATCAAAGTGTTCACCAAGGAAAACGGCTATGACGCCAAGTTCTATTACAGCATCAAGAACGATGAGCAGCTCAGCACTGCCCGCCAGTACATCACCGACGGCGTGGATTACCTGCTGATTTCCGCCGCCGAGACCACCGGCTGGGATGCCGTCCTGAAGGACGCCAAGGACGCCGGCGTGAAGGTTTTCCTCTTCGACCGTATGATCAACTGCGACAAGAGCCTGTTTGAGGCCGCTGTCGTCTCCAACATGGCCAATGAGGGCGACACCGCCGTCAAGTGGCTGCTGGACCAGAAGCTTCCCGAGTACAACGTCATTCACATCCAGGGCGCCATGGGCAGTGACGCGCAGATCGGCCGTACCGGAGCCCTCGACGCGCAGTTTGCCGCCGGCACCATGAAGAAGGTCGTGCAACAGACCGCCACCTGGGACGAGGCTGAGGCGAAGAAGATCGTGGAGTCCGTCATCAACTCCGGCGAAAAGTTCAATGTTATCTACGCGGAGAACGACGGCATGGCCAAGGGCGCTGTCGCCGCGTTGGACGAGGCCGGCATTACCCACGGCGTCGGCAAGGACGTGGTCGTGATGGGCTTCGACTGCAACAAGTGGGCGCTCCGCGAGCTGCTGGCCGGCAACTGGAACTACGACGGTCAGTGCTCCCCCTTCCAGGCGCAGGTCATCAGTGACATGATCAAGAACCTGGAGGCCGGCAAGAAGATCGAGGGCCTGAACGACGCCAAGCAGATCATCTCCGTGGAGAAGGGCTTCGACGCCGCCACCCTGACCCAGGCGGACATCGACACCTACGGCCTGGGCGAGTAATCGAACAAGCGCAACAAGCATACACGAGGACAAAGCAGAGCGCGGTGTGGGATAGTGGTTTGATCCGCGATCCACATCGCGCTCTTTTAACCGAAATTCCCGGATCTTTCGGAGAATCCGGAAACAAGGACAGGAGTTGAGCGGATGCAAGACGACGTTGTTTTGACGATGCGTGGGATCTGCAAGTATTTTCCGGGGGTAAAGGCCCTGGAAAACGTGGATTTTACCCTGCGCAAAGGAACGATCCACGCGCTGATGGGAGAAAACGGTGCCGGGAAATCCACGCTGATTAAGGTTTTGACCGGCGTTTACCCCATGGACGGCGGAGAGATCCGGATCGACGGGGTGGAGGACGCCATTGTCATACGGTCTCCCCAGGAGGCGCAGGGCTACGGTATCAGCACCGTCTATCAGGAGATCACCCTCTGCCCGAATCTCACCGTGGCGGAGAATATGTTCATCGGACGCAGCCGGAAGAGCCGGGTAGACTGGAAGCAGATGGAAAAGCGTTCCGGCGAGCTGCTGCAAAAGCTGGGCATTCCGGCCAGACCCAAGCAGCAGCTGGGCAACTGCTCCCTGGCTGTGCAGCAGATGGTTGCCATCGCCCGGGCGGTGGACACCGACTGCAAGGTGCTGATTTTGGACGAGCCCACCTCTTCTCTGGACGACAAGGAAGTGGAGATGCTCTTTACCCTGATGCGCCAGCTGAAGGAAAGCGGCGTGGGCATCATTTTTGTGACCCACTTCCTGGAGCAGGTTTACGCCGTCAGCGACCAGATCACCGTCCTGCGGAACGGCCAGCTGGTGGGTGAGTACGAGGTCCGGGAGCTGCCCCAGGTGAAGCTGGTGGAAAAGATGATCGGCAAGGATCTGGAAGACCTGTCCTCCATGAAAAAGAAGGAAACCGTATTGGACGGCGAGGACTTTTATGAGGCAAGGGGCCTGGCCAGCACCGAGAGCCGTCCCTTTGACTTCCACATTGCCGCAGGCGAGGTAAACGGCTTTACCGGCCTGCTGGGTTCCGGCCGCAGCGAGAGCGTCCGCGCCATCTTCGGCGCAGATCCGGTCACCGGCGGCACCGTCAAGGTGAACGGAAAGCAGGTTAAGATTTCAAAGCCTCTGGACGCCATGAAGCAGGGAATCGGCTATTTGCCGGAGGACCGCAAACGGGACGGCATCATTGCCGACCTGTCCGTGCGGGAGAACATCATCCTGGCCCTGCAGGTAATCCAGGGAATGGGGCATCCCATCTCCCGGGCAAAGGCGGAGGCCTTTGCCGACGAGTACATCAAGGCCCTTGCCATCAAGACGGCGTCCTCGGATACCCCCGTGGGCTCCCTCTCCGGCGGCAACCAGCAGAAGGTCATCCTGGCCCGCTGGCTGCTGACCCATCCCCAGTACCTGATTCTGGACGAGCCCACCCGCGGCATCGACGTGGGAACCAAGACCGAGATCCAGAAGCTGGTTCTGCAGCTGGCGGAGGACGGCAAGAGCATCACCTTTATCTCTTCCGAGATCGAGGAGATGCTGCGGACCTGTTCCCGACTGATCGTCATGCGGGACCGCAACATCGTGGGCGAGCTGAAGGGGGACGAATTAAGTCAGGAGCGCGTGATGCGCACCATCGCGGGAGGAGGAGAATGAGATGAAAAAAGCAAAGACGTCGAAATTCTTTGCCAAAAACGCTCAGCTTTTAATCCCGCTGATCGCGATTCTGCTGCTGGTGATCTTCAATCTGATTCGGGACCCCAGCTTTTTCTCCATCGGCATTTCCGCCAATAACCGGGGCGACCCTGTTCTGCAGGGCAACCTGGTCTCCATCCTCAACGGCGCTTCGGAGCTGGTGATCCTCGCCATGGGCATGACCCTGGTGACGGCGGCAGCCGGCGGACAGGATATTTCCGTGGGCGCCTTGGCTGCCATCGCGGGCAGCGTGTTCGTTAAGATTCTCAAGGGCGGCGCTGTGACGGGCCCCACCGTGCTGCTGGCCTTTCTGGCCTGCTGTGTGGCAGCCATGCTCTTCGGCGCGTTCAATGGGTCGTTGGTTGCCTTCTTCCGGATCCAGCCCATGATCGCCACGCTGATTCTTTTTACCTGCGGACGCAGCATTGCCTACTGGATCAACGGCGGCGCGACACCCACCGTGGAAAGTCCCATCATTAACGCCATCGGCAGCTTCATCCCCGGCATTCCCATTCCCACTCCGATCCTGATTGTGATTGTCATGGGAATCCTGTTCGGGCTGGTTTTCCGCTTTACGACGCTGAGCCTCTACGTTCAGACCGTGGGCATCAATCAGGGCGCGGCTCGGCTCAACGGCGTCAACACCGTGGGCATCAAGCTGCTCGCCTTCATCATCCTGGGCGTCTGCTGTGCGGTGGCGGGCACCATTGGCGTGAGCCGATTGGGCTTGATAAACCATGAAACCCTGCTCATTAACATTGAGATGGACGCCATTCTGGCCGTGGCAATCGGCGGCAACAACCTGGGCGGCGGCAAGTTCAAGATGCTTGGCTCCGTCCTGGGCGCCTACGCGATTCAGATGCTGACCATCACACTCTATGCCATGAAGGTTCCCTCCACGGACGTGAAGGCCTACAAGGCCGTGGTCATCATCATCCTGGTGGTGATGGGCTCTCCCGTGGTGAAGAACAGCATGAGCCGGTTCTGGAAAAAGCTTAAGAGGAACCATCCCGCCGGGGAAAAGGAGGTGGCCTGATCCATGAAATCAATTTCGGGAAACGGGACGCTTCGACACAGGGAACCGCTGACGGATTCCCAGCTCCTCCTGTTTATTACCATCGGCATCTTTGCGGTCATGTATGTGCTGGCTATGGTGATTCTGGGCGGCGGCTATCTGAAGCCCCAGATGCTGTTTGACCTGCTCAATGACAACGCTTATCTGATTATTATCTCCTGCGGCCTGACAATGGTTATGATCACCGGCAGTATCGACATCTCTGTGGGCGGCGTGACGGCCCTGGTGGCCATGGTGGGCGTGATGATCCTCAACGGCAACATCAGCCTGTTCAACGGGCTCATCAGCACGCTGGGCCTGACCGAGGAGTGGCGGATCGTGTTCGCCCTGCTGGCGTCGCTGCTGATTGGCCTGGCCTTCGGCGCGGTCCAGGGCTTCCTGATCGCGCACCTACAGATTCAGCCCTTCATCATCACCCTGGCCGGCATGTTCTTTGCCCGGGGCATGATTACCATTGTGAGCGTGGATCCGCAGAAAGCGCCGCAGAATCTGATGGATATTTTGCAGACGCGCATCGAGATTCCATGGCTGGGCTCCGCGAATAATCGGGGCGTCCGGATTCCCGCGCGGGTGGAGATCGGCGTGGTCATCGCCCTGGTGATCGTGATTCTGGTCTTCTTCCTGCTGCGCAGGCGGAAGCTGGGCCGCTGCTTCTATGCGGTGGGCGGCAACCAGCAGAGCGCGCTGATGCTGGGTGTGAACGTGCGCAGAACCCGTTTTATGGCCCATCTGCTCTGCGGGTTGCTCAGCGGTATTGCGGGCTTCGTGTTTATGATGCACACCGGCGCGGGCAACGCCACCAACGCCACGGCGGCGGAGATGAACGCCATCGCTTCCTCCATCATCGGAGGAACCCTGCTCACCGGCGGCGTGGGCAGCGTGGTCGGCACCTTCTTCGGCGTGCTGACCCTCAGCACCATTAAATCCATTGTGACGACATCCGGCCTTCGGGATCCCTGGTGGCAGAGCATTACCACCGGCGCCATGCTGTGCCTGTTTATTCTGCTGCAGAGCGTGGTCCTGATGCGAAGAAACAGAGCGAAGGATACAACCAAGGAAAGGGGCAAAAAGGAAACATGAAATATGAATTTTGGTTCGTAGTGGGCAGTCAGTTTCTGTACGGTCCGCAGGTTTTGGAGACCGTAGAGACCCGGGCGAAGGAGATGGCAGAGGAACTTTCCCAGGTTCTGCCCTACCCTCTGATCTACAAGGTCACTGCCAAGGCCAACAAGGAAATCACCGACGTGGTCCGGGAAGCCAACTATCGGGGGGAGTGCGCGGGCATTATCACCTGGTGCCACACCTTTTCTCCCAGCAAGATGTGGATCGACGGCCTGCGGGACCTGCAAAAGCCCTGGTGCCATTTCGCCACCCAGTATAACAAAGAGATTCCCAACGAAGAGATCGACATGGACTTTATGAACCTGAACCAGGCCGCCCACGGCGACCGGGAGCACGGGTTCATCGGCGCCAGACTCCGGAAGCCCCGGAAGATCGTGGCCGGTTACTGGAAGGACCCGAAGGTCCATAAGCGGATTTCCGATTGGATGAAGGCTGCCGTGGGTGTGGCCGTATCCAAAGATATGAAGATCATGCGTTTCGGCGACAATATGCGGGAAGTCGCCGTCACCGAGGGCGACAAGGTGGAGGCCCAGATCAAGCTGGGCTGGCAGGTGAATACCTGGGCCGTGGGCGATCTTGTGAAGGAGATGAACGCTGTCACCGAGGCGGAGATCGACGCCCTGGTGGCGGAATACAAGGCAGCCTACGACGTTGCTACAGACAACATGGCCGCCATCCGCTATCAGGCCAGGGAAGAGATCGCCATTCGCCGGATGATGGATCGGGAGGGCTGCAGAGGCTTCTCCAACACCTTCCAGGATCTCTACGGCATGGAGCAGCTTCCCGGCCTGGCCAGCCAGCACCTGATGGCCCTGGGCTACGGCTACGGCGGCGAGGGCGACTGGAAGGTCAGCGCTCTGACTGCCATCCTCAAGGCCATGGGCGAGAACGGCAACGGCGCCTCCGCCTTTATGGAGGACTATACCTATCACCTGGCGGAGGGTCAGGAGTATTCCCTGGGCGCCCACATGCTGGAGGTCTGTCCCTCCCTGGCGGCAGACAAGCCCCGGATCGAGACCCACCACCTGGGCATCGGCATGAACGAAAAGGATCCCGCCCGCCTGGTCTTCGAGGGCAAGGCAGGTCCCGCCCTGGTGACGACTCTGATCGATATGGGCGGACGGCTTCGGCTGATCGTCCAGGACATCGAGGCGGTCAAGCCCATCCTTCCCATGCCCAATCTGCCCGTGGCCCGGGTCATGTGGCGGGCCATGCCGGACCTGACCACCGGCGTGGAGTGCTGGATCACCGCCGGCGGCGCCCACCATACGGTGCTGAGCTACGACGTCAGCCCGGAAATGCTGCGGGATTGGGCCAGAATGCTGGGCATTGAATTCGTCCACATCACCAAGGAAACCTCCCCCGAGAAGCTGGAGGACGAGCTGCTGGTCAAGGACCTGATTTGGAAATTAAAATGATGGATCTGAAACAATGTACAATCGGAATTGAGCTGGGCAGCACCCGGATCAAGGCGGTGCTGATCGACCGGCGGCATATTCCCTTGGCCTCCGGTGATTTTGAGTGGGAGAACCAGCTGGTGGACGGCATTTGGACCTATTCCATGGAAGCGGTCCACCGGGGGCTGCAGGCCTGCTTCGCCGGGCTGATGGCGGACGTGGCGGCCAAATTCGGCGTCCGGCTCACCACCGTGGGCGCCATCGGCGTCTCGGCCATGATGCACGGCTATCTGCCCTTTGACAAAGCGGGCAGACAGTTGGTCCCCTTCCGCACCTGGCGCAACACCATTACCGGCCCGGCTGCCGAAAAGCTGACGGAGCTCTTCGGCTTCAACATCCCCCAGCGCTGGAGCATTGCCCACCTCTATCAGGCCATCCTGAACGGGGAAGAGCACGTAAAGGACGTCGACTTCCTCACCACCCTGGCGGGCTATATCCACTGGCAACTCACCGGGGAGAAGTGCATGGGCGTGGGCGAGGCCTCCGGCATGTTCCCCATTGACGGCAAGACCCTGGACTATGACGCCGGCATGGCGGAGACATTCCGGACCCTTACGGGGGTGGATCTCCGGGCCGTCCTGCCCAAGGTCCTGCCCGCCGGTGTTCAGGCCGGAAGCCTGACGGAATCCGGCGCCCGTTTCCTGGACCCCAGCGGGGTCCTGCTGCCCGGCATCCCCGTTGCCCCCTGCGAGGGCGACGCGGGCACCGGCATGACGGCCACAAACTCCGTCCGTGTCCGGACGGGCAACGTGTCCGCCGGCACCTCTGATTTTGCCATGATTGTCACGGACAAGGCCCTCGGTGTTCACCGGGAGATCGATATGGTCACGACGCCGGACGGCCTGTCCGTGGCAATGGTCCACTGCAACAACTGCACTTCCGACATCAACGCCTGGGTCAATCTGTTCTCTGAGCTTTGCGAAACGCTGCGCGTGGAGACCTCCAAGGGGGAGCTTTTCACCAGGCTCTTCCAAAAGGCCCTGGAGGGCGAGCCGGACTGCGGCGGTCTGCTGTCCTACAACTATTTCTCCGGCGAGGGCGTCACCGATCTGGACGAGGGCAGGCCCGTCTTCGCCCGGACGCAGAACGCCCGCTTCACCCTGGGCAACTTTATGCGCACCCATCTGCTCTCGGCCCTGGCCACGCTGAAAATCGGTATGGACATTCTGACCCGGAGCGAGGGCGTGGAGATCGACAGGCTCTACGGCCACGGCGGCTTCTTCAAGACCCCGGAGGTGGGACAGCGGATGCTCTCCGCCGCCGTGGGCGCGCCTGTCTCCGTCATGGAGACGGCAGGGGAGGGCGGCCCCTACGGCATGGCCCTGCTGGCCGCCTATATGCTGTGGAAGGACGAGGGCGAAAGCCTCTCCGACTACCTGGATCACAAGGTCTTTGCCGGTTCGAAGGCCGTTACCATCATGGCGGAGGAAAAAGACGTGGAGGGCTTCAACCGCTTCCTGGCCCGCTACCAAAAGGCGCTCCCCCTGGAGAAGGCTGCGATTGCGGCCCTGTAATCCGTGAAAATCTGCGATCACAGCAGGAAACCCGCCGCATAAGCGGCGGGTTTCCTGCTGTGAACAATTTTTTTGCAAAAATACAAAAAAGTTGTTGACAGACAGAATACTTCGTGATACGATGTATCCCGCGAAGGGAGGTATGATATGGACGTCCAATTAAAGCGCGGTTTGCTGGACGTATGCGTCCTGGCCGCCATCAAAAATGAAGATTCCTACGGCTATCGGATCATCAAGGATATGAAGCCCTACCTGGAGCTGTCCGAATCGACCCTGTACACGATTCTGAAGCGATTGGAGCTGGGGGAAATGCTGACAGTCCGAAGCGCGGAGCACGACGGCAGACTCCGAAAATACTATCACATCACAGAAAAGGGCCTGCGTCGTATTGAAGAATTTAAGGACGACTGGAGAGAAATCGTGTCGATTTACCGGTTTGTCACCAAGGAGGAGCAAGAAAATGGATAAGCAAGCGTTTTTGAACCGACTGAGGGAGGGGCTGAACGGTCTTCCCCAGGACGATATTGCGGAGCGTCTGAACTTTTACAGTGAGATGATCGATGACCGCGTAGAGGAAGGATTGACGGAGGAGGCGGCAGTCAACGAGATCGGCCCCGTGGATCAAATCGCGGCGCAGATTCTCCGGGAGACCCCCATCGCCAGGCTGGTTCGGGAAAAGGTCCGGCCGAATCATCGGCTTCAGATATGGGAGATCATCCTGCTGGTACTGGGCGCGCCCATCTGGCTGTCCCTTCTGGTCTCGGCGGCGGCGGTGGTTTTTTCCGTCTATGTGGTTCTTTGGGCGGTGATCCTGTCTCTGTGGGCTGCTGAGATTTCCCTGATTGCCGGCTCTCTGGCCGGCTTTGGAATGAGCGTTTTCCGGTTTGTCCGGGGCCAAAAGACCCAAGCCCTGGCATTCCTCAGCGCGGGTATCCTGCTGGCCGGACTGTCCATCTTCCTGTTTTTCGGATGCATGGCCGCGACCGAGGGTATTTTGTGCCTCACCAAGAAACTTGCCTTGTGGGTTAAATCCCTGTTCCTCAGAAAGGAGAACGTAAGATGAAACAGTCGAGGATTGTATGGCTGATTGTGGCGGGAGCCCTGGTGCTGCTGGGCGCGATTTTGTTCGTATGCACCATGGCGGCAAACGATTGGGACTTTTCCAAGCTGAGTACCTCGAAGTATGAAAACCGAATCGTGGAGATTGAAGAAGACTTCCAAAATATCTCCATTCGTTCCGAAACGGAAGATATTGACTTTGTTCCTACCGACGACGGGAGCTGCAAGATTGTGTTTTACGAGCGGGAAAAGGTAACGCACAGCACTGAGGTTGCCAACGGAACGCTTTCCATCAAGCAGGAGGATAGCAGAAAATGGTATGACAATATCGCGGCTTTCTCCACGGAATCCCCGAAAATCACGGTGTATCTGCCCCGGAATGAATACGCGGCCCTTTCGATTGAAGAAAGTTCGGGAGATGTTTCTCTGCCCGGTGAAATCGGATTTGAAAGCATCCATATTACTGCCAGCACCGGCGATATCACCTGCTTCTCTTCCACTTCAAAGTCCATTCGGGTGGAGACCAGCACGGGACATATCCGCCTGGAAAAGCTCTCCGCCGGGGAGATTGACCTCACTGCTTCCACGGGCCGGATCGAGCTGCGCGCTGTGGAGTGCGCCGGCGCCCTGCGGGTGGGCGTGAGCACAGGCAGGGTGGAAATGTCTGAGCTTCGCTGTGAAAGCCTTGGATCCACAGGCAGTACCGGCAACATCACCCTGAAGCAGGTGACTGCTGCGGGGAAGATGGAAATTGAGCGCAGCACTGGCGACGTGCGCTTTGAGCAAAGCGACGCCGGGGAACTGTTCATTGAAACCGATACCGGCGACGTGACCGGCTCTCTGCGTTCCGCAAAGATTTTCTTCGCCCAGAGTGATACCGGACACATCGAGGTTCCCGAAACCACCACCGGCGGCAAGTGCAAGATTACGACGGACACCGGAGATATCGAAATCAGTGTGGCGGACTGAGCCCATGGAGTATGAGATTGTCCGGTCCCGGCGGAAGACAATTTCCCTGCAAATGACGCCCAAGGGCCTGATCGTCCGGGCGCCCCTCCGGGCTACGGACGGGCAAATTGCCGATGTCGTAGCCCTGCACGGAGCCTGGATCGAAAAGCAGGAGAAGAGGATCGCGGCGGCGGAACAGAATCTGACTGATCTGGGACTGCTGAGCGAGGAAGAAATTCGCGGGCTGGCGGCGGAAGCCCTCCGGGTGATTCCAGCCCGGGTGGCCCATTACGCGCCCCTGGTGGGCGTCAGTTACGGGCGCGTTACCATCCGAAATCAGCGTTCCCGCTGGGGGAGCTGCAGCAGTCAGGGAAATTTGAATTTCAACTGCCTGCTGATGCTGGCACCCCCGGAGGTGCTGGACAGTGTGGTGGTCCATGAGCTCTGTCACCGGAAGGAGCCGAACCATTCCAAACGCTTTTACGCGGAGGTTCTGCGGGTCTTCCCAAACTACCGGGCCTGTGAAAAATGGCTCAAGGACAACGGCCCCGGCCTGATGCGCCGGATGACGGGCTGAGGGAGGCTGCGATGCGCTACGACAACATCACCCGGGCGGTGTTTCTGAACCGTCCCAACCGCTTTATTGCCCACGTTCGGATCGGGGACAGGACGGAAACCGTCCACGTGAAGAACACGGGCCGCTGCAAGGAGCTGCTGCTTCCGGGGGTGGAGGTCTGGCTGACAGCCTCCCACAATCCCGCCCGGAAGACGAAGTATGACCTGGTGGCGGTCCGCAAGACCAACGGCAGGCTGATCAACATCGACAGCCAGGCACCCAACCGGGTTGCCGCCGAATGGCTGGCGGGACAGGGCTTTGACCGGGTCACGCCCGAGTACCGTTACGGGGATTCCCGGATTGATTTCTATATGGAGCGGGGCGGCGAAAGATTCCTGATGGAGGTCAAGGGCTGCACCCTGGAGCTGGACGGCGTGGGCTATTTTCCCGACGCCCCCACGGAGCGGGGCGTGAAGCACCTCCGGGAGCTGATGAAGGCCAAAGAAGCCGGTTTTCACACCATTTTGGCCTTTGTGATTCAGATGGACGGGGTGACGGAGGTTCGGGCCAACACAGAAACACACCCAGCCTTCGGCGAAGCCCTGGAGGCTGCAAAACAGGCCGGCGTGGAGGTCCTCTTCCTGCCCTGCCACGTGGAGCCGGACAGGCTTGAGACAGAGGGAAACTGTGACGCCTCAAATTCGGCAGAGGGAAAGGAAGCATGACAGGAGTGTACCGCAAAACAACAGATTCTCTGAAACGTTTCAATTTTAAGCTTTTCCTTGCTTTGCTGGTGCTGGGACTGTGCCCCACAGTCTATACCACAGTGCGGGTGTTTTTCCTCGGACAGCTTCCGGGAGAGTGGGCTTTTTCCATTGCGGGACAGCTTTCATGGGTAAACCTGCTCTATGAGGTCGTCTGCGAGGCGATTATTCTGCCGCTGTTCTTCTTCGTCGGGAAGGTCAAGCGCGATAAAGCCGCCTTTTCCAACCGGGTTCGTACGGGAATGTTGGCTGCTCTGGGCGCGTATCTCATCCTTTCGGCGGGGATTCTCCTGTTTGCGGAACCGCTGCTGCGGATAATGGCTGCCGACGAAAGCATTCTTGCCGCTTCCGCATCCTACATACGGATCGAGAGCGTTGCCAACGTTTTCTCAATTCTGGCGCAGTTCACCCTGGTGGCGCTGGTTTCCGTGAACAAAAGCAGGTATCTGTACATTCTTACCGCAGCACGGCTGGTGCTCTCCCTGATTATTGACACTTTCTTCGTATCCTCGCTGCCGGTCTCACTGGGTCTCGGCGTCAACGGGATCGGGTACTCCAATATCCTCGTCAACGCCCTGCTGCTGGCGGTTTCCCTTTTGCTGCTGAATCGGGAGGGAGTGAAAACCTTTTCCAAACAAAGACTGGACTTCGGCTGGATGCGGGAGTTTGCCCGGATCGGCGGGATTTCAGGTCTGGAATCTCTGGTGCGCAACATTACCTACATGGTGATGATCTCTCGCATGGTGAACGTGGTAGGCGAACAGGGAACCTACTGGGTCGCCAATAATTATATCTGGGGATGGCTGCTGCTTCCGGTGCTCCAACTCGGCGAGTTAATCAAGGAAGAGACTGCAGAAGACCAGGAAAACGTGCGGAGGAACACGCCGGGCTATTTCTGCATTACGGCTTGGATCTGCCTTCTTTGGTGCGCAAGCATTCCCTTCTGGAAGCCCTTCATGGCCCACGTCCTGGGGTTTTCAGACGTGGACAAGCTCTTTAACCTGGTGCTGCTCCTGTTGGGCTTCTATGTGCTTTACGCGGTCCAAAATATCTTTGACGCCACCTTTTACGGCCTCGGAAAGACAAACTATATGCTCTTCGAGTCGGTGGTTACCAACACGGTTTATTATGGAGCGGCATTTCTTCTCTGGCGCGCCGGTCTCTGGGCGCCCACGCTCACCGGAATCGCGATTCTGTTCGGTGTGGGCACGGCCTTTGACAGCCTGGTTTCTTTTGGGGCGTATATGTATTTGCGCAAGGTGCGCCTTTCAAATCGCAGAGGGTAAGTAAAGCTGAAATAGTGAGAACACGGGTATTTTGTTTCTGCAATGCCACAAGGATGATTTCAATAAAGGACAAAACAAATTAATCGACACTTGGAGAGCTTATTATGAAGAATGTAGTCGCATCAAAACCGAACAAAACCCATTTAAGCAGATTGTGGTGGTATCTGCTCCTGATTCTCATTCTGTCAGCGTTTTGCTATGTTACCCTTGATGTGTGGCTGCTGCCGTATTCCATCGAGCACAGTAAAACGGGGGAAATGACGGCAGGTTATTTCCTGTACGCAGCAATTGGCCTGCTATTCTCAACGCCGACGCCTTTTATAGCGGTTCTGATTATTTCCTTATTCATAGAGAAAATCAGTATCAGGCAGATGTTCCGCATCATTTTCCGCACGGAGAACAAATTGAAGACGATTTTGATTACAGGCGGCTTTTGTTTGCTTGCTTTCGTCTACGCAATCCTGTTCGGAACGCCCAACGGTTCGCCCTGGTATCTGTTTCCCGTAGGGTTTCTGATCATGATACCCTTTGTCGGGATTGCGGAGGAAACAGGCTGGCGGGGGCTCCTGCAGCCGGAATTGGATAAAAGAATACCGTATCCATTTTCGGTTCTTCTTACCGCCGCAATTTGGTTTGTCTGGCATTTTCCCGTGTTTATAGACCCAACATCACACCATTACGGAGACAGTATCATCGGCTTTGGGATCACGATCTTTATCTGGGCCTTTGCTTTGGCTGCAATATACAAATCGACCAAAAGTGTGATTGCCTGTGCGCTGTATCATACGTTTATTGACGCTATCGGCGCGGTTTATGATTGGAACGCATTATTTGACGGATTCCCGGGAAGCGTATCGACAAATATTTACCGGGTTATTTGGCTGACAGCAGCGCTTGTCTTATGGATTAAAGCAGAGAAGAAAGAGCCGCGGCCGTATGATGGCAGATTGAATAATAAAGGATAGAAAATGATAAACAGGAGCCGGATTCGCGTGGCTATAAACACGCGGATCCGGCCCTGAGGTCTTTTCGGTTAGTAAAGCGGTGAATCAGTCCCTTTCCGGGCCCTCGTAGGCCCGGAGCTTTTCGGTGTAGTAGTTGAGCTTGCGGGTCACCTTGTCCAGGTGGGTCTGCATCTGCTCCATCTGGGCCAGGACCTTGTTCCGGTGGGCCTCCAGCAGCTCCACCCGCTGGCGGAGCGTTTGATCTCCCTCCCGGGAGAGCTCCAGAAAGCGGGCAATCTCCCGCAGGGACATTCCGGTGTTTTTCAGGCAGCAGATTCCGCTCAGGACCTCCAGATCGTCGTCTGTGTACTGGCGGAAGCCGCTTTCGCTCCGCTCCACGGAGCCCAGAAGCCCTTCCTTTTCGTAAAACCGGAGCGTGTGGGCGGTCAGCCCGGTCTTTTGACTTACTTCCTGAATCGAATACATGAAAAACCCTCCCGAAAATGCTTGACTTAGAGCGAACTTTAAGGTTTAGAATGATTATACGCAGAATCAAGAGGAATGTCAATTCCCGGAGAACAATATTGTAAGGAGGTAAATGCAATGGATGCGATGAATATGTTATTGGAGCGGCGCAGCTGCCGCAGCTACAATCCCGAGCTGATACCCCAGGGCGTGCTGGATCAGATTTTAGAGGCGGGCAAGTTTGCCGCCACCGGAATGGGGAAGCAGTCTCCCATTATGATCGCCGTCACCGACAAGGCCCTGCGGGACCGGCTTGCCAAGTTGAACGCCGCCATCATGGGCTGGGACGGGGATCCCTTCTACGGCGCGCCGGAGCTGGTGATTGTGCTGGCGGACCGGAGCGTGCCCACCTACCTGTACGACGGCAGCCTGGTGATGGGCAATTTGATGAACGCCGCCTACGCCCTGGGGATCGGAAGCTGCTGGATCCACCGGGCCAAGGAGGAATTCGACAGCGAGGAGGGCAAGGCCCTGCTGAAGGAGCTTGGAATCGAAGGGGACTACGAGGGCATCGGCCACTGCATTCTGGGTTACCCCGAAGGCCCCTGCCGTCCCGCCGCGCCACGGAAAGAGAACTACGTTTACCGAATTTAAGAGGAGGATCACGCCATGAAATACCGTACTATGGGCAAGCTGGGCATTCAGGCCTCCGCCTTTGGCCTGGGCTGTATGCGCTTCAACGGGCCGGCCTCCGGCGACACCATCATCGATGAGCAGAAGGCGATTTCCCTGATTCGCCAGGCCATCGACGGCGGCGTCACCTACATCGACACCGCGTACATCTACCTGGACAAGACCTCCGAGATCGTTCTGGGCAAGGCCCTGCAGGACGGCTACCGGGATCGGGTGACCATCGCCACCAAGATGCCCATGGAGGCTGTGCACAATCGGGCGGAGATGGAGGCCCTGCTGGCTGAGGAGCTGGGAAAGCTCCAAACTGACCACATCGACTTCTACCTGATGCACGGCATCAACAAGGAAAAATGGGAGTATTTCAAGTCCATCGGCGCACCGGAGTTCTTCGACGATATGAAGCGGGAAGGGAAGATTCGCTTTAAGTGCTTCTCCTTCCACGGCTCTTACGAGGACTTTGAATACGTGCTGAACGACTGGGACTGGGACATGGTCCAGATTCAATACAACTTCATGGACATCAACAACCAGGCGGGTACCAAGGGCTTGGAGCTGGCGGGCAGCAAGGGAATCCCGGTGGTCATCATGGAGGGTCTTCTGGGCGGCAGACTGTCCAAGGCCCCGGAAAACGTCCAGGCCCTCTACGACGCCTTCCCGGTGAAGCGTTCCCCGGTGGAATGGGCCTTCCGCTGGCTCTGCGATCATCCCCAGGTGTCGGTGGTGCTCTCCGGCTGCAACGAGCCGGAACAGATTGCGGAGAACCTTCGCATCTTCGACACTGTGGAGCCCGGCATCATGGACGAGGCCGAGCGAAAGCTGATGGAGGACGTGCGGGCCGCCTATCTCAGCCGCACCAAGATCGGCTGCACCGGCTGCCGGTACTGCATGCCCTGTCCCAACGGCGTGAGCATTCCGGGAATCTTCTCCCTGTGGAATGACAAATCCCTCTACGGCATCGAGCCCGCCCAGGACTGGCGGATGAAGCGGATTACGGCGGAGGACGCCGGGGCGGATCGCTGCGTGGGCTGCGGCGCCTGCGAGGCGGCCTGCCCCCAGCATCTGCCCATCATCGAGCAGCTGCAAAACGCCTGGACGGAACTGAACTGACTAACGCAAACCATGGCAGGGAAAACGTTTTTTCCTGCCATTGGCTTGCAATCTCATTACAGTTGGAGACGAAAATATGTTGAAATTTGACGAACGGAAGCAGATTGACAGTGTCCGGGGAGCTTTGGCTCTGCGCGGACACATCGAGACAATTGTGGACGCCGCTTGGAACAAGGGCGTGAAAAATTTGTGCTGGCTGGGAATCGGCGGCACCTGGGCCAGCGCCATGCAGGCAGTTTGCCACATGAAGGAGCGGACTGCCCTGGAAACCTTTGCGGTGAATGCTGCAGAGTACAACACCACCGGGGATCGGCGAATCGGCCCCGGCAGCTTTGTGGTGTTTTCCTCCGTTACCGGCACAACGACGGAGGTTGTTACAGCAGTAGAAAAGGCCAAACAGGCCGGCGCAAGGGTGCTGGGCTTTGTAGACAAGGCGGATGCCCCGCTGGCAAAGCTGGCGGATCATTGTCTTACCTACCCTGCCAACGAGCAGCTTAAATTCTTTATGACAGCAGATCGCTTCCTGTATCTGGCGGGAGAATTGCCGGAATACGGGGCCATGTACGAAAGCTTTGACGCCTTTCTGCCGGAGGCGCTGGCTGCGGCGGAGCAATCGGCGGACGACTTCGGCGCAGCCTTTGCCGCCGCCCACAAGGACGATCCTATGCACTATTTTGTGGGAGCCGGCAGTCTCTATGGAGCTACCTACTCCTATGCCATGTGTTACTGGGAGGAAATGCACTGGCGGCCCACGAAGTCTATTCATGCTGCGGAGCTCTTCCACGGAACCCTGGAAATCATTGATGCGGATACTGCCGTAACCCTCTTCCTGGGAGAAGATGCACAGCGGAGTCTGGGGGAGCGGGTGGCCCGTTTCCTGCCCCGGGTTTGCAAGAACTATACGATCATCGACACAAAGGACTACTTGCTGCCCGGCATTGATTCGGCCTATCGCTGGGCGGTCTGCCATCTGGTGATGCACGCCGTCACCAACCGAATTGACGCCCACCTGGAAGCTCTTTCCGGCCATGATATGAGCCTGCGGCGGTATTACCGCAAGCTGGATTATTGAAAACAGGAGGAGACCGGAATGAGAATTGCCTGTATTGGCGACAACTGCATTGATTATTATGATGCGACAGGGCAAGCCTATCCGGGCGGCAATTCCGTAAATGTGGCAGTGTACCTCCGCCGTATGGGCCTGGAGGTCTCCTATACGGGAGCCGTGGGCAACGACGCATACGGAGCGCTGCTGCGTCAGGCGCTGGCGGAAAAGGGTGTGGATTTGTCCCACCTTCGGGTGGCGCCCGGAAGAACGGCCGTTAGTCACGTCGGACTTGTAGCCGGAGACCGGGTGTTCGGCAATTACGAAGAGGGCGTCATGGCGGATTTCCGTCCGGACGCTGCAGATCTGGACTTTTTCTGCAGCCACGATCTGGCTGTATCGATCCTTTGGGGCCATGCGGAGGACATTCTCCCGGAGCTTCGACGCCGTGGCGTTTTTACGGCCTTCGATGCTGCAGATCGGCCCTTTTCCCAGCCCGCGCAGCGAGCTCTGCCCGGCTCGACAGTCTTTTTCTTTTCGGACGCAGGCAGCAAAGACGATGCGCTGCGGGAAAGACTGCGGCAACTCCAGGGTATGGGGCCGGAGCTTGTGGTTGCTACCAGGGGCGCCCGGGGCAGCATAGCCTTTGACGGAAGCACCTTCCACGAGGCGGGGATTGTTCCCTGTGAGGTAGTGGACACCATCGGCGCCGGCGACAGCTACATTGCCGGATTTCTGGCCGCCTGGCTGGAAAGCGCTCCGATTCCGTTCTGCATGCAGCAAGGCGCAGAAGCTGCCGCTGTTACCATCGGCTACAACGGCGCGTGGCAATAATTTAGAAGGCCAAAAAATCGACGGCTCGCGTCAGCGTACCGTCGATTTAACTTCTTTTGTTGGTGCCCGCCAAAGCAGGCGAATATCGTTCCTATGTCGGTGCCCGCACTATGTGGCGTCAGGCGGGAGAAGAATCCTCTTTCGGGGAACGGGTATCTGAACCGCCGAGCAGTTCCTCAGCGATTCTCCGTTTGCTGATGCACCGATCCATGGCCTGTTTTTCCAGAAAGTGGTGGGCTTCCGACTCGCTCATGCCCCGCTGCTCGATCAGCAGCCATTTGGCCCGGTTCAGAAGCCGGAGCTCCTGCAGCTCCTGCTCCGCGGTCTTTGTCCCCGCCTCCACCCGGCGCAGACGCTCCCGGGTGGTGTTCATCCACTGCAAAGCCATGGACAGGGCCTGCTTGGTGGTGGGCTTGGGCAGGGTGAAGACGCCCCGATCCATCACCTGGCTGTGGATCTCCTCGTGGAGGGCAGCCCGAACCAGCATCAAAACCACGGTCTGCCCGTTGCCGCTCTGGGCGACGGAGAAGGCGGTTCCAAAGTCGTCGGGCAGCGGGGTGTTGACGATGACCAGGTCAAAAACCTGTTCCAGGGCGGCCCGTTTTGCCGCGCCAACGGAAGACACGACCCGGATCGGCGCACAGCCGGAGGCCGAGAGCAGACTGAGAATCATCTGATTGAACTGGTCGGAATCGGACGCCAGCAGGACGCTGCGGCTGTTCTGGAGAAAAACCAAATGCCGTCCCCCCTTCCGTAGTCTTCACAAAATAACCACCCTATTATACTACAAATCAACCCGGTTGAAAAGGGGGTTGACAAAGATTTCTTTCTCTCGTATAATGTTTCGGTAAAAGGCAATGGAGTCTTTGAGACCACAGTCTCAGTGCCCCCATTGCCCCCTTTTTATGGGTTTCCCAAGGCGGAAACGGAGAGAAGGGGAGCGGCTGTTTGACGTTTGAGAGGAGTAATGTGAACATGAACTGTGCGATCGTCGGAATCAACTGGGGCGACGAAGGCAAGGGCCGGATGGTGGACCTGCTGACGGCGGACTACGACGTGGTGGTGCGCTATCAGGGCGGCGGCAACGCCGGCCATACGGTGGTAAACGAATACGGAAAATTCGCCCTGCATCTGTTGCCCTCCGGCATTTTTCACCCGGGCATTGTAAACATTCTGGGCAACGGCGTGGCCCTGGACCCGGAAAACCTCTGGCAGGAAATGGAAACCGTGATCTCTCAGGGCGTGCGCATTACGCCGGAGAATCTGAAAATCAGCGACCGGGCCTCTCTGCTGCTGCCCTGGCACCGGGAGCTGGACGCCCTGGAGGAGGCCCGTCTGAAGGACCGGAAATACGGCTCCACCAAACAGGGCATCGCCCCCTTCTATTCTGACAAATATCAAAAGAAAACCGTCCTGGCCGGAGAGCTGCGGCGTCCGGAGCAGCTCCGGGCCCATCTGGCGGAGCTGCTGGAATGGAAAAATCTGACCTTGACCGGCGTTTACGGCGCGGAGCCTCTGACCATGGAGTCCCTGGACCGCTGGTTGGAGGACTACGCCAACCGCATCCTGCCCTTCCTCTGCGACACCGGCAACTGGCTGCGCAGGGCCCAGGCCGAGGGGAAACGGATTCTGTTCGAGGCCCAGTTGGGCGCGCTGCGGGATCTGGACTACGGCATCTACCCCTACACCACCTCCTCCAACGCCATTGCGGCCTACGCGCCCATCGGCTCCGGGCTGCCCTCGGCAAGGATTGACCGGGTTGTGGGCGTGGTCAAGGCCTACTCCACCTGCGTGGGCGAGGGCCCCTTCCCCTGTGAGTGGTTCGGGGAAGAGGCAGAGGAGCTGCGCAAGGCCGGCGGCGAGTACGGCGCCAAGACCGGGCGCCCCCGCCGGGTGGGACCGGTGGATCTGGTGGCTACCCGCTACGGCACGCAGGTCCAGGGCGCCACGGAGCTGGCTCTGACCAAGCTGGATATTTTGAGCTATATGAAGAAAATCCCCGTCTGCGTCCGCTACGCGACGCCGGAGGGGGAGACCGAGGAATTCCCCTTCCCCACCGAGCAGGCGGAGGCAAAGCCTGTTTTGGAGTATCTTGAGGGCTGGCAGACTGACATTTCCGGCTGCCGGACCTGGGAATCCCTGCCGGAGGCGGCCCGCCGCTACGTGGAGTATTTGGAGCAGCGCATTGGCTGTCCGATCCGCTATGTTTCCGTCGGCGCGGAGCGGGACAGTATTATCATCCGATAAAACGATCACGATTGCAGAGAGGAGAACGGCATGGAAAAGATCCTGGTATTGGATTTTGGCGGACAGTACAACCAGCTCATCGCCCGGCGGGTCCGGGACCAGCGGGTTTACGCGGAAATCAAGCCCTGCTGGAAGATTACCCCGGAGGAGATCCGGGCGGCCGGCTACAAGGGCGTTATCTTCACCGGCGGCCCTAACAGCGTCTATGACCCCGCGTCCCCCCACTATGATCCCGCGGTTCTGGATCTGGGGATCCCCGTTTTGGGCATCTGCTACGGCGATCAGCTCCTGGCCTGGATGGCCGAGGGAACGGTCAGCCCCGCGGCTCAGGCAGGGGAGTACGGCAGAACGGAGCTGACGGTGGAAGATCATGCGCTGTTCCGGGGCGTGCCCCGAAAGAGCATTTGTTGGATGAGCCACCGGGACTACATCAGCCAGGCGCCGAAGGGCTTTGCCACCCTGGCTTCCACGGATCACTGTCCCTGCGCCGCCATGGGCGACGACAGCCGGAAGCTCTACGGCGTGCAGTTCCATCCGGAGGTCACCCATTCGGAATACGGCGGCACGATCCTGCACAATTTCCTCTTTGACATCTGCGGCTGCGCAGGGGACTGGTCCATGGAGAACTATGCGGAGCGGGCCATTGAGTCTCTGCGGGAAAAGCTTCAGGACAAGACCGTGCTCCTGGCCCTTTCCGGCGGCGTGGATTCCTCCGTGGCGGCCCTGCTGCTGCATCGGGCGGTGGGGGATCGGCTGACCTGCGTGTTTGTGGATCACGGTCTGCTCCGGAAGGACGAGGCCAAGCTGGTAGAAATCACCTTCCGCCCCCTGTTCGGGGAGAAGCTGATCTGCGTGGATGCCAGCGAACGCTTCCTCACTGCCCTGGCCGGGGTTACCGAGCCGGAGCGCAAGCGGAAGATCATCGGCGAGGCCTTTATCCGGGTCTTTGAGGCCGAGGCCAAGAAGCTGGGCCATGTGAACGCCCTGGCCCAGGGTACCATCTATCCCGACGTGATCGAGAGCGGCAAGGGCGACTCCGCTGTGATCAAGAGCCACCACAACGTGGGCGGCCTGCCGGACGTGATCGATTTTGACGAGCTGGTGGAGCCCCTGCGGGATCTGTTCAAGGACGAGGTCCGCCGCCTGGGCGAGACCCTTGGCCTGCCCCATGAGCTGGTGTGGCGCCAGCCCTTCCCCGGCCCCGGTCTGGCGGTCCGCATCCTGGGCGAAATCACCCGGGACAAACTGAGCCGCCTGCGGGAGGCGGACGCCATTTTCCGGGAGGAAATTGCCGCCGCGAAACCCAACCCCATGCCGGATCAGTATTTTGCCGTGCTTACCGACGCCCGGAGCGTGGGCGTCATCGGCGACGGCCGGGCCTATGGCGATACCGTGGCCCTGCGGGCTGTGTCCACCGACGATTTCATGACCGCTGCCTGGACCAGACTGCCCTACGAGGTTCTGGAGCGGGCCAGCTCCCGCATCACCAACGAGGTCCCGGGCGTTACCCGGGTGGTCTACGACATTTCCTCCAAACCGCCTGCCACAGTGGAATGGGAGTGAGCCGCGCAGAGCGCGGCAGTTAGGATCGCCAAGGGCGAGTGATCAGTGATGATGCGTTTCGCGCAGTTATGAGCTGCCTGCGGCAGCGCTGACGCATTCGGGCGATCCTATCATCACTTGCGCGGAGCGCAATCATAACTTTCGCCGCAGGCGAAATCATAACTCTAAACTCTTACCGGAAAGAGTAACGCACATGAAACAAGGTTACGGTATATTCGGAAAGCCCTATGAAATCATGCTGAAAAATGATCTCCATGATCTCGCTTCGATTGACCACATGCTCATACGGAACATGATTCTTTTGGACGAGGAATCTTCCCAAGTACTGTATCAGAAGACTTCTTGCCTAAACGTGGAAGGCCATGAACTGTATGCCTTTGCACAGCAATTCAAAGCAGCGCACGATCGGCAGAGCATACGGAACGTGTTGGATTATACGAGTGATATTGCCATGCGATATGACGTTGATTTCAAGGATATGTCTTTTGGCGGCACCGAACAGCAAATCCTCCAACGCGGAACGGATTGGTGTGCAGACATGGCAAGAGTCGGAACGGTCTTGCTCCAATGTCTGGGCATTCCCTGCAGGATCCTCCATTTGGTCAATCTGAACAAAGCCTATCACGGTCATGTGGTCGGCGAAGCGTATTACGAAGGCCGCTATGGCGTCGTTGATTTTATCTATGGATACCAGTTTTACGGGGAAACGCCCATCAGCGCCCGTGACATTCTGCGCAACGCGGACGTTTTGAGCGCCTATCCGGAAGAATACGGGGGGCTGTATTCCGCAATCGGTGTCAGCGAATACAATCCGATGGATGCAAGCAATGATTACGCAATATCCAGGCCGAATACGTACTATTTGAAGCTTATCTACACAGATCGCCATGATAAGTGGATTATGGGAGAAGACGCATAGGCCGCGCCTTACGCGACAGTTCGGATCGCCAGCGGCGAGTGATCAGTGGTGAGATTATAACGTACAACTCTTAACGAGAAGGTTGACCGCTCATGAACGACAGCATATTACGAACAAAGTCCAAGGAATTCGCCAAGAACACCGTCTTCCTGTGTCGAAGACTGAAAGAAAACCGCGTCGAATCGGTGCTGATTAATCAGCTTCTTCGCTGCGGTACTTCCGTAGGCGCGAACATATATGAAGCGCAATACGCCCAAGGTGCGAGAGACTTTATTTCCAAATTCGAAATTGCTTTGAAGGAGTGCAATGAAAGCGAATACTGGCTTATGCTGTTGTTTGAAACAAACAGCATATCAAAAGAGGAATTTCAACGCTTTCAAATTCAATGCGTTGAAATTCGAAGAATGCTCGTTTCGTCGGTAAAAACAATCAAGGAGCGTGCCAAAACAGTCTGAACGCAGAGACAAGTTCGGTTTCAAGAATCGTTGCGTTTTGTTGAGTTGAGAAAAGGAGAGAAAACCATGACAAAATATATCTTCGTCACCGGCGGCGTGGTCTCCGGTCTGGGCAAGGGCATTACCGCGGCCTCTCTGGGCCGCCTGCTGAAGGCCCGGGGGCTGAAGGTGGCGGCACAGAAGCTGGACCCCTACATCAACGTGGATCCCGGCACCATGAGCCCCTATCAGCACGGGGAGGTCTATGTCACTGAGGACGGCGCCGAGACCGATCTGGATCTGGGCCACTATGAGCGTTTCATCGACGAGGATCTGAACCGCTGGTCCAACCTGACCTCCGGCAAGGTCTTCTGGAACGTGCTGAACAAGGAGCGCCGGGGAGAATATCTGGGGGCTACGGTGCAGATCATCCCCCACATCACCAACGAGATCAAGGAGTTCATTTACCGGGTGGGCCGCCAGACAGACGCTGACGTGGTTATCACCGAGATCGGCGGCACCATCGGCGACATCGAATCCCAGCCCTTCCTGGAGGCGGTCCGCCAGATTGCCCTGGAGGTGGGCCGGGAAAACAGCCTGTTTATCCACGTGACTCTGGTGCCCTATCTCCACGGCTCCGACGAGCACAAGTCCAAGCCCACCCAGCACTCCGTCAAGGAGCTCCAGGGCATGGGCATCCGGCCGGACATCATCGTCCTGCGCTGTGACGAACCCCTGGAGGAGAGCATTTTCCGCAAGATCAGCCTCTTCTGCAACGTCAAGCCCGACTGCGTGATTGAGAACCGGACTCTGGACGTCCTCTATGAAGCACCTTTGATGCTGGAGCGGGCCAAGTTCTCCGGCGTAGTCTGCCGGGAGTTGGGAATCAAGGTCCCCGACCCGGAGCTCAGCGAATGGACTGCTCTGGTGGAGCGGATCAAGAATCTGCGGGGCGACGTAAAGATCGGCCTGGTGGGCAAATACGTCCAGCTCCACGACGCCTATCTCTCCGTGGCCGAGGCCCTGCGCCACGCGGGCTACGCCTGCGGCGTCCATGTTACGATTGAATGGATTGATTCCGAAACCGTGACGGAGGAGAAGCTGGCAGATCTGGACGGCATCCTGGTGCCGGGCGGCTTCGGCAACCGGGGTATCGAGGGAAAAATCTTCGCTGCCAACTACGCCCGGACGCACCGGATTCCCTATCTGGGTCTGTGTCTGGGCATGCAGATTGCCGTTATTGAGTTTGCCCGGAACGCGGCGGGTCTCCCCGACGCCAATTCCGGCGAGTTTGACCCGGACTGCCCCCACAAGGTCATCGACTTTATGCCCGGCCAGAGCGACGAGGTGGACAAGGGCGGCACCCTCCGTCTGGGGGCCTATCCCTGCGTCATCACGCCGGAAACCACCCTCCGGGCCTGTTACGGGGCAGACCGGATCACGGAGCGTCACCGCCACCGCTATGAGCTGAACAACGAGTATCGCACCAAGCTGGAGGCCGCCGGCATGACCCTCTGCGGCCGTTCCCCGGACGATCTGCTGATCGAGGCCGTGGAGCTGACGGACCACCCCTTCTACGTGGGCGTCCAGTATCACCCGGAGTTTAAATCCCGGCCCAACCGCCCCCATCCCCTGTTCCTGGGCCTGCTGAAGGCAGCTCTGCGGCAGCAAAACTGAGAGGCACACATATGGAAACCGAACGTTTGATCATCGACCGGCTGCGGGAGAGCGACAAGGCGGATTACTTTGAGAATATCTCCCACGACAAGCGGGTGCTGGAAACCTTTATCTGCAATTACTGCGAGCGGCTGGAAGATTTTGATTTCTCCGGTTATCTTGCCAAGGACAGCCTCTTTGCCATTCGCCTGAAGCAGACCGGGCGGCTGATCGGCATTATCCTGTACTTTGACGAGAAGGACGGGGCCTGCGAGATCGGCTACGGGATCGGCTCCGCCCATTGGAACAAGGGCTACGTCACCGAGGCGACCCGGCGTTTTTTGACGTATTGCTTTGCCGAACGGGGCCTGCAGCGGGTGTATGCCTCCTTCTTTACCGGAAACGACGCCTCCCGGCGGGTCATGGAGAAGTGCGGCATGACCTATCACCACTTCAACGAAAAGGAATTAAGCTATCTGGGCGTAGAGCGGGACCTGACCTACTACGCCATCGAGCGGGCTCAATGGGCCCAGGCCGCCTATGAGACAACGGCGCGCGCCATCCAGCCCGGCCGGTATCGACATTTCAAGGGCAGGGAATACGAGGTCATCGGCGTCGCCCGCCACTCGGAGACGGAGGAGCCCCTGGTGGTCTACCGGAAGTGCTATGACGACGGCAGCCTCTGGGTCCGGCCCGCGGAAATGTGGAACGAGACGGTGGAGCGGGACGGAAGGATCCAGCCCCGGTTCGCACGGATTCCGGAGGAATAGAACAGAACAAGAGGGCCCTGATCGACTCAAGATCAGGGCCCTCTTTTGATCGGCTGCGGGCTCAGGAAACTACCTGCACCCGCTCTTTTTTGCGCTTCTTGTCTTCATAGAGCTTTGCGTCGGCCCGCTTCAGGCAGTCGTGGAAGGACTCCTGCTCCACGTCCCATTCATCGAATCCCACGGAAACGGTGAGGGAGTAGGGCGTCTGGGCGGAGGCGCTGGAATCCAACAGATTGCGGCGGATGTCCCGGACAAGCTGCTCCACTTCCGCGGGCTGATCGGCGTGGACGATGATGGCAAACTCATCGCCGCCGTACCGGCTCAGGCAGGAGGAGTAACGCATGGCCTTGGAGCAGCTTTTCATGGCGTTGGCGATCATGACCAGCGCCCGGTCGCCCTCGGCATGGCCGTAGTTGTCGTTGATGCTCTTGAAGTTGTTTGCGTCCGCCATAACAACAAAGGTTTTCGTGTCCTCTCGGCGATGAGATTTCTCCTGCAGGGCGTAACGAAGCAGTTGGCCCCGGTTGTTGATCTTGGTCAGCGGGTCCAGGGAAATCTGGTCGTTCATGGAATGAATGTAGAAGAACAGCATCATGGTGGTGCAGCCGAAGCAGAACAACGGCGCGTTGAGAAACGCAAGCTGAAAAACGCCGAAAAATACCACCGTCAGCGGATACAAGCCGATGGTTCGGAAGAGCTTGCGTTCCGCCGGGTCTTCTGTTTTGTTTGCGTTTTTCAGAGAGAAAACGCAGGAGAAAATCACATAGAACAGCGGAGCGGCCAGCATCAAGGGATAATACGAAACGTTCAGCTCGCACTTTTCGTTGATCCAGAACCTGGGCGCGACAAAGTAGGCAACAAGGATAAGCGTGGTCATTATGATATAGGGCAGCCGGAACAGCGTCCGTCCGCGCTTGGTGCCGAGGAAAGGCATACGCTCCGACACACCGGCAAAAAAAGCCCATTCAAAGGCAATGGCAGACAGGAGAAAATAATTTCCGAAGTTCAGGATCGCCACTGCGAAGCGGGTTCGGGGCAGGGCGCCGGCGAGGGTGCCTGCCCAGAAAATATCTGTGACAAAATACAGGACATGGGCAACCAGAGCGCGGTCAAACACGATCTGCTTTTCCTGCTTGTTCACGCTGAAATGGTCATTCAGCAGCAGAATTCCGAAAATCAGAATGCAGAAGATATTTGCCTCCGCGTAAAAGAGGAAATAATTGCCGTCCATGTTTTCCGCGCCTCCTTTCTGCCGGGATTCATCCGCAAATCAGGATGCGTCGCCGCTCCTGTCATTCTTTTTTGTTACCAGTCTGTCGCACGCGGCCAAAACGCCGGGCAGGACGAATAAAATCAGCAGTATGACGCTGAAGGACCCGATGGAAATCGTCCGTACAATGGCGGTGACCGTTGCGTCCTCAAAGAGCCTGCCCACGGCTGCCGTAATCAGGACCAGAACGCAGCCGGAGGTCAGGATGGTGTGCATCGAGCCGGCATAGGCCCGTTTCAGAGATTCCAGAACGCCCGCCGTTTTGCGATGCTCGCGGTAGTAGTTTGTATAGAGAATGCCGTAGTCGATGGTGGCGCCCATCAGAATGCACTCTACAATCAACAGAGCCAGGTAGTACATACTGCCGCTCATAATTCCCGTTACGGTAACGGTGATATAAACGCCGCACTGCACCATCAGCACCAGAATGACCGGCACAGCCAGAGACCGGAAGGTGAGGGCCACAATCAGAAAAATCGCCAGCGCGGTCAGCAGCGTAATGGACAGCAGCTCCCGGTCGAAGCTTTTCTGCATCTCATAGGCCATGACGGAGTTGCCGATGAGGTAGACCTCTCCTCCCGAATTGTCGGAAAGATACTTGTCGATGTCCGCCAAAAAAGCGGTGGTCTCATCGCTTTCCTCCGGATAGGTGGTTGTGACGATCATCCTGGCGTACCGGTCGGAAACGAGTTGGGCCTTTCCGCTTGCCAGCGCGGCCTGCCCTTCCGACAGCTTTGCCCGCAGATCGGCGTCGATCAGAGCGGAAAAACGCGGATCGGTCAGAACGTTTCCGGTCAAAAGGCGGAACAGCTCCTCCGGCGAAGCAGTTTGGGGAGGCTGTGAATGATCCATGCACTCCTTGTATAAATATAACATTTCTATCGACGTTTTGTCAAGACGATCCGTCAATCCGCCGATAATCTTCAGCATTTCTTCACCAGAGTACGGCTGATTGCCGATCACCGCGTCCATGAGCGCCTTTATGCCGGACAGTATCTGCGTTTGCTCGGGCGGAGCGCTGCCCAGGAAGCCGCTCATCAGGGGATCGGAGAGAATGAAATCGACAAATTCCGACAGGGACATGGTGTCACCGCCGCCCTGGGCGCCGTGCAGCATAAAGACGGTTTTTACTGCGGATTCGTCCATCCCCTCGGGCGCAATTCCGGCCAATACCCCCGCCAGCTCCTCCGCGGTCAATTGCTTTTGCAGGGCTTCCGGGTTTGCAAACCGGCCCAGCAGACCGGCCTGACTGCGCATTTCGTCGTCCAGGAAGGCGGAAAAGCTCTCGTCGTGTTCCATGCGCTCGGAAAGGAAGGAGAGAAATTCACCTGCGGTCATCGTCCCGGCAGCGTTCCCGGCGTGGCTTTGATAGATGAGCAGATTGATGAGGTCCGGACTCACTTCGACGCCTCCGCCCATTTCCCCAAGCATAGCAGCCAGCTCTTCGGCGGTGCAGGGCTTGCCCAGCGTTGTGCCGTAGCCCATCACAGAGCTGACGTTTTTGTCCTGCTCCAGCCTGCTGCTCAGTTCTGTCAGGCATGGTTCATCTTGGTTTTCATAGACCAGGACGACCGTGTTGCGCTTGGGAAACACATCGGCTACGGCGTCGTCCTTCACCAGGGTATAGGCGATTCCGGTCTGAGTCTGCAAAAAATAGAAACCCACAAAAAGCACGAGGAAAAGAACGGACAGCCCATAGCGCATTTTGTGGCTGAACCGCGCCGCCCAATCCATAGGGACATGCAGGGCCTTTTTTGCCGTCTTGGTCAGCAGCCGATCACACAGCAGAATCAATGCCGGCAGGATGGTCAGCACGCAGACCATGCTGATAAACACGCCCTTGGCCAGCACGAGGCCTACGTCAGCGCCGATCTTGAAGCTCATGAACACCAGCATCAGCAATCCAGCCACCGTGGTGAGGGAGCTGGAAGCCACCGAGGAAAAGGCGTTGGACCAAGCTTTTTTCATGGCCCGGAATTTGTCCGGCTCCGCCTGCCGCTCCTGCCGGTAACGGTTCATCAGAATGACGGAGTAGTCCATGGAAAGACCCATTTGCAGGATTGCGGCCATGGAGTTTGTGACGCTGGATACACTGCCCAGAAGCAGGTTGGTTCCGGTATTGATCAGCACCGCGCAGCCGATACTCGCAAGAAACAGAAAGGGCTCCACCCAGGATCCGCACATGGTAAACAGAACCGCCAGCAGGAGAACCGCAACGACTGCGTAGACCCGCAGCGGGATAATCGGCGCACTGGGGTCGTCGTCTTGCCATACAATAGAACGGCCCGAAAAGCGGGCTTCCAACTCTGCCGCAATTGTCTGCGCCTCCGGGCTGTCGTAGCCGCAGGACATGTGGATTACATACAGGGTGTGATTGTCCCGATTGTATTCCTCGCTGAGCGGGTCGTGATCCACGCTTTCCACCCCGGGAATCGAGGCCATTTTCTCCAGGACCTCCGCCTTCTCCGGGCCTGTCAGGTCGTCCACCATCACCCGAATGGTATTTGACGTTTCAAGATCCGGGAACGCTTCGTCCATGAGGTCCATTCCGATCTTCATCCTGGAATCGTCCGGCAGGTACTTTGTCAGATCCTCGTTGATAGTGACAAAGCGGGACCCGACGGCTCCCGCGACAGTGAGAACCAGCATCAGGACCAGGACCGCGATTCTATGATTTACAATAAAGGAAGATGTTTTTTTCAGCATAACTCCATTCCTCCTTGCTGCGTGTCTTTTCGGATTATTGACAGGCTGCTCTGAAAATAGTATAATAAACATGTGTTGTTTTCACAACCAACAGTTAATTTCCATTTGGCTGTGAAGCCGACACAGCAGGAAGAAATGTTGTTTTCGTAATAAAAAGTTCAGGAGTAGGGCTTATGAATCAGAGAATCGCTCTCACGAAAAAGCTGCTGAAAAACGGCCTGACGGAAATGCTGCAAAGCCATAGCATCTATGAGATCTCCATTCGGGAGCTGTGCCAGCGGGCCGGAATCAACCGCTCTACCTTCTATAAGTACTACGGCAGCCAGTTTGATCTGCTTTCCGAGATGGAGCAGGATCTTCTCGGCAGCGTAGAAACGACCCTGACCTCTCAGGAGAATTCCAGTGCGAGTGTCATTCAGCAGGTTATGGAATACCTGGAAAAGGACATTGAGTTTATCCGCCTGCTTCTGAACTCCAACGTGGATCCGCAGTTTCCGGAAAAGCTGTTTTCCCTGGAGCAGATCCGCCGCCTGAGCGAGGAGCTGAAGGCGGATATGACCGAGGATGAATACGAGTATTACTACTGCTTCATCCTTCACGGCGCCTACGAGATGGTCCACCGATGGATCAACAAGGACGACCGGGAGCCTCCCGCCTGGATTGCCTCTCTTATCTATCATTTTATCCGGGGATGACGCTTCTGAATTCCCGCGCGGCAAAAACGCCCTCTTGCCATACAGGCAAGAGGGCGTGCTCGGTGCGTTTTGGGAAGAGGTGCGCCAAAAAGATGCCGCGCAGCGGGAAAAGGAGGAGCAGAAGGGCACAGCCGAAGAAAACCCGACCGCATCAAGCGATCGGGTTTTCTGAGCCGTGCGGAGGGATCTCCGACGTGGTGCCGGTAGCCGGAGTCGAACCGGCACGCTGTCGCCAGCGGCGGATTTTGAGTCCGCTACGTCTACCAATTCCATCATACCGGCAGATTGCAGAGGTATTATAATACAGCCGGGGCAGAATTGCAAGTGCAAATTTGCCCCGGCTGGTGATTTCTCAATTTGCTCGGACCCAACGGCCTGCCCGGGCCGCTTCTTTCCCCGAGGCGGTCAGGCGGTCTGGCCGATCCGGTCCATGATATATGCGTGGACCTGGGCGGGCTGGATATCCAGGGCGCCGGCGAACTCGTCGTAGAGCAGGCGCTGGGCTTCCCGGAGGAAGGTCTCGTCGGAGACGTGGAGGCTTTTGCCGTCGGCCTGGCGGCGTTCCTTGTGGGCGTTGAGGGTCTTGATCAGGACGATCAGACTTCTGCACTCGTTGCTCCGCAGCAGACTGTCAAAGGCGGCTTTCCTGGCCTGGGGGTCTTCCTCCCAGACGGTGGGGATTTCCGGCACGCTTTTGATCAGGGCCTCTACCTCGTCGCGTGAGAGGACCGGACGCATTTTGGCCACCAGCTGCGCGTTATCCACGGGAACGTAGATCACGGAGGCGTTTTGATAGACGGGTTTGAGGACATAATACCGTTCCCGGGTGCGGCCAAAACGCATGGTGGCGATTTCCTGAATCACGCAAACACCGCTGCCGCCGTAATGTATCCTCTCGTTGACGCTGTACATGACGCACTCCTTTCGTCCCGCATAGCAAAAAACCCACCATGTTATTATAGCACACTTTTTTCGAAATTCCAAGTAAAAATACATGAAAAAAACACAAATTTTTCGCAGATTTTTCGAAATCCTCTTGTCAAGCGGCGCAAAATCCTGTAAACTATAGGGGCTCTTTCCCAAAAACTATTTTCCTGAAATGAGGATTTTTATATGGAATGGTTGGAACTCACCGTTGACTCTGCCTCCCGGGGCATCGGCCTGCTGGAGGCCGCGCTGACATTGAATGGATTTGACAGCTTCATTATAGACGATGAAGCGGAATTTCACACGTTTTTGGAGACAAACCGGGATTACTGGGACATCGTGGACGAGGACCTGGAAAAGAGTCTGGACGGGGTTTCCCGGATTCGACTCTATTTGGCCGACGGCCCCGATGCGCCGGAGGAGATCGCCCGGCTGCGGGAGCTGTTGACCGGTCTGCTGGCCGCCTACCCCGACGCCGGCCTGGGGACTTTGAACCTGAGCCTGGCCAACGTCCGGGATGAGGACTGGGAAAACAACTGGAAGCAGTACTACCAGCCCATCCCCATCGGGCAGCGGTTGCTGGTGGTGCCCAAGTGGATGGAGCCTGATCCCGCCGAGAACCGCATCCCGGTCTTTCTGGATCCCGGCATGATCTTCGGCACCGGGGCCCATGCCTCTACCCAGATGTGCATGCTTCGCCTTGAGGAGCTGATCCGGGGCGGGGAAGAGGTCCTGGACCTGGGCAGCGGCAGCGGCATCCTCTCCATCACGGCCCTGCGCTTGGGAGCGGCCCACGCCACCGGTGTGGACGTGGACCCCAAGGCGGAGGACATCGCCCGGGAGAACGCGGCCATCAACGGCCTTGGAGCGGACCGTTTTACGGCGGTCACCGGCAACGTCATCACCGGCCAGGGGGCCCTGGCAGAGCTCTTTGCCCGGACCTACGACGTGGTTTGCATGAACATCTTTGCGGACGTGATTATTCCCATGGCGGCGGTGCTGCCCCGGTTTATGACGGAAAAGACCAAGGTAATCTGCTCCGGCGTCCTGGAGAGCCGCTATGAGGAGGTCCGGGCTGCCATTGAGGCGGCGGGACTGCGGATCGCGTCTTTGCAGACCATGAACGACTGGTGCTGCTTTACCGCGGAAAAGGGGGAGTGACCTTGCGCTCCATATCCTACCGGACCAAGACCCGGATGCGAAAGGGCATGAAGATCTTCCTGGCTGTGGCGGCGATTCTGCTTCTGGGTATGATCCTCTTTGCGGTCTATCTGGAGCGCTTTATCGTCTATACCCCGGAGGGCGCCCACCTGGACTTTGACCGGAACACCTCCCGGGACGTCACCGTCCCCGCGGGCAGCACGGAAAAGACCTCGCTGCCCACGGACGTCACCATCGAGTTTGCCGACCCGGACCCCAATGGCAGAGAGACCGAGCGTGTCAGCGGGTACTATATCGACCTGGAAATGCTCCAGGACCCGGAAACGGTTCTGGAAGCCGTCCAGGAGCTGAGCTCGCCCTGCACGGTGCTGATCGACCTGAAGGGCGGCAACGGATCCTTCTATTATACCACGGCTATTGACGGCGCCCGGCAGGCGGCCATTGACATTGAAACCGTGGACGCGGTGATTTCTTACCTGCGCAGCCACGGCTTCACCATGGTGGCCCGGATCCGCACCTTCCAGGACACCCACTTTGCGGAGGAGCATATCAACTGCGCACTGCGGAAGAGCGGAGGCTCCCTCTGGGTGGGCAACGGCTTCTATTGGCTGGATCCCGATAACCCCACCGTGGTGGCCTATCTCAAACAGATTGCCCGGGAGCTGGCGGAGAAGGGCTTCAAGGAGATCGTGCTGGATGATTTCCGCTTCCCCAGCGCAACCCAGATCGTCTACAACTCCGAGAAGAGCCGCGCAGAGCTGATTGCCGGGGTGGCGGAGGAGATGCTGAACTTTTTTGCCAGCAGCAATATCACCATTTCCTTCGGCAATCCCGCCGCCGACTTTGCCCTGACCGGGTCTTCCCACGTCTACGTCTCCGGCGTCACCGGCTCCGGCGTCAGCGCCACAGTGAAGGGCTACGCCCTGCTGGACGACCTGGAAAACCAGCTGATCTTCCTGACCGGCTCCAAGGACCGCCGCTTTGAGGACTACCAGGTCCTCCGCCCCCTGGTGAGCAAAGCGGGATAACAGCGCGGACTATCGCTTCGCGCCGCTGCCCGCCGGGAGCGGCCCTTGGCACTGCTGAAAAATTTGAGCTTCGACGCACAGTTTTTTGCGTCGAAGCTTGCTTTTTTGGCTTCCTTTTGGTAAAATATGCTATCATTTTTTGGCTGCTTTTAGAATCAATCAGAAATGGAGAATATGACATGAAGACAACGAAACGCCTTGCAGCGCTGATCCTTGCCCTGGTGCTGGCAGTCTCTCTGCTTCCTACCGTCAGCCTCCCGGTCAGCGCCACTTATTTGGAGGAAACGTCCCTGCAATGCACATGCATTATTCAGGACGACATGCCGTTATCTGACGGAACAAGCGGCGTAAAGCTTACGGTTGTTCCGACAAACGGCGACAGCGGGCGCATGGACACTTATGGGGCCCTGATTTACAACTTGCTTAGCACCGCGCCCTGGGCCTCCTATATCCCTCAAATCGAGGAGGTCGAACTGACAGACGGCGTTCTGAACGCGGGCAACAATATGATGTCTTATTTCCAAAACAAAAGCACGAAGCTGAAAAAGATTATTTTTGCCGACAGCGTGCAGGAAATCGGAACGAACGCGTTTTACCGGGAACACGTTGACGAGACGCCCCTGGAAGTTGACTGGGGATCCGGGATCAAGTCCATTTTCAGCACCGCTTTTAAGCAGTCCGGTGTAACGAGGGTTTGCCTGCCCGCGATAAGAAAAGTTGAGAATGCGGCGTTTCGTCATTGCAATAAACTTGAGTCGGTCTATATGGCGTCGGTATCAGGCGGATTGGAACTGGGCAAATGGGTTTTCGAGAATTGTGCCAATCTGAAAGAAGTGACGTTGGTGGGCTCCGTTCCGAACATTTCGGCTTACACGTTTTCCGGCTGCGAAAAGCTGCAATCCATTATGCTGCCCGCTTCGGTCGAGCGCGTTGAGCAGGACGCGTTCTATAAATGTACGTCTCTCAGCGCGGTGTTTTACGCGGGCACGCCCCAGCAGTGGGCCCAGATCAGCATCGCGGAGGGCAACGAGTGCCTGCAAAACGCCACGGTCATCTACAACAGTAAGCCTTACACAATCACTTTCGATCCCAACGGCGGCTACGTTTCCCCTGAGAGCATGGTGACGGCAGCAAGCGGCAAGCTGCCCAGCCTGCCCACGCCCACCCGGTCGGGTTACTCCTTTGTGGGCTGGTTTACGGAGCCGGAGGGCGGGAGCAGCGTTTCCACCAATACGGTGTTCAACGGCGACACGACCATCT
>JAEEGH010001007.1_pt1 | contig 85259 bp, 65 predicted proteins | sample 9134181 | NCBI WGS metagenome assembly JAEEGH01 (sample SAMN16246544, study PRJNA631951) | gut metagenome | biome: gut microbiome; feature: rumen; material: DP-attached | host: Bos | place: Iran: Karaj | collected 2018-10 | reverse complement strand
CGATTACCGTATTTGGCGGATTCTGGGGAATTCCGGGTATGATTATCGGCGTTCCTTTGATGGCTGTAATTTATACATTAATTCAGTCAGCACTTGACATAACGCTTCGAAACAAAGAATTATCACGCGATACCGGCGATTATATTTATCTGGATCATATTGACCTTGAAAGTAAGCAATTTATCGACAAAGAACTTCCAAGCGTCGAATTGGCTCGTAAAAAAGCCGAAAAACTTGCCTTAAAGGAAGAAAAACGTAAAGAAAAAGAACAAAAACGTTTAGCTAAGGAAGTTTTCAAGAATAAGGCGGATAATTTGGAAATTAATGAAAATAAGTCTGAAAATAATGAAAATACAGACGAAAACCAAGAAAATAAATAAGTTTATAATATAAAGATACTTATTAATAAAATAAGCCGGAAATTGATAATAATATCAAATTTTCGGCTTTTTTATTTGATTTCTAAAAATATAAATATACAAATAATAATTTGAGATAAATTTAATTTAAGATATATATTTATAAAAGCAAAAGTGCGGATGAAAAATATAATAATCACAATAGATTATAAGCGTATATTTTTAATCGTTAACCACACAAATAATTTAACGCAGTAGTTAAGGCGGCTTAAAAATACCACTTTCCACTACTTTTACAGCCTTAACTCTGCGTTAAATTATTCTTTTGCGAATAGTTGGATGTAATCTTCTATAAGCTTAACAGCGCCTTCAATACCGGTTTTTGCAGAGTTTATACACAAATCATATGATGATGCACGGCCCCACTTTGAGTCTGAATAATAATTATAATAACTTGCACGAGCACGATCTTTTTTATCAATAAGTCCGTTTAAGTTATTTTCAGACATTTCAGGTTTTTCTGCAGCAATTCTTTTAAGACGGAAGTCTTTATCAGCATAAATGAATATTGAGATAAGTTTTTCGTTATCCTTTAGGATATAATCTGCACATCTGCCTACAATTACGCATGAACCTTCGCTGGCAATATTTTTAACTGTTTCATACTGCGCTAAAAAGATTTTCTGTCCGTAAGGCATGTCTGTTACGGAACCTCTGTTAAAACTGATTGAATAAGGATCTGTTACAAGATTGTAAAGAAAACTGGATGTGGGCTTTTCGTCATGTTCCATGATTATTTCCTTGCAAAGCCCTGATTCCTTTGATACACGGTCAATAAGAGCATTATCATAGAATTTGACGCCTAACTTCTCTGCCAGCTTCTCTCCTATCTCATGTCCGCCTGAACCGTATTGTCTGCCGATAGAAATGATGAAATCTTTCATATGTAATCCCCTCATAAAAAGTTTTTCATTTATCCCATGTTTCTATTTAAATTATACTATATTTTCGCTTAAAATAACAGTTTTTCTATTTATCCAGAATCTTAAGCAGGCGTGCAAATTCAGGATTTAAAGGAGCATCAAATTCAACATATTCATTCTTCGTAGGATGCATAAATCCTATGGTTTTAGCGTGTAAAACCTGTCCTTCAACACCGAATTTGTTCTTGGGCGAGCCGTATACCGTATCTCCTAAAATCGGATGGTTTAAATACGCCATGGAAACCCTAATCTGATGCGTTCTGCCGGTCTCTAAAGTAAATTCAACCAAAGAATAACCGTCAAATTCTTTTAAAACCTTGTAATGAGTAATTGACTTCTTACCATGTAAAGAATCGCATACGCCCATTTTTTTACGATCGTTTTTATCTCTGTCGATATAAATATCTACCTTACCTTCTGATTCTTTGAGTCGTCCGTTTATTATTCCCCAATAAACTCTCTTAATAGAATGTATTTTTAACTGATCTGCGATGTTTCTGTGCGCAAAATCGTTTTTACAAATAATTAATGAGCCTGAAGTGTCTTTATCTATTCTGTGTACGATTCCGGGCCTTAAAATGCCGTTAATGCCTGATAATGCGTCTTTACAGTGAAACAACAAAGCATTTACAAGTGTTCCGTCTAAATGTCCGCATGCAGGATGAACAACCATTCCCTTAGGCTTATTAACAATCAGAAAATCATCATCCTCATAAATGATATCCAAAGGAATGTCTTCGGGAAGAATTTCTAAAGGTAAAGGATCAGGAACATTTAAATCTATTTCATCATCTTCTTTTAATTTATATGAAGATTTTGAACAGATTTTACCGTTTACGGTGATGTTTCCTTCTTTTATGAGCTTCTGAATATAAGTTCTGGACGCATCTTTATAGACGTTGCTTAAAAAAACGTCTATTCTGTCCTCATTATCGTCCGCTATGAATTTATAAGTCGTAAAATCGCTCATTTATTCCTTTTCCCAGGACTTTTCGTCATAGGTAATCTCTTCAAATGCTGATAAAATAATTTCGTCGCCGGGAAGGCTTGTTTCAATACCTTTTCCAAGCTTGCATAAAAGCTTTGTATTTCCGTCAGATTTTTCAGTCTGCTTCTTATAAATATCAAATAAATCCTTAGCTTTACATTTACACTGCGAAATCATTACTTTATAAGGCACAAGCAGATCTCTGATCTCAAGATATTCTTCGTTTGAAATCAAATCTGACTTAAAAGAAACAAATGCAAGCAAAACAAGACTTAAAGATACACAGTCTGCTTCCGTGAATTTACCTGTTTCTTTTAATACCTCATAAAAAATATTATCAGCAAAATATATATCATTCTCTTCTGCTTCATCATACGCCTTTTTATGCACGTTTAAGGCTTCTTTGATAAAATGTTCAAGAGTCTCCTCATCCTGTGCTATAAGCTCGTAATTATTGTTCTCAAGCCACATAAAAAACTTAGCTTTATATAATGCGCCAAGTCTAAGAGCATGTGACATTAAAGTAATGTAATCTTTAGGGTCAGAGCCCTTAATATTTGATACACTTAATTCTTTAAAAGCTTCTTTAGATATCATTTCGGTAAATCCTTTTAGATAAATTTTACTATAAAAAAGGGCAGGGATATTCCCTGCCCATATTATATTTAGTTTAATTACAGCATGCTGTCAGCTTCTTCGTCTTCGTCTCTCTTATCGCCTACGATACCAACTTCTGCAGGACAGATAAGGAAAATGAATTCAGAGATTTTCTGCATTGAACCGTCGATTGCGTATACGCTGCCGGCTGTGAAGTCGATAAGTCTCTGACCAACTGCCTTGTTAACCTTTGATAAATCAAGGATAACTGCTCTTCCGTTTAATAAAGTATCAGCAATTTCGTATGAATCGTTGTCAAAAGAACTTGCAATTATATTGCAAATTTCAAAACTGCTTGAACCTGAACCGCTGTTTTTGTTTGAAGATCTCTTAAGCAATGATGAAAACCCTCCAGATTTTTTCTTTCCTTCTTCTTTATCGTCGTCAAATACATCCATTACGCTGCTAACCACTTTGAATTCCTCCTAAACATATTTTCTGGCACCAAAGATTGCGGTTCCGACTCTTACAAAATCAGCACCTTCTTCAATGGCTACCGTGTAATCACAAGTCATTCCCATTGACAGAAAAAACCTGTTTTTATTATATAATCCTTTATCTTTCAGGTCAACCATTAAAGACCGTAATTTCACAAAATATTGACGGTTCTCTTCGGCATTTTCTACATATGGCGCACTCGTCATAAGGCCCAGAACTTCGATACCTTCGATATCTTTAATCTGTCTGAAATTCTCTTCAAGGTTTTCGCTCGTAAAACCAAACTTGGTATCTTCTTCTGCCACATTTACTTCCAAAAGAATTTTGGCAGTCATATTTCTTTTACGAGCTTCTTTTCCAATGGCCTGTGCAAGATGAATCGAATCCACAGAATGAATCATGTATACCTTATCAATAATATACTTAATCTTATTGGTCTGAAGATGTCCGATCATATGCCAGCGGATATCGTCAGGAAGCGAATTCATTTTTTCACTTAATTCCTGAACATAGTTCTCGCCAAAATCCCTGTAGCCAGCATCATACAATTTCTGTATCATTTCTGTAGGCTTGGTTTTACTGACAGCAATCAGAGTAACATCTTCTCTGTTTCTGTTACTTTTATTAACCGAAGAATCGATATTCTTTTCAACATCTTTGATATTATCAAGTAATTCGCTCATTATAATCCTTCTGTAAAGTATTTTTCAAAATAAAATAACAACGGTAATATCACTTCATCATCAGCTTTAACACTGTATAAATGAAATGTATTTATCTCTTTATCGCCTAATTCTATAACTTCCTCGTCATATTTAGTTTTATAGTCACAATCCTTATGAATAAACTCCATTTCTGATGTGACAAACATTCCCTGTCTTAAGTAAACATTACAAATCGGACCTGATTTAACATCATCTTTGTCAGTCTTATAATTATCCATAAAACTAGTTGAAAAGAATCTGTAAACATACTGATAATCTACATTATAAAGTGATGCATTCATCTCTATTTTAGTATCGCCATGATATTCTGTTTTAACAATATTTCCGTTAGCATATAAAACATAGTCAGTTTTAATATTACCGTCTTCTATTATTTGTACATATGCAGCATACTTGTCAGTGTCTTTATATTTCAAACGATATTCTTTTATATACGGTTCACCCAGAACACCTGCATCATAAGTTTCACCGAAAGGATAATAATCTCCTATTTTTTTTTGATAATAATGCAAATCGGCCTCTTTAGTTTCATCAGTTAATTCTGAATTGTATCTAAACTCAACGTAGACAGGAAAATTGTTTTTTCTTAAGGTTCTTTTTATATCGAGTACCGTATCGTAATCATCAGTATTTAAATATACAAGAATGTTTGGATAACCACCGTTTATTTTTTTTGTTACAACAACCGATGAATGCAGATATTCGTCAAAATCCCTGCTTTCTTTTGTAAGCGTCATTCTGTTATATGAAAGCTCGGAAACAAAATATTTGACATCCGGAAAATTATTTTTAAAATCAACGGAATTTATAAAATAATTCTTGATATCATCGTGATAATAATCTTCAGCAAATGAATCCAGCACAAGATTACCAAAGAAATCAGTATACCCACTTTCATAGTTTTCATTCGATTCTTTTCCGCTGAAATAAAACAAAGGATATTTAATTTCGTCTCCGTACCAGAAGAAAGAATTAAACACTTCTTTGGACTCGGGTTTCATCCGGTAATCAGTGATTGTAAATTTTGAAATGCCGTAATATTTTTTTATATTATACTTTAAATTAAGCGTTCTTAAGCATGTAAAAGCAGTATAAATAAATAACAGCAAAAGGATTACTATTCCCAATACTTTCCAGAAATTTATCTTTTTGCCGTCATTTTCTTCGATTTCTTCTGTTGCTTTAGTATCTTCTGCAAAATCACTCATAAATATATTCGTTGTCTTTTACTTTGGACGCATCGAGAGCTATGTAATCGTAAGGCTTAATCATAGTATACTGAGGATCAATGATTATATATTCCTCGTTCTCGTAAAGCTTCTTAATGTTTTTAAAATCGGCATAGCCCTGATTTATCTTATAAACTCCTAAAAGAGTCGCTGTTCGATTAATTGTATATGATGTGACTTCGTCTGCACCATAGACGGTATTGCCGAGTTTAACTATATTTCCGTCAACATAGTATTCTCCGCCGTCTGTACGATAAACATTAAGCTCTGTCGTTACATATGTCTTTGTACCGTCTTCAAGATATTTATCAAGTTTAACGCAAACCGTATTGGTTGTATCATTAAAATCAAACGCAACAGTATCGGGAATAAGCAGGAATTCTTTTTCTACAACCGAACTCTTTGGAACCTTATATCCCGAATTTTCATTCATAAAGATTTCAAAATCAATAAATCTGTTGTTTAAATAATCTGCAACGGAAACATTGAATGTAACAACGCAGATCTTTTCAATTGAAGTATTTTTGCCCGGTGCAATTGCATCGATAATTTTTACTTTACCTTTAAGGGTCTCCTGGTTCTTTAAGAACTTGACTTTCATCTCTTTTCCGTCAAATTCTTTAGCCTTCTCCTCTTCTATCGGGAATACAAGCTGCCAGGTATTGGATGTGACAAGTTTATATGCAAAATCACCTTCTTCAACAATTTCATTATTTGCGATCATATGACGCGTATATTCGCGATCTTTGTCGAAATACGCAGAATTAATGTCTTCAAGCTTAACATCCTCATAATCGTCATAATAATAAACGACATAGCCTGTCTTGGCATTATCTGCTCCGTCGGCACAGTAATACTTGTTTACATTGGTGCCGTTTAAGCTCATTGAGGAAATCTTGTTTAAGATATATAAATTGGACATTTTAAGACTGATACTGTCCAAATCATCTTTAAAATCATATACATCTACGAAATCAGCAGGTGAGTATTCTTTCGAGAATTTTACTATTTCGCTTTTAATCTCAACCAGGTCGTCCTGTGAAAGCGTACTTGCATCACCGGTCTGATTGGTCATCATTTCCTTTATCTTTCCGGAACCGTCTATGGAATATACAAGATCATTATGAGAAGCTTTTTCGCCTTCTTTTAAATAGAAATTGTAATAACCGGAGCTCTTTGCATAATAAAGCTGTTCCTCACGCAAAATAAGTCCGGTATATGAATTCTGCTCGCTTAAAGCGCCTTCTTTTACCTGGTATGTGGAAATGTTCTTTGAATTAACGTATTTATATCCGTTATATATGAGATAAGCAGCGATTAAAGCAATGAAAGCATAAAAAATAATCCTGAAAGAAATGATGTTTCTTTTAGGAAAGAATAAAAGACCTTTTTTAGGTGAAGATTCCTCGTCATTTTTCTTGTTATTCTTAGTACTCTTCGCTTTGGAATCACTTTTTTGTGACTGATTCTCGGTCTTAATGCCTCTTCTTTTGTTGTTGCCTTCGTTGTTAAAATCGAATCTGCTCTGCATTGCTCTTTTCGTATATAAAGCCCCGGAAAAACCGAGGCTTTATTATAAACTTGAATTTATTATCTATTTTATAATGCTTCCATAACCTTATCTTTAAGAGATTCGGGAATATCCCCGTCAGTTGTGGAAATAGCTGCATAAATGTCTATTCCGAAATTTTTGCTCAGTTCATCGAGCTGTGTAATGATTGTTTCCAAATCCTCTATCGAAGTATGTGACAATGCTAAGAAATTGTCGAAATAAAGTTCCTGAATATCGTGATCGCCGGAAATGATTCCGAGAAGAAAACCTATAAACATATCGCCTGATGAAATATTGTATTCCGAAGCATTGATAAGACGAATCTTATTATTAAGTTCGTACATATGCTTGGTTGATGTATCAAGATATACGATGTTTCCTAAAATCTCCTTTACCTGAGAGTTTACTTTTTCGAGCAAAAATTTGGATTTGCCCTTTCCGTTCTTGCCTGTTATTAAATTGACCATTGTAACACACCTCCGATTGGAAATATTATAGTTTAGTGCATGTAAATATTATAGTTGATTTCAGTTCAAAAAACAAGACGATAGACTTAATTCGCACTCGAAATAAGAGCATCCATATCGGCATATAATGTATCGTAATCTTCGGACTTTAAAATGCACGCAATATAGGGATTTTCAGCCGAATCCTTAAAATAAAGAATAAGGCATTTACCTGCTGCGTCGGTGGTTCCTGTTTTGCCTCCGATAACCGTATATCCGCCGGGAACTTCTCTGGATCCGTTAAGATATAAATTGGTCGAATTAAGTTCAATTGTCTTAATTGTTCCGTCAGCCTTGGTGTATGAAGTTGTATAACCGCTCTGGTTGACGATTTTTAAGAATTTTTCATTCTTTGTAAGCTCATTTAATATAAGATAAAGATCATATACGGTTGAAGCATGACCTTCTTCGGTAAGACCGTGAGGATTGACGAAATTTGTATGAGTTGCGCCCAGACTTTCAGCCTCTTCCTTCATTAATCTTAAAAACTCAACATAGCCGCCGTCACAGTTAATAGCCAGAAGGTTTGCAACATCGTTTGCAGAAAATAAAAGAAGTATATTTAAAGCCTGCTCAACGGTTAACTTGTCTCCGGGCTCTAATCCAAGCTTCTGTGCTCCTGCCACATTAATTTCACATTCTTCCGTAAATGTAAGAGTTTCGTTTAAATCGTAGTGTTTTAATACTACCAAAGCGGTTAAAAGTTTGGTAATACTTGCAGGGGTTAACTCTTCATACATATTCTGACCGTAAATAACGGATTTTGAGTTAATGTCAAAAAGACCTGCCGCATAAGACGAATTTAAAACTACAGGTTTGTAGCCACCTTCGTCAATGCACAAATCTTTTGCAAATGTATTCGATTCAAGATAAAGAGTATTCGCATTTGATACGGCAAGCGTGGGCGATGTCGAATTTCTTTCAAATGCATAAGGAATGTTGTCCTTTTTGCAGGCACACAAAAAAGACAACATAAGAACAGCAATTATAGATAAAGTATATTTATTTATACATTTCACGCCACTCTAAATCTCCTCTGTCAAGTGATTTGATAAGAAGTTCCGCGCTGGCTAAATTAGTGGCCAAAGGAATGTTGTGTACATCACAGAGATGTATAACATTGTTCAGATCAGGCTCATGTGACTTGGGTGTCAACGGATCTCTTAAGAAAATAACAAGGTCAATCTGATTGTGCTCAATCTGAGCGCCGATCTGCTGTTCGCCGCCGAGATGGCCTGCCAGAAACTTATGTACATTGAGATTTGTAACCTCTTCGATAAGTCTTCCGGTGGTACCGGTAGCATACAGTTCATTTTTGCAAAGAATCCCCCGATAAGCTATGCAAAAATTCTGCATCAGTTTCTTTTTTGCATCATGTGCAATGAGTGCAATGTTCATATTTTTTACCCCATATATTTTGCTTAATATTTTTAGTCGTTATTAAATTTTCTCTGCTTCTGAAGGCGGACATTCATTACAAATCCCATACCTATATAAATAACAAGCAAAGAAGTAAGGCCGTAACTTACAAACGGAAGCGGAATACCCGTATTCGGGAAAAGTCCCGTAGTTACGCAGATATTAATAGTGCTTTGGAACCCTATGAAGGCTCCCATACCCCCGGCAATTATCCTGCCGGGCAAATCCGCGGCTTTAAAGGCCACAATAAAGCATTCTATAGTAATCAGCATCAGGAGAATGATAATTGTCGAAGATCCGACAAAGCCAAGTTCCTCTCCTGCTATCGTAAAGATAAAGTCTGTCTGAGGTTCGGAAATAAAGTTACCTTTTTTAACCGAATTGACACCTGTATTGTTTAAGCCTTTACCGGTCAGCTGACCGGAACCTATCGCCATTATGGAATTCTGCTGCTGGAAAGCTTCCTCAAGCTCGTATTCATCGGGATGAAGCCATGCCAGAACTCTTAACTGCTGATACTGTTCTATCAGTCCGTCTTCACCGTTTTTACCAACCAGTACCGAATCAGGCTGAATCAGTAAGAGAAATACAATAATAAATGCCGGAATTCCGACCGCAGCCAATGCAATGAAGTATCGGTAATTTATTTCTCCCAGGAACAATATGCTTAAGAATATTAAAGCAAATACAATTGTTGTAGATAAGTCAGGCTCTTTAAATATAAGTGCCATAGGAGGCGCAGCCAGTACAACCATGATTAAAATCATGTACCACTGGTTGATTCGCTCCTTAAACTTCATTATAAACTGTGCAAAAAACAGAATCAACAAAATTTTTGCCGCTTCGGAGGGCTGGAACCTGATACCAAAAAGCGTAAACCATCTCTTTGCACCAAGTGCAGTATTACCTTTTATGAGCACCGCTACAAGGAGGCCTACCATCAGAAAATAGTAAACAGGCCATATTTTAAGCCATATATGATAGTCAATAAATGACAGAATAATCATAATGGCAAGTCCGGCAACAAATCCCATCAGCTGTTTTCTGGTATTTTCAGGCTGAGCTGAATTTACAAGCAGAATTCCGATGATTGTTATAATGCAAAGATACAATATTAACTTAAAATCGTAGTCTTTTAACTTATAATTCTTAAACATATTAATCTCCGGCCTGGCCGTTATTTATAGGCGTGTTAGCTTCACCGTTTAACAGTTCATCCTGTTCGTATATACCGTAATAATAAGCATATACATCTTTTGCAACCTGTGCTGCGTTGTTTGAATCATAACCGTTCATGATTCGAACAGTTACTGATATTTCAGGGTTTGCATAAGGTGCATATGATATAAACAAAGCGTGGCAGGCTTCGTTCCATGCTTCCTGTGCGGTACCTGTTTTACCGGCAACTTCAAGATCGTAATCAAAATATGCCTTATGTTCTACTACTTCTCTCATACCTCTCTGAAGAGTATTCCATACAGTCTGGTCGAGTGTAATGTAATTTCTGACTTCAGCCGAATTGTCGAGATAAAGTTCGCCGTTTGAATCATAGATTTTATCAATCAGTGTATAGTTATAAACCGTACCTTTATTAGCAACTGCTGTTACATATCTTGAAAGTCCGACAGTTGTATAGGCATGAGTACCCTGACCAATCATAGAAGGAACAGGTAAGTCATCTGACACATTAGGCTCTGATTCTGCTATTTCAACACCTGATTTTTCAGAAAGTCCAAACATGTCGGCATAAGTATACATTCTTTGGATTCCAAGTTTCGGATTATAAACACCGTTGTCGTTGGCGAGTCTGTAACCAACCTCATAAAAGAAGCAGTTACAGGAATTAGCAATACCTCCTTCAACGTTAAGGTTTCCGTGTGCACCGGGTGAAATCCAGCATTTATGAACTACACCGGTTAATTTGTCGAAATAACCTTTACACTGAATGGTTGAACTCAAATCAATTACGCCTTCTTCAAGACCTGCAACAGATGAAACAAGCTTAAATGTGGAACCGGGAGCACTTCTGTACTGTGTTGCATAATTCCAAAGAGGTCTCGAATAATCGTTATTTAAAGCGGCAAGATAATTATTATCCGAATTGGCAAGCCTGTTATTATCGTAAGAAGGATATGAAACAAGTGCCAAAACATCGCCTGTATTTACATCTGTAACTACACATGAACCTGAACAGGGTTCCAATGCAAGCTGTGCGGGAGTAATCTTTAATTCTTTTATGAGGTCTGTCATAAACACATATGACGAGATTCTGCCCTGCTTAAGTGCGGCAACCTTATCTCCGGGAACATCGATTAAGTTCTGATCGTATAAAATGATGCAGAGCTGTCTTCCTGAAATATAATTTCCGGCAATCATGTATTTATAGATTTTCTTTGAGAATTCTTTGTTGTTTCGAAGCTTCTCAAGAGTGATATCAACAATCTTGTCGTAGATTTCCTGAGTATCCGAATATTTCGTACTCATATTAAGATTATTGACATTAATCCAGTTCATATTGATACAGTATGTCAGATAATCTTTAAGGGAAATAGTCTCATCGGTGGTCCAGGCGATATACATTTCATCTTCCTGGTTAATAAGATCTTTATCAAGAATCTTTACGTTGTCAGACATTAAATAGTTAACAATATAACTCTGATAAATCTGATATTCCTTAGGCAGATCCCTGTATGCCTTAGGCTTTTCTTCGTAAAGTTCGTTTTTGATTTCTACGAAAACATCATCCTGTCTGGCGACAAAAGCATTATATACTTCCTGTTCCGTTTCTGAAGCATAGGGCTTTGAAATATGGTTTAAATCGATAACATTATTGTTGATAAGCTGAAAATATACATCATCAATCGGAATCTTAATATCCGCCTGCTTGGTATTTTCTGTCATTGTAAATTCTTTTATGTTATCGATTTTGGAAACAAGAATACCTGCGATTCTCTGCTCCAGCAGATTGTAAATCGCTATCTGTAAATCCCTGTCAACTGTCAGATAAATATCGTTACCGGTCTTCTCTTCTTTAGTCTTGGTGGAATCAAGCACTTTACCGAGAACGTCTACATAAACTGTTTCCTTACCTTTAACACCCTTTAAATAAGCTTCCTGGGAATATTCGATACCTGTTTTACCAACATAATCGTTTAAAGTATAATCGCTGTTTTCATCCTGGGAATATAAATCATATTCTTCCTGTGAAATCATACCTGTATAGCCGATTATCTGAGAGAAATAGAAAGGATCGTTATATCTTCTGACGGAATTCTGGTTTACGGTTACACCGGGAAGTGTATTTTCATGCTCCAAAATACTTGCAACGGATTTTTCAGAAATATCCTTGGCTATTGTGGTACCCATGTATTTCTGATAACCGGTTAAGGAAAGAGCATAACGAACGGCTACAATTCTTATAACCTCTTCCTTGGTATATCCGCCACCTATTACGAATGATTCCTTATCATTGGGGTTTTCATAATAACCGACTGCATATTTCTTTCTGTCACAGAAATAATTAATTACGTCTTCAGGGGTGGAATTCTTTTCCTGATAAGTTAAATCCTGAGTTTTTGCATGACCGTAAATATCGGCTAAAAATCTTAAAAGCTGCGTTCCTTCAACGCTGAATGCATATTCATCGTTTTCATTCACATAGACTTTAAAATCCATGTTAAAATCATCGCCGTTTTTTTCTAATATCTTGTACACCTCGTAAATGGTGTTATTAAGCTGCATATTTTTGGTTTTACCGGATTCGATAACGTCTTCAAAGTTAACGTCATATGAAAGAACATTGTATGCAAGCAGATATCCGTTACGGTCGTAAATATTTCCTCTGATACCGTCTATAGATTTTTCACGGATGATTTTAAGTTCATAGTTATTTACGAATTCTTCACCTTTTATGATCTGAAGATTAAAAATTCTGACAATAAGAACAACACCGATTGCAATAAATAAGCAAATCGGCAAAAGAAGACGCGATTTTAAAAAACTTTTTAATTCTTCTCTGAAACGTTCAAACATTTATGAACTCTCCGCGTTTTTCTTTTTAAATACATAAGCTTCGATTACCCAGAGCAAAGGATAAATGATAACGGCCACAAGAACCGTATAAACCACTTCGGGTAAAATAATGTTTAAAAAATAAAATCCAAAATCAAACCTGCTTCTTAATAAGAACAGGAAAAAATATGTGGCAAAGCAGCAAACCAGGTCGCTGCTTATAATCATGATTGCAGGAATTTTAAGGTCTTTAAGATAAAAGAAGTTATGAAGCAAACCGTTTAAATAACCTATGAGCATAAAAAGGATGGTATAAAAACCGAATATGTCAAATGAACAGACATCCAGTAAAAGACCGCATGCAAAACCGACAAACATTCCTTCCCTGTCCCCCTGCATAAAGCCCGAACAGGATACCAAAATAATAAGAATGTTCGGAATAATGCTGGATATTTTTAACATGGGAAAGACTGTCGTCTGCAATACGAAAAAGATAAGTATTAAAGCTAAATCTATGAAAAATCTTTTCATTCTTTTCCTTATTCGAGTTCGGTCTTAAGCTTGGTAATTACCAGTACTTCACTGATATGCTCAAAGTTAACACTCGGGGTAATATAACCCGACACCGAAAGATGATTGGAATCCTTTTCCATATAAGAAATGATACCAACCTGAATTCCCGGCAAATAAACATCGGAAATATTGCTTGTAACGATTTTATCTCCGACTTCTACGCCTTTTGCGTTTTCGGAAAGCTGGTTAAAAGTAATATATCCGTTTTCCATGGTTGAAAGGCTTCCTGAAACCATTAAATGGTCGTTAGTTGTTAAAACCATGCATGAAACATTGCTTGTATCGTCTATAATACTTAAAACTCTGGACCAGTTTGCTCCGACTTCGGTAATTCTTCCTACCAGTCCGCCGCCGGCCAATACGTTCATGCCGACTTTCATACCGTCATTTGAACCTTTATCGATAATAAATGTTGAAAACCAGTTGCCTGTGGAACCTGAAATAACTCTGGCGCCTGTCTTGGGATAATCAGAATATGTTTCATCAAGCTGATAAAGGATTCTTAATGAGTTAAGTTCAATTTTATCCTGCATAAGGATATCGTTTTCCATGGTAAGCTCATTAACCTGCTTCATTAGCTTGTTGTTCTGATCAACCAGTTCATTCATCTGCTTGACCATTTCTTTTCTGGAATAAAGCTTCTCTCCGACGATACTGATTCCTTTCTGTAAAGGAACAACAGTTACGGAAACAACTTCGTTTAAAGGTCTTAAAGGAATGTCAAAAACGAATGTAAAAAGCATCAAAATAACACAGATTGCCGAAAGAATCAGCAACCAGTATTTTGTAGGCAGTTTGTATTTTTCCTGAGGTTTTCTTACTAAAGGGCTCATTATACTTCAAAAGTTAAATTCTTATACTTCTTATTGTTTCTAATAATTTCTGCAAGACCGAAAATAACACTGTTTTCAGCATTATCTGATGTATTTACCTTAAGGCCGGTACCGTTTGCAACATTCTGACAAAGGTTACTTACCATACTGCCGCCGCCTGTAATGTAAATACCCTGCTTATAGATATTTGCACCTATTTCGGGAGGAGTACTTTCGAGAAGTTCCTTAACATTATCGGTAATCTGCAAAAAGCTTTCTCTTAAGCAGTTCTCAAGCACAATAGGATCAACCATGCATTCAACGGGAAGTCCGCTTGCTACGTTTCTACCGTAAACAACACCCTTCTCTCCGCTTCTTTTAAGCTCTGCAATCTGCATCTTTAATGCTTCTGCAGATTTTGAACCGATATGAAGGTTGTATTCTTTTCTAACTGTTGCTTTTATGATATCGTCGAATTTATTTCCGCCGATTTTTACAAGCTTGGATTTTACGATACCGCCAAATGAAAGAATAGATATTTCGGTTGTATTATATCCGACATCAACAATCATAACGCCCTGAGAACTCTTAACATCAATATTAAGACCAATACCGCAGGCGATTGACTTTTCAACAACGGATACGCTTCTGGCCTTCATGGAAGAATCTTCAATAAGTTCACCGAAAGCTCTTCTTTCAACATCGGTAACATCATGAGGAATTGAAATCACATAATCGGAATTCTTGTAATTACCTTTTGTAATTTCCGAAATAAAAAGTCTCAAAAGGTCCTGCATATTATTGATATCCGAAATTACGCCATTATTAAGAGGCATTGATACCACAATATTATCGGGAGCTTTTTCAAACATTTCATATGCTGAATCGCCGTAAGCAATTACATTCTTTTTATTTTCAATTGCAATCATGTTGCGTTCTACGAAAACGCGCTTTTTTTCATGATTATAAATACAGATTTTACTGGTACCCAAATCGATACCGAAAGCATTGTTAGCCAAAGTAATTCTCCAATTTCTTATTCACATAATAATACAGTTTACTATTATACCACATTTTGAACCAGAGGGACGGTTCTTTTGGCTTTTTTTCAAAAAAATATGAGCTGTGACCACATAATACACCGCGGGCACGCTCTCGCTAATCTTTTGTACGCAGCGGATGCTAAATTCGACTTCGCACAATTGTGCTCGTCTCATTAAGCACCGGCGACAAAAATTACCCGCTCGTGCATCATGTGGCACAGCTCATTAATATACTAATTGAGCCAAAAGAACCTTTCTAATTCAAACATACTATAATTCAACCAGATTTCTCTCGTATAAGGTCTGAAGGGATTTTATAATTCCAAGTTTAACATGAGGGAAAGTTAAACCACCCTGGAAATAGACGCTGTAGGGTTCTTTTACGGGACCGTCGGCCGAAAGTTCGATAGAGGAACCGGAAATGAATGCACCTGCGGCCATGATTACGTCTGAATCGTAGCCGGGCATTGCCCAGGGTTCGGGTTTTACGAAGGAATCTACGGGAGATGCGGCCTGAATGCCCTGGCAGAAGGAAATCATTTTATCTTTGTCGTGGAATGTAACGGCCTGGATGATGTCGTGACGGTCTTCTGTTGAGTTGGGAATAACGTCAAAACCGAGTTTTTCGTATACATTAGCAGCAAATATAGCTCCTTTAAGAGCACTTGCAACTACTGTGGGTGCAAGGAATAAGCCCTGATAAAAATCTCGTAAAATTGTTAACGATGCACCTACTTCTTTGCCTAATCCCGGAGAAGTAAGTCTGTATGCCGCATTTTCAACACATTCTTTCTTACCGCAGATATATCCGCCAAGAGGTGCAAGTCCGCCACCGGGGTTTTTAATTAAAGAACCGACAATCATATCTGCACCAACATCGCTCGGTTCGATTTCTTCGGTAAATTCACCGTAGCAGTTATCTACCATACAGATAACTTCAGGCTTGATGCTTTTAACGAAAGCAATAAGTTCGCCTATCTGCTTAACAGAAAATGTCGGTCTTGTCTGATAACCTTTTGAACGCTGTATTGTGACAAGTTTTGTCTTTTCGTTAATAGCTTTTTTTATGTTTTCAAAATCGAAGGTTCCGTCAGCAAGAAGATCTACCTGACGATAAGACACACCATATTCTTTTAAGGAACCTTTGCTGTCTCTTATACCGATAACTTCTTCAAGTGTATCGTAAGGCTTTCCTACAGGGCTTAAAAGCTCGTCACCGGGACGTAAATTGCTCATTAAAGCAAGTGCCAGCGCATGTGTTCCGCATGTAATTTGGGCCCTTACAAGCGCATCCTCGGTATGGAAAATATCTGCATAAACTTTTTCAAGCGTTTCTCTTCCGATATCGTTATAACCGTAACCTGTTGTACCAAGCATACAGGCTTCGGATACATTGTTCTTCTGCATAGAAGCAATAACCTTAAGCTGGTTAATATCAGCCAGTCTGTCAATCTCATCAAATCTGGGTTTTAAGTCAGATAAAATCTTTTCAGCAAACTCGCAAACCTTATCATCAATTCCGAAATCCTTATAAATATTATTCATGTTAACCTCATTCAGTAATAATTTTCTTTTCTCTTAAAACATTAAGAACATACTGCTCAATCTCTTCTAAAGACTTATTGTCTATGTCAATAAAATCCGCATATCTTTCTCTTTTAAAGAAAGTTACCTGTCTTTTGGCATAATGTCTTGAATTCTGTTTTATAAGATAAACGGCTCTGTCATAATCATATTCGCCGTTTAAATAATCAATAATCTCTTTATAGCCTATCGCATTATACAACCCTGACTGTGAATCGTAAGGATATTTAGATATCAAATCCTTTACTTCATCGAGTAAACCGTTTTCAAGCATAATATCCACACGTCTGTCTATTTTATCATATAAAAGACTTCTGTCGCGATTTAAAACAAAATAAGCAAGATTATAAGGTGTTTCTCTCTCCTGCTGTTCTTTGTTGTGTTCAGAGATTTTTTTATGATGTAGCTCATAAAATTCAATCGCCCTGATAACACGTTTGATATTCTGCTTGGGAATAATTAAAGTCGATTCATAATCAATCTCTTTTAAACGTTCAAATAAAGCATCTTCACCGTTTTTCTCATAAAACCTGGTGATTTCAGCTCTGACTGAATTATTATCCTCTTGGGTAAAATCAATATCTCTGGTGACCGCCTGAATATAAAAGCCTGTACCGCCGCATATAATCGGGATATGGCCGTTTAAATATATTTCATCCATTGCTTCTAAAGCAAGTGTTTTATATCTTAAAGCGTCGCAGGATTCGTTAGGATTAAGACAATCCAAAAGATAATGTTTAATACCGCCCATTTCTTCTTCGGTTACTTTTGCGGTACCAACATCCATAAATTTATAGACTTGCATTGAATCGGCGGAGATTATCTCTCCGCCGATGATTTTTGCTATATTTACTGCCAAAGCGCTTTTGCCTGTTGCAGTTGCTCCGGCAATTACTACCAGGGGCTTTTTCATGAAACTATCCTTTTGAACATCTTTTCAAGATCAGTCTTTGAAATTCTGATAAGCGTAGGTCTTCCGTGAGGACACTGATAAGGATTCTTTAATGTAAGCATAAATTCAAGAAGCTTCTTGCATTCATCCTTGCTTATCTTCTGATTACCCTTAATAGCGGCCTTACATGCTCTTGTAGCGATTCTGTTCTCAATGATATCGATATGAAGCGAAGGTGATACATTTATAAGTTCCGAAAGTATATCAAGGAACAGACTCTTGGCATCGGAACCGAACAAATCAGTAGGTATACCTCTGATAAACAAATCTCGGTCACCGAAATCATTGATTACAAATCCGAATTTCTCGAATTCAGCCTTGTAACGAAGATATACATCCATCTCTGCTTTGCTTAAGTTTACAACCTGTGAAAGCATAAGAGTCTGGGTTTCGATATTATTATTTCTGAACTTCTCCATAAATCTTTCGTAAAGCACTTTTTCATGTGCTGCGTGCTGATCCATGATAAGAAGTTCATTTTCAACAGAGATTAACCAGTATGTATCAAATATCTGATCGATAATCGTAAATTTCGAAAGTTTGGAAGGATCAAGAGTTTTTTCGTTAAAGAGAACGCTCTGTGTTTCCTTAACCTTGGGCTCTTTCTTGCCTGAAGAATTGAATCTGTCAACTTTCTTGAAAATGTTTTCTACATTTTCAACCTTAGATGAAACAACCTCGTCATCGGTATCTTTTTCGAAATCTTTAACTCTGAAAGTAAATTTGGATTTCTTGGGTGCTTCAGTATCAGTCTTAATAGGAGTAATATCGTCGTTTAATACGGAATATTTCTTATCAGCATCTTTAAGTCTGTCAGAATCATCTTCCTTATTCTTTTCGCCCACACGGTCGATAATGTCAGCTTTTCTTTCCCACTTAAAGTCCATAAAAGCATCGTTAGAATCTTCCTCTTCTTCGCTGACGAAAGAATTCTCGGGAATTTCGCTGAATTTAACGATCATGCCCTTGTTTTCCTGCTCGATTTCGCTCTCTTCCTTGTTTTCGATGGAAGCAAGCCATTCTTCGAACATATTTACAGGCTCAGCCTGCTCTTCCCGGGCTTCAGGTGCAGTTTCTTCGGGAACAACAACTTCTGCGGGATCTTCAGTGGTTTCTGCCGGTGCTTCTTCTTTTACATCATCTTCTTTAGCAAAGATATCTTTCTTAAACAAAGCAGAACCGTGAGAACCGGTGTCTACAGACTTTTCTTCCTCGGAATCTTTCTTTTCTGCGGCTATTCTGTTCTTAAGTAAAGCTGAACCCTGCGTGCCGTCTTTATCTACATAATCATCAGCGGTTTCTTTATGACTGCCGATTCTTGTTGTAAGAAGTGATGAACCCTGTGAAGTTGTATCGTAAGAACTTTCGTCCTTAATATTTCCTTCGGATTCAGCAAATTCGGTAACCTTGTTAAAAGAAGTTTTTTCAACTACAGTACTCTTGGGAGCTTCAGCTGTTGTATCTTTTGTAAGGAAGTCATAGTTGGGACTGTCATTTTTGATAACAACATTCTTCGGAGCTTCAGCTGTAGTATCGTTTCTTAAGAAGTCATAATCATCCTTAGGTGCTTCAGCTGTTTCGGCAACTGCTTCTTTAACTTCTTCTGCAGTTTTTTCATCGTCTTCGACATCATTCTTCATACGCTCTTCGAACTTGTCATATTTGGATTTGTAAGGAATGGTCGTAATATGATTCATGAATTCATTGTTGGGCTTGTCTTTCTTTTCTTCAAACTCAACAGTAAATTCTTTTGATTTGTCGTTCTGTGCATAGGCTTCGCTTTCGGCTGCGGTCATATTATTGACGCCTTTTTTACCATCGTAGCCCTTCTGTACAACAAGATCACCTTTCTTGAAATTCTTCTCAAAAGGTTCGGGAGCACGTTCAAGAGGTGCTTCCTCTTCTTTAAACTTAAATGCACTCGGAATAAGCTCATTTTTTGAAAGTGCTTCATAAATTGTCTTACTTAAAATCTCGACTAAGAATTCGCCGTTTGTAATTCTGACTTCACTCTTTGCGGGATGAACATTAACATCAATTCCGAAAGGATCAAGTTCAATAAATAAAACAACAAAAGGAAACTTATGCTGCATAAGGAAATTGCGGTATCCTTCTTCGATTCCTCTTGTAACAAAGTCATTCTTGATGTATCTGCCATTTATAAAATAATATTCTCCTGATCTTGAAGGACGGCAAAAATCAGGTTTTGTAATATAGCCCTGAATTTTAATAAAATCGTCTTCATAATCCAAAGGAAGAAGTCCTTCATGAATCTCTTTACCGAACAGTCGGAAAATAACATCCTTAAGATTGCCGGAACCGTTAGTCTGAATCTTAACCTGACCGTTTACAAGAAGCTGAAAAGCAATTGAAGGATTTGAAAGAACAAGTTCTTCCATCATTTCAATAATCTTCGTAGCTTCGCTTGAAGGTGAATTTAAGAATTTTTTACGAGCGGGAACATTAAAGAATAAATCTTTTACGATAATAGTCGTACCTTCTGGCGCACCGGTTTTAATCATCTCGATTACGCTGCCGCAGTCAAGATTGATTTTGGTACCCATTAAGTCTGTTTTGGTACGGGTAATCATCTCGGTATGAGAAACGGAAGCGATACTTGCCAAAGCCTCGCCTCTGAATCCTAATGTGCTTAAGAAGAATAAGTCTTCGCTTGAAACAATTTTACTTGTAGCATGACGAAGAAAAGCTGTCGGAACATCTTCATATGAAATTCCGCAACCGTCATCTGTAACCCTGATATAATCGATACCGCCGCCTTTAATCTCAACGGAAATGTTTTTTGAACCCGCATCAATTGCGTTCTCAACAAGTTCCTTGACAACATTCACCGGTCTCTCGATTACTTCCCCCGCAGCAATCTTGTTAATAGTAAGATTATCAAGAATTCTGATCATAGTTTTATCCTATTTTTGCATTTACATTGTAGCCTGTATAAAGTGTTTAACCCGTCAAGAGGAGTCATGTTAGAAACATCAATTTCCTCAATCTCTTTTATTATATCAGAATCTGACGTCATGTCCAATAGAGTTAACTGTCCTAAATCAACTTCATCGTAATTTTTTTGCTTTTTTTTCGTCATATTTGGACTAATTGTGACGATATCTTGCATTTTATCGATAATATCGTTTTCGGAAAGCGTCGATAATATGTCTTTTGCTCTCTCAATTACCATATCTGGAACGCCAGCAAGCTTCGCAACCTGAATACCGTAACTGCGGTCTGTCCCGCCTTTAATTATCTTTCTTAAGAAAATTATATCGTCGCCCTCTTCCTGAACGGCTATACAATAGTTATTTACATTTGGTATTTTGCCTTCAAGTTCGGTTAATTCATGATAATGAGTTGCAAATAAAGTTTTTGCTCCTAAAAGTTTCGGATTGGCAATATGTTCGATCACAGCCCAGGCAATCGACAAACCGTCCAGTGTGGATGTTCCGCGTCCGATTTCATCAAGGATTAATAGCGAATCCTTTGTCGCATTTCTTAAAATGTTTGAAACTTCATTCATTTCAATCATAAAAGTTGACTGACCGCTTGCAAGATCGTCAGATGCTCCGACTCTTGTAAATATCCTGTCGCAGACACAGATACTTGCGGATTTGGCAGGAACAAAACTTCCGAGCTGAGCCATTAAAACTATAAGCGCAGTCTGTCTCATATATGTGGACTTACCTGCCATATTAGGGCCGGTTATGATTGAAATATTATTCTTTTTATTGTCTAAAACAGTATCGTTTGGAATAAACTGATTATCCGGAACCATCTTTTCTACAACAGGATGGCGTCCCTCTTTTATGTTGATGGAACCTTTATCGTTTATTTCAGGTCTTACATATCTGTTTGTTTCGGCCACATACGCAAGAGAACATAAAACATCAAGTAAGGCCATAGCCTTGGCTGTTTTCTGTATTCTTAAAAGGTTCTCTTCGATGTAAACGCGAATTTCCTCGAACAAATCATATTCAAGCGTACAGAGCTTATCCTGTGCGTTCAAAATGGTATCCTCAAGTTCCTTAAGCTTCTCTGTTGTATATCTTTCTGCATTTGATAAAGTCTGCTTTCTGATATATTCCGCGGGAACCATATCTATAAAGGATTTGGAAACCTCAAGATAATATCCGAATACTTTGTTGTATTTAACTTTAAGTGTTTTAATTCCGGTTTTTTCTTTTTCTTCGGATTCAAGATTTGCAAGCCAGTTCTTGCCTTCTGATTTTGATACTCTTAAATAATCAACACCTTCGTTATAACCATTCTTAATAATGCCGCCTTCTCTGACAGAAAAAGGAGGATCTTCCTCAATTGCTTTATCAATCTTTTCAAAAATATCAAGCAAAGGATCGATATCGTCAAAAATCTTTTTAATTAAAGGTATATCACAGTTCATGATTGCTTTTTTGATATATGGAACCATTCTTAATGATTCTTTTATGGCAATCATATCTTTAGGATTTAAAGTTTTATAACTAACCTTTGCAAGCAGTCTTTCGAGGTCGTATACGGGATTTAAACATTCTCTGATTTCTTCCCTTACGATGATTTCGCTGTAAAGATATTCGACCGCATCAAGACGCTCAATTATCATATCTTTATTGACCAGCGGCTGCTGTGTCATGCTGCGAAGAGTTCTGGCGCCCATGGCAGTTTTCGTTTTATCGAGAACCCATAAAAGAGACCCCCACTTTTGCTTGTCTCTCATAGTTTCGGTAAGCTCGAGATTTCTTCTGGTTGCATTATCAATAACCATATAAACGCCGTTTGATGTCGGAGTTAAAGTGGTTATGTGATTTAGAGAAATCATCTGAGTCTCATTTAAATACATTAATAGAGAACCTGCGGCAATTACACCTAATTCATAATCATCAATACCCATTCCTATTAAAGAATGTACTTTAAAATGCTTTAAAAGGGTCTTTTTGCAATTGTTTTCCTCGAAATGATAATCATCAAGGCAGGAAACCTGAGTGCCGATTTTGCCCTTTAAATCTTCTATATCAAGGCCTGAGTTTAAGAACTGCGAATTACAGATAATTTCAGCGGGTTTGTATTTAAAGATTTCGTCGTAAAGATTCTTGATTCCTGAAATTTCAGACAAATAAAAATCACCTGTAGTTACATCGCATACCGAAAAACCTATATTGTTCATGTAAATAAAAACAGACATAAGATAATTATTTCTGTTTTCATCAAGTGACATTGAATCAATATTGGTTCCGGGCGTAACTATACGGGTGACTTCTCTTTTTACCAGACCTTTTGCAAGCTTCGGATCTTCTACCTGCTCGCAGATAGCGACCTTGTAGCCGTTTTCAATCAGTTTGGTAATATAAGGTTCAACGGAATGAAAAGGTACTCCGCACATCGGAGCTCTGTCTTCAAGACCGCAGTTTTTACCTGTAAGTGTTATTTCAAGGACTTTGGAAGCTGTCAATGCATCATCAAAGAACATCTCGTAGAAATCTCCGAGACGATAAAAAAGAATGCAGTCTTTATATTCTTCTTTGGTTTCAAGGTATTTCTGCATCATCGGTGAAAGCGCCGAGATGTTTTTCATTACCTCATCATATGATGACATATTAACTCCACAAAAGGTTTTTAGTTTAAATCATTTCTCCGAAATAATAGAATCCTTTGCATTCAAGACATTTGACATTAACTATCTTACCGATTAAATCTTCACTGCCTTTAAAATGCACGATTGTATTATTTTCAAGTCTTCCTGTAAGAAGGCTTTCATCCTGCTTGTTTACTTCTTCAACCAGTACAGGTAAGGTCTGACCTTCAATCTTAACTACCTGCTCTCTTGCTGTTTCCTGAACACATTTAAGAACCCGGTCAAACTGTTCTTTTACGAATTCTTCGCTTACCTGAGGCATATCTGCTGCAGGCGTTCCTGTTCTCTTTGAATATATAAAAGTAAACGCGTTATCAAAACCGACTTTTTTGATTACATCGATTGTATCGTCTACATCTTCCTTTGTTTCTCCCGGGAAGCCTACGATAATATCTGTCGTAATTGAAATATCAGGTATTTCACGTCTTATTTTTAGTGCAAGATCAAGATATTTTTCTTTATCGTATACACGATTCATCTTCTTTAATATCCTTGAACTGCCGGATTGTAAAGGAAGGTGAATATGATGGCATATTTTCTTTGAACTCTTTATAACTTCTATAAGTTCGTCGGATAAATCCTTCGGATGTGAAGTCATAAATCTGATTCTTTCAAGGCCTTCAATCTTTTCTACTCTTCGTAAAAGCTCTGCAAAAGAAATAGGGTTTTCAAGGTTTTTACCGTACGAATTAACGTTCTGACCAAGAAGCATTACTTCGATAACACCGTCTTTTACGAGGTTTTCTATTTCTTTTATGATCTCGTCCGCTTCTCTGCTTCTCTCTCTGCCACGAACATAAGGAACTATGCAGTAAGTACAGAAATTGTTGCAGCCAAACATTATATTAACGCCGGATTTGTAAGAATATTTCCTGTCAATCGGAAGATTTTCACATATAACCTTTGTTTCGTTCCAGTGGCTTATGATTGTATTACCTTTTTTGTAAAGATTTGCATCCGAATCGTCAAACTCTTTGTTTTCTATACCTTCGTAAACATAAAAGAGATACTCTGCAAATCTGTAAATATTATGAGTTCCGAAGATAAGATCTACAAAGCTGTAACTTGTGCAGAGTTTTTCGATTACACATTCTTCCTGAGTCATACATCCGCAGAGAACGACTTTCATGTCAGGGTTCTGTTTTTTGAATGTGGAAAGTCTGCCGAGGCGGCCGTAAACTTTCTGATTGGCATTATCTCTGACGGAACATGTATTGTAGATTGTTAAATCGGCGTTTTCGTCTTCTATAACAGTAAAACCCGCAGACTTCAAAATGCCCGAGATTTTTTCGGAATCTCTGGCATTCATCTGACAACCGAATGTTTCAACACATGCGGTAATGTCTCTTTTCTTTTGTTCTTTTAAATCGGCAACAACTTTTTTAAGAAGTTCGAGATATTTATACTGTCTATCAAGTTCTTCTCTGTTGTCGCAGGTTTCAAACTGATTCATTATTTAACCTCTGACCTGACCGTTTCCGGTAATCTTATATTTGTATGAGGTTAACTCATTAAGTCCCATAGGTCCTCTTGCATGAAGTTTCTGAGTGGAAATACCGATTTCAGCACCGAGCCCGAATTCAAAGCCGTCGGTAAATCTGGTGGAAACATTTCTGTATACGCATGCTGCATCAACACCTTTTAAGAACTTCTCTGCAGTCTCATCATTCTCTGTGATGATACAGTCCGAATGACCTGTGTTGTATTTGTTGATATGTGCAATTGCTTCTTCTACAGATTCAACAGTCTTTACGGAAATAATATAATCAAGATATTCTTTTGCGAAATCTTCTTCTGTTGCATCAACACAGTCGATAACTTCTTTTGTATCCTTATCGCCACGGATTTCGACATTTTTCTCTTTTAATTTCTCTGCCATCTTGGGAAGAAGTGCTTCTCTTACATCCTTATGTACAACAAGTGATTCGCATGCATTGCATACTCCGATTCTCTGTGTCTTGGCATTAAAGATGATATTTACAGCCATATCTATATCCGCGTCCTTATCAACGTAAATATGGCAGTTACCGCTTCCTGTTTCGATAACAGGAATAGTTGAGTTAGTAACTACAGCTTTGATTAATCCTGCGCTTCCGCGGGGAATCAAGACATCAATATAATCATTCATTTTCATGAATTCTGTAGCAGTCTCTCTGTCCGTCTTTTCGATAAGCTGAACAGCATTCTCATCCAGATTATTTGCCTTTAATACATCTCTGATAACCTTTGTAATTGCAAGGTTTGAATTAATAGCATCCGAACCGCCCTTAAGAATGCAGACATTACCCGATTTAAAGGTAAGTGAAAATGCATCTGCGGTTACATTAGGTCTTGATTCATAAATAATACCGATAACGCCTAAAGGAACACTTACTTTTGTAATATGCATTCCGTTGGCCATAATCTTGTCATCCAAAACCTTGTTTAAAGGATCATCAAGTGCAGCAACCTGGCGGATTCCTTCGCTGATGCCTTCTATTCTGGCCTCAGTTAATAAAAGTCTGTCTAAAAGACCTGCTTTCATGTTTTCTGATATGCCTTTATCGTAATCAATTTTATTCTGTGCGATAATATATTCGCTTTCTTTTACGAGTGCATCTGCAACCTGTAAAAGAACATCATTTCTGGTCTTTTCATCAAGAAGACCGATTGTATATTTTGCTTCTTTGGCATTCTTGCCTAATGTTTCAAGATACATGTCATTACCTCTTAATTCGTTCTCTGCAGCATGTTTTTCGCCAAGATTTGTGATGCTTCCGTCTGCTTCTTTTATGTCAATGCTGTCAAGCTGAGATTTAAGATTGGCCCTAATATTGGCTACATAAGCCTGACGAAGATTCTTTTGCTCCTCGGCTTCCTCAGGTGTTAATCCTACATCCTGAGATTTATGATACAGTTCATTTATTCTGTTAATAAGTTTCTCAATTTCCATTTTTATTCTTCACTTAATTTAGCTACAAAGTCTACAAGTTCGAAATTTTCATCCTTATCAGCTATAAACAGCGTTCCAAAATCCCTGCCGTCCATAATTCTGTGCAAAATATGAATATCATCACTGTTGGCAATAATCATATCGGCTCCGGACTTTGTTACAATCTGCGCTGCATGAATCTTTGTATTCATACCGCCTGTACCGATGGACGAACCGGTTTCGGACTTGCCCATTTCGAGTATTTTATCATCGATTTTTTCAACAACGCTGATAAATTCCGCATCAGGGTTTGTTCTGGGGTTATCAGAGAAAAGGCCGTCTATATCTGATAAAAGAATTAAAAGATCAGCTCCAATTAAAGATGCAACTATAGCAGAAAGCGTATCATTGTCACCAAATTTGATTTCGAAAGTCGAAATTGTATCGTTTTCATTTACGATAGGGATAACTCCGAGTTCAAGAAGCTGTTCAAAAGTATTGTGAGCATTAAATCTGTTAAGATCGTTGGTAATTGTATCCTTGGTCATAAGAATCTGCGCACAAACCTGATTGTATTCAGCAAATATCTTCTGATATACCATCATAAGTCTTGCCTGGCCAACGGCTGCACAGGCCTGCTTGGTTGCTATCGAATGCTTTGCATCTTTTATGTGTACGGCTCTCTGACCTACGGGAATCGCACCCGAGGATACTAAAATAACATCCTTGCCCATATTTCTTATGTTGCAAAGTTCTCTTACAAGTGTTTCAAGTCTTGTATAATCAATTCCGCCTGTCTCAGGATGAGTAAGACTTGATGAACCAATCTTTACAACAATTCTTTTTTTGTCTTTAATAGCTTCTCTGAAATTCATTTTAAATACCATAAATCCTTATTTTCTGATTAAAGGGAAGGACTTTCGCCCTTCCCTTTAATAAAATACCATATTTTTACTGAATTAACAACGAATTATCCGATAATATTGAAACCGTCCAAATCAAGAAACTTAAATGTCAATTCCTACGGAAGATTATGAGCTTTTCTGTAAGCAGGTTTTTCCGAAGGAACAAGTTTGCCTCGTTTAATATTATACTTCTTACATAAATTCTCGAACTCTGCAGAATTGATAAATCCTGCAAGTACATCCATTCTGTCGGTACCATTCTTTAATTTTTGAACCCAGTTGTTATAACCGCCTGCATCGTAATTATTCGGGTCGAAAGGATCTCTTCCGAAGAATGCATGATAAAGAATCAATACATATTCTTCGTCCGAGACTTTCTTATTCTGGAATTCTGCAGAATAAACAAATCCGTAAGCAACATTTGCACCATCTTCCTGTCCGGATACAAGTTTATTAACCCAGTTATTGATACCTGCAGCATCTGCATCAATATCAGCCTGAGACCTCTGAAGTACTTCACTGTAGAATCTCTTTACAAAATCTGTAACAAGTTCTTCCTGAGTTCTTTCTCTCCATTTTGCTGTAATCTTTAGATTCTTAGCAGGCATTTTTGATGGAACGGAAACTGACCATCCATCAAATACATACCCTTCTTTAGTAGGAATGGGCGCAGTAATCTTGGTATTATACTTAATCTTTCCGCTGGTATATTTATTACTTGCTGTTCCACCGTTTAAATTCCAGGTTAGAGTATAACTATTAATCTTCCATTTAGCCTTATAAGTTAAATTCTTTGCAGGCATGGTCTTGGAAACGGTCGCACTCCAGCCATTAAATGTATATCCCTTTCTAGTTGGCTTAGGTGCGGTAATTTTTGTACCATACATTATTTTACCGCTTGTAAAAGTACCGCTTGCATTACCACCAGCATAGTCCCACTTAAGAGTATATTTATTTCTGGTGTAATAATACTTAACAACCAGGCTTCCATCAGCCTTAATCTTAACCGTCTTTACCTCGGGTGACTTGAATCCTGAATATTTTTTAACTTCAGGAGTTACGCTTGCACCTGTTTTACCTGTAAATTTTTCAACTGTAGGTTTTGCAGTATATTTACCATCAAGACCCTGTTTATAATGCTCAACCTTATATACAGTATCAGTTTTGGCTTTCCATTTCGCCTCTATAGTAATATCACTTGCAGGCATATTTGAAGGAACACTGACATTCCATCCATTAAATGTATATCCCACTCTTGTAGGAGTCGGTGCTGTTATAGGAGATTCATACTTTGTACTGCCTGTTGTATAATCTCCGCTAGCTGTACCGCCCTTCAAATCCCAGGTAAGTGTATAAGAATTTCTCTTATAATAATACTTGACTACAAGACTGCCATCAGCTTTTATCGTTACAGTTTTAACTGAAGGTTTCTTAAATCCTTCATAATCATTTACTGCAGGTTTAACAGTTGCATCTGCAGTTCCGGTAAAGTTCTGTACTTCAGGTGCAGAATTATATTCGCCATCAAGATCCTGTTTATAATGCTTAACAACATAAGCAATGTTCGTATTAGCATTCCAAAGTGCCTTAATGGTTATATCATTAGAAGGCATTGTGTCAGGAATATCCATATCCCATCCGGCAAATGTATAACCCGTTCTTGTTAACGAAGGGGCAATTATAGGAGTTTCATATTTTAAACTGCCAATTGTATAATCTCCACTTGCAGTTCCGCCATTATAATCCCAAGTTAAATTATAGGATTTTCTGGTGTAATAATATGTAACCTTTGTAGATCCGTCACCTTTAATTACAACGCTTTCAGCATCAGGAGAAACAAATCCAACATAACTCTTTGTATTCGGTGTTACTGTAGTGCCCGTTGTTCCTGTTAAATTCTCAATTTCAGGCTCTGAATTATATTCTCCGTCGTAATCCTGCTTATAATGTTCTACAACATAAGCAATATCGTTCCTTGCCTTCCATACAGCTGTAATTGTTGAATCAGTCTTTATAGTAATTTCGTCTCCAACATTTAAAAATAATGAATCGCTTTCGTAAGGCCAAAATTCCCATTTATCAAATTCGTATCCTTCTGGAGGGATAAATTCACACGAAGGGAGTACATAAATCTTATTAGCAGGTACATATTGCGTTTCTATATTTCCTGTACCAATTAATTCACCATTTCCCGGTTTTATATTTAATGTGTACAGAGACCCCGCCTCTATATTATAATTTCCGCAATTATAGATAAATTCAGATGATCTAATAAAATTAATTATTACATATTCTCTAGATTGAAGTCCTCTATCAAGCAAATCTACCCAATATTCTAATCCACCAGAATCTGGATATCTTCCAAAACATGATAAATAAAGAATCGAAACAAATTCAGAATTACTTGTATTTCTATTTATAAACTCATTACTAGAAAGTAATTCATACAAGAGATCAGAGCCTTTTATCTCGCAAGACATTAATTTCGATATATAATATGATAGTTCTGATTCTGAAACATTTCTATTTAATATTATAGAATATAATCTCGAAACAAAAGCTTCTGATTTTGTATAATTTGGTGCAACTATAATATCGCATATCCTTATCGTACCAGTAGGATATATTATCAATAAATCATCATTAACATAAAGTCCAGCATCAACGTTTTTAAAAGCGTGTTCATTTAAATTGTAGTAATCTGGAACCAACTTTACCAAATCTTCGCAATATGAAATATCAAGAGATTCTATACCAGATATACCTCTACAATCTAAAAATTTTAATTTGGTATTGTTACTCAAATCTAAATAATCAAACGAATTACCCTTTATGGTCAAAGACTTTAATTCTGTATTTTTGCTCAAATCAATACTTGATAGATTCGAATTATGACTATACGTCAAAGACTCTAGTTGCGTATTCTTGCTAATATCGAAATAACTCAATTTCGAATTACCCATCACAGAAAGAGTTTTTAATGAAGTAAAATATTCAATACCTTTTAATGTGCTAATACTTGTTCCATCATAGAAGTAATACTCATAGGTAAGTTCTAAAGATTGAACATTGCTTATTTCAAATGCACTTAAATAACCATCTGAATTCAAATCACATTTTGTTATATATCTTTCTCTAAAATTGGTATCAGGAAAGTTTTCATCATTAATCTCAATATTATCATTAATATCTGTCCAAACTGCTTTAATAACAGTATTATAAAAAATATTATATGTTTCTCCTTCATATTTATATACTGGATCGCAATTACCAGATAAAATCATCCATTTATCAAATTTATAACCTTCAGGAGCAGTAAAGTCACATCCTGGTAATACATAAAGTTCGCCAGAATTTATAGTTATAGAATCCATTTCTCCTGTTCCAAGCAAATCTCCTTCTCCAGGCAAAAATGAGATAGTTTTAAGATTCTGAATGTTTAATCTACCGGATTCTATATTATAACTTGAACACAAAATGGTAAATTCTTGAGAATTTGCAAAGCCGGAAATCGTATATTCTCTTGAATTTTCCCCACTTTCAAGTCTACTTATCCAATAAGTCGCCCCTTCTGAATCTGGAATTCTGGTAAAAAATGTAAAGAAAAGAATTGAAACATATTCTTCATTGCTAATATTTTTATTAAGGAATTCTTCTCCAGTAAGTAATTCATAGGGTAAATCAACACCTTTAATTTCATTATTCATAAGTTTATTAATACATGAAGATAATTCATTTTCAGAAGGTTCTCTATTCAAAATATTAGTATATATATGTTTCACAAAATTATAAGCCTGCTCATAACTAGGAGAAACAACAATATCGCAAATCTTTATAGATCCTGTAGGATAAATAATCAAAGTGTTTTCATCAACATAAAGTTCAGCAGAATTACCAATAAAACATTTAAAAGCAAGTCTATAATAATCCGGAACTATTCCTACTAATTTATCACAACAAGATATATCAACAGACTCTAAGCTTGTATACATACAATCCAAATGCTGCAAATTAGGATTTTGACTTATATCTAAAGAAGTCAAATATGTGCAATATTTACAATTCAGATACCTTAATTTTTTATTATTTATTAAATTCAAATTTGTAAAGGTTTCTGATTGACATCCAGCACAAATTAAAGTATTTAACTCCAAATTATTACTTACATCCAAAGAAGGTATATTTGAGTATGTACAATTTAAATATTCAAGTTTAGAGTTATTACTTAAATCTAAATAATTTAATATATAATTATGTTCAATCGTTAAACTTTTTAATTCAGTAAATATTTCTATTCCTTCAAGAGATTCTAAACCAAGAATATCTGAACCAGTATAGATAACCTTATGAGAAAGAGAAATTGAATTAACTGCATTAATTTCTGCTTCGCTAAACTTTCCATCTGAATCTAAATCAAAATTAGAAACATATTCTCTGAAATACTGATCTGGGAATGTTTGTTCATCGATTTCTGCAATAATTTCATCCGAGCCAGAACCAGGATATAATAATAAAGTATTAGAGTTAACAATAAGTTGTATATCACCTGTTCCATAACATCTTCCCGAAGAATAAATAGAATATGTCGAATCATACTCATCCACAACAGATAATAATTTTTCACATCTAGAAATATCCAATTTCTTTATATTCGTTAAATCGCAATTTAAATATTCTAAATCAACATTATTTGAGATATCAAGCAAACTTAAACCACAACCAGAACAATCTAAATATTTCAAATTAACATTTTGACTAATATCAAGACTAATTAAGCTATTAATATTTTTACAACTTAATTTTTCGAGTGAAGTTAGATATTCAATTCCTTCGAAAGAAGAAACAGTTCCGAAATAATATTCACTCCATATAATAGATTTAATAAAAGAAATTTCTTTATCACTTAACCATCCATCTTTATTGTAATCGTATTTAGATAAATATATCCTAAAATAATTATCTGTAAAATTCTCTTGATTTAATTCAACGATATTATTGCCACCTAAAATTATGCTTTCATCTACAATTATAGCAACAGATTTATCTATATTTAATACAATGCTAACATATGACATTTCATCAATATAATAATCGTATATATACGAATCATAATCATATTCGTCATATTTTGATCCGTTGATATATGCGCGGGATAGCATAGAAACATTAGATAAATTTAAAAATGCAAGAGAATTGCCCTGACAATTTAAATAAGTTAAATTGCAATTATTCCCTAAATTTAGAAAAGTTAACTTATTATAATTACAATCAAGATAAGTTAACTTCGTATTATTGCTAACATCCAAAGAATATAATTTTGTTGAACAACATCTTAATGAAGTGATTTCTGTATTAGCGCTTAAATCAATTGAACAAATTTCACTATTATAAATTGATAAGTCCGATAAATTAGAAAAATACTGAATGCCTTCTATTGATTGAATGGAATAATCATCCCATATTTCCATTATTTTAGTTGCCGCTATTTCGACTTCGCTAAAAAAACCATCGTTATTAAAATCCAAAGATGAAACATAATTTCTAAAAGCTTCATCAGGAAAATGTTCTTCATCAATAGCCACAACAACATCTCCCATAGATAAACTGGGAATAAGATTAGTATAATTGTCAATTCTCAAATAAGAATATGTATCGGTATCAAAACATACAATTTTCCCATACTCAAATACCACTGATGAATTGGTGGCTAAAATCAAATCCCTACAATTTGTAATGTTCAATTCTGAAATATTGTTTTCGCAGCAATCTAGATAAGAAAGATATAAATTCTCGCTTATATCTAGAGATGATAATTTATTATTTGAACATGTCAAATTTTCCAGTTGTTTATTAAAAGATATATCCAAATCTTGTAATAAATTTGAAGAACAACTTAAATTTTTTAGATTTATATTAGATTGTAAATTTATACTTGTTAAATGATTTGAATGACACCAAAGCGTGATTAATTTCGTGTTATTGCTTATATCAATACTTTCTAAATCATTACTTTGACAATCCAAGTGATATAATGAAGAACATTTACTAACATCCAAATTATTAATGCTATTTCCATAACAATTTAAGTCCTCCAGAGAAACATTATTACTCAAATCCAACGTTGTTAACTGATTATTATTACATTCAAGTTTAATTAACTTAGTATTACTACTCAAATCTAAAGAATCAATATTATTGTTATCACAAATCAAACTCTCAAGATTGTAAAAATATCCTATTCCTTCCAAAGAGTCACAACTTTGATTACTGATATTAATATTTTTTACAAAAGCAATTTCAGCTTCATTTAATGACATATCATTATTTAAATCATAATTAGATATATAATTTCTAAAATTCTCATCCGGAAAATGGTCTTGATCTATTGTTGCAATTATTTCTCCACTATAGATATCAGGTATTATATTAGTAAAACTATCTAAATAAAGATAATTCCAATTGATATCATCAACATAATAAAGAATGCCATTTTGAATATCTAAAGTACCGTGTAATGCAGCTAAAAGACATTCACAATTCGTAATGTCTAATTCTGAAATATTGTTATTATAGCATTCAAGATAATAAATATTAGGAGAATAACTTACATCAATAGAATCAAGGTTATTATTAGAACATGAAATATTAGTAAGTTTCTCGGTTTGAGGCAAAATAAGCGTCGACAAACAGTTATTTACACAGTTTAAATAATTTAATTCTACATTATTGCTCAAATCAAGAATTGTAAGATCATTACCACAACAAATTAAACTATATAATTTAGTGTTATTTGATAAATCTAATATTGTTAAATTATTATTCTCACAACTTAATGTTGAAAGTTCTGTTAAATACTCTATTCCATCTAAACTATTTATGTTTTTGTTATTTATATCTAAATTTATTACTGAGGCAATTTCTAGGCTGCTAAGATTCTCATCATTATCAACATCATAAGATTTAATACAATTTCTAAACTCTTCATCAGGAAAATGTTCTTCATCAATCGAAACAACAATTAAAACATTTGGATGTTGCGGTGTTAATTTGGTTTTTAAATCTACTTCTAAAGCATAAAAATAGTCATTATAAAAATCATATCGAATAAAAGAATCGTAAAATGATTGTTCATGATTCATACATTCTATTAAATTAGGGCAATTAGAAATATTTAATTCAGAGATATTATTATTTCCACAAAGTAATTCTTTTAATTCAGAATTATTGCTCACGTCAAGAGAACTAAGATTATTATTGCTGCAAATAAGACTTTCAAGTAATAAGTTATTTGAAACATCAAGAGATTCTAATTGATTGGATGCGCAATATAATAATGTTAATTTTTCATTATTTGAAATATCTAATAAAGAAAGATTATTACCATTTACATATAAACTTGTTAATTCACTTAAATTTCCTACCTCAAGTTCAGAAATACTATTATATGAACAATTGATTCCAATTAAATTAGGATTATTTGATAAATCCAATGATGAAATATTGTTTGAAGAACAATCTAATTCTGTCAGATTGGGATTATTACTTAAATTTATATAAGAAATGTTATTATTTCCAAAACGAAGAATACTAAGATTAGGGTTATTACAAACATTCAAGCTATCAATATTATAATTTCCATAACATTCAAAATTTACTAAAGATGCATTATTTGAAATGTTAATTGAATCAAGTTGATTGTATGAACATTCAAAACTTTTCAAGGAGGTATTAGAATCAACATTAATCTCTGTTAAAAGATTATCTGAGCACATTAATTGTTCAAGTAAAATATTATTGTGAATATCCAAATAGTTTAATTCATTATTGCCACACATTAAATATTTTAGATTAGTATTATTACTTACATTCAATTCTTCAATTGAATAGTTATAACTGCAATTGAGCCAATAAAGATTAGAATTATTGCTTACATCAATGGATTCTAAATGATTCCAGTCACAACAAAGCTTCTCCAATAAAGTGTTAGAGCTAACATTAATAAATGATAAATTACAATTCGAACACAATAATTCTTTTAAATTGGCAAAAGCTTCTATTCCAACTAACGAACTTAAATTATAATATGAAACATCGATTATTTCCGCGTTAATTATTTCAGTTTCATCCAAATATCCATCGGCAATATTATTATCTAAATTATCTAAAACATATTGTCTAAAAACAGGATCTGGAAAGTTTGTCTCATTAATTTCTATAGCATCATCAAGATCTGACATTAAAACATTATCATCATAAACAATAGGTTCCTGTTCAACTATAATAGTTTCAATTTCAGCTGGTTCTGGAGTTTCAGGTTCTTCAATAATATCGATATCATTTTCAAAAATAACTTCTTCATATAATGCTTCATCGATAATATCTTCAGAAATAGCAGAAGTACTATTTTCTGCGATATTATTATTCTCAGAAGTTTCAATAGTTTCTAAGTCGTCTTCTGATAAAGTATCATCTTCCGATAATTCGGAAGCTTCATCAGCGATTTCTTCGATATCTAAATCATCGACATCCTCATCAGCTATGACATCAATATCTTCAGAATACTCATCCTCTGAAACAATGTCTTCTTCAGAAACAATTACATCATTTGAAGAGTCGATAAAAACCGGCTCCTCTGCGTGTACTACGTTTGCAAACAAACTAAAGCACATAAGAAATGATAAAAATGTTGCTAATGCTTTCCTTAACTTTCTCATACAGCCTCCTCGCTATCTCCTTCAAAAATAAATAAAAAACCTTGTGGAATTCAATAAATCCACAAGGCTATATTTCGTTATTTTTTTGACAATTGCTTAACATTATATAAGAATCAGTATTAAAACAAAAGAACTCAACTCCACTGATTCTATACATAACATACCCCAATAAACACAATTGCCCTTAACTTCTTATTTGATTATACAAAAAAGAGGGTCAAAGTTCAATAAAAACTGAAGTTCAATTACTAATAATGCTCTCTGCTACCTTTATGCCATCAATCGCAGCAGAAACAATTCCTCCTGCATATCCGGCTCCTTCTCCGCAGGGATAGATTCCTTTAATATTGCTCTCAAATGTTTCATTTCGAAGAATCTTAACCGGAGATGAACTTCTTGCTTCTATACCTGCTATTAAGGGGTTTACAGAAGCATAATCTTTAATAGTATTATCGAAATTCAGCATTCCCTCGACGAAAGAATTATTTATAAATTCAGGATATATATCTGTTAAATCCGACCTTTTCCATTTACCTTTAATAGCTAAATTCGGATCAATATTACATTTTTTGAAATTTATGTCAGAGATTTTATTAATAGTTCTCATAAAAGAATCCAAATCGCACACAGGTATCGAGCCATCACCAGCAATAAAGGCCTTCTCTTCAACTTCACGTTGTAATTTCATTCCTGAAAGTACATCAGAATCATCAAGATCTTCTTTATTAATCTGAACTATTATTGCACTGTTAGCATAGCCTGAATCACGTTTGAATTCGCTCATACCATTTACGCAGAGCCTTTTTTCTTCACTCGATGCATTAACCACATAGCCGCCCGGACACATACAGAACGAATAAACACCTCTGTCTTTACCCTGATAAGTCAGTTTATATGGTGAAGGCTCAAGATTCTCATAAATATCCTCATAGTTTTCACCATATTGAGATTTATCAATAAATGACTGCTCGTGTATTACGCGAAATCCCATAGCGAACGGTTTTGTTTCCATTATAAGCTTGTCAGATAAATATTCTATAGTATCTCTGGAAGAATGGCCTATTGCGAGAATGAGTTTATCGCATGATAAAGATTTTTCTTCATCAGTCAATAAATCTTTTACACGGATTTCTTTTAAAATTCCTTTATCCGCCCTAAAAGATGTAAATTCAGTAGAAAATAAAAATTTAGTTCCTTTACTTTCCAAATCTAATCTGATGTTTTTCACTACATCTCTTAAAACATCAGTACCAATATGAGGTTTGGAATCATAGAGAATGTTTTCATTGGCTCCATATTTAATAAACTGCTTTAAAACATACTCTTTACGTCCTTCTTTGTCTTTTATGCCGGTATTCAGCTTGCCGTCCGAAAATGTACCGGCGCCGCCTTCTCCGAATTGTATATTTGAATTAACATTCAACATTCCGCCATTAAAGAATTTTTCTACATCTTTTATCCTGTCTTCAACCTTTTTACCACGATCAATCAAAGTTACTTTAAAACCTGCTTCTGTTAAAAGTAACGCAACAAAAAGGCCTGCAGGCCCCATACCGCAGACAACAATATCCATATTTTTATTAGTATCTTTTATTATAGGCGGTTTATAACAAGTCGGCTTATAAAAAGATACATTATTATTCTTTTTTATAAGGGATTTTTCATATTTGGCATCAGTTGAGAAAGCTACAGAATAGACGTATTTTATATAAGATTTATCTCTCGCATCAAGCGATTTTTTTAGAATCGAAAAATCTGATATTTCACTGTTTGGGCAATACTTTGAAGAGACATATTCTTTTATGTCGATTTTATGTTTGGCACTGATTTTTATAGAATCGATCTTGATCATAAAAGTATAAAGTCACCTCAAACGAAAACTTAATCTATATCTTTATATATTCCGAGTCTGTGAAGTACCGAATATATCTTTGAACCGAAAGGTATTAACGATAAATCGTATTCATTAACGCCTTTAAGCAATACAAGCGCCGTAAAGTAAATGACTATCGCAATTCCCATTGCTACAAAAAGTGCAATCCTGTAATCAACCACTTTTGAAAGCAGGAAGTATGAAAGGAAAGTAAATACTCCCATTATCACGGATGAAATAAGCGGAATTAAGAATGTCTGCTTAATCTCCTGCTTGTAGGCAATTGTTCTGTATATAGCAAAATGATTTAGTGCACTTACAAATACTGCAAATAAAAGATTTGCAATAACCACCGAATGAATGCCCCATTTGAATACCTTAAGCATTAATAAAAGTGCAAGGAAGTGAAGTATAAATGCGATAAGTGAATTAAGTACAGGGGTTTTAAGTTTATTAAGTCCCTGTAAAATACCGTTTCCAAGAGTAGAAAGCGAAAAGAAAATTACGCTGATTGATCCGTACAAAAGCATAATTGCCGCAAGATCGATTTCACCTTTGAATAAAAGTGAAATAATAGGTTTGCCAAGTATAGCAAGACCGAATGCTGCAGGAATGGAAATTATCATGGTAACTCTGATAACAGTTGCCATTTTGCTTCTTGCTGAAACATAATCCTTATTTTCAATACTTCCTGTAAGAGACGGAATAATAGCCGAACACATTGCATTGGCAAGTGCAATCGGAAGTGTAATCATAAGTTTATATTTACCGGAATAAACGCCCCAGTAGAAAGATTTTAAATCACTCTCACCGACTTTAATCATATGATGGTTAAACACCGACTGGTCCACAACACCACAGATATTGTACATAACTGAGCAGAGAATCATGGGAATGGCTGTTCTTAAAATAAGAATAAGCACATCAAGGAATGTATCTCTGTTCTTTGAAGTATCTGCAATTACTCTTCTTTCAATGGCATTTTTGTTATGCATGTAAAAATATATCATCAAAAGAAGTCCGGCTAAAGCACCGACACCACATCCAATTGTGGCACCCGCAGCACCCAAAGCGGAAGCATAATTCTCATTCATCATGAGATTGCCGTATTTAGTACCTACTCCGAATAAAATCTTGGCTGCAGATAAAGAAACGATAACAAGAATTATCTGCTCAAGAACCTGCGAAAATGCTGTAAAATGCATGATTCCAAGTCCCTGGAAATAACCTCTGAATACTGCCATTAAAGCAACTACGAAAATAGTGGGAGCAAGTACTCTCATAGCCATTGTACTCATGGCCTCACCCATAATTGTAGTCGAGAAGAAATCAGCAAATATAAATACGATTAAACTAAAAAATCCACCGGAAATAATAGCAAAAAGCAAAGCACCCTGAAATACTTTCTGCATTTTCTTATACTGTCCACGGCTCTGTCTCTGTGCTATAAGCTTACTTACAGCTGCAGGCAGAGAATATGAGGAAAGAATAAGAATTATCGAATAAAACTCGTAAGCGGCTGCATAATAACCGTTTCCGATATCTCCGATAATATTTGTCAGGGGTACTCTTCTGGCAATACCGATTACTCTGCAGAGAATTCCGGCTATCGCAAGAATTGAGCCCTGAACCACTATTCCTTTGGCAATTTTCTTCTTGTCTGACATTTATGTTTCCTTTGCCTTATTTATGATATGGCTCGTTATTAATTATCTTAAAACCTCTGTAAATCTGTTCAAGCAGCACTACTCTCATCAGCTGATGTGGAAAAGTCATATCGGAAAATGAAAGTTTTTCGTTAGAAATCTTTTTAACCGAATCGGACAATCCCAGAGAACCTCCGATTATAAAACATATATTGCTGTTTCCGTTAATACAGAGTTTTTCGATTGTTTTTGAAAAAGAAAGAGAATCATATTTCTTTCCTTCGATTTCAAGCGTGATTACGTAAGCAGATGAAGGTATTTTCTTAAGAATTCTCTCTCCTTCTTTATCTTTTACCAAAGTCTCGGAAGCCTCGCTTAAATTCTGTCCGGCTTCCTCATCGTCAACTTCGATAATGTTCAATTTACAAAATTTTGAAAGCCGTTTTGAATACTCCGAAACGGCTTCCCTGAAAAATTTTTCTTTAATTTTACCGACACAAATTACGGTTACATTCATTAAAATATATCCTCGTAATATTTGTCTATCATAAGATCTGCAAGGCTTTCACTTACAGACGGGAAATTCTGAGAAATAAGATATTTAATCTTAGCGTTTCTCTTAAAGAAATTGGTCTGTTCGTCATCCGTTATTTCAAGATCCGAATCGATAAAACTCATAGTGATGGTCTTTTTAAACCATTCTTCAAATTCGGCGTTTTCACTATTCTCTTCAACGGCTTTGACTTTGTAATCCTTATATCTTGTAAGCGAATGAATACCGAAGTAAATAAACATCGCAAAGAAAAGGAACATGCATGCATCAATTATATATGATACAAGTCCTCGGGGTTTAAAAGGAAGTACTCCTCCTGCCATAAGACCGATAAATATACATCCTAACGCACCCATAACAATGAGCATTATACCGGTTGATAAATATTCTCCTGCTTTATCCTTTTTGGATACATATTCAGCTTCCTGCTTTTCTGCCATCTGACGTCTGATTAGTTCTGCTCTGATTTTTTCAACTTCTTCGGGAGAAGGCTTTCTGTCAGCCTGAGCCGCAAATGATGCATCCTGCAATAAATCTTCCGGATCAGCTTCTTTAATCTCTGTTTCAACAGAACCGAATTCATCTTCTGAGGTTAATTTTTCGTATTCGTCAAAGCTCATAAAAATAGATGAATCAGGTTGATCGTCAATTTTTACGGGATGTTTTGTTTCAAGTGATTCAACAAGCGGAACTTTACAGTCCGCACACATTACAAAACCTTCTCTGTATTCTGCTTTACATTTAGGACAAAAAGGCATTTTTAGTTTCCTTTCGCTGTAAGATATTCATCAATTCCCTTAGCTGCCGTTCTTCCTGCACCCATTGCAAGAATAACTGTAGCTGCTCCTGTAACCGCATCACCGCCTGCGAAAACTCCGTCCTTGGAGGTTTCACCGTTTTCTTCTTTGACAACGATACATTTTCTTCTGTTAATTTCAAGTCCTTGGGTAGTGGATGAAATAAGAGGATTGGGTGATGTACCGAGTGACATGATTACTGCATCACATTCGATTTCAAATTCGGAACCGGGGATTTCTACAGGGCTTCTTCTGCCGCTTTCATCAGGCTCACCGAGTTCCATCTTAATACATTTAATACCTGAAACCCATCCGTTTTCATCGGAAAGAATTTCAACAGGATTTGTAAGAAGGTTAAAGATAATTCCTTCTTCTTTTGCATGATGTACTTCTTCAACTCTGGCAGGAAGTTCTTCTTCACTTCTTCTGTAAACGATATGTACTTCACTTCCAAGTCTAAGTGCTGTTCTTGCTGCATCCATAGCAACGTTTCCGCCGCCTACTACAACAACTTTCTTACCAATCATGATAGGAGTTTCAGAATCCTTGAAAGCCTTCATGAGGTTTGAACGTGTAAGATATTCGTTAGCTGAAAATACACCGTTAGCGTTCTCTCCGGGAATACCCATAAACTTGGGAAGTCCTGCACCTGAACCGATAAATACAGCTTCAAATCCGTACTTGTCAATAAGTTCATCAATCGTAAAAGATTTACCGATGATTGTATTTTTCTCAAATTTAACGCCTAAAGCTTTTACGTTTTCGATTTCTTTCTTAACAACCTTCTCTTTGGGAAGTCTGAATTCGGGAATACCATAAACAAGTACACCTCCGAGTTCATGTAATGCTTCAAATACAGTTACGTCATAGCCCATTTTGGCAAGGTCGCCTGCACAGGATAAACCTGAAGGGCCGGAACCGATAACTGCAACCTTTTTATTCTTCTTTTCAGCATTAACTGAAGGCTTTACACCGTTTTCAAAAGCCCAGTCAGCAACGAAACGTTCAAGTTTGCCGATGGATACGGGTTCACCCTTAATACCTCTGATACACTTGCCTTCGCACTGGCTTTCCTGAGGACAAACACGTCCACAGACAGCGGGAAGTGATGATGATTTGGAAATAACATCATAAGCTTCCTTAAAATTGCCTTCTTTTACTTCTTTTATGAAGTCAGGAATTGAAATGGATACGGGGCATCCTTTTACGCACTGAGCGTTCTTACAGTTAAGACATCTGGATGCTTCTTCCATTGCTTCTTCTTTATTGTAACCGAGGCAGACTTCCTCAAAATTTGTAGCTCTTACCTTGGGATCCTGCTCTCTGATGGGAACTTTCTTTAATACGTCCATTATTTATCACCTCCGCAATGACCGCATCCTCCGTGGTGCGTATCGCCTTCTTTTGCTTTAAGATATGCTCTGCCTTCCGCAGTCTTGTAAATTTGTGTTCTCTTCATTGCTTCATCGAAATTAACGAGATGTCCGTCAAATTCAGGTCCGTCAACACAAGCAAATTTAACGCTGTCGCCGACTGTAAGTCTGCAGGCACCGCACATACCTGTTCCGTCAACCATAATAGGGTTCATGGAAACGATGGTCTTAAGTTCAAGTTTCTTTGTTAAGAGGCAGACAAATTTCATCATAATCATGGGGCCGATTGTAATACAGAGATCATATTTCTTTCCTTCTGCATAAAGGTCTTCGATTACCTTTGTAACCATACCCTGTCTCTTATAACTTCCGTCATCTGTAGTTATGTATAAAGTACCGGCAACGGCTTCCATCTCTTCTTCCATGATAAGAAGATCTTTAGTCTTTGCACCGACAATAACGTCAGCATCTACGCCGTGCTCATGAAGCCATTTAACCTGAGGGTATACAGGAGCTGTTCCTAATCCGCCGGCAACAAAAAGAATCTTTTTCTGCTTTAATTCTTTAATCGGAGTATCAATTAAATCCGAAGGTCTGCCTAAAGGACCTACAAAATCGCAGAAAGCATCTCCTGTTTTAAGACTTTTCATCTTAAATGTGGATGCACCGATAACCTGAACAACTATGGTGATTGTTTCTTTCTCTCTGTCATAATCGCAGATTGTAAGAGGGATTCTCTCTGAGTCCTCATCCGTTCTGACGATTACGAACTGACCGGGTTCGCAATTTGCCGCTACGTTCGGAGCTTTTACGACAAATTCATATATCGAATCTGCCACAAGTTCCTTGGCTTCTAAAATACTGTACATTACTTTTCCTTTCCTTTCCGTAAACCTTAGTTCTCGAGGTTCACACTTCTTTCTTTTATAATGTAATAATCGCCTTTAGCATTTATTTCAAGAGTTCCGTAATCGTTGGGATCGTTTACGTTTACTGCAAATCTCATTCCGGTTAATGTTCTTAGGTCGTCATTTGCGGTATCTACGTAATATTCGTTTATTACATAATAGATAGTTCCCTTAAGATTAAGAGCATCTTCAATAATATATTCAAATTTACCCTGAGCGGTTGTGGCCTTTCCGTCGGTATCGACCAGACCGCCGAGAGAATATCTGTAAACGGTTGCAATGTTAGCTGCTTCAGCCCATGATACTGTGGCATCATCAATTCTGACATTATATTTTCTGGTAATAATAGTACTGGGTATACCGTCTTCGTTATATGATATAAATCTGAATTCCGAAGGACCCATGGGCATTATAAGAGGATATTCGTAAAGAGTAGCATACATATCGGGATCTACTCTGTCTTCCTCATCCACATTGGCTCTGTAACATACATAATATGTCTCACAGTCAACATCGGAATCAACCTTAATAAGAATAGGCACATTATAAGAACCTGATTCGATTGAAACCTGAGGCGCAAGAGGAATTTTAACCTTGATATTGTATTTAGCCTCATTCATTTCACTGATTACACCGTACTCGTTAACAAATACCGCTTTAATGTCATATTCGCCGGATTCAAGATAAATAGGCTCGGTATAAAGAAGTGAGTTTTCGTCAGGGTCGGAACCGTCCATTGTATAATAAACAAAACCGTTTATCGCACTCTTAAGTTCAAGATAAAGTGTTTCGTCATATTCGCCTTCTTTATAGGAAAATTCAGGTTTTTTGCAAAGGTATTCCTGGAATTTGGTAACAATTGCTTCATCATTACATGATAAAAGAAGGTCATTTATACCTTTCCAGTCCTGATTTTCGTAATAAATATTGAATATTCTTTCGTAAGTGTCGGTAGCAAGATTAGGATTTTCGTTTGCTATTTCTTTTAGGATAAAGATTGCGTTATTGTCCTGACCATCATATAAATAGCAGTTTGAAACGGCAAATTTAATATCTGTATTGTCAGGATCTTTTTCAATTGCCTTTTCATAATAATCGATTGCAGTTTCGTAATCCTTGTTTCTGTAAGATGTTTCAGCTTGTTCGATCAAATAATCAATAGACTGTCTGTCTATTAATTTTCTTACAAGAAATACACATCCGAAAACACATGCAATAAACATCAGAATAACAATGAATACAACAATTTTTGTAAAGATGTTTCTGTTCCAGAAATCTACAACAGACAAAATCAAATCTTTGATTGCGCCAACTTCGTTGGGATCTTCTTCATCCCAGTCCTCAACGGAATCTATTACCTGTTCTCTGGAAACATGCTTGTTTTTCTCATAATATTCGCTTCTTGATTTGGGAGGCTTTTTCTGTTTTTTAACCTCTACTACATCAATTTCTTTGGTATGATCAAAAACACCATCAATATCGACAGAAAGATCGACTTCGGGATCGTATTCGGGAACTATATTAATTTCTTCACCGCACACTTCGCAGAAAAGATTGCCTTCTTCCAAGTGTGAACCGCAGTTAGGACATTTCATATTTTTTTCCTTACTCTACTGAATTTACAAGATTACTCATTAACATTGCTATGGTCATGGGACCTACACCGCCGGGAACAGGTGTAATCTTACCTGCAACAGGCTCTACGCTGTCAAAATCAACGTCTCCGCAAAGCTTTTTGCTGTCGGGGTCAGGTCTGTGAATACCTACATCGATTACTACAGCACCTTCTTTTACGTATGAAGCATCAATCATTTTAGGCTTGCCGATTGCAACAATTAAGATATCAGCTCTCTTTGTAACTTCACTTAAATTCTTTGTTCTTGAATGGCAGATTGTAACCGTAGCATTTTCTCTTAACATAAGCATTGACATAGGTTTTCCTACGATATTGCTTCTGCCGATAATAACACATTCCTTGCCTTCAATTTCAACATTACTTCTCTTTAAAAGCTGAATGATACCTGCGGGAGTACAGGAAACGAATCCTTTCTCACCGATCGAAAGTCTTCCGACGTTAATAGGATGGAATCCGTCAACGTCCTTATCGGGATTAATTCTTCTTATAACTTCATCTTCATCAAAATGTTTAGGTAAAGGAAGCTGAACAAGAATACCGTTAACCTTATCATCATTGTTGAGATCGTCGATAAGTTTTAAAAGTTCTTCCTGAGTTGAATCTTCTTTAAGATTATATGATAAAGAATTGGCACCGATATATTCGCAGGCTTTCTTTTTGTTGTTTACATATACGCTGCTGGCAGGATCTTCTCCAACCTGAATAACAGCAAGTGTAACTTCAATACCTTTTTCTTTTAGAAGTGCAACTTTATCTTTACACTCGTCTTTAATCTGAGCTGATATAAGTTTTCCGTCGATTAATTCAGCCATTTTTTCCTCCGAGAATATTAAAATTTTAAATAAATGTCAAGTTTATCTTTAGAACAGACCTGTAATCTTTCCGTCTACAACATCGATTCCTAAAGCTGCGGGAGCCTTGGGAAGACCGGGCATTGTCATAATCTGACCTGTTATAACAACTACAAAGCCTGCGCCTGCCGATACATAGCATTCTCTTACTTCGATGTTATAACCTGTAGGACGTCCGAGTAATGTAGGATCGTCAGAAAGTGAATATTGTGTCTTTGCGATACATACAGGCATATTTGAGAAGCCGAGTTTTGTTAATTTCTCAAGCTGCTTCTTGGCTGTAGATGAATAATTTACACCGTCTGCTCCATAAATCTCTTTTGCGATTGTTTCAATCTTTTCTTCAAGAGAAAGTTCGTCCTTGTATAAAGGATGGTAATGACTTTCTTTAGTTTCAAGGGTTTCAAGAAGAGTCTTGGCAAGTTCTACACCGCCTTCTCCACCTTTTTCCCAAACTTCGGAAAGTGCGAAGCTGCAGCCTCTTTCTATGCAGAAGTCTTTTACGAAATCTGTTTCAGCCTTTGTATCGGTAATAAATGAGTTAAGGGTAACAACAACGGGAACATCATATTTCTGAAGATTCTCGATGTGTTTCTCGAGGTTTACAATACCTTTCTTTAATGCATCAAGGTTTTCTGTCGACAACTGATCCTTAGGAACACCACCGTTATACTTAAGAGCTCTGACAGTTGCAACAAGCACAATTGCATCAGGTTTAAGACCTGCCATACGACATTTAATATCAAGAAACTTCTCAGCACCGAGATCTGCACCGAAGCCCGCCTCAGTGATACAGTAATCTGCAATCTTTAATGCTGTCTTAGTGGCTCTTACAGAGTTACATCCGTGTGCAATATTGGCAAAAGGTCCGCCGTGAACAATAGCGGGCGTATTTTCAAGTGTCTGAATAAGATTAGGCTTTAAAGCATCTTTAAGTAATGCTGCCATTGAGCCTACACCGCCTAAATCTTTAGCAATAACGGGTTCTCCTGCAAAATTGTAAGCAACAACAATCTTACCGAGTCTTTCTTTAAGGTCTTCCATGTCACTTGCAAGGCAAAGGATTGCCATAATTTCGGAAGCAACGGTAATAACGAAATGATCTTCTCTTACTACACCATCAGCTTTAGCGCCGAGACCGATTACGATATTTCTTAAAGCACGGTCATTCATATCAAGACATCTTTTCCAAACAACACTTCTTGTATCGATACCAAGCTGATTGCCCTGCTGAATATGATTATCAAGTAAAGCAGCAAGTAAGTTGTTTGCAGATGTAATTGCATGGAAGTCTCCCGTAAAATGAAGGTTTAAATCTTCCATGGGAACAACCTGGGCCATTCCACCGCCTGCGGCTCCGCCCTTAATACCAAAGCAGGGTCCGAGTGAGGGCTCTCTTAAAGCGATAACTGCTTTCTTCCCCATAAGGCCTAACGCCTGGCCAAGACCAACTGTTGTAGTTGTTTTTCCTTCACCTGCAGGTGTAGGGTTAATAGCTGTTACAAGAACAAGCTTACCGTCTTTATTATCTTTTACGGAGTCGATATACTCATCAGATAATTTTGCCTTATATTTTCCATATAATTCCAAATCATCTTCAGGGATTGAAAGAAGCTTTGCAACCTCTGTAATGGGTTTCATTGTAGCGCTTTGAGCAATTTCAATATCAGATTTCATAATCGTCTCCTTTTACTTGTATTTCTATTCCTGGGAATTAATCATGGCAGTAAAATCTGCCTCATCCATCAGAATCTTTCTTGGTTTGGTACCTTCTTCGGGACCTACAACTCCTTTGGCTTCAAGCTGATCCATAATTCTGGCCGCTCTGTTAAAGCCAATCTTAAAGGCTCTCTGCAATGCACCGATTGAAGCTTTTTCTTTGCCGATAATAAACATTCCGGCCTGTCCGAAAAGTTCATCCAGGTCTCCGCCGGGAGCAGCCACGGTACCGCTTACACCGTTATTCTTAACAGTTTCCATTATTCTTTCATCATAACCTTTAATATTCTGGTTTTTGATGAAATCAACCACATCAAGAACTTCGTTATCCGAAACAAAACATCCCTGAACTCTGGAGGGCTTGTTCATTCCCTGCGGGAAGAAAAGCATATCACCTTTACCGAGAAGTTTTTCTGCACCGTTTGAATCAAGAATTGTTCTTGAATCAATACCTGAAGATACGCTAAAAGCAATACGGCTGGGCATATTTGCCTTAATAAGACCTGTAATAACATCTACAGAAGGTCTCTGGGTGGCTATGATTAAATGAATACCTGCAGCTCTTGCAAGCTGAGCCAGGCGGCAGATTGATTCTTCAACTTCCTTGCCTGCAACCATCATTAGATCTGCAAGCTCGTCTACAATAATAACTACCTGAGGAAGTTTTGAAACAGTCGGATCTTCTGCAGCTTTTTCATTATAGCCCTTTAAATCTCTGACACCGGCATCTGCAAATTTTTTATATCTGTCTTCCATCTCGCTTACGCCCCAGTGAAGCGAAGCACTTGCTTGTTTCGGATCTGTCACAACAGGTAATAAAAGATGTGGAATACCGTTATATACACTTAATTCAACAACTTTAGGGTCAATGAGTATAAGCTTTACATCTTCAGGATGAGCTTTATATAAAATACTCATGATAATTGTATTGATACAAACCGATTTACCCGAGCCTGTAGCACCTGCAATAAGCAGATGAGGCATCTTTGCAATATCGGATATAACAACCTGACCGGATAAATCCTTACCGACAGCAAATGCCAGATTGGATTTTGAATTATGAAAATCAGATGATTCAATAAGATCTCTGAAAGGAACTGCAGAACTTTCTGAATTGGGAACTTCGATACCGACAGCACTCTTACCGGGTATGGGAGCTTCTATTCTGATATCTGCCGCACCGAGACTTAATTTGATATCATCGGATAAAGAAACAATTCTGCTTACCTTTACGCCCGGAGCGGGAGTAAGTTCATATCTGGTAACTGCAGGACCTTTTGAACAGTTATCGGGATCGATAGAAACCTCTACACCGAAAGTTGAAAGTGTTTCTTTAAGTTTATTGGCTGTTTCAATAATGTCATCGCCTTTATTCTTCGATGATCTGCTACCTTTGCTTAAAAGCGTAACAGGAGGGAATTTATAAGGCTTAGCAGGTGCATTATTCTTCTTTTCTTTATACAAATCAAGAGTAGGATCTGCAGAAATTGCACCCTGTGACTGATTATTATTTTCAATCATGGATACTGCACCGGGTGTCATTTTTACTACAGGAAGAGTTTCTGCAGGTTCCGGCTCCTTAACAGTATTGACAGGCGAAATTTCATTCCTTACAGGTCTTGATTTAACGGATGAATCATTTGCATAAACATTTATTGGTCTGATTTCATCATTATTCGGATTTTTTTTGATATCTTTAGCATGAATCTGATGAATATCGCCCGATTCACCTTTGTTTTCTTTATATTTTACTTTTTCGTTATTGGCATAAAGAATATCCTCGGATATAGGTTTTATATCAGAAGGGCTGACATCAATTACCTTGTTCTTTCCTGCATGAACGTCTTCTTCGGGATCTTCGGTAATTTTATATGAAATCTTTTTCTTGCGTGCTGCTTCTTTTTCACGCATTCTTCTGATTTCACGTTCTGTATATTCTCTCTCCGCCTCGGGATCGGGATCGTCAAGGTCATGATATTTCGCATATAAAATCTTAGAATATCTGACAATATACTTACCGAACATAACAACGATACTTGCAATCATTAAAACGATTGAAAGTATCCATACAAGGGCTCTGCCACAGCTTATATCAATAATATAGGCAAGAAAACCGAATATTACTCCGCCACCTTTTCCGTTTAAGAAAAAGATTTTCATGGACTCGGTAAAAGATGCTTCACTTATATTTTTATAAGCGAAAAGATGTGCAATCATACCAATGCAGGCCACAAAAAGAACTGCCGAGATAACATTGAATACGGTTTTCTTGGTAGTATCTTTAACGATACAGTAAACCGTCGTAAGTATCCCGACAATCGGCAGAACATACGCTCCGAAACCAAAGAGGCCTTTTAAGATTGTGGTTATAAAAAGACCGACTCCTCCGTCGAAAATTCCGAGGGAGAACAAAAACATAACTGCAAAAAGCACAAATATACCGAAGTAAATAAGTACTTTTACGTAGTCAAATTCATATTCCTGGTTTGATGTATTTTTCTTACGTGTATTATTTTTAGAAGTGCGTGCGGAAGAACTTCTTTTACCGGAGCCGCTTCCGGAAGAGGCGGATGAAGTTCTTCTTTTGCGATTACCGTTAGATGTCATAATAATCTTTGCCCTTCATATCTGTTATATCAAAATCGAGGTCTTCGTCTTTAAAGTCATAATCGTAAGTAAGTTCTCTGGCAACATGAGGTTTAGGACCGGGAAGAGGATTCTTGATAAATCCCGAATTGCTTCGATCAGGAACGGTTTCCACAAGGGTAAGGCCTGTAGCAGTGCTTCTCATATTGTCTGTAACCTCCTCTTTTACTGCAGTTTCAGTATTGGTAATAGGTATACGTTCAGGTAATGTTGTCTGAACTGCAGGTTTTTCAACCACAGCGGGTAAAGTTTTTTCAGGCTGTTTCTCTTCAGGCTTTTTATTTTCAACTTTACCCGAAGCAATGGCAACTGCCTTTAAATCCTTTTCTTCGTCTTCTTCTTTTACGTAAGTTGTTGAAGACTTACCCTGATAAGCGGGTTTGTAACTGTTGTATCTTTCTTCTTCGTTGTCATCATTACTCTTGTATTTCAGAGCTTCTCTTTCTTTTTCAGCATTTGAAATATCCTCAACGCTTAAAGCAAAGCTAGGAAGTTCAAACAATCCGATAACTGTTATTAACATGAAAAAGAAATTAAGAATATACGAATATTCGCTGGTATTAAACTTAACAAAAGTAAATACACAGATAAAATCCAGAAGGATTACCGAAGGAAGGCCTTTGTCAAATTCGTTTCTGATAAAAGCAAAAATTGCGATTGCAACAAATATAAATATCGCAATACCTTCGGGTCTGGTTTCCATCGGAGCTTCATATGTAAGAGACAGTCCTCTGGGAATAAATGAATAAATGTAATTCAATACATTATCCATTTGATTAAGTCCGTTATTATAAAAGAGACTTAAGAACAAGAACAGAGATCCCGCAAAGGAAACAATAAATATTCCCGACTGAATAAATTTATTCTGGAATACGGTTTCTGTATATTTTTTACATGTAAGCAAAAGCATGCTGACGGTTAAAACCAGAAGGGAAACTCCTAAAATATCCCACATTGCAACAAATCCGGAGAATACACCGAGTGCAACGATATAAAGCATCTGATAACCGTCGATAATATGCGATTTTTTGTTTAAGTAAATTATCCATGAAAGATAATAAAGATATGCCACATAAAGAAATGTAAGAAGCGTATCCGGAGAGATATTCATCGATGCTTTTATCGAATAAGGCATAAAAGACAAAAGCATTGCCATAAGTAACGCGTATCTCATGCGGAGTGAACGCTTTAACATAAAATATGCAAAAGCAATTATTCCTGCCTGAAGCAGAATGTTTAATGCATAAATCGGATAAGGTGTTGAACTTATCTTGCATAAAAGACTGCAGATTGATGCATAAGCATAATCCACATAAGCCGTTCCGGGAACACGTACTGTACTTCCGAGTGCATAATCATAATAAGCATTCTCGATTTCAACACCAAACTGCGATGTTATAAACATTACTCTTACGAATATCATAAGCATAATAAGAGTTATGATGCCTACTGCTTCGTAAGATTTTGATATAACCGGCAAATCTTTAATCTGGTATTTTTCAGGTATTTTAGGAACTACAAATTTAAAGATAAGCACAAGCAAAACGGCCACAATAAATACAATTCCGTATCTAATAAGAATCAGAACTATTGCACTACCTTCAGCCGATCCGACCATACTGATCGAATAAAGCCCAATGGCACAAAAAAAGATTAAAGCAAATATCACATAAAGAATATAATGATATATGTTTTTCTTTGTAACCATAAATTAACCTTCCGAAACCCAAATATTAAGAAGTATACTTCTCAATGTTATATCTAGGACGTCTTTTGACTTCCATGTATATTTTGCCGATATATTCGCCTATAAGGCCAATCGAAATTAACTGTACGCCGCCTAAGAACCAGATACTTACAATCAAAGACGTCCAGCCGGGTTCAACTGTCTTTAAGAAGTAAGAAACAAGTGCATAAACAAATGCAGCAATGCTTAAGAATACGCTAATAAACCCTAAAAGAACGATGTATCTGATCGGCTTAACACTAAAGGATGTAATACCTTCAATTGCAAGAGCAAGCATCTTTCTTAAAGGATATTTGCTCTTACCTGCTACTCTGACTTTTCTGTCGTAATAAACACATTCTGTCTTATAGCCGATAAGGGGAACAATACCTCTTAAGTAAAGATTTTCTTCAGAGTATTTCGAAAACTGTTCAAGCGCTCTTTTAGACATCAGTCTGAAGTCTGCATGATTGTAAATCGTTTTTGCTCCGAAAAAGTTCATAACCCTGTAAAAAGTCTGGGCTGTAACTCTTTTAAAGATTGAATCGGTCTTTCTTTTATTTCTGACACCGTATACAATATCGTTTCCTTCATGGAATTTATCTACCATCTCTTCGAAAACATCAATGTCATCCTGAAGATCTGCATCAATTGAAATTGATATATCGCAGATGTCTTTTGCAAAAATAAGACCGGCGGTCAATGCAAACTGATGGCCTACATTGCCCGCAAGTTTAAGTCCTCTGACTTCTTTGTGTATTTTGTTTTCGTTCTCAATTAATTCCCATGTCCTGTCTTTACTTCCGTCATCAACGAAAAGAAGAAATGATTCGGGAGAAATCTTACCTTTTTCGATAAGCTCAGCGAGCTTGTTCCTTAAACTCTCAAAAGTTATCGGAAGCATCTCTTCTTCGTTATAGCAGGGAACTACTATCGAAAGAATATCCATACTAAATTTCCTTAAATGCCTGTTCGAGATCGGCGATTATATCGTTAACGTTTTCAATACCTACAGAGAATCTGATTAAATCAGGTTTTACGCCTGCTTCAAGAAGCTGCTCATCTGTCATCTGTCTGTGAGTATGTGATGCAGGATGAAGAACGCATGAACGTGTATCAGCAACATGTGTAACAATTGCAACAAGCTTTAAAGCATCCATGAACTTAATGCTGGCTTCTCTTCCACCCTTGATACCGAATGTAAGAACACCGCAGGTACCGTTAGGCATATACTTCTTTGCTCTCTCGTAGTAAATATCACCTTCAAGTCCGGGATAGTTAACCCAGGCAACCTTATCCTGTGCTTTAAGCCATTTAGCAACTGCCAGAGCGTTTTCACAGTGTCTCTGCATACGAAGGTGAAGTGTTTCAAGACCTAAGTTTACGTAGAAAGCGTTCTGAGGAGACTGGATTGAACCTAAATCTCTCATAAGAGTTGCTGTAGCTTTTACGATAAATGCAGCTTTACCGAACTGCTCTGTATAATTTGTTCCGTGATATGATTCATCAGGGAAGCATAATCCGGGGAATTTATCGGGATATTTAGTCCAGTCAAAGTTACCGGAATCTACGATACATCCACCGACAGATACTGCATGTCCGTCCATGTACTTTGTGGTTGAATGTGTAACAATATCAACTCCGTATTCAAAAGGTCTGCAGTTAACAGGTGTAGGAAATGTATTGTCAACAATTACAGGTACGCCTGCTTCATGTGCTGCTGTAACGAATTTTTCAAAATCAAGTACAACAAGTGAAGGATTTGAAATAGATTCGGCAAGTAAGCACTTTGTATTGGGCTTGAATTCTTTTCTTAAATCCTCAAGAGAAATCTCGGGATCTACAACAGTTGTTTCAATACCCATCTTAGCGATTGTGGTAGTTAAAAGGTTAAATGTACCACCGTAGAGTGCAGAACTGATAATAATGTGATCTCCTGCTTCTGCAATGTTAAATACCGAATAGAAGTTGGCTGCCTGACCTGAAGATGTAAGCATTGCTGCTGCGCCGCCTTCCATATCGCAAATCTTTGCTGCAACGAAATCATTTGTAGGGTTCTGAAGTCTGGTGTAAAAATATCCTGAAGCCTTTAAATCGAATAAATCACCCATCTGCTCAGATGTATCATACTTAAATGTAGTTGACTGATAAATGGGTAAAATTCTTGCTTCACCTTTAGTGGGCTTCCAGCCCGACTGAATACATTTTGTCTCAATACTGTAATCGCTCATTTTTTCTTATTCCTCGTAGTTCTTAAATAGTTTGGTTTATTCTTCGTCCCAGTTAGTATAAACGTTCTGGACGTCATCATCTTCATCAAGCAAATCAAGAGTTCTCTGAAGATTCTTGATTGCTGTTTCGTCATCAAGCTTAACGTAGTTCTGCGGGAGCATTGTTACTTCAGCCTGTGCCATGGGAATATTGTTTTCTTCCATAGCCTTGATAACATCATTGATTGCATCAGGTGATGTAATGATTTCATAGCTGTCTTCTTCATCGCTGAAATCGTCAGCACCTGCATCAAGAGCAATCATCATAAGGTCGTCAGCATCCATATCACATTCTTCCTTGTCGATAATAATCTGACCACACTCATCAAACATATATGATACACAGCCCTGTGTTCCGATGTTACCCTGTCCTTTGGTAAATGCGGAACGAACATTGCTTGCTGTTCTGTTCTTGTTGTCTGTAAGGCATTTAACGATGATTGCGATACCGTTAGGTCCGTATCCTTCGTAAGTACACTGTTCGTATGTAACGCTTGCGCCTTCGCCTGCAGCTTTTTTGATACCTCTGTCGATTGTATCGTTAGGCATGTTGTTTGCCTTGGCTTTAGCTATAACTGTTGCAAGTTTATAGTTGTTTGCGGGATCGGGACCGCCTTCTTTAACGGCAACCGCAATTTCACGTCCGATAATCGTAAAAATCTTTCCTTTGGCTGCATCATTCTTTTCTTTTTTGTGTTTAATATTGGCAAATTTTGAATGTCCGGACATAAGTTCCTCCTGTTACGTAAAAATCAACAACATATTATATCATTTTGATGCCTGTTTTTCAACAAAATCAGCGTTATTATTTGCATCTTCGCTAGTTATTTTTGTAACAAAAACAGATTTGATTATATGATTCTCAACTTCAAGTATTTTAAACGAATAACCGCCATATTCAATGACCGATTTATCATCATTTTCCGGCACATATCCGAGCTTATTTGTGAGGAAACCGTTTATGGTTTCAATATCCTCATCTTCACTCTCCAAATCGATGCCCAGAATATCACTTAATTCCTCGAGCGGAGTCAGTCCGTCGATTTCATAACTTTTCTCACCTTTTGACTCGACAAAAGTCTCTTCTTTGTCGTATTCGTCAAGAATATTTCCAACAATTTCTTCCAGGATATCTTCCATCGCTACAAGTCCACTGGTCTGACCGTATTCATCGATTACGATAACCATCTGCAGTTTGTCGTCTTTCATTTTCTTGAAAAGATCATCTATTTTTCTGGTCTCGGATACAAATCTGGCTTCTCTTAAAAGTTTAGGATATCTTCTGATAGCGCCGTCTCTGTCTTTAAAGTTTGACTGGTATCTTAACGCATCTTTTAAGTGAATGATACCGATAATATGGTCAAGGTTGTCGATATACACGGGATAACGGCTGTTTGAACCGTCAAGCATTATCTTAATGGCATCGGAAAGCTTTGTATCACCGTCAATTCCGACAATATTCTTTCTGTTGGTCATAATATCCTGTGCTTCCTTGTCGTTAAGTTCAAAGATATTATTAATCATTTCAACTTCATCGTCTTCTATAATTCCCTGGTCGTTAGATTCCTGAACCATTGATAAAATATCGTCTTCGGTAACTTCCTCTTCCCTGTTAAATTTGGATTTGCCGATTATATTAAAGAATCCTGTAATAAGGAAATCGGAAAAATCTGAAATAGGAGCCATAATTACGGATATTTTCAAAGAAAACAGCGTAAAAATTGCTTTAACATATTCCGATGAATGTCTGAATAATCTTCTCGGAAGTAAAAAGAAAAACAGGAAATTGAAAAACAAAAATACAATCAGAATAAATATTATAAACAGAATATAAAGAACAACGCTCCAGTCCGCAAGAAGCATAAAACGGTCTGTAACGTCAATGATTATATTGGCTGCAAGCAGAATTACAAACATATGCACCGTTATAAGCGCTGCATGAAATCTGTTTACGTATCTGTTTTTGTGTTTAAGAAATTTCTGAAGACTCTTTTCGTCAGATGAAGACAGTCTCTCCTTGATGGAAATAAGATTTGCCTCATTGAAATCTTCGACTACATAAAGACTCACGGAAAGAAGTGTTTCAACGATAAACAGGAATACAAGAATTATATAAAAAGGCCATGCATCCTCAAAATAATAAAATTCAAATCCGAGATAATTACTTACTAGCATTCATAACCTCTAAAATTACACAATTATTGTATATTCTGTCATTAATCTTAAGCGCAGAAAATGCATTAGGCATATAATCAAGAATATTTCTGGCTGTAACACAGAATGCGGTAAGATCCTTGCCTGCAAATTCGCCTGCTCTTCCGTGAAGATAAACTGCCGTATTTACACCTCTGAAAGGATATTCTTCGTTTATAACCAAAGATGCAATCATACCTGCAAGAATATCGCCTGAGCCTGCAGTCGACAATGATGAATTACCTGATTTATTGACATAAATGTCTGTACCGTCGCTGACTCTCGTGGAAGCATCTTTGAATACAGTTATAATTCCATACTCTTTTGCAATCTTTAAAGCAAGATCGTCGAGGTTCTGTTTAACCTCTTCGGTTTTAAGTGAACTTAATCTTGCAAGTTCAAGAATATGCGGAGTGATAATGACAGTTCTGTTCTTATCTTTGTTATACAAAGGATGATTTGTATCAGCCTTGAAATCTTCGCTTAAGACATTAGCAAATTTGTATTTTACGGAAATCGAATTAAGCGCATCGGCATCAATTATGATATTTCCGTCATAGTTCTTTAAAACATATTCGGTTATTTTAAGAGTATCTTCCCTTATGCCAAGACCGGGTCCGATTACAACCGAATCAGCCTTCTTTAAAAGCCGGTCAAGTTTGTCTTTAAAGAAAGTATCCTTTTCATCAAAAACAGGATGCTTGATGTTATCAAACCAGTCAAATATGGCTTCAGGCATAAGCACCTTTAATGATTCAATATTGTTTTTGTCGGTAAAAATATTTACCATTCCGCAGCCGCTTCTTAAAGCAGCCATGGCGCAAAAATAAACACATCCGGACATACTTTCGTTGCCTGCAATAACAAGCACCTGACCGAACGTTCCCTTGTTTCCTTTTTCGTTTCTTTTGTTTAAATGTGGATTATAATTCATAGAATTCCCGTACACCCTTTTATTTTTTATAATAATACCACATTTTAAGGCATTCTTAAATGAATTTTTTATAAATACGGGCTCATAAAAGAAAAAACCGGAGATAATTTTCTCCGGTTTTAAAAGCATTATTTAATTAGTTCTCATTTTCATGAATCTTGAATGAAAGTTTCATCAGACTGTCTGAAAGATGAACGTTTTCAACATTAATTCTGTCAGGAACATCAAGGTCTACATGTGCGAAGTTCCAGATACCAGAAATATCACAGTTTACAAGAGTCTTGCAAATCTCCGTGGCACCCTGCTTGGGAAGTGTTAAAACAGCAATATCGATATTGTTGTTTTTGATAAACTCTGCGATATCATCGGTATGCATTACCTTCATTCCTCTGATATCAGTTCCTATAAGGCTTTCCTTGCGGTCAAATATGCCTTTTACGAAAAAGCCTCTTTTTTCAAAATTCATATAATTGGCAAGAGCCTGGCCCAAGTTGCCGGCGCCGATGATAATAAGATTATGTCTTTTATCAAGTCCTAAAATCTTGCCTATTTCTTCATAAAGATAATTAACGTTGTAACCGTAACCCTGCTGACCGAAACCTCCGAAATGATTGAAATCCTGTCTTATCTGGGACGCGGTTACATTCATTCTTTTAGAAAGTTCGCCTGAGGAAATTCTTTCCATCCCCTCGTCTTTTAAATCGCCCAGGTATCTGAAATATCTCGGAAGTCTTGAGATAACTACCTGCGATATGTTTTTCTCCTGCATCTCCAACCCCTTAATTTATATCTAGCGAAAAAAGGGCGACAAGAAATAAAGCTTTGTCGCCCGTTAAATTTAAATTACTTAACTCTTCTTACTCTGAATACGCCGTCCATAGCTTCAAGTTTCTTGATAATATCGTCAAGATCCGAGCTTTCGGAATCGATCATTGTGTAAGCATAATCACCTTTAGACTTGTTGGTCATGTCTGTGATGTTGATATTAAGCTCACCGAAGAGTCCTGTGAACTTGGTAATCATGTTGGCAATGTTCTTGTGGAAAATAGCAACTCTGGCTGCCTGTGTACAGATACCCATATCACACGCAGGATAGTTAACCGAGTTAATAATATTACCGTTTTCAAGGTAATCCTTCATTTCCTTAACAGCCATCTTTGCACAGTTGTCTTCAGACTCTTCTGTAGATGCTCCAAGGTGAGGAATAACGATACATCCGTCCTGACCTGCTGTCTTGGGATTAGCAAAATCGGAAACGTACTTACGAACCTTTCCGGACTTTATTGCTTCAAGTAAAGCATCTTCGTCAACAAGGATGTCACGTGCAAAGTTAAGAAGGATAACTCCGTCTTTCATCTTTGCAAATGCTTCTGCGTTGATGTAGTTCTTTGTAGAATCCATAGCGGGAACATGAATTGTGATAAAGTCACAGTTCTCATAGATTTCATCAAGGCTGTTAACATGCTTGATGTCTCTGCTTAAGCTCCATGCTGCATTAATGGAAAGGTAAGGATCGTATCCGTAAACTTCCATGTGAAGGCTCTTAGCTGCGTTAGCAACTTTAACACCGATGGCACCAAGACCGATAACACCGAGCTTCTTGCCTTCGATTTCTGTACCTGCGAAAGCCTTTTTAGCCTTCTCTGCAGTCTTAGCGATATTCTCGTCAGCTTTATTCTCTTTAACCCATTCGATACCGCCTACGATATCACGGCTTGCAAGAAGCATACCTGCGATAACGAGTTCCTTAACACCGTTAGCATTTGCACCGGGTGTATTGAATACAACGATACCTTTTTCTGCGCACTTATCAAGAGGGATGTTGTTTACACCCGCACCTGCTCTTGCTACGCAAAGAAGCTTGTCAGAAAGTTCCATATCATGCATTACGGCACTTCTGACGAGTACGCCGTCTGCATCAGCAAAATCATCTGTTGCTACATAATTAGAATCAAAATTATCAAGACCTACCTGAGCGATAGGGTTAAGGCAATTATATTTAAACATTATGCGTTCTCCTTCTCGAATTTCTTCATAAATTCAACTAATTTCTCAACACCTTCAATAGGCATAGCATTGTAGATAGATGCTCTCATACCGCCAACCGATCTGTGGCCTTTAAGGTTAACAAAGCCTGCTTCTGTTGCTTCTTTTATGAACTTGGCTTCGATTTCTGCCTTCTTCTCGGCATCTTCAATGTTGCATACGAAAGGAACGTTCATTAAAGATCTGTCTTCCTTAACAACTGTACCTACGAAAAGCTTGGACTCGTCAAGGAAATCATAAAGGATTTTAGCCTTCTTTTCGTTGAGTTCCTTCATAGCCTCAAGTCCGCCCATCTTCTTTAACCATTTAAATACCTTGCCACAGATGTAAATTGTGTAGCAGGGAGGTGTGTTGTATAAAGAATCATTGTCGGCCTGAGTTTTCCACTTAAGCATGGTAGGTGTTCCGGGTAAGCACTCGTCTGTAATGAGGTCTTCTCTGATAATTGCGATAACGCAACCTGCAGGACCTACGTTCTTCTGAACACCGCCGTAAATTACAGCATACTTAGAAACATCTACTGGCTCTGAAAGGAAGCATGAAGATACGTCTGCAACGAGGTCTTTGCCCTTTGTGTTGGGAAGAGTTTTGAACTTTGTACCGTAAATGGTATTGTTCTCACAAATATATACATAATCCATATCATCCGTAATAGGAAGATCTGAACAGTCAGGGATGTAAGAGAAAGTCTTGTCTGCACTTGAAGCAAGTTCAACAGCTTCGCCGTAAATCTTAGCTTCTGCAAATGCCTTCTTAGCCCACTGACCGGTAAGGATATATCCGGCTTTTTTATTCTTCATCATGTTCATGGGAACTTCTGCGAAAAACTGTGAAGCGCCGCCCTGAAGGAATAAAACTTTGTAATTGTCGGGAATGTTCATAAGTTCTCTTAAATCTGCTTCAGCATCTTTAATGATTTTGTCATAAACTTTTGAACGGTGGGACATTTCCATTACGGACTGTCCTGAGCCCTGATAATCCATCATTTCTTCTGCTGCTTCTTTTAAAACTTCTTCAGGTAAAACAGCGGGACCTGCAGAGAAATTGTAAACTCTTGCCATGATATAGCCTCCAAATTTTATAATAAAATTTAAATAAATACCCTTTGGGTAAATAAATTCACGTTCAATATTTTACTTTTATAAAAATATTAAGTCAATACAAAAAATGCAAAAAATGATAAAAATTTAACAATATAAAAATCTTTGTTAATTTTGTCCATAAATAAAGGGTTTGCAGAAGGTTACATAACTCATAAAAGACATAAAAAAACCGGACATTTTTTGTGTCCGGTTAAATATCTTATTCAGTTTCTTCTGAAGTTTCTGTTTCGGTAGTTTCTTCACCGGCTGCATCTTCTGTATCGGCCTCTTCTGCTTCGGTATCTTCTGATTCATCAGGTTCTTCAAAATCTTCCAACTCCTCTGCTTCTTCAGGCTCTTCCACTTTGGGAGGCTCATAATGATGCACGATAACGGGTGTTCCGATTTCCATCATGTCATAGAGCTCGCTCATCTTATTAAGAGGTGTATTGATACATCCGTGTGAACCGCCCCAGAGATAAATCTCTCCGCCGAAGGTTCTTCTCCATGTAGCATCATGGATACCGATCTGGCCTGTGATACACATCCAGTAATAAACAAAGGATTCGTATCCGGGTCCGATAAGCGTTACATTCCTTGCCTTGTTTAGGATAAAGCATACGCAGTCGGGCGTCATATTGCCGTTAGCCTTGCAACCTGTAACAACATCCGTATCAAACACCAGAGCGTTATTTACATAGTAATACATATGCTGGTTTGTAATATCAACTTCAACATAAGTACCGCCGTAATTATTAGCGTATGTACCACGGTCTTCTTTTCTGATATAGATAGGTTCTCTCTCACCGGGACTTTTATGAGATTTAATAATAGCCTCAAGTTCCTCGGCTTCGGCTCTTACATTCATAAGACTGCCGTATGTGGTATATCTGGTATAAGGAATTGTAACCGTTCCGCCGCTTGTGGTATCGAAATATTTGTCCTTATATAAATTGTCATACTTATCCGATAAGTCCTGAACAAACGCAAGAACCTTTTCGGAATCAATAACAGCTTCTCCGTCTTCGAAAACAAAATCACCGTTTTCGTCAAGTAAAAGCATTTTTGAGATAACCGAACCGTCAACAACAATATCCTCGCCTGTTGCCAGTTTGTAAGTCATATTAAAATCAAGAGTTTTTTCAAGCTTGTCCCAGTCGGATAAAAGCTTCTTTTCTTCTTCGGATCTTGCAATGTCTTTATAAACACCGGCTTCTTTTAAATTGATATAACCTGTATCTTCAACCGAAGCCTGCATTACAAGTTCTTTTAAAAGTTCCCAGTCAAGAAGATTCTGCGTATCGTCAATAAGCTCATAACCGCGCTCATCAGTGTACTTAATCTCAGCGCGTCTTTTAGGATCAAATCTGTCCTTTTTGCCGAGCTTTGAATTTGTAACAATCTGCATAAGTTTCTTATCGTCAAGATATCTCTTGGGATAATAAACATATTCATGCTTTTCAAACAGACATTTAACCCACAGATATGGATTCTGTGAGTCTTTTATATATTGAATTGCATTTGCGATTTCGTTATTGTTATAGCTGTAGATTTCGGAGCCGTCAACAAAAATCTGAGACCCGTCACTGTCTTCAATGACGAGATTATGATTTACCACGCTGTCGGCAATCAAAGTATCGCAGACATTAAAGTTCTTGTTGGAAACATTTACACCGTTAATGTAAGTATTCGGACAGAACCAGTGTCTGAAATAAAAAACTCCGAAAAAGTATAACCCCGCAAACGTAATAAGAAGAAACGATAAAATTGTAATTAAAATAATACCGATTCTTTTCACAAAAACTCCTTATTCGGCTTTTTCAATCTGAGCTATAGCCGATTTCTTCATAGGGATTCGGCAGTTCTTATTGTTGCCGAATTCAACAATAACATCTTCATCCGTAATATCAATGAGAACACCATAAAAGCCGCTTGTTGTAACAACAGCATCACCAACTTCCATATTTGAAAGCATGGACTGAATCTTTTTCTGTTCTTTTTTCTGAGGTCTGACGATTACAAAGTAAATAAATACACCAAAAATCGCAATATATGCGACTGTTCCCCAGATTCCGAAGCCTCCTAAAAGTCCGCCACCGGAAGTATTTGCAGCTGCGTCAAGTAAAAGATTGAACATTTTAAAACTCCTTTATTTCTAGAATTAAACAACTAATACAATAATTTATTTCGAATAATAATACAAGTGGAAATTATCATTCCTCATTCATCATGGATGAAATTTTAGCCTTTTTATACTCGGCAAAGCATCCTTTATCGAGAGCATCTCTTATTTCCGCCATCAAATTATTGTAGAAATAGAGATTATGCAGAACGCAAAGGCGCATACCAAGCATTTCTTTGGCTTTCAATAAATGTCTGATGTAAGCTCTTGAATATCTCTGACAAGTCGGACACTGACAGCCTTCTTCTATCGGAGAATCATCAAGCTCGTATTTTGCATTCATCAGGTTTATCTTACCGTGGCTGGTATAAAGATGTGCATGTCTTCCGTTTCTTGTAGGATAAACGCAGTCAAAGAAATCAACTCCACGCTCAACAGCTTCGAGAATATTGGCAGGCGTACCGACACCCATCAGGTAAACAGGCTTGTCCGAAGGAAGGTACGGAACCGTCTTTTCAATGATTTCATACATCTCTTCATGGCTTTCGCCCACAGCAAGACCGCCGATTGCGTATCCCGGAAGATTAAGTTCTGAGATTCTTTTAGCATGTTCTATACGAATGTCGGGGAAAATCGCACCCTGATTGATACCGAATAAAAGCTGTTCTTTATTAATAGTATCTTCGAGAGAATTAAGTCTTGTCATTTCAGCCTTGCATCTCTCAAGCCATCTTGTCGTTCTTGCAACCGAATCCTCAACATATTTTCTGTCGGCCTTGGAATTCGGACATTCGTCAAATGCCATTGCAATCGTGGAGGCAAGATTTGACTGAATTCTCATGCTTTCTTCAGGACCCATAAAGATTTTACGGCCGTCAATATGTGATGCAAAGTAAACGCCCTCTTCTTTTATCTTTCTTAAAGAAGCAAGGGAGAAAACCTGAAATCCGCCTGAATCGGTAAGAATCGGTTTATTCCATGACATAAACTTATGTAAACCACCAAGCGCTTTTATCTTATCATCGCCCGGTCTTACATGAAGATGATATGTATTTGACAGTTCGACCTGCGTGCCTATTCTTTCAAGGTCTTCTGTTGATACGGCGCCTTTAATTGCAGCAACCGTACCGACATTCATAAATACAGGCGTTTCGATAACACCGTGTACGGTCTCGAAGCGCCCTCTTTTAGCCGAACCTTCTTTTTTTAATATAGTAAATCTTTCGCTCATAAAACTCTCGTAAAACAATTATTCTTCGGCAGATACTCCGTTATATTCATTGACCATATTAACAAATTCTTCAAATGTAAGATCGTTGATATAGATGAATTCAGCAGCTTCTTTGCCTACATATCTGAAATGCCACGGCTCGTACTGAATCTTTGTAATATCTTCCTTACCCTCGGGATATCTTAAAATAAATCCGTATTCAAAAGAATGCTCCTTAAGCCATATTCCGGCATCACAGTTACCAAAATCGGAATCAGTACAGTTGTGATTGTAACTTACAATATCAACCGCAAGCCCTGTTTCATGCTCGCTGGTCAAAGGCGGAGTTACTTTCATAGATGCTATTTCTGTAGCTTCTGCCTGTGAATAACCAAGTCTCTTAAAATATGAAATCTTCTTTTCATAAAGATACGTCTGAGTGTTGAAATTCCTGTATCCTGAAGCCATCAACAGATTAATGCCGTCTTCTTTTGCAGCTTTAAACATCGCATCAAGCTCTTCATAAATACGGTCGTCAACATCAAAACCGTTATAATTTCGAAGTTTACACTCAATATCCGCTTCAAGAGGATTGTCCTTGTTGACAAGGATTAAATTCCAGTCTTCAAGATTAAAAATGGAGATTCTTTTAGAAATAACAGTTTCAAAATCCTCAGGCTCATCATTGGTATTTATCGAGTAATCCTCGGATACATCCACGCTTTCTTCTTCAAGCTCATGCATGTAAAGAGGTCTTCCTTCCTCGTCCACACCCGACATCTGGCTTGCAAAAATAAGATTTGAAAAGCCTACGGGAATGTCCGTAAAAAGAAGCACGAACAAAACCAGTACCGTTGCTACGGAAAACTTAATTTTTTTTGAAAACAAAATCTTTTTAAAACTCATAAACCTGCTTACTTAATACCGTGGAAAATCACACAGTTTGGATAATCGATTTTTACTTCTTTTGCACACATGGAAAGGAGTCCCTTTTCGAGATCTACATTAAAGAATGTAAGTGTGCTCGATTCATGATTTAAGGATACCAAATGCTTTTTGTCAGGGAATAATGCAGCATCCTTGGGATACGAACCGCTTATGGGAAGCCAGAGAATCTTTGTCAAAAGGCCTGTTGCTTCATCTCTTTTAAAAATTTCAACGGAATTGTCTCCCGCAGAAGAAGTGACAATATAATCTCTGTCTTCGCTGAATTTAAGAGCTCTGGATACAGACATTGAAGCATGATAATTATCAACAGTCTGAATTGTCTGAATCTTTTCAAATTCGGGATAGCCCGAATCAAGAGCCGTATATGTGAATACGTCAACGGAATTCTGCATTTCGTTAAGGACGTATACGAATTTGTTGTCTACCGAGAAAATCATATGTCTCGGACCGGAATTTACATCCGAACGGATAATGTCTACAGGTTTAAGCTTGCCCGTCTCATAATTAAGAGCATATACGTTTACATGATCCATTCCGGTATCCGATGCCAAGAGAAACTTATTGTCTCTGGACATCTTAACGCAACTGACATGAGGCACATAAGAACGGTCAGAAACCTCGCCCATACCCTGAACATAAATTTCATCCGTAATCTCACCTACTGCACCGTCTTCGCCTACTCTTAAAACAGTAATTTTTCCGTCATGATAACCTGCGACAAAAAGATATCTGTCTGTGTAATCGGTAGAAAGATAGCATCCTCTCATACCGTTTACGGACGCAAAATTGATTTCATCCAGATTACCGTCAGAATCGATTTCATAACTCTTAACACCCATATCGGTGATTGAGTAAAGGAACTGATCGTTATGCGAACTGGTTAAATATGACGAATTGGAAATTTCAATCGAATTTCTGTAAATAAAATTCCCTTTTTCCAAATCTACATCAAATATTGTAATGCCCATTTTATTTCTTTTTGTATAACTTGAAACATAGGCAACATATTTTTCGAATCTCATGCTAACCCCCAACTGATTAAATATATTAAAAATCCGCAAAAATCCATATAAAATCAATTTACATAATAACACAAATCGTATAAAATAAAAATGTTTTTTACGAACTATTTATTTTATGATTGGAGCAAAAATGAGCAACAAACTTATTACTCTTGAAAACATTTCAAAATCTTATGACAATCACCTCGTTCTTGACGAGATGAATCTTTACATAAGAGAGAATGAATTTGTAACTCTTCTCGGCCCTTCAGGCTGTGGCAAAACAACCACTCTTCGTATCATCGGCGGATTCGAAAATCCCGATACAGGACGTGTTGTTTTTGACGGAAAAGATATCACCAAACTTCCCGCATATAAAAGACAGCTTAATACTGTTTTCCAGAAATATGCTCTTTTTACGCATATGAATATCGCCGAGAATATTGCTTTTGGTCTTAAGATTAAGAATAAATCCAAGTCATATATTGACGATAAGATTAAATACGCTCTTAAGCTTGTTAACCTCGAAGGTTACGAGAACAGAATGCCCGATTCACTCTCAGGCGGTCAGCAGCAGCGTATTGCCATCGCAAGAGCTATCGTAAACGAACCCAAGGTTCTTCTTTTAGACGAGCCTTTAGGTGCGCTTGACTTAAAGCTTCGTCAGGACATGCAGTATGAGCTTATAAGACTCAAAAACGAACTCGGCATTACCTTTATATATGTAACACACGATCAGGAAGAAGCACTTACAATGTCTGATACCATCGTTGTTATGAACCAGGGTTATATCCAGCAGATCGGTACTCCCGAAATGATTTACAACGAACCCGAAAACGCTTTCGTAGCAGACTTTATCGGTGATTCTAATATTATCGACTCTATTATGATTCGTGACGAGCTTGTAGAAATCCTCGGCGCTAAATTTGCATGCGTAGATACTGGTTTCGGTGAAAACGTTCATGTAGACGTTGTTATAAGACCTGAAGACATTGAACTTGTAAGTCCCGAAGAAGGAACAATCACAGGTGTGGTTACATCATTAATATTCAAAGGCGTTCATTATGAAATGGACGTTATGGCAAACGGTTATGAATGGCTTGTTCATTCCACAAAGATGTTCCCTGTAGGCGAACAGGTAGGCATCAAGGTTGATCCTTTCAACATCCAGATTATGAACAAACCTGCCAGCGAAGATGAGGAGGCTGTACAAATTGAAGAATAAGTTCGTCAAATGGCTTTCGCTTCCTTATGCATTCTGGTCGATTGCCTTTATCATCATACCTCTTATCATGGTTTTCTATTTTGGATTAACTGATAAGACCGGTAAATTCACATTCGCAAATATCTTATCGATATCTCTGCCCGTGCATTTCAAATCACTTTTGATTGCGCTTCTTTTATCATTTATAAGTACAGTCATATGTCTGTTGCTCTCCTATCCTCTGGCTATGATTCTTTCAAGCCTCAATTCGAAGAACAACAAACTTATGATTCTTATTTTCGTCCTTCCCATGTGGATGAACTTCCTTTTAAGAACACTTGCATGGCAGACACTTCTGGAAAACGAAGGTGTAATCAATACAATTCTTCGTACAGTTCATCTGCCTGCTCTTAAAATAATCAATACACCGTATGCGATTGTATTCGGTATGATTTACAACTTCCTGCCTTTTATGGTTCTGCCTATTTACAATGTACTTTGCAAAATCGACAAGAATCTTTTAAATGCAGCAAGGGATTTGGGTGCTAACGAAATACAGACATTTTTAAAGGTTACTCTTCCGTTAAGTGTTCCGGGAATTATCTCCGGTATCACAATGGTATTTGTACCTGCGCTTACAACCTTCGTTATTTCCGATCTTTTAGGAGGAAGTAAAATCCTTCTTATCGGTAATGTTATCGAACAGGAATTCACACTCAATTCGAACTGGCACTTAGGTTCGGGACTTTCGATTGTACTTATGCTGTTCATTATCATATCCATGATAATCACCGCCATATTCGATAAAGACGGAGAAGGGAGCGCATTATAATGGCTAATGTTTTAAAAAGAATTTATATAGCTCTCATCTTCATTTTCCTTTATGCTCCGATGGTTGTATTAATTGTTTTATCATTTAATAAATCGAAATCAAGAGCAAAATGGGGCGGTTTCACATTCCAGTGGTACACAAAGCTTCTCTCCGATTCTTCAATCATGGAAGCACTGGTTACTACACTTATGCTTGCAGTTTTATCAGCTCTTATTTCGACATTTATCGGGACAATTGCAGCAATTGCTATCACAAGCCTTAAAAAAGGTACCAGAACATTAATGATGGGTATCACAAACATCCCTATGTTAAATGCCGAGATTGTTACAGGTATTTCTTTAATGCTTCTTTTCATCTTCTTTAATGTGAAGTTCGGATTTACAACTATCCTGCTTGCGCACATAACGTTTAATATACCGTACGTAATCTTAAGCGTTATGCCTCGTATCAAGCAGCTTAATCCTTCAGCATACGAAGCAGCCATGGACCTCGGAGCATCACCTTTTAAAGCATTCTTTAAGGTAGTATTTCCCGATATCCTTCCGGGCGTATTCTCAGGTCTGCTTATGGCCTTTACAATGAGTATTGATGATTTTATCATTACACACTTCACCAAGGGTGCAGGCGTTGATACACTTTCAACCAAGATTTACTCACAGGTTAGAAAAGGTATCGATCCTAAAATGTACGCTCTTTCATCATTAATATTCGTAACTGTACTTGTATTACTGATCTTAATAAACATCCTTCCGGGCTCCGGAAAGAAAACAAAAGAGAAATAAAAAATAAACCGGCAGGCTGATATACAGTTTGCCGGTTTTTTATATCTTTTATGATTTTAACTTATTCAGACTTAACTTCTTTCCAAAGTGAGTTGTAAAGCTCGTCTCCGTCTTCACCAAGATACTTATATGTCTCAAGATTATCGTACTGAGTTAAATCAGGGAATGCGATTTCGGAATTTCTGATATCTTCATCCTCGATTAATTCTCTTGCAGCATCGTTTGGTGTTGAATATGTGATGAAATCGAAGTTCATTAAAGCGATTTCCGGTTTGCACATATAGTTGATGAACTTTTCAGCGTTCTCTTTATTCTTAGCGTTCTTAAGAACTACCCATGAATCAATCCATACGTTTGTACCTTCTTCAGGAATAACATATACGAGGTTTTCGTTTTCTCTTTGTGTATAAATTGCTTCGCCGGAATAAATAACGCCGATTGCAGCTTCGTTACCGATCATCTTATCTCTTACCTGGTCTACTACATAAGCCTGAACAAGGGGCTTCTGGTCAAGTAAGGACTGCTTTGCTATCTGAAGCTCGTCAATATTGATTGTGTTCATTGAATATCCGTTTAATTTAAGAGCTACCATAAAAGCATCTCTAACGGAATTCTGCATTAAAATCTGATTCTTATACTTAGGATCCCAGAGCTGTTCCCATTTTGTAATGGGCTCGTCAACCATGGTTTTATTGTAAAGAATGCCTACAGTTCCCCAGCAGTAAGGTACGGAATACTTGTTTTCGGGATCGAATTCCTTACTTGTATCGAAATACTGCTGTCCGATATTCTTAGCATTGGGAATGTTATTCCAGTCAAGTTCTGCAAGCATATCGTTATCAATCATTTTCTTAATCATGTAATCCGAAGGGCATACAACGTCGTAATTAACTGCGCCAGCTTCTACCTTGGGATACATCATTTCATTTGTTTCGTACTCATCATAAATAACCTTAATCTGAGTATCTTTCTCGAACATCTCGATTACTTCGGGATCGATATATTCACCCCAGTTGTAAACATAGACTTCGCCGTTTTCATAAGCCTTGCTGCAACCAAAAATAGGAAGCATTGTTAAAGTTGCAAGTAAACCAAACAAAAACACTTTTTTCAATTCTTTTTCTTTTCCTCCTTTGGACAAAACAAATTGTTAGTAATGTCGGATGTTTCATACGTTCCGTATGAAAACATCAATGTCTAATATATCATATATTTGTCATATATCAAGAATTATTTTTAAATAAAAAAAAGAACTGGAATTCCACTAGATTCGAAAAAACCTTATCAAGTGGAATTCCATGGCACGCACTAGGCTCGATAAAACCTCGCCAAGTGCTCCGCACACGTCCCCAAATGGTCATTTTTATAAATTATCTTACTTTTTCGTTGAATCCTACCTTCTTCTGAACCTTTCTTAAGGTCTTGCCCGCGAAATACTGGGCTTTCTCGGCGTTGTTCTTAACAATACCGTCAAGATATGCCTTGTCTTTAAGGATCTCAGCATGGCGGGTCTGAAGAGGAGTAAGCATATCTGCTACTGTCTCGCCTACAGCAAGTTTGAAGTCGCCGTAACCTTTGCCGTCGAATTCTTTTTCAACTTCCTCGAAAGATTTGCCCGTACAGGCTGAGTAAATCTCGATTAAGTTTGAAACGCCGGGTTGCTCTTCTCTGTGCTTAATCATTGCTTCAGAGTCTGTAACGGCTCTCTTGAATTTTCTTATGATGGTGTCCCTGTCATCTGTTAAGTAAATCGAAGCATTGGGATTTTCATCAGATTTGGACATCTTCTTTAAAGGATCCTGAAGAGACATAATTTTTGCACCGGTCTTTCCGATGAAAGGCTCGGGAATTGTAAATACATCTCCGTAAATTGAGTTAAATCTCTGTGCAATGTCTCTTGTAAGTTCAAGATGCTGAAGCTGGTCGATACCAACAGGAACAACATCGGTCTGATATAAAAGAATGTCTGCAGCCATAAGAACGGGATATGTAAACAAACCAGCGTTAATATTGTCTGCATGTTTAGCGGACTTATCTTTGAACTGAGTCATTCTGTTAAGTTCGCCCATATAAGTAAAGCAGTTTAAAATCCAAGCAAGCTCTGCATGTCCCGATACATGTGACTGATAATAAATACAGTTCTTTTCGGGATCAAGTCCTGCTGCAATATATAATGCCAGAAGATTTTTTGCTTTCTGTCTGAATTCCGCGGGATCCTGTCTTACAGTAATCGAATGAAGGTCTACTACCGAATAGAAGCACTCGTACTCATCGGATAATTTAACCCAGTTCTGTAATGCTCCGAGATAGTTGCCTAAGGTTAAGCAGCCTGTAGCCTGCATTCCGGAAAATAACACTTTTTTGTTGTCAATCATTTTTAGTTACCATCTTTCGTATTTTTTAAACCGATTTATTATATCAGTTATTTGTTATTTAGAACAGATTTATTGAAAGAAACTTTAAATACCGCGCAGGATCTTGATTCAAGTTCAAATTTCATGCCCTGTTTGGTCTCTTCGGTCTCCTCACCTTTTTCCTTAACATCGCCTGTCGAGAAAACAACGTCCCACTTGGCTGATAAAGGAAGGTAAGGAAGCGAGAATGTAATTTCTTTCCAATAGAAATTGTATGCAAGGTAATAAAGAGTTACTTCATCTTTTTCATCAAGGCTAGAATACATAATGCCAAGATGTCTGTTATATGTAGCAAGATCGGCCTTCCACGCTTCATCCGAATGATAGGATAAATCCGGATATCCGATATGCGCTCTGTCAAGCATTGAGAATTCACGGTTAAGAATAGCATTTAAATCGCTCTTTCTTAATGCGATAAGCTTCTTGGTATATTCAAGCATCTCTGTTGCTTCGGCAGTTAAATTCCAATTTATATAACTAACGGCATTGTCCTGACAGTAAGGGTTGTTGTTACCGTTCTGGGTATTGCAAATCTCATCACCGGCTAAAATAAGCGGAGTTCCCTTCGAAGAAAATACAAGGAATAAAGCATCCTTCATCATTTTTTTACGAAGTTTAATAACGGAACTCTTCTTTGTTTTGCCTTCTATGCCGCAGTTCCATGAGAAATTATAATCACATCCGTCAACGTTCTTTTCGCCGTTGTCTTCGTTGTGTTTTCTGTCGTAAGAAACAAGATCGTTTAATGTAAAGCCGTAATAGTTCGTAATAAAGTTAACGCACGCACTCTTTTCAGGATAATTCTTGGTGTAGTAAACAAGCTCTTTAAGCGTACCTTCGTCGCCCTTTAAAACTTTTCTCATCTGGTACATAAAAGAATCGGAATAAGAACATAAATTTCGTTTGTTGGGTACAAATGCAGCCTCATAAATCTCATTCTCGGGAATATAATCGTATAAAAGCTTCGTATCCGCAAATAAAGGATCGTTTGCAATAAATGCAAACGGAATCTTATTGCCTTTTAAATGGAAACCGTCAACATTGTAATTGATAAGCCAGAATTTAAGTACTTCATAAATCTTATGCTGCTTAACTTTATCAGGGAAATAAAACTGCATTACAACTTCAATTCCGTTTTTATGAAGCTCCCAAACGAATTCCTTAAACTCTTTTACGGGATTTGAAGTTGCACAGTATGAAGCCTTGGGCGCAAAATAAAAGCCCTCTTTATAGCCCCAGTAATTGACTTTATTGTCGGCTTTATAATCTAAATTATCTATGGCAAGCTCGGTTTTAGGAGCAGGCTTTTCATACTCTTCAAACTCGTACGCAGGCATAAGTTCGAGAGTTGTAATACCCAAATCCTTAAGATAATCAATCTTTTCAAGGATCCCTTTAAAAGTTCCTTTGCTTTCAACTTTACTGGATGAATGAGCTGTAAAACCTCTTACATGTAAAAGATAAAAAATTGAATTCTCAAATGAAATTCCGGGCTTTATATCGTCAAAATTATCTTCATCAAGTTTAACTATTGATGAATAAATCTCGTAATTATCTTTCTTTAAACCGAACTTTTCATTTCCTGCAATCGTAAAAGAATAAGGATCCGCAAATTCTTTATCGTCTTTGTAAAATCTGTAAAGATATTTGTCGTATTCTATGTCTTTTATGAGAACAGAAAAAATATTACCGTTTCTGTATTCTGCGGTAAGCGGTATTTTTGTGACTGTTTTCGATTTCCTGTTCTTTAAAATAATACCGGTATTTTCGGAATCGCTTTCAAACACAAATAAAACACCGTCTTTTATGGGTGTTGCTCCGCACTGATGAGGATATCCTTTTTCAAGCTTGTAATTAATCATTCGTAATCCCTCGGGTTTGGTACTTCGATTTCACCGGGAACACCGGAAGGTCTGAGTAAATCCATCTTCTTGCTTTTGACGTAATAAGCAAGTATAAGATCATAAAGATTTCCTACAAATCCGATAACACCGCCGAGAATCAGGTTGATAAACATAAATAACCAGCACACACCGATAGAATTCTCGAAATAAGACACAACAACTGCGGCATCGGGTTTGGTGCTGAAATGTTTGAAAGTATTGATTATTTTCATGTATCTGATACAACCGATCAGGTTATAGACCATCAGACAAAGTGTGGCAACTCCGTAACCTACGACAAGAGTAACCAGTCCGATAACAAGCTGAATTACAACAATGAAAATCCAGAGCGCAAAAGAAAAATACATAAGCGTAGTTATCTTTTTCATAAATTTTCTGATTTCCATTTCGTTCATAGGCTGCTCCAATCCTTATCAGACCTTATTATTATAAACATAATTGTAATTTTTTTAAAGTATGTTAAAATATATTTGTTTGCACGGAGGTATTATATGTCAAACTTAAATGAAATTCCCGAAGAGGAAATGACAGTCGATCTCGATCTTGAAGACGGCAGACAGGTTACTTGTGCAGTCGTTACAATTTTCGAGGTTAATGGAAAAGATTATATTGCTCTTCTTCCCATGGTTGACGAAGAAGATGATTTGTACGGCGATGTATGGCTTTACGGTTACAGTGAAAATCCTGATGACCCTAACGAAGAGCCTGAACTCATTTCCATCTTGGATGATGACGAATATGAAGCCGTTGCAGACGCTTTTGACGAATATCTTGATACCCAGGAGTTTGATGAGATTATCGAGGACTAGTTAATGAAAGTCGCTGCCATCATTGCAGAATACAACCCTCTGCATAACGGACATGAATTTCAGATTAAAAGAGCCAAACAGTTAACCGGTGCCGATTTTATTATCGTTGTAATGAGCGGTGATTTCACCCAGAGAGGTGTTCCTGCCGTAATCGATAAATATCAGCGTACCAGAATGGCTTTAAATGCAGGCGCGGATCTTGTAATAGAGATGCCGCTTTATTATTCATGTTCTTCTGCCGAGTATTTTGCATCCGGCGCCATCAATCTTTTAAAAGGTCTTGGTGTAGTTGATTATCTTGTATTCGGTTCAGAATGTGGCGATATTAAGATTTTAACCGATATCGCAGATGTTTTAATCAATCATAAACAGGAAATCTCAGGAGTTATTCACGGGCTCGTAAAAGAAGGAATCTCCTATCCCATTGCTAGAGTCAGAGCCGTTGAAGAAGCAATTCCTAATTCCTACGAACATGTAGAAGCAATGAATTTCCCGAATAATATTCTTGGATTTGAATATATAAGAGCTTTAAAGCAGTTTGAATCATCCATTATCCCTGTAACCAATCTTCGTATCGGTGCAGGATATCACGACAGAATGATGGATAATCCTATCTGCTCGTCTCTTGCTATCCGTTCTTCACTTGAAGAAACAAACGAACTTGAACACATAAGGTCACAGATACCTTTCCATGTGTATAAAATACTCGAAGAACAGTATGATAAATCTTTCCCTGTTCTTAATAAGGACATTTCTTCCATCCTTAAGTACAAACTTCTTTTAGATGAAGGAAAGGGTTATGAAGAATATCTTGATATTTCGCCTGATTTCTCGGCCAAGATTATCAAGAACCTAAACAAATACGAATCATACTCTCAGTTCTGCGATTTGCTTAAGAGTAAAGACATCACGTATGTAAGAGTTGCCAGAAATCTTCTCCACATACTTCTTAACATTAAAAAAGAATCCATGAAAAAATACAAAGAAGAAGGTTATATCTTCTATGCAAGAATGCTTGGATTCAAAAAAACATCAAATGAGCTTTTATCGGCACTTAAATCACAGGCTACTATTCCAATCATATCAAAGCTTGCTGATGCAAGACATCAGTTAAGCCCCGTAGGAATGGAAATGCTTGAAACCGATATCCAGGCTGCTCATATTTACGATACTATCGTTTCGGAGAAGTTTGGAACACCAACTGTATCAGAGTTCTCAAGAGAAATTGTTATCATAGAATAAAAAAGCGAAGGTTTAAAACCTTCGCTTTTTCTTTACTAGTTCTTAAATGAGTGAATCGGTGCGGGAATTCGTCCGCCTCTGTTAATGAAGTCATCACAGGAGAAATTATTGACAGGCATTATAGGCGCATGTCCTAAAAGTCCACCGAATTCCACATTCTCTCCGACTTCTTTACCGATTACCGGAATAATTCTTACTGCTGTAGTCTTCTGGTTAACCATACCGATTGCAAGTTCATCGGCGATGATACCTGAAATTGTAGTTGCCTTTGTGGAGCCGGGAATTGCAATCATATCAAGGCCTACAGAGCAGACACAGGTCATTGCTTCAAGCTTCTCTAATGTTAATGCACCTGCTTCAACAGCATTAATCATACCCTGATCTTCGGATACCGGAATAAATGCACCGCTTAATCCGCCTACATAGGATGATGCCATTACACCGCCCTTCTTAACCTGATCGTTAAGGAGTGCAAGCGCAGCTGTAGTTCCGGGAGCGCCTGCATATTCAAGTCCTATTTCACAGAGAATATCTGCTACAGAATCACCGATTGCAGGTGTGGGAGCAAGCGATAAGTCAACAATACCGAAAGGTACTCCAAGCCTTTCTGAAGCTTCCTTTGCAACCAGCTGACCGACTCTTGTAACCTTAAATGCAGTCTTCTTTATTGTTTCACAAAGAATTTCAAAATTCTTTCCTCTTACCTTTTCAAGTGCAGTTTTTACAACGCCGGGACCTGATACACCGACATTGATAATGCAGTCAGCTTCTGTAACTCCGTGGAAAGCACCTGCCATAAAAGGATTGTCATCAGGAGCATTACAGAATACAACGAGTTTTGCGCATCCCAATGAATCTCTTTCTTTGGTATATTCTGCTGTTTCTTTTATGATTTTGCCCATTAATTTAACCGCATCCATATTAATACCGGTCTTGGTTGAACCCAAGTTAATCGATGAGCAGACTCTGTCAGTTTTAGAAAGAGCTTCGGGGATTGATTTAATAAGCATTTCATCAGCAGGTGTCATACCTTTTGATACGAGTGCCGAGAAACCGCCGATAAAGTTAACGCCTACAGCTTTGGCAACTTCGTCCAAAACTACAGCAAGTTCGGAAAAATCCGAAGGTGTTTTGCAGGCTGCGGCTCCGACTAAAGCTATCGGAGTAACAGAAATTCTTTTGTTAACGATAGGAATACCGAATTCTTTTTCGATATCCTTACCGGTTTTAACAAGATCTTTTGCATATTTGTAAATCTTCTCGTAAATATTCTTTTTAACTTTTTCCAAATCCGAATCAATACAGTCAAGAAGCGAAATACCCATCGTAATTGTTCTTACGTCTAGGTTTTCTTTTTCTATCATTTCATTGGTTTCGGATACTTCGTTTATATTAATCATAGACTATCGTCTCCTTAGTTTCTTTTAGGATAAATTAAATTCTGTGCATGGAATCAAAGATTTCTTCTCTCTGACATTTGATTACAACGCCGATTTCCTCTCCAATCTGAGCAAGTTCGTCGGAAATATCTCCGATGGGCTTTGACGCAGCGTTCATATCGGTAATCATCATCATGTTAAAGAACCCGCCTGTGATAGTCTGTGAAATATCCTCTATATTGATGTTGTTGTTTGCAAGATAAGTACAGATCTTTGCAATGATGCCTACGCCGTCCTTACCCACAACAGTGATAATTGTTTTTTTCATAGTTTTGACTCCTTTGATATATATTTAACAATATACTATTTTAGACAATTCATTTCTTTTTGCAACATAAATCGGAAAATCCAGCCCGTCATATTTTGTATCTGACATGGTAATTTCTACTTTTACAGCCTCATAAGCAAGGTCAGGAAGGTTGTTTTTATCGCTTAAATGCCCGATCATAATGCTGTTTATATCGTCATTTAAGAGCCTTGAAATAAATCTTCCGCTCGCTTCATTGGATAAATGACCGATGTCTGATAATATTCTTCGCTTTAAAGGATAAGAATACGGCCCTAACTGAAGCATTCTGACATCATGGTTAGCTTCCGCAAAGATAAAATCAAGCTTTCCAAGAGACTCAATCAGTTCATCGTTATAACATCCAAGGTCGGTAACAATCGCTGCTCTTTTATTATTGTTTTTAAAAGAAAAACAGACAGGCTCATTTGCATCATGACTTACAGGATGAGGATTAAATGTAAAATCATTTATCTTAAAAGAAGACAAATCCCTTAGAGATTTGATGCAGTCACGATTAAAATCGCCTATAGATTTTGTTGAATAAATGCCTTCAATCGTGCCTTGTGAAGCGTAAATAGGTATTTCTCTTTTACGTTCCAGTACGCCAAGGCCTTTTATATGATCGGAATGTTCGTGAGTTATAAGTATTGCATCTATATCATCAAGCGATAAATCGAGTGCGTGTAAACCGTCTTCCACATTTCTGGCTGAAATTCCGACATCAATCAGAATATGAGTGTTGTCGTCACCGACGTATATGCAGTTACCGCTTGATCCGCTTGCTATAGGAGCAATTCTCATTTATATAAATCCTTCCGGTTAAAAACTATATAACTTCTACTCTGTCGCCCGAGTAAACTTTTGTGTCAGCCTCTGCAAGCATATCATTCACCTTCACGGTCTGACCTTCTTTTAAGGTCTTATCCAAAAGTTCCAAAGCGCGTTCAACTGTTATATAGTCAAGTATTTCAATATTATCATTCTGTTGTATTTTATAGGATTCTGTAACAGTTTTTCCGTTTACCGCAAAAGAACAAGGCAGATTAACATTCATGTTGTTAACGGAAATACTGATTTTAGCATCACCTTTGTTAATCTTCGAAATTGTTGCAGTTCCTCTTTCACCTTTAGTGGACGGAATAAGCTTAATCTCATCACCGGCTTTTAATACAGCACCAAGATTTGAAATCTCGTTGTTAAGATAAACGATGCAGGCTTCACCAAGTCCGCCTTTAACAGACATTAATTCACCGTTTAACGTAAATTCAAGGGCAGCTCCGTGTCTTGGAAGCAATGCATGATTATCAAGTCCTATCTGCATAACCGCATCAAATATCGTAAGATGTCCGTGATCAAAAAGCTTAACGCTGTCGTCGTTAAGAGAAACGTTTATAAAAGAATTATTGTTTTTAAAGTACTGAAGACAGATTCCTAAAGGTATTACAAGAAGTGCTTCTTTGGCAAAAGATTTATCAAGGAAATAAGTCTTTTCCATCACTTCTTCACCGCGAAGATGAACATTTTTAACTGTAGTCTGAAGCTCTTCAAAAAGGCCGTTGGTATAGCCTTCGGTAATAACTCCGCCGCCGAAAACAAATACAGCAGCAACATTAAATCCGTCGTTTAGTTTTATGATTGTCTCTGATACCTGTTTGGTAATATTCTTTACAGGAGTTTCAAGCATTTCAAGAACTTCGCTTCTTGAGATAGACTTACTCATTCCTAAGATATCTTCGTATTCGACTTCTTCGGCATTATCTATTGCTTTCTTAATCTTCTCAGCTTCGTCAAATTCAACCATGCAGAAATTCTCAATTACTTCTGTAAGTGAATCTCCTGCGTCAGAAACAGAACCGAAAGCATATACCGAGCCTTCGTTTAAAATACAGATATTACTTGCTGATGCACCGACATCAACTAATGCAATATTCTGTGATTTGAATTTCTCGGGAACTGCAGTTTCAATTGCCGCAAAAGGCTCGAGTGTAAGATTTAAAACAGATAATCCTGCCAAATCAACCGCAGAAAAAAGTCCGTCCACAACTGCATACGGAAGGAATATAAAAGTCATGTCTGCGGCTATTTTATATGCTTCTTTATCAAGAATATCGGTATCAGCTGCATCATTGCGATAAAAGGAGTCGACTCTTTTTCCTACACAGTAATGCTTTTTGCCGAATTCAAATCTTTCTTCAAGAGTTTTAAATGCTTTTTCAAGACTCTTCTGCTTGAGTATTACAATATCTTCAGACTCAACAATATGTTCGTCACTAAAAGTAATATCAACATTAGTAATAATAGTCTTTAAATAACGACCGGAAGTTGCTATGCAGACATCTTTTAAATGAAATCCGCATTTCTCTTCGAGTCTTTCTTTTACGGTCTTAATGGTTGCAGCGATTCTTTCGATATCATCTTCCTTACCGTCAATCATCGAAGGCTTTTCATGCTCTGAGGATTCAACGGCTTTAACTATGAACTTGTCATTATCCATATATCCGACAATACCGGTCACAGCATTGCTGCCGATATTTAAACCGAATACAGGGCTTTCTTTGCTTTTAAAATCGTCCATTGATTTCCTCCATCGCTTTGTCAATCTGCTCATAAAGATCTTCGGGTGTCGAATCATTATTGATGATTTTCAGACCGTAATAATCTTTTCTTTTAGTCTTTTTTAAATACTCTTCATTCGCTTTCTCATAAAACTCAGAACAATGCTGCAGACCTATAATCGATTCACACTTTTCAAGAGTATAGCCTCTTGAAGACATAAGTCTTTCGATACGTGTTTCCTTGGAAGCATTGATTTCCCAAAGTTCGTTTAACAAAGAAAAATAATCCGCCTCACAAAGCAAAGCAGCTTCGATTACGAAGATTTTATGATCTTTGGAATTAACCTTAATACGGCTCTCGATTTCTTTTCTGACTGCAGGATGAATTATATCGTTAACTTTCTCAACGAGTTTGGAATCGGCAAAAATCTTTTCAGCCATAAGATTTTTATCAATCTCGCCGTCTTCGCCTACAATCTCTTTTCCTAAAAGCTTAATAATATCCTTATAACAGGCATTGCCTTTAAGCTTAACTTCGTTCCCGATATCGTCAGCCTTAATCACGAAACAGTTATATTTATTTTGAAGATATGAAAGAGCCAGGGATTTACCGGAACCGATTCCGCCCGTAATCCCGAGCACGAAATATTTATTTTGCTTCATACCAGTTTTCTCCGACATTTAAATCCACGCTTAAAGGAACAGAAAGCTTATAAGCGTTTTCCATTTCAGTCTGAAGAATCTTTACAACTTCTTCTTTTTCGGACGTTTTTATTTCAAGCAAAAGTTCATCATGAACCTGGATAAGTATTTCCGAAGTAAGATTGTTCTTTTTGAGAACATCTCGTACATTAATCATCGCAATTTTCATGATGTCAGCTGCAGTACCCTGAATAGGTGCATTCATGGCAACACGTTTGCCGAATTCTCTCTGCATAAACTGGGAAGCCTTTAATTCCGGAATAGGTCTTCTTCTTAAAAATGCAGTCAGTGAATAACCTTTTTCTTTTGCATTCTCAACGCAGTCATCAAGATATTTTCTGATGCCGGGATAACCTTCGAAATACTCTTTTATGTACTTTTCAGCATCTTTTCTCGTAATCTCAAGGTCCTGTCCCAAAGAGAAAGAAGACATACCGTAAATGATACCGAAATTAACAACCTTGGCTGCTCTTCTCTGAGAAGATGTAACTTCATCTATAGGAACATTGAATACCTTAGAAGCGGTTACCGCATGAATATCTTTATCTGAATTGAACGCATCAATCAAAGTTGTATCGTTAGATAAATGCGCAAGTATTCTAAGTTCGATCTGCGAATAATCGGCATCTGCAAAAATGCATCCGTCCTTTGGAATAAATACCTTTCTTAACTGTCTGCCAAGATCAGTTCTGACAGGAATATTCTGAAGATTGGGCTCAGCAGAGGAAATTCTTCCTGTGGCAGTCACGGTCTGAAGAAAATGAGAATGAATTCTTCCGTCAGAACCGATAGCCGATGCAAGTCCTACAGCATAAGTCGATTTTAATTTCGTAAGTGTTCTGTATTCGAGGATATTTGAGACAAAAGGATAATCAGCAGCGAGTTTTTCAAGCACATCCGCAGATGTTGAATAACCTGTCTTGGTCTTCTTTGAACTGGGCATATTCATCTTTTCAAAAAGAATAACGCCAAGCTGCTTAGGAGATAAGATATTAAACTCTTCTCCTGCTTCTTCGTATATCTTCTTTTCAAGAGCATCAATCGAAACGCTTAAATCTTCCTCATACTTCTTAAGGCCGGCTCTGTCAACAAGAATACCTGTCTTTTCCATTTCGAAAAGAACCAGCGATAAAGGAAGCTCGATATCAGTATAAAGCTTATACTGCTTTGTCTCATTTAATCTCTCGTCAAAATTCTTTTTTAGTTCTTTAAAGCCATATGCCACCAGAGCCTGTTCTTTAGCGTCAAGCGAGTCACTTCTGACAGTTATGCCCAGATAATCGCTTAAAAGGCTTTCGGCCGTATATGAGTTGTTTAACGGGTTTAAAAGATATGCTGCAAGATCAAGCGCATAGATATTCTTAACAATATCCTTGCTCTGCTTCTTAAAATCATCATCTTCAAGCATTTCAAATGCATCCGAAGCCTTGAAAACAATCAGCTTGTTATCTCCTTCAAACAATACCTTTCTGACAAACGGATTAATATTCATCATAAAAGATACTTTATAAAACTTATCGTTTATTCCGATAACTGAACCGAATGTACCTTTTACGAACGAAACAGATGCATTATTAACACCGTTAAGAAGGCTCATAAGCGCATCATTGTTTTCAATTTCGGTCACAGTTAAATTGTCCAGAGATACATCGTTTTTTATCTTGGACATATTATCTTCGAATTTCTTAAGATATGTTCTTAAGCCAAGTTCCTGAAGTATATTGTATCCGCCCTCGGAATATGTAAGTTCATTCTTAAGCTCGGAAAAATCAACGTCAATTGGTGCATTAGTCTCAATAGTCGCTAACTTAAGACATAAATAAGCCAGATCTTTATTATCTTTAAGAGAATTTCTGATTGAATCCTTCGAAATCTCTTCAACATTTTCATAAATACCGTCAAGCGAATGATATTTTATGATAAGTTCCGAAGCGGTCTTTTCGCCAACTTTTGGAACGCCCGGAATATTATCGGACGAATCACCCATCAGTGCCTTTAAGTGAATAAACTCTTGAGGCGTAACATTATATTTAGCAACTACATCCGCAGGATAATAATCTTCCACGGTTGTCTGACCTTTTATGGTCTTTGGAACACGAATTTTTATATGCTCATCTGCAATCTGAAGTAAATCCCTGTCACCTGATAAAAGAGATACTTCCATACCCATACCCTGAGCTCTTTTAGCCATTGTTCCCAAAAGGTCATCGGCTTCATAACCTTCAAGTTCAAGAGTCTTAATATTCATTTCTTTTACGAGGTTTTTAATATAAGGCACCTGTTCTCTTAATTCGTCAGGCATACCCTTTCTGGTGCCCTTGTAGGCCTCAAAAAGCTTATGTCTGAATGTCGGAGCATGCAGATCGAATGCTATCGCAAGATAATCGGGATTTTCTTCGTCTAAAAATCTAAAAAGAATATTTAAAAAACCGTAAACGGCGTTTGTATGAAGACCGTTTACGTTTGTTAAATCAGGCACTCCGTAAAATGCCCTGTTCATAATGCTGTTGCCGTCAATTAAAAGTAATTTTTCCATATTTTCCTAATAAGTAAACAGAGTTGAAAGAACCAGGCCAAGAGTAAATGCCACAGCAAAAATAACAATGCCGCATATAACGCCAAAGTATCTGTTAAACTTAGCCTTAGATAAAGCTTCATTTAATTTGTCGTTTAGCTCATGGTCGAGATTAAAGGATGTAGCCGTATCAAGTCTCTTAAGGCCTTCGCTTACAAGATATTCGATGGAAAGCTCTTCCATACACTCCTTGCAGCCTCTCACATGATTGACAAATTCAATGGTCGTTTTGGAATTTAATGAATCGTTTAAGAAATCTTTTATTCTTTTTTTGCACTCGTAACAATTCATAATATCTCCTTTGTCCACACCCTATAATTTTACAACAAAAACGCTTTTTTTACTACATAAAATATTCTTGAATATATCCCTTTTTTATGATAAACTATGTAATCGTGAAGCCTAGGAAACAGGCTTAAGCCGGCGTGTCGGAATGGCAGACGAGGCAGACTCAAAATCTGTTGTAGGCAACTACGTGCGGGTTCAAGTCCCGCCGCCGGCATACTCCCAAATAAGGGAGTTTTTTTATTCCTCATAAAAGAAAAAGTGCCGGACACACTTTCGTGCGTCTGACACTGTTTTCATTTCGTAGGAAGTTCAAAATAGAAAGTAACTCCGTCGTCACTGTTATAGCACCCGTAAGCCATCTTCAGGGAACTCATAATTGCTTTAACAACCGATAAGCCTATTCCTGTTCCTCCATAATCTCTGCTTCGTGCTGCATCGGCCTTATAAAACTTCTCCCATATTCTCTTTTGTTCTTCTTCGTTTAACTGTCTTCCTGTATTAAATACATTAATTCTGACTATATCATCATCCTTCTTTTCAAGGAAAACTTTAATCTTTTTTTCGCCTTCGCAATAGTGGAATGCATTTGAAAGATAATTCATAAAAACATCTTCCGTCTTAGGCTCATCCGCCCAGACAAAAATGCTATCGTCTTTATTATCAAATATAAATTCTACTTCATTCATATCAAATAAATATATGGCAGAGGCGATTTTATTATTAATCATTTCGACAATATCGAATCTTTCGATTTCGATAGGATTATTACCGTATTCAAGTTCTGAAAGCGACATAATTTCTTTTACGATATTATTCATTCTGCCGGCTTCATCTATGATTACGTCAAGATAATACTGTCTGCTTTCTTCATCTTCAATGATACCGTCCTTTAGGCCTTCGGTATAACTTTGAATCAGTGCTATAGGTGTTTTTAATTCGTGTGAAACATTCGCAAGGAATTCCTTACGCATTTCTTCGTTTCTGTTTTTTCTCTCAATATCTTGTAAAAGTTCGTTGTTGGCACTCTTGAGCTCGGAAATGGTCTTTTCAAGCTTATCTGACATTTCATTCATATTTTCGCCGAGAACGTCAACTTCATTGTTTCCTTCAGAATCGTACTTGGTTTCAAAATCCAGATTAGCCATTTTTGAGGATATTTCTGTTAGTCTGACAATAGGCTTGGTAATTCTGTCCGTAAAAATAATTATTAATACAATACCGACAAGAATCATAAATAAAGCAACATAAAAGATAAATCTGTTGGTAACCGCCACATTATCATCTACCGAAATGATTGCACATCTTATGATGTAAGATTCATTATTCTCAAGATGACCTTTCATTTCCAGATATTTATAATTCATAATCGGATCATTTATGATTTCTACAGAAGGTCTCTTTTTTCCGTCATTTTCAAAAGAAAAAGAGGGTTCTTTTATCATCTCGAGGTAATCGGGTTCATCTATTTTTACTGTGGTAATAATATTTCCGCTGTTATCCAAAATAACAACAGAAAGATCCGAAGCTTCGCAAAGAACAAGAAGTTCTTCATGAAAATCCGGATCCATAAGTTTATTGTCAATACTTGCGTTATTAATTATTTTATAAGCATTATTAATACTTTTTATTTTATTTTGAATATAAAACTGTTTGAAGAATAAAAGATTTGCAATCATACTAAGAAGAACGATTCCCGAAAGAATCATTATAAATATAAAAGCAAATTGTTTTTTAATCGAGTGTTTCAAACTTGTATCCTATTCCCCAAATGGTTTTTATATACCGGCCTTTACTTCCAAGCTTAGCCCTGATCTTTTTAACGTGAGTATCAATCGTACGGTCTTCGCCGTAATAGTCGTAATTCCAGACATTATTTAAAATATTCTCTCTGGGAAGAGCAATTCCCCGGTTTTGAAGGAAATATGCAAGTAGTTCAAATTCCTTAAAAGAAAAATCAACTTCTTTTCCGTCCACAGTAACGACATGCGTAAGTTTGTTCATTACAATACCGTCGCACTCAATAATATCTTCTGAAGAAATACCCTTGCATCTTCTTAAAATAGCTTCAACTCTGGCAACAAGAATCTTGGGTGAAAAAGGTTTTGATATATACTCATCCACGCCAAGCTGAAATCCTGTAAGTTCATCAGACTCATCACTCCTTGCTGTAAGCATAATGATGGGAACCTTTGATTCTTTTCTGATTTCCTTGCATACACCCCAGCCGTCGAGTTTGGGCATCATAATATCAAGAATTATCAAGTCTATATCTTTGTTACCGAAAAACTTTTCAAGCGCATCTTCGCCATCCTTGGCTTCGATAACGTCATAATCATTTTTTGTAAGAAAGTCGTTGATGATTTTTCGCATTCTCTGTTCATCGTCAACCACAAGTATTTTTGATTTTTTCATAGGTCCTCCGTAAAAGACATATTTTCTCCAATCTTATATTCTATACAAATATCGTGAAGAAAATGTGAAATAATCAATTAACCAATAATATAATACTAAAATTTGCTTCTTTTATAAAGTCAAAATAAAAAGCAGGGTCCGAAAACCCTGCTTTTTTTGTATGTTAAACAAGTATGAAAATTATAACTGAGGACCAGCTGCAACAAGTGCCTTACCGGCATCATTTGTTGTGTACTTGCCAAAGTTCTTGATGAATCTTTCTGCAAGATCCTTAGCCTTTGC
>JAEEGH010001006.1_pt1 | contig 85268 bp, 66 predicted proteins | sample 9134181 | NCBI WGS metagenome assembly JAEEGH01 (sample SAMN16246544, study PRJNA631951) | gut metagenome | biome: gut microbiome; feature: rumen; material: DP-attached | host: Bos | place: Iran: Karaj | collected 2018-10 | reverse complement strand
CCTTGATGATGCGGCCATCGCGGAAGAATACCAGTGAGTCGCCCTTCTGGGCCAGCCAGGCCGATATGACGCTTTCGTCGAAGCTGTCCAGGTCCACTTTTGAGCGCTGGAGCCGCAGGAGGAATTCCGTGCAGTAACCGAATTCCAGTACGGAATCTTCCGTAAAGGCGTTGAAATCCACCTGATGGGCCTGCGGAACGGCCGCTTCTTCGGCCAGGGGGCTTTCTCCGTGCAGGGCAGCACGCATGCCTTCCCATACGCAGATGAGCCCGGCACCGCCGCTGTCCACCACACCGGCCTTCTTGAGTACGTCCAAAAGGTCCGGGGTGTGCTGGAGGGAAAGGTCCATGCCCGCAATCATCAGGTCCATGTACTCTTCCAGGGAGCTGGAGCCGTCGGCCGCCGCCACACCTTCGCGGAGAACCGTGAGGATGGTGCCTTCCACGGGCTGGGAGACGGCATGGTAGGCTGCGTCCACACCGGCGCGCATGGCGGCGTTAAAGGCATTTGCATCGGCCTCTTTGAGCCCTTCAAAGCCCTTGGCCATACCGGCGAAGATGCGCGAAAGGATAACGCCGGAGTTGCCGCGGGCACCCAGAAGCATCCCCTGGGATACGGAGGCGGCCATGTCGCAAAGCTTGTTACCAGTAGCGCGGGTGCCGGCCTCAATGGTCATATACATATTGTCCCCGGTGTCTCCATCGGGAATGGGAAATACGTTTAAATCGTTGATGGTGTGACGGTTCTGGGATAAGTTTGCAGCACCGCCACGGATTAGGCTAAGATATAGGTCGGCCGTAAGGTTCATGCTCTAGTCTTTAATTCTGAAGCTGCGTCTGAAATACGGCAGTTTGCACAGCCGCCGGAATACGTAGGGCTGCAGGGAGTAAGTTATGAGGATGGTGGACGCCATGCCGATGAGCGTAATGAGGCCGATGGAATGGATGGACGGGTGCGTGGCGAAGATGAGGGAGACGGTAACGATGGCCAGCACAAGGGCCGAGAAGAAAATGGCCACCTTGTGGTATTTTAACGTACGGTCTTCCCCTTCCCGCGCTTCCCGCAGCAAGCCTTCCATCACAAAGATGCTGTAGTCCACGCCGATACCGTAAATGAACGTGGAGATAACCACGTTGATGAGGTTGAATTCCAGGTTGAAGATGGCCATATAGCCCTGCATCACGTACCAGCTGATGAACATGGGGAGGAAGGCCAGCAGGGCGATCCAGAAGTTCCGGAAGGAAATGAGCAGCACGATGAGCACAAACAGGCTGGAAATCCACAGGGTGGTGGAGAAGTCCTCGTGGACGATTTCCACCATGTCCCGGCAATAGTAGAAGGGATCCAGCATGATTACGTGGTCTATGGAGGTGATGGCCGCCAGCGCCTCGTTCTGCTCTGCCTTTTCGTACGATACGTCTGTAAAGACCATGTAGCGGCCGCTCTCCTGATGCTCGATATAGTTGGACATGAGTCCCGGGGGAACGATGCCGGAAGCATACAGGTCGCCGGGTTCATATTCCGCCGTAAGCAGGTTGAAGAAAGGTTCGAACATGTAGGGAAGCAAGTCGTGCTGCATGGCCGAACGGTTCACCAGGGTTTTGAGGGAGGCAACCTTATCCGGAGTCCAGAAGTCTTTCCAGGCCTGGATGCGTTCCTGCTGGCTGGCCTGGGAACGGAAAAGCAGGAAGGAAACGGGATTGTAACCCTTTACAAGGCCGGTTCCCTTTAATTCTTCCAGGGAACGGTACAGGCCGTCGTTATATTCCAGGGCTTCGTCCAGATTGTCCTCCGACCAGGCGGCGAAGTAGAAATGCTCATAGCCGTCCGTATTCTTTTCACTGTACAGGTCCATGCTCTCCACCAGTTCCGGATTGTCGTAATCCAGGTTGCGGAGATCGTTGTCGAACTTGACCCGGGGGCTGAAGATGATGCCGATTATAATGAGGACCAGCAAAGAGACTACGAACCAGGGCTTGCGGTCCCAGGGCAGGCTGTTGATGCGCTCCACCAGCGGGAAACCGTGCTTCCGTTTGAATTTGATCTGGGAAGGATCCAGGAAATGCGGCAGGAACACCAGGGCGAAGAAGGTATTGCCGATGAGGGCGAAAGTGGCAAAGAGGCCGAAGTCCCTGAGGAGGTCGCTCTCCGTGAACAGCAGACCCATGAAGGCGCCCACGGTGGTGACGCAGCCCAGGAAAACGGGCGTGGATTCGTCCCGTAGCATTTCTTCCACATCTCCCACATAGTAGTAGTGGATGAGCACGTGCAGGCAGTAGCTGATGGCTACGCCAAGGACTATTGCGCCCAGGCCCAGGGCCATCAGGGACATATATCCCTTGATCCAGTACATGCAGGCCAGGGAAAACGCCGTGCCGTATGCAATGGGCATTACCTGCTGCCATACAAAGGTGAAACTGTGGAAGCTGAGAAGGATGATGACCATGATCAGCAGCAGGGACAGCCCCACGGTCCACACTACGTCTTTCTTGATGGTGTTGGAATTGGAGGCGCTGCCCTGCGGATTGCCGTGGATAAGGACGCGGATGTTGGGATGGGCCTCCTCATAATCCTTTTTGGCCTGGTCTATCATCCGGACCATCCGTCCGGCCAGGCCGGTATCCATAGGGTCGAAACTGGGGGAGAGGAACGCCAGGGCTACGGTCTTGTCCGGGCAGAAGAGGTGTCCGTCCTCCATGGAAAAGCCGCCTACAGAGCCTCCCTCACCCATGAACCTGCCGGTTACGATATTCCTGAGGCCGATGGGATCCATGGCAACCAGCTGGGATTCCAGCCCGGTTTCGTCGTTCATTACGATGTTGTAATTCTCCGCCATCACCCTGTCTATGGACTCTTTCTCCAGCAGTTTCTCGATATCCCGGTACCAGGAGGTGTCCACGAAGGAGGGGAGATGGCTTAGCCCGAAGTCCATGGCCGAGAAGGCCAGGTCCGTATCCAGGGAAGACAGCATGCTGGCAATGTACTTGCCCGTGGAGTCCTTCTGCTGAAGGATATCACAGAATTCTTCCACGGCCGCGCCCAGCTGGCCGGCGGGTACCGGATGCTCCGGATCCCGGGACGTAACTTGGATGAAAACCTTGTCCTTGAGCTCTATTTCACTGAAAGCCAGCTCGTTATCTATAGAGGAGCGGGGGAGTAGCTTAATGATGTCCTCTTCCAGGTGGATATGCAGCGCAAACCAGACGAAGACCAGCGCACTGGCAATCATCAGGATGTACATTAACGCCTTCCGGTCCTTGAAGAAATGGTAGATAGGGAGGAATATTCTGTGCATTAGTCTTTTAGTACCTCGTTTTAATCCCACAAATATAAGAATATTTGTGCAGAAAAAAAAGGTATGGCTTGCTTAGATACACTCTCATCTTTCCACTTGGAGCTGAAGGTGCAGCGCCGGGGCGGCGGACTGGCCGATGCGGAAGGTGCAGGCGGCGCGGAGGTACAGCTTGAGGGTGAACCAGCGGGGGAAACGGTGTTTCCAGCTGCCCACCGCCGAGGCGGCAAGGCCCTGGCCGTTGTAGGCCGGGACGGAGAAGGAGCCCGGGGCATCCCGCTCATAGCAGTAAATACGGGCATCCCAATGACTTATTGCAAAACCGGTAAGCCGGAAATAGCCGTACAGGCTATCCCCTTTGTACCCGCCTTCCAGATAGGCCAGGAAGCCGGGCTGCCTGCAATGGACAAACTCCGTACGGGCTGTCGCCGACCAGGGGCCGTGGCCGAAGAGAAGGTCCAGCCGGACGTCCGAACGGGCCGGTTCGTAATTCCGGTAGCGTTCTGTAAAAAGGAAGGCCAAAGCCCATCGGGGACCCATCTGCCAACGGGCCTGGAGGTATGAGCGCAGCTGGAATCGTCCGGGCTCCGCGTCGGAGGGCTTGGGGAGAAGGGCGGCATCGGCCGTAAGAGAGGCGGAAAACGCCTGCACGCTGCTTCCAAAGCCCGTTTTTCCGGAAAGCGTTACCCGTTTGTCCGTAGCAAAAGAGACCCCCGCCGCCAGGGCGTATTCCCCGTTCTTTTTCCCGGTAAAACGGCTGGGAAGGATCCGCGTCTGCAAGGCCAGGCGCCACGCATCGGAGGGCTTCCAGGAGGAGGAGAGTTTCCCGCCCGGCGAACGGTTTTTCCAGGCCACCTCTCCTGTAAGGTCCAGGCCTTTCCAGTTCCATCGGCCATCCAGGGAAAAGCAGGGTCCGCCTTTTTCCAACATGGCTGTAAAACCTCCCTGAAACGTTCTCCAGAGCCCTTCGGCGTGCAGTCCCAGGGTGCCGGCGGCATCGGCAAACAGCGCGCCCTGGAAGACCCCGCGGGCGTATTCCCAGGCACCTCCCCGATGCAGCCCTTCATGGGAGAAAGACCAGGCGGGGCGAAGACCGGTAGAGCGCCTGATAAAAGCATCCGGCGTGGACAGGCTTTCCATGGCAAAGCCGCTCCAGTGTGCCGCCCCTTGTCCGAAGCGGGCGTTGTAATCTCCCAGTAAAAGCCGATGGTGCCCCAACTGGATATCGGCATGGAAAGTACCGTCCTTTCCCCGCCACGCCGCCCCCGCCTGGTAACGGTCTCCGGAAGACTTGTATTTGGCGCCCCAGTTCTTTTCCGTCACCCTCACCAGTAGCTGGCGCTTCTGGCTGGAAAGCGTATCTACCGAACCCGGAAGCGACTCTGAATCAAGCGAAAGGAAAGGCCTTAATGCGGCTACCGCTTCCTTGTTGAAACCGTCCACCAGCGCCAGTTCCTCCCACGACAATACATCTCCGTGGCTGCGCCGGTAATCCTCCAGCGATGCCAGCTGATAGGCCGACAGCAGTTCCCGGGCACGCCGGGACGGCCTGTTCACCCGCACCGGCCTTCCCCTGAGATGCTCCAAGCGGTCCATCAGCGTGGCATCCAACTCTTCCTCCGTGGATGCGCCGCTAAGATAAAGGGCAGCGCGGAGAACCTCCCCGTCCTGGGCCCGGAGCGTCACTGCCATTAATCCAAACAGCAAAAGTAGTATCCGTTTTTTCATGCCGTTTTTCCCACAAGTTACGCCCTTTCAACAAGACTTGTTGATAACAAAACATGTTTCGAACGATTTTTTGCGCGTTTTTTATTATTTTTGTTGAATCAATATGGAAATCATGGAAAAAAAGATCACCCTTCACGACAAATCTTTTCGGCCTTTCATCCCGTACGGGGACATTGAGAAGGCCATTGATGCCGTGGCGGAGGAGTTGAACAGGGATTATGCCGGCACGGCGGAAGCCGATGCCCCCGTCCTCCTCTGCACGCTCAACGGAGCCGTGATGTTTGCGGCGGAACTGCTCAAAAGGCTTACTTTCCCCTGCATTTTCAAGGCTTGCAAGATGTCATCTTACGTGGGTACCAATTCCACGGGCGTGGTACAGGGAGACCTGGCCGCCGGATTCAACTATGAAGGCAAACGGGTGATCGTGATTGAAGATATTGTGGATACGGGCAATACCATTGTGGCCATAACCCGGCAACTGGATGCACTGGGCGCCCGGGAGGTGAAGATCTGCACCCTCCTGGTAAAGCCGGAAGTATACGACAAGGACGTGAAACTGGACTATGTGGCCATGCGCATCCCCAACCGTTTCATCGTGGGCTTCGGCCTGGACTACGACGATTTGGGCCGCAACAGCAAAGACATTTATGTATTAGACGATTGATATGAAATATTACATCCTTTTCGGGCCTCCCGGTGCAGGCAAGGGCACCCAGGCCGGCGCCATGGTGGAGCGCTACAATCTCTGCCACCTTTCTACCGGTGAACTCCTCCGCAGCGAGATTGCTGCCGGAAGCCCGCTGGGCCTGCAGGCCAAAGCCCTCATCGAAGCCGGGAACCTGGTTCCGGACGAGGTTGTGGAAGGCATGATCGAGGCCAGATTCAAGAGCGTGGAAGGCGTAAACGGTTTCCTGCTGGACGGTTTCCCGCGCACCATCGCCCAGGCCGAAGCCCTGGACAAGATGCTGGCCAAGACCGGTGAGGAGGTGACCGCCTGCGTTTCCCTGATGATTCCGGACTCCCTCATTTCCGAACGGATCGCCCACCGTGCCCAGATAGAAGGCCGGGCCGATGACGCCAAACCGGAAGTGGTGGAAAACCGCATCCGCACATATCACGACAAGACGGAACCGCTGATCCAGTTCTACAAAGCTGAGGGCAAATACTGCGAAATCGACGGTGTGGGCACCATCGAGGAGGTAAAGGAGAGGATATTCGGCGTAATGGACCGGTTCTAAGGGCGTTATTTCTTTCCCACCTTCAGGCGCTTGCCGATGGACAGGAAATCGCTCTTCATGTTGTTCCAGCTCTTGAGCTGTTTTACCGTTGTGTGATATTTCCTGGCTATCTTGCCCAGGTTGTCGCCGGATTTTACGGTGTAATAAACCCAGCTGCCGCTGCCGGAAGAGGAAGCGGTGGGCCGGCGTGAGCCGGACACCACTTCGCGTCCGTCGGCCACCTTCTCCGTGAAGAGGATATCGGCCTTGTACCTGGCGATGGTGTCCTGCTGGTCCAGGAAGGCGGCGGTGTAGTCGAAGGGAAGGCGGAGCACCACGTCCTCCGAGGCACCGGGCAGGATATCCTTGTGGTACTGCGGGTTAAGGTCCCTTACGTCGTCCAGCGGAATGCCCAGCACTTCACTTATCTGACGCATGTGCAGGTTCCTGTTCACATGGAAGGTGTCCACGTATACGGGAAGGGCCACAGGATCGGCCTGGAGGCCATATTCCTTGGCATAGGTGAAGGCATACATGGCGCCCACCATGGCGGGTACGTAGCCGCGGGTTTCGCGGGGCAGATAGTCATAGATGGACCAGAAATCCCGTTTGCCGCCGGCCCGTTTGATGGCCTTGTTCACATTGCCGGAGCCGCAGTTATAGGAGGAGATGGCCAGCGACCAGTCCCCGAAAATCCGGTACGCGTCCTGCAGGTAGTGCGCGGCGGCATCGGCCGATAAAAACGGGTCCATACGTTCGTCCACGTAGGAATCTATCTTGAGGCCATAGTTGATGGCGGTGCGGTACATGAACTGCCAGGTGCCCTTGGCGCCGGCGCGGGATTCCGCACGCGGGTTCAGGGCGCTTTCGATGATGGCCATGTACTTCAGCTCCAGCGGAAGGTCGTATTTGCGGAAAGTCTCCTCGAAGATGGGGAAATAATACTGGGCCAGGCCCATCATTTCGGCCATTTTCCGGGGCATCTTCTCCGAATACATTACCATGTAGTTCTTCACCGTCTCGTTGTAGGGGAGGGAGATGAAGGCGTTCATCCTTTCCAGGCGGCCCATGAGCACGGAGTCCGGAACGTCGGTGGTAAATACCACGGAATCCATGTCATAGCTTTCCTCGCGGGAGGAATTCCTTTGCCGATACATGTACCAGCGGCCCAGCAGGCTGTCCGTGGAAGCATCCGGGGCGTCGTACTCCTCCATGCCGAAGGAGGACTTGTTCTCGTTCTCCCCGGAGAGCATCTCCTCAATCTCTTCGCGTTCCTCGGCTTCCTGGCGGTATGCCTGCACCTGGGCTTCCAGCTGCTCTATCCGCTCCTGCATCTGTTTGTTCTCCGCCTCCAGTTGCTTACGGGTTTTCCGGCCGTCCGGGGAGGCAACGAGGGTCCCGGCGGCCAGTATCCAAAGTGCGGTCGTAAGTATGATCCGTTCTACCATTTGCAATTAGAATTTAAAGCCGATGGTCATGCCCAGCGCGGGTGTTGATGCGTACTGCATGGGTTGGATGGAAGGTTCCATGTGCAGGGTTAAGTCGTCCGAAACCTCAAAGTCCGTCATATAGGCGAACACATTGGCATCAATGACCTGGAGCAGGTAAAACACGGCTGTGAACAGGATGGAATAATCCCGGTAACGGCGGTAGACGTCCCGGTAGTGTTTGGCCGTCTCACCGGTTTGCGGCGGTCGTTCCACGCCTTCCTCCGTTGTGGTGGCCATGTTGTGCGTCCATTTCCAGCGCTGGTACTGCACGTTGTTGTCCGTCCAGAAATAGATGCCGCCGGCTATGAGGCCCCAATAAAGGGGTACTTTCCAGGCTTCCCCGTTGTAGATCTGGCCCAAGCCGGGGAGGAGGAGGGAATAGACCGTGGCCTTGGCCGGACTGGGACGGCGCTTATCGTCCTTATAGAAGGTTACCCCGTCCATGAGGGAGCCCCAGTAGGAGAGAGCGGCACCGGCATAGCACAGGGTGCTGTAGGTCTTGTATTTTGTGTCTCCGGTGGCCTGGAACTTATTGTTGAAATGGATGCCGAAGCCAACGCCGGCACCGATTCCGCCATAAATGACAGGCAGTTTCCAATAATCCTTGTTGTAGATCTGGTAACCGCCCACAAGCACGGCGGAGCCGATGGTAAGATTTTGGATAGAGGCCTTCCGCTTATGGGTAAGACCGCCGAAGAATTCCTTGAAACTGAAGAGCTTGGAGCTGTCCGCATCGGCCGTCAGGGTATCGGCATAATTCTGCGAGAAGGCGTCACGCTTGAACTGGTCGTCCCGGTATTGTGCCCGGAGCGGCAGGGCAAGCAGTGCGGCAGCGGCAAGCGCTATGACGGCGCGGAACCTCATCTTTCCCCAAAGGCGTTTAGATATTTCTGCACCTGCTCGTCGGAGTCGAACTTGATGGTGAGGGTGCCCTTCCCGCCGGCGCTGCGCTTGAGGGAGATATTGTCCCCGAAATAGCGCCCCACATTCTCCAGAAGCCGATAATAAAGCTCCGGAAGTTCCTGGGGCTCTGCGCTTTCCTCACTGGCCTTGGGCTTTTTGGAGAGGTTCTTCACCTTCTCTTCCAGCTGACGGACGGAAAGCCCGCCGCGCACTATCATGTCGCACAGCATTTCCTGCGTTGCGGGATCTTCCACGCCCAGGAGCACCTTGGCGTGGCCCACGGATACCAGGCCCACCTTCAAGTCGTGCTGCACCTTGGCCGGCAGTTTGAGGAGGCGGAGCTGGTTGGCCACGGAAGCGCGTTTCTTGCCCACCCGGTCGGCCATCTGTTCCTGCGTAAGGCGGCATTCTTCTATAAGGCGCTGATAGCTCATGGCCACCTCGATGGGATCCAGGTTTTCCCGCTGGATATTCTCCACGATGGCCATCTCCAGCATGCCCTGCTCCGAGGCGTCCCGGATATAGGCAGGAATCATGTCCATGCCCGCCAGAATGGAGGCCCTGTAACGGCGTTCTCCGCTGATTATCTGATACTTCCCGTCTCCTTTCCGACGCACGGTAATGGGTTGGATAAGGCCGAAGGTGCGGATGGATTCGGCCAGTTCCTGCAGGGCTTCGTTGTCGAAGTTCATGCGGGGCTGGTACGGGTTGGGCTCAATCATGTCCACGGGGATGCGGAGCACGTCCGACGTGTTTTGCGGCGTTCCCTCCTTGGGGACCACCTCTTTGTTGATGTATCCGACGGGTTTCCGCAGTTGTGACAGGTCTTCTCCGCCCAGGAGGGCTCCCAGCCCCTTGCCCAGGCCATACTGTGTTTTAGCCATTGTTTACGGGTTGTTCGTTTTTGTCAAGGACTTCCTTGGCCAGGTTCAGGTAATTGGAGGTGCCGTTGTTCATCACATCGTACAGGATGATGGGCTTACCGTATGAAGGCGCCTCGCTGAGGCGGATGCTGCGTTGGATGATGGTGTTGAATACCATGTCCTTGAAATGCTCCCGGAGCTGCATCACCACCTGGCTGTGCACCTTGGTGCGGCCGTCGAACATGGTAACCACGAAGCCTTCTATGGTGAGGTCCGGGTTGATGCCGCTCTGCACCAGGCGGATGGTCTGGATGAGCTTGGCAAGGCCTTCCAGGGCAAAGAATTCCGGCTGTACGGGAATCATCACGGAATCCGCCGCCGTGAGGCAGTTCACGGTAATGAGGCCCAGGGAAGGGGAACAGTCGATGATAATATAGTCGTAATGGTCCCGGATGGGCGCCAGGGCCTTCTTGAGCACGCTTTCCCGGTCCGGCCAGTCCAGCATCTCTATCTCCGCACCCACCAGGTTGATGTGGGAGGGAATCATGTGCAGCTTGGGCAGTTCCGTCTGGATAAGGGCGTCCGAGGCCGATATCTTGCCGATGAGGATCTCGTACAGGGTGCGTTTTTCCCCGTTCTCCGGGTCGAAATTGAGGCCGGAGGTGGTGTTGGCCTGCGGATCCGCGTCTATGATGAGGACATTTTTCTCCAGAACGGCCAGGGAGGCCGCCAGGTTGATGGCGGTGGTGGTTTTGCCCACGCCGCCTTTCTGGTTGGCTATAGCTATGATTTTGCCCATAATGTTCTTTTTAACTTACAAATGTAAGTAAAAAAAACGAAAGTTCCACATTGTTCTACAAAAGTCCCTCCCCCGAGGGGAGGGGTTTCGGGAGGGGGTAACGTAAGTGAAACTGACCCGGTCTGTCAGACCGGGTCCACATCAATTATGATGTGTCCGCTGTACTTACGTGCTTTCTCAAAAGCCATTACGGTGGAATACAGGGCCTGCTTACGGGCTAGGAGGGATTTGTCCCGGGGCAGCAGGATGCGGATGAAGCTGTCGTTCCGGGCCAGGCCGGGGATTTCCTCCCTTAAGGCCGATTCCAGTTCCCGGGCCATGTAGGGCCCCCTTTTCTGGTTGTTGTCCTTGATCTGGATGTTTACAAGGCGCGAAAAGGGCGGATAGCCGAACTGGCGTCGTTCGGCCATAAGCTGCAGGGTATGATCCCGGGTGAATTCTTTGAATACCGGATGGGTGGCCTCCCAGGTCTGGATCACGAAACAGGCGTTGGGCCTGCAGCGCTCCCGCAGTTGGCGGAGTACCTGGATGGCCCGTTCGTCGCAGCGGAAATCTTCTTTCGAAAGCAGGGAATCGGCCTGCAGTACGGCCACCAGGCCGAAGGCGCCCACGGGCTGGGCCTTAGCGCTGGCAGGCGTAGCCATGACAATGCTTTTAGGGATGCTTCCCAAGATGCCCTCCAGCTCTTCCGTACATTCCGGGACAGCCGCTTTGGAACGGCATACAAGTAGCACTTTTTCTCCAGCATCCAGGCATATGTGCATCTGCTCCAGAAGTTTCAGGGAGAAACTCCCCACCATGCCTTTTTTCCGTACCTCCGCCGCCGTGTTGACCAACAGGATATCGGCCCCGTCATAGGGAGGGTCATTCTTTAATTCAACCTTTATAAACTTGCCTATTTCAGCATTGTATAAAGATTCCAACGAAGGCGTTGAACTGCCGAGGAGCACCTGGGCCTTGTGGATGCCTGCCAGCATGATGGCACTTTCCCGGGCTTGGTAACGCGGAGCGGGGGATTCCTGCTTATAGGATATATCGTGCTCTTCATCCAGGATAATAAGTCCTAAATCCCGGTGCGGCAGGAAGAGGGCCGAGCGGGTTCCCAGCACCAGTTCTGCCTTTCCTTCCCGGATGACATCGGCCACGTTCCTCCGCTGGGCTATGGTCCGTCCGCTGTGGTAAAACAGCGCGTTGGGGAAGTGGCTGGCAATCTTTGCCTGCAGGTGTTTGGAGAGGCTGATTTCCGGAACAAGGTAAAGCACGCTCCGGCCCCGGTCCAGGGTTTCCCGTGCGAGTTGCAGATAAACCTCCGTTTTTCCCTCACCCTGCAGCAGCACGGTCTTTCCTTGCTGAAAACCCTTCCGGATTTCATCGGCAGCCTGCTCCTGGGCCTGGGACAGGACAGGATTCTCAGGCGCCTCCTCCTGGACATTTTCCTTGGGCTTCCGGCCCGGCTTGAAGGCCGGATAAGCGGCTTTGTAGACTTCCCCTACAGAGCAGAGATAATAGCCTGCCAGGGCCCTCCAGAAGGCGATTTCCAGGGGATGGACCGGCGGAAGGTCCGTAGGTTTTGCCTCCTGGATACGTTCCGGCGCCGTTTCCGGGACCACGTTCACCGCGCTTACCACACCCACATATTCCCTGTGGGCCAGAACTACCTGCACCCGGTCTCCCACGCTGGCTCCTTCCAATATATAATAGGGTTCCCACTCCAGGCGGAGCGGTACGATAACCTGTATATAGGGCCTTGTTGCCATATCTATACAAAGTAACAACATTTTGACGGGATTAAGAAAAAAAATGTAACTTTGCATTGATATTAAAACCAACCACTCTGTCGTCATGTCCGTAGAGATTAAGGAAGTGACCACGCGTCACCAGTTAAGAACCTTCGTCAATTTCCCGGAGAAACTGTATAAAGACAACCCGTATTATGTGCCGCCGCTGGTGTTTGACCAGATGGATACCCTGGACCAGAAAAAGGGCGCTGCGCAGGAATTCTGCGACTCCAAACTGTTCCTGGCCTATAAGGACGGGGAACTGGCGGGCCGCGTGGCCGCCATCGTGAACCATAAGGCCAACGAGCAGTGGAACCACAAGGAGGTGCGTTTCGGCTGGATAGATTTCATAGACGACAGGGAAGTCTCCCGGGCGCTGATGGACAAGGTGGAAGAATTCGGCCGGTCATACGGCATGGAATCCATAGTGGGTCCCCTGGGATTCACGGATTTTGATCCGGAAGGGATGCTGGTGGAAGGTTTTGACGTCCTGAGCACCATGGCGCTCATCTACAACTACCCGTACTACAACGACCACATGGCCGCCATGGGCTTTGAGAAAGATGCCGATTGGATAGAATACAAGGTAACCATCCCGGAAGAGTGCCCGGAGCGTTGGGACCGCATGTTCAAGATCATCTCCCAGCGGGCCAACGTGCACCTTCGGCCGCTTACCCGCAAAATCATCCGGAAAGAGGACTACGGCCACAAGGTGTTCAAGTGCATCAACGATTGCTATAAGGACCTTTACAATTTCACCGTCCTGCCGGACCATATGGCCGACAAGTACCTGGGCTTCTACTTAAGCATCCTGGATCTCAATTACCTTTCCATGGTGGAGAACGAGAAAGGGGACCTGGTGGCCTTCGGCATCACCATGCCGTCCATCGCCCGGGCCCTGCAGAAGAGCCGGGGAAAGCTGTTCCCCTTCGGCTGGTGGCACATCGTCAAGTCCCTCATGATCAAGCATGAGGAAGGTGCCGAAATGCTGCTGGTGGGCGTGCATCCGGATTATCAGAATTCCGGCATCAATGCGCTCCTGTTCATGGATATGTTCACCAAATATCACGAAAGGGGCGTCGTGTGGGCGGAATCCAATGCCATCCTGGAGACCAACCTGAAGAACCAGGGCCAGTTCCGGGACTTCAATCCGGAGTGCAAGAAACGCCGCCGGTCATACATCAAGAAGCTGGTATAAAAAATATGCCCTCCGGAACTCCGGAGGGCATATTTAATTAACGGGCGGGCATCTGCGGACGGGGACCTCCCGGAGGCGGGGGGACCGGACGGCGCCAGGGTTCGGCCGCCTTGTCGCAGAGGGAGATGAAGTGGGCGCGCAGTTCCGTCCAGTTGTAGTACGGTCCGGAAACCGGCTTGAGGCCGGGCAGGAGCACTTCCTTCTCATTATAAAGCACTTTCACCAAAACCTCGTCCTTTTTGTTGCGGTAGAAGATCATCTGGCAGTTGGTGGCCATGGGCACCTGGAAGAAGGCGTACCAGCCGTGCAGATGGGCTTCCTTATAAGGGAAACGGCGTCCCTGCGGGTCGTCCACGCCCAGCAGGGCGAACAGCGGGAGCACGGAGGTGTCGTGGCCGAAGCGGAGGTCTGCTGCCCGGTGGCTGCCCGGCTTGAGGGCGGCATCGGCCTTTTCCACGAAGTCCATCAGGAGGGGACGGATGGCGTAGCGGATAACCTCGCCGTTTTCCACGGAACCGGCCCACATCCGGTAGATGGAGTCGTTTCCGCTGGCCCAGAAGTATGCCAGTTCCTCCGGGGTGAAGTCTTCCTCCAGGATGTGGATGTCGCTTAGATCGTCAATGAGCTGGACATGGCTGCCGGCGGTGAAGATGGCCTTCACGAAGGATTCCGGATTGCCCAGTTCCCTGAGGGCTGCATCGTAGTCCGTGAACAGGGGACGGAGGAAACGGGAGAAATCGTACCCGGGTTCTCCTTCGGCCGGCTTCCAGGCGGGATTGCCCTCCTGCTGCTGCATCCTTCTCATGGCATTCATATCGAAAGGAGGACGCTGGCGGGGGGCCTCACCGGGCCTGGGAACGTTGAGGCTGGGGTTGATATAGGACATGAAACGTTCCGCGCTGGTGAACATGATCTCCTGCTTGGGGAAGAGTTCCTTGAGCTTGTAGGAGAAGTTGCACATGCTCACGATGCAGCGGAAGTTGGTGCTGGAGAAGCTGTTCACTTCCTGACGGTCCTTGTTCTTGAAGACGGGTTTGAAACGCTGGGCCATGCGGGCGGCCAGTTGCTGGTGTTCGCGGGCACCGCGCGGGGTGAGCGAACCTTCCATGCCCTTGTGGGCCTCTACTACGCGTTCCACATCTTTCCAGATCTGCTTGCCTTTCGGAGTGAGCAGGCCCAGGGAATCCAGATGGAAGAAACCCTGCTGCGCTGCACGGGCGAAAGTGGAATTCTGCTCATAACGGGAGCCGTGGCGGCCGTAATGGGAGATGTAGAAGGGCTTGAATCCACTGGGTGCAGGCGTGTCCTGGATGGGATTGAACTCATAGTAGTGCATGTTGTTGGAGGCGCGGTACGGATTCTCCGCGAGGAGCCGGACGGCCTCTTCCTGAGCGTTCAGGCCCAGACACATGGCGGCCAGAAGCAAGGAGGCGAATAAACGTTTGATCATGGTTTCAGTGTTGTATTTCTGCAAACTTAATAAATTTTCTCCGTTTTTCCGTTATATTTGTCAAGAAATGAAAGTCTTAGTTGCAACGGATTCATATAAAGGCTGCCTCCCTGCCGGTGAGGTGGCAGCACTGGTTGCCGCTTCCATACGGGATTTGCATCCCGGCTGGGAGGTACTGGAACTGCCGCTTTCCGATGGGGGAGAAGGCCTGCTGGATGTGCTTCTTCCGGTCCTTGGCGGAAAGAGGATGCATGCCGATGTGCAGGACCCGCTGGGGCGCACCGTGAAGGCCCGCTTCGGCCTTTCCGGAGAAACGGCGGTGATTGAAGTGGCCGAGGCCTGCGGGCTGAAACTGCTCTCGGATTTTGAGCGAAATCCTTTGAAAGCCAGCTCCTATGGCGTTGGAGAGCTTCTTTTGGCGGCCCGTCGTGCCGGTGCCAGGCATTTCCTGGTGGGGCTGGGCGGATCGGCCATCTGTGACGGAGGCGCCGGCATGATGCAGGTCCCCGGTCTTCGCGAAGCTATGGAAGGCTGCACCTTCGAGCTGCTCTGCGACGTGGATAATCCCTTCATCGGCCCTAAGGGTGCCGCGCGCGTATTTGCGCCCCAGAAAGGCGCTACGGAGGCCGATGTGGAAGTGCTGGAAGAAAGGCTTGCAGTGCTTGCAGGACAGCTTCTTAAGGAGACGGGCATAGATGTGCGTGACCTTCCCGGAGCCGGAGCGGCCGGCGGCCTGGGAGGAGCCTTCATGGCCTGCTTCGGTGCCCGCGGCGTCTCCGGTATAGACCGGGTTCTGGAACTGCTCCGCTTCGATGGACTGGCCGATGGCGCAGACCTGCTGATAACCGGAGAAGGGAAGTCCGACTCGCAGACGCTGATGGGGAAGGTCCCGCAGGGGGTGCTCCGTCACTCCCGGGGTATTCCGGTAGTGTTGCTCTCCGGTCGTATCGAGGGGCGTCCGGCGCTTCTGGAAGCCGGTTTTGACCGCCTTATAGAGGTCTCTCCCCGCTCGCTTCCGCTGGAAGAGGCCATGCAGCCGGCGGTGACTGCCCGCAATATCCGGAGCGCCGTTGCGGCAGGGCTCCTGACTATCCGGCCGGCCCGGGCCGATGAGCTCGGAAGCATCATGGACGTGCTGGATGCTGCCATCGGCATCATGCGCGCCTCCGGGAATAAGAACCAGTGGATCAACGGCTATCCTTCGGAAGAAGTGGTGCTGCAGGATATCGGCCTCCATAATGGATATGTAGTCCTGGACGGAGCGCGCATCGTGGGGTATTTTGCGTATATTGCTTCACCGGAGCCTACCTACGCTAAGATCTATGACGGAGCCTGGCTGGAGGAGCGTTCATCTTATCATGTGATTCACCGGATCGGCAGTTATCCGGAGGTCCATGGCGTTTTCCGCGCCATCATGGACTGGTGTTTCTCCCGGGACGGGAATATCCGCATCGACACGCACCGGGACAACAGAATCATGCAGCACAACATCCTGAAATACGGTTTTACCTACTGTGGCATCATCTATCTCCTTTCCGGCGACGACCGCCTGGCCTATCAGGCCCTCCTGTAAGAGTTATTTCTCCCTGAGAGCCAGCATGCTTTTTACGGCCAGTTCACCCATGCTGCGGTTGCGCTCGTCCGTGATATCCGGGTAGGGGACCAGGCCGGGGTGTTTCTTGTTCAGCTCGTCCAGCGGGCCGTCCGTATAGCCAATCAGTTCCAGGGCGTTTTTCCAGTGCAGGTGCTCCTGGGCCAGCAGATATTCCATCCGGGCCGCATCGGGCTCCCCGGCAGCCGGGGCAAAAGAGAGCAGCGTGGGGGCATACAGGGCGCGGGAAATATCCACGGCCTGGCGGCGACGCAGTTCCTGCTGGTTCTGGAGCTGGCCGGCTCCGGGTTTGGAAAGGCGCTCCCTGCGGGCATCCCAGTCTTCGCTGACGCCCATGGTCTTCTGGTTCTCGTAGAAGAGTTTGGCGGTATCCTTCAGGCGCCGGCCCGAAATCACGTCCGGAGTCCAGATTTCCCGGGTACTCCCGAAGCTGCGCAAAACCTGCACACCTTCCGGGCAGTAGGCGGCATTGTAATAGGCCATGATCTCACGGGATTTGCGGGTGTCTTTCCAGTCGCGTATCAGGATGAGCATCTTGCTCACGTCCCGGCCCGCCCGGGCGGCAGCCTGCAGCAGGGATACGCCCAGCTGGAGATTCTTGGAGCCATCGTCTATGGCAATTACGATATAATTGGTATCGGCATCCCGTTCAAAGGCTTCCCAGAAGCCTGCGGAGCCGGCGCAGTCCGCGTTCCACTGGAAGGCGGGATCTCCTTTCAGGGCCGGGGCCGATTGCAGGAAGGAACCCAGTTTCCGCTGGAGCTGAGGGTCGTATACCCGGATGGACATGGGCGCCCGAAGATAATCCTTGCCCACGAAACTGCCGTATTCCACCAGGAAACGTACGGCTTCCTGGCCGGTATGGCCGAATCCCACCACCAGGGCGTGCAGGCCGTCTTCCACGTATCCCAGCGGGTTTCCTTCCTTGTCCAGGGCCTTACGGACAAAATTGTGCGGCATCTGGTCCGGACAATCCAGCTTCAGGTGCATGAAGGACATCTGGTGCGGGTTGAGCATACGCACACGGATGCCGGTAGAAGCCACCAGTGAGTCGTACCCGTCCGGGACCGAAGCATAGTAGAAGACTTTGGCACGGATGGAGCTGTCGTCCGTTGCCAGGGAAAGGAGCCGCGCATTCTCGGGCAGTTTGTCGGAGAACAGGTACAGGCTGGTGCGGGCATTTTCCAGCCAGGGCTGCAACCCCTCCAGGCCGATAGACTGGGCCAGGGATGGCACGTCCAGGGCCCTGAGCGAGCCGTTGATTACCTTTACCCGTCTGCTGCCCAACTGCTCCTTCAGCAGCTGTTCTGCCGTAGGGGAGAAGGTATCGGCCAGGTCAATGAACAGGATATGCCCCTGGTCTTTCCGCTTTTTCCCCTTCTCCAGTTTCCATTCCTGCAAGATTTGGGCTGCGAGCAGGCGGGAATACTCGCTGATGCCCAGGAAAATATGGTTTTTCTTATTCTTGCGGGAAACTAGATGCAAGGGAACAGCCAGGCGGAAGCTGTCCCGCCGGCTGCTGGGCTTTACCAAAAAGACGATAATGCCGATGATGAGCGCCAGCAGGGCCAGTGCCGCTATGATGGCCAGGATCAGGTGAAGGGGATTGGTGGGATCCATTATATCTTGATATTAAAAATGTTAACGTGAATTATCAACCTAACTACAAAAATACAGCATTTTAGTCTTATACGCAAATTGGTAACCGTCACCTTTTTTACAGCATCCGCATCGATGGCCGGATCCGTTCCGAAGAGCAGGTGGGCGATGCTTTCAGTTATATCTTCTGCTACCTGTTTATCATGGTGTTCTTTGCAGCTGTAAACATTGCGTTCGGCCTTGACTTCATAACGGGTGTGACCGCTTCCATAGCCAGTATCGGCAACGTCGGCCCCGGCTTTGGCGACGTTGGCTCCATGTCCAACTTTGCCGATTTCCCGGCCGTCCTCAAATATACCGGAACGCTGGAAATGCTGATCGGCCGCCTGGAGATATTCCCGCTCCTGTATCTGTTCCAGTCCGTCACAGATGTAGAAAGGTTCGCACGGATAAGATAAAACCGTCCAGGAATACAGGCTCTAAGCTACAATAATCCGAGTTCCTTTGCTTTAGAAATAACCCCGGCAGTGTTGGGGGCATTGAACTTCTCGAGAAGTCGCATCCGATACCATTTAATGGTCTGCTCGGTGAGGCAGAGCCGGTCGGCGATGACTTTGCTGGAGAGGCCATCGGCCAGTAGAGGAAGGATTTCAGCTTCCCGTTCCGTGAGTTCAGGTGCGGATCTCTCCGTCTTCTGCTCCTGTGGCCGTGTGGACAATACTTCACTGATTACAACGTCGGCACCTTCTTTCTGTTTGCGGAGACGCCTGGCACGCAGGAGGACCAGAAGGAGACCCAATAGAAGGATGATGAGGAGGATGCCGCCTGCGACCATCCAGAAAAGCATTCTGCGCTGGGCATCATACACTTTGCCGGTCAGGTCAAGTGTATAGATGCGGTTGCGGTATTCCTGGTCTTCGTTGGCGGAGAAGTATCGGTCTGCCTCCCGAAGGTATTTCAAGGCTTTCCTGGTCTTTCCCTGTTCAAGATAGAGTGCGCCCAGGCCAGCTTTTGCTTCCGCTATCTGCAAGGAGTCTTCGGCTTCCTGACCATATTTAAGGGCTTCGTCGTAACAGACCTCAGCTTCCTTTAAGTCTCCTGCATCCAGCCAAGTATCGCCCATATTGTGGTAGAGGACGGAACAACTCTCTAACCAGCCGTTTTTCTTGAAGAGCTCCCCGGCTTTATGGTAGTATTCCATCGCTTGCGGGATGGAGTCCATGCTGGCGTACATATTGCCCAAAGCGCCATACAGGCTGGAGTATGCATCATCGATGGTCGCATCCTTATAACCGTCCGGCTTACCGGGCAGGGGCTCTTTCAGGGCCATTTTGTCGGCAATGGAAAGGGCCGTGGCAAATGCAGTCTTGGCGCTGTCCATCTGCCCGGCGGCCCAATGGTGCTGCCCGATCATCCTGGCGGCCTGGAAAGCCTGGTTGAGCCATTGTTCCCGAAGGCACAGGTCGAAGGCTTTTCTGGCGAAGTATAGGGACCGCGAAGGATTGATCTGGCTGTAACCCCACATCAGATCGTGGTATGCATCGGACAGCATGTCCTTCTCTTCGTATGAGGCCCGGGCTATCCTCTCTGCTGTCCAAGGTACGACGACAGACTCCAGGGAGTCCAACCGGTGGTCTCTATGGTCCGTGTATTGCCCCTTTGCAACCACATGGGAAAGGAGGAAAACAGAAAGGATGATGGCGAGTCTTTTCATACGGCAAAATTAGCAAAATCAGAGCATTTTACCGAGAATTGGGGCGAAAACAGGGCAAATGACCCGCAACTCTAAACTTTCGTATAGTGTTTTTTTGGAAGGGTTTGGCGAACTTTGAGTGTTAAATGCTTTCTCTGCCGAACCTACGAAATTTTTAATAAACATCCATCATCATGAAGATCACATTACTGACTATTGTAACACTGGCTCTTGTAACCTGCGGTAACGGGCAAGCCCAGAACAACATCACAGAGACAACCGTAGTGCAAGAACCCCAAAGCGACAAAGCCGGCTGCACCGTCAAGAGGGGTGACAAAACCGCCACGGTCTCAAAATGCTATTGGGGGAACTACCGCAAAGCCATTGAAATCCGTGAGGATCCTTACCGGAAAGTCTATGCCGACTTCAACTTTGCCGCTGAGTTTGAAACAGGGACCTACACAATCTCCACATTCGCCAACGAGCATATTCTGGAAGGCGGATACACCTGGGGCACCCTATTTATCCAGGGCGAAGGAGGTTCATCAGTCCTGAAGCAAGGCAAACTGGAGCTTACGGTCACTGAAGACGACTATTGCAAGTTGAAAGCGACTGGCATTGATGAAAACGGAAATGAAGTGACCGTCACCTGGGAAGGGCCGATGACAAAAGACCCGACCGATTATTAGTTCCCCACTTAGAAATCGGTTGTCATTGAATGGCCGATTCTTCTTGGTTCAATTTCCGACGGCTTCCTAAACGTGAGACATTTTCGGCAGAAATTTATGTTTACTGCCAAAAATGTCTCATTTATATGCTTCCTCAACCGAACCCTACGACACCGTGCGGGAGTTGCATAAAACACCATTCTTCAGAGGGGAGTAGGTTCTGGTGCCGGAAGAATCGAACTGTTAGTGATTTATATCCGATAGAGTGTAGGCTGGTTTCTTCTAATAATGCAATTATACAAAACAATCTTGAAAGATTAATTGCAAAATAACCCTATCCCACGACCGAAATGTCTATTATATCAAATGGATCAATGCCAAAACCCGGTTGTATTGTTTGGTTCTTCGGGGCCGGTGTGTGGAGTTTACGTAGCAGGTCCCCATCACCACTGTAGCAGGTCTCCTCTATGACCGCAGCAGGTCCGAAAAGAGACAGGGTACCTGAGACGCCATGTTTCGTGTAAGGCCGATTCCCGTCGCTGGTATCCCGCCTCGAATTGGGCCTGCGACGGTGAATAGTCATCGGCCCAACAAAAAAAAGAAGTGGAAAGCATCAGCCATGGGAGAGGTCCACTTTTCATCGCAGACACCTCTCCCATCAATTGTGGCTCTCAATGCATATATGGCTGAATTCATGGGAGAGGTACCCCTCACAGAAAAGCCACCTCTCCCAAAACGATTAGCTAAACTCATAACAACCGAGTTTTTATTTTGAGCCTATCAAACCGTGTCTGTAACAAAAAACCCGCTGAAAATCAGCGGGTTACAAGTGGTGCTGGGAAGAATCGAACTGCCGACACATGGATTTTCAGTCCATTGCTCTACCATCTGAGCTACAGCACCATCGTTTGGGAATGCAAAGGTAAGGTTTTTTTCGGATTTTACAAATATTTATTAAGCTTTTTTCATCAAGACGGGGAAAGAGGGCCGTGGCGGGCTCATTTCTGGAAAAAAATGACTATCTTTGAGAGATGAAGCTAATAATCCAATAAGCATGAATCCAAACGAGTTTGATGTTATTATCATAGGCGGAGGCATTACGGGGGCCGGGACGCAACGGGACTGCGCCATGAGGGGCCTGAGGACGCTGCTGGTGGAACGCTCGGACATTGCCACCGGAGCCACGGGCCGCAACCACGGCCTGCTGCATTCGGGGGCCCGCTATGCGGTGAACGATGCCGAATCGGCCCGGGAGTGCATAAAGGAAAATATGATCCTGCGGCGGATTGCCGCGCACTGCATTGACGAGACGGACGGCCTGTTCATTACCTTGCCGGAAGATGACCTGGGCTACCAGCAAACCTTCGTGGAAGCCTGCCAGGCCGCCGGTATCAATGCCGAAATCATTGACCCGGAACTGGCCAAGCGGCTGGAACCGTCTGTGAATCCGGAACTTATCGGCGCGGTAAAAGTGCCAGACGGCAGCGTGGATCCCTTCCGCCTGTGCGCGGCCAATATGCTGGATGCCAAGCTCCACGGCGGCCAGGTGCGCCTGTACACGGAAGTTACGGGCATCATCCGGGAAGGGGATACCGTGAAAGGGATCCACACCCGCAGCCGACAGACAGGGGAGGAGGCCGATTATTACGCCCCGGTAATTGTGAACGCCTGTGGCGTATGGGGACAGAGCATCGCCGAAATGGCCGGCGTGAAGGTGAGCATGTACCCCGCCAAGGGTGCCCTGCTCATTTTTGCGCACAGAGTGAATAACGTGGTGATCAACCGCTGCCGGAAACCCTCCAATGCCGATATCCTGGTGCCCGGGGATACGGTGTGTATCATCGGCACCACATCTACCCGCATCCCCATCGAAGAATGCTATAACGTGGCGGTAACCCCGGACGAGGTAACCCTCCTCATCACGGAAGGGGCCAAACTGGCACCGTCGCTCTCTTCCACCCGCATCCTCCGGGCCTACGCCGGCGTACGGCCGCTGGTAAGTGCCGATAACGACCCCACCGGGCGCAACATTTCCCGCGGCATCGTGTGTCTGGACCACGAAGAGAGGGACGGGCTCAAAGGCTTTGTCACCATTACCGGCGGCAAACTCATGACCTACCGCCTGATGGCGGAGATGGCCACCGATGTGGTGTGCCGGAAACTGGGCGTGGACAAGCCCTGCGAAACCGCCACAACACCGCTTCCCGGTTCGGAGGAGAGGTCCTACGAGGCGGTTGCCCAGAAGATATGGGAAGCCCCTTCCACGGCCCAGAAAGCCGCCGCTTCCCGCATGGGAACCAGCGCCTCCCGCATCCGGGGCAACAATCCGTACGACGACGCCCTCATCTGCGAATGCGAGGAAGTGTCGGTAGGTGAGATCAATTCGGCCATCGACAGGCTGGAGGTATCCACGCTCACAGACCTCCGGCGGCGGACCAGGATAGGCATGGGCACCTGCCAGGGAGAATTCTGCGCCTGCAGGGCCGCCAGTCTCCTGGCCAAGGCGCACGGCTGTGTAGAGAAGGAGAGGGAAGACCTGGCCCACTTCCTGAACGAACGCTGGAAGGGCAATTTTCCCATCGGCTGGGGAGACACGCTCAGGGAGGCCGAATACACACAGTGGGTTTATAAGCACGTTCTTGGACTATGAAATTCGATACCGTTATAATAGGTGGCGGCCTGGCCGGCCTGGTTGCGGGAATCAGCCTGCAGCGGGAAGGGAGGGGGACTGCCATCGTGAGCACCGGGCAGAACGCCCTTCATTTCTTCTCCGGCACCTTTGAGTCGCTGACAGAAGCACCCCAGCGGATGACGGACCTCTTCGGGGAGGCCGGCATCCGGCTCCACTACAGGCCCGGCGTGCGCCTGATGCCCATGGGCACCTTCCGGGAATCGGCCCTTTCGCTGGAGGACGTGGACCTGTTCCCCAGCCCTGAATTCGCTCGGAAGGTCCTCATTGTGAACTTCATGGGCTATCACGACTTCTTCTCTTCCTTCCTGGCCGAAGGGTTGGAGAAGCAGGGCATGCAGTGCCGGATCCGCCTGATCAATTTGCCGGAAATGGACAAGTTGGAGCAGAGCCCCAGCGAAATGCGTTCGGTACAGATTGCCCGCACCATGGACCGTATCTGGGAAAAGGTGGTGCAGGAGGTTCGCGTACTGCTAAAGGACGAGGACGCCGTGTTGCTTCCGCAGGTTTTCGGCCTGCAGGACACCGCTGTCCCCGGCCGTATCCGTCAGGGTATTCCCGCCCGGGTTGTCTTTGCCGGAACCCTTCCGCCCTCCGTGCCGGGTATCCGCACGCAGATGCTCCTGAAACGGCGCTACGAGGTGCTGGGCGGCACTTATCTCATGGGCGACGAAGCCCTCAATGCCCATGTGCATGAAGGGGTGGTTCATAGCATTGTAACTAAGAATCTGGACAACCATTACCTGGAGGCCGACCATTTTATCCTGGCTTCCGGCGGCTTCTTCTCCAAGGGCCTGCGGTCCAATCCGTTCAACATAACGGAGCCCGTTTTCGGCCTGGATGTGGAATACAACCAGGACCGCAACGCCTGGTACGACAAAGCCTTCTCGGCCGATCAGCCCTACATGCAATACGGAGTAAAGACCGATGAAACCCTTCATGGCCTTTCCGATGGGAAACCTTTCAAAAACCTGTACGCCATCGGGTCCATCCTGGGTGGAACCCGTCCGGAACTGGGCTCCGGCGCCGGCCTGGCCGTGAGAAGCGCCTTCGCCGCGGCCGATGTCATTCTGAGCGAAGCGAAGAATCTGGAATAGCCTATGAAATTACAAGAATATACCGTTAGCAAGCACAATTTCGAGGAGTGCATGAAATGCACCGTTTGCACGGCCTATTGTCCTGTGCTGCAGGTGAATCCCCTGTACCCGGGCCCCAAGCAGGCCGGTCCGGACGGTGAGCGTCTTCGCCTGAAAGACCCGTATTTCTTCAATTATGCCCTCAAATACTGCCTGAACTGCAAGCGCTGCGAGGTAGCCTGCCCTTCCGGCGTAAATGTCGCGGACCTCATCCAGGCGGCCCGTATCAAGTACGACCATTCCAAACCCAAGCTGCGGGATACCATCCTGGCCTCTACGGATTTCATGGGAACTGTGGCCAGGCCCGTCGCGCCCATCGTCAATGGCGTTACAAAGCTGGGCATTACCAAATCGGCCATGGATGCCCTGCTCCGGATAGACCGGCAGCGCACTTTCCCCAGCTACAGCCCCCGCAGTTTCGAAAGCTGGCTCAAACGCCGGGACAAGGAACAGGCCGTTTTCCAGGAACAGGTGGCGTATTTCCACGGTTGTTACGTGAATTACAATTATCCGCAGCTGGGAAAAGACCTGGTAAAGGTGCTGAATGCCCTGGGCGTAGGCGTGCAACTGCTGGAGAAAGAGAAATGCTGCGGCATTGCCATGATAACCAACGGCATGAGCGAACAGGCCAGCAAGAATGCCCGGCACAATATGGCAGCTCTGAGGAAAGCCGTGGTGGACAAGGGACTCAGGGTGGTAACCACCTCGTCCTCCTGCACGCTCACCATGCGGGAAGAGTATCCCAACCTGCTGGGCGTGGACAATGCCGATGTGAAGGACTCCCTCCTCATGGCCACCCGATTCATCTTCGAGAAACTGGAAAAAGGCGCCACGCTCAAGTTCAAGGCCGGTTTCCATAAAAAAATAGCCTATCACGTTCCCTGCCACATGGAAAAGATGGGTTGGGGCGTCTTCTCGGAAAAACTGCTCCGGATGATTCCCGGCGTGGAGTTCACCCTCCTGGATTCGGCCTGCTGCGGAATAGCCGGTACCTACGGTTTCAAGAAAGAGAACTATGCGGCCTCCCAGGCCATTGGCGCCGCCCTGTTCGACCAGATCAAAACGGTTAATCCGGATGTTGTGGCCTGTGACTGCGAAACCTGCAAATGGCAGATAGAAATGAGCACAGGCTACACCGTGATGAATCCCATATCCATTTTAGCAGAAGCAATTGAGATAGAATGATAAAGTTTTTACAGCAGCCGGCGTATAAACCGGCGGAGACCGGCCCCGAGGCCGATGCTAAGTACAAACGCCTGCGCTGGCAGGTATTTCTGGGAGCATTTATCGGCTATGCCGGCTTTTATCTGGTTAGAAAGAACCTTTCCATGGCCATCCCGGCCATGGCGCCGCTGGGCTTTGCCAAGGGGGAACTGGGTTTCGTGCTGGGCTTGAACGCCGCTGCATACGCCCTTTCCAAGTTCCTGAACGGCAGTGTAAGCGACCGGTCCAACGCCCGCGTCTTCCTGCCCATGGGCCTGATCCTCACGGCCATTTCCATGTGCTTCATGATTGTGCCCATCCAGTTTATCGGCGCGGAACACAAGGGCCTGGCCATCCTGGTGATGGGCGTGCTCAACTGCCTGGTGGGCTGGTTCAACGGCATGGGCTGGCCTCCCTGCGGCCGTGTGATGACGCACTGGTTCTCCCCGGGCGAGCGGGGCACCATGATGAGCATCTGGAATTGCGCGCATAATGTGGGCGGCGCCCTCGTGGGGCCGATGGCCACCTATGGCGCAGCCTGGTTCGGCAGCTGGTTCTACGGCACCCATGAGGAACTGTACTTCCTTATCGGCACCTTTGCTTTCCCGGCCGCCGTGGCGCTGTTCATCGCCCTGCTGGCCTATGTGCTGCTGCGCGATACGCCCCAGTCCTGCGGCCTGCAGTCTGTGGAAGCCTGGCGCAACGACTATCCCAAGAATTACTCGGAGAAGCACGAGCAAACCCTCACGGCCAAGGAAATCTTCTTCCAGCACGTTCTCAACAACAAATTCCTGTGGTTCATCGCCCTCTCCAACGCCTTTGTCTATATGGTACGCTACGGCTGCCTGGACTGGGCGCCTTCCATCCTTACGGAGAAGGGGATAGACCTCAAGAGTGCCGGCTGGGCCTATTTCGCCTATGAGTTCGCGGCCATTCCGGGAACCCTGCTCTGCGGCTGGCTGTCGGACAAGCTCTTCCACGGCCGCCGGGCCCTGCCTACGATGCTGTTCATGGCACTGGTGCTTGTGTTCGTGGTGCTGTACTGGCTCTTCATCGACAACCTTACCATGGTCATCATCTGCCTTATCGGCATCGGCTTCTTTATCTACGGCCCCGTGATGCTCATCGGCGTGCAGGCGCTGGATCTGGCGCCCAAGAATGCGGCGGGTACGGCTGCCGGCCTCACCGGTTTCTTCGGCTACTTCCTGGGCACCTTCATCCTGGCCAATACGGTCATTGGCTGGGTGGCCGAATCGGCCGGCTGGAACTGGACCTTCCTCCTGCTAATCGGCGCCTGTATCCTTTCCATCTTCTTTATGGGACTTACGCTTAGGGAAGAACGTCATCTTGCTCATAAATAACATTTAATCAATACATTATGTCTAAATCCATTTTAAGGAATGCCCTGCTGGCCCTGCTCGCGGCCGGTACGTTCGGCCTGTTCACGGCGCATGCCCAGGAACTGGACCTGAGCTATCACCAGCCCGTACTGGAGGATTATTTCGCTCCGGCCTCCCTCACTCCTGCAGCACCGGACAATGACGGCTTTATCCGCCGCTGGAGCCTGCTGGAACCCATCGGCAAGCCGGAAATCCGTACCAATGCCATCTTTACCGACAGCTACCTGAGGGAAGAATTCGGCAAGATCTATTTCCCGGAGCAGATGACCCTCCTTCCCAAGGACGGACAGAAGGTGAAACTGGACAAGAAGACGCGCCTGGCCTGGCACTGCTACGACAGCAAACGCTACAACGTGAAACTGTACCGTTTTGCCACCGGGCTGGGCCTGCACCCCACCGAGGCCCTGTTCCTTGCCGTTACCGTTATCAATGTACCGGAGGATATCACTGTGCGCATGTCCGTGGGTTCCAATTCCGCCTCCATGTGGTGGGTGAACGGAGAGGAAGCCATCCTGCTTTCCGGCGACCGCCGGATGGTGGTGGACGACTGCGTTTCCCGGAAAATCCAGCTCAAGGCCGGCCGCAACGTAATCCGTGGCGCCGTCATCAACGGCCCCGGCATGAGCGACTTCTGCATCCGCCTGCTGGATATGCACGGAAAACCCGTTACCAACTATACCGTCACCAATCAATAAGCACAGCCATGAAAAAGTTCAATATAACACTCATCCTTATGGCCGTCCTGTTTGCCATTCCGGCAGCGGCCCAGGTTGGAAATGTCTATATCCACGACCCTTCCACCATCATCAAGTGTGACGGCAAGTATTACACCTTCGGCACCGGTCAGGGCGGCCTCATCTCAGAGGACGGCTGGACCTGGCACGACGGTGCGGTGCGTACCGGCGGTGGCGTGGCCCCGGACGTAATCAAGATAGGGGACCGCTATCTGGTGGCCTACAGCGCCGGCTATCCCGGAACCGAGGGCAAGACCCGCGGCAACGTCACCACCATGTGGACCAAGACGCTGGACCCGGAATCCCCGGACTTCGGCTACAGCGAACCCGAACTGGTGGCCTGGGCGGGGGCCGATGAGGACTGCTGGGCCATCGACCCGGCCTTCCTGCTGGATCCCACCACGGGACGCCTCTGGTGCTCCTACGGCACCTATTTCGGCGCCATCCGCATCGTGGAACTGGATCCTGCCACCGGCAAGCGTGTGGCAGGCAACAAGGCCGTTGATATCGCCATCGACTGCGAAGCCACCGCTCTCATGTACAAGGACGGCTGGTACTATCTGCTGGCCACCCACGGCACCTGCTGCGACGGGGTGAATTCCACCTACAACATCGTGTGCGGCCGTTCCCGCAGCGTCACCGGTCCCTATCTGGACAATATGGGCCGCGATATGATGCAGGGCGGCGGCAAGATGGTGCTGAGCGCCGGCAACCGGGCCACGGGCCCCGGCCACTTCGGCTGGTTCGTGGAAGAGGAGGGCGTGGAAAAGATGTCCTTCCACTTTGAGGCCGATTACAACCGCAGCGGCCGCAGCGTGCTGGCCGTGCGCTCTCTCCTGTGGAAGAACGGCTGGCCCGTAGCCGCCGATCCCTTCAAGGAAGGCATCTATGAGATTGAATCGGAGCGCCGCGGCTATTCCCTGGAACTGGCCGTTGACTTTGTGCGCCAGGCCGGCGGAATGCGTGCTTTCCGCATCAATCCCAACGATCCGGTAGTGGAACTGGAGGAACAGAAGCTGGAAGAGGTCCAGGAAGGCTGGCCCGCCGGAAACATCGATATCCGCACCGGCGACTATATGTTCCGTCCCCATCAGCGCTGGAGCGTGACGGCCGTTCCGGATAAGGGCGGCTACCTGGGCGCCCCGTACTACAAGATTACCATCGCCGGCACCAACCGTGCCCTGGCTGCCACCGAAGACGGCGAACTTACTGCCGTTCCGGAATTCACCGGGGCCGATAACGAGCTCTGGCGCATCGAGCAGCTCACCGACGGCACCTTCCGCATCCTCACCAAGGTAGCCTGCAAGTGCGGAAAGCAGAAGGCCCTCGTGTGCACGGGCGACAGCACCGTGGCCCTGGGAGAATTCGACTTCTCCAGCGACAACAGCAAGTGGAATTTCAGAGACAGATAAGATATGAAAAAGTTAGCAATCCTTGTTACCGCCACCTTGGTAGCCCTTACCGCCTGTGGCCCCAAAGAGCTGAAACCCTGGACCAAGGGCGGCTTCGACACGCACAAGTACCGCAGCGTCTTTGCCGAGATGGGTTATTCCCAGAAGGAGATAGACGCCAAGCTGGAAAGCATTTACCAGGAGGTCTTCTATGGCCCCAACCGCGTATATTTCGAGGTAGGGGATGACATGGGCTATATGTCCGACGTAAAGAACTTCGACGCCCGCACGGAAGGCATGTCCTACGGCATGATGATCACCGTCCAGCTGGACAAGAAGGAGGAATTCGACCGCCTGTTCCGCTGGGCCAAGAAGTATATGCAGTACCAGGAAGGGCCGATGAAGGGCTACTTCGCCTGGAGCCTGAGTCCGGACGGCACCATCCGCGGTGCCGGTCCCGCATCGGACGGCGAACTGTATTTCATCACTTCGCTCATCTTCGCCTCCAACCGCTGGGGTAACGACGGCGAGATCAACTACTTGGCCGAAGCGCAGAACATCCTCAACTCCTCCTGGGAAAAGGACGGTTCGGAAGGCATCATGCCGTTCATCAACAAGGAGAACCATCTCATTGTGTTCACCCCGGACGGCAGGGGAATCGGCTACACGGATCCTTCCTACCACCTTCCCGCCTTCTACGAGGTATGGGCCCGCTGGGCAGGCGATGGCCGGGCCGATTTCTATCGGCAGTGCGCCATCGCCAGCCGGGAGTATCTGCACAAGAGCATCAATCCTGAGACAGGCCTGAATCCGGACACCAACAACTTCGACGGCTCCTTCATCGAGATGCCCGCCTTCTTCGGCCGCCGTTCCAAGCCCGCTTTCCGCTTCGATTCCTGGCGCGTTCCCATGAACATCGCCCTGGACTATTCCTGGGCCTGCGCCGACCGCGAATGGCAGACCTGGTATGCGAATACCATCCAGGACTTCTTCTATTCCAAGGGTATCGATGAATTCGCCGACCAGTACAACGTGGACGGTACGGAGGTGGAATTCGCCATGCCCGCCGGTATGGGCGAGTACCGCGGCACCGGCACCCGCCACTCCGTTGGTCTGGTCGCCACTTTGGCCGCAGCTACGCTGGCCGCGGACCACGAGATTGCCCGTGAGTTCGCCCAGCGCCTCTGGGACAGCGAAAACAAACCTTACGAGGACGGTTATTTCGACGCCTATTACGACGGCATTCTCCGCCTCTTCGCTTTTATGCACCTGAGCGGTCACTATCGTGTAATTGAACCGTAGGACAGTGATAGAACGAACTTATGAAAAAGATGAATATTCCCCTGATGGCAACGCTGCTGGCGCTGTCCATCATAGTATGCCCGGTACTGTATTTCACCGTGGGCCCTGCGCTGGATGACAAGCAGCTGGAAGTACTGAAGATCCTGGGCATCATCGCCGGCTGCAGCGCTGCCTTCTGCTTTATCGTGGGAGAGCTCACGGGTAACAATTCCCAGATGGACAAGCTCTGGAGTCTGCTTCCCATAGCCTACACCTGGGTAATTGCCATTAAGGGAGGCATGAGCGCCCGCCTGGTAGTGATGGCCGTCCTGGCAACCCTCTGGGGCATCCGCCTCACCATCAATTTTGCACGTAAAGGCGCCTACAAACTCAAATTCTGGGAAGGCGTTGAAGACTACCGCTGGGCGGTCGTACGTTCCGGATCGGCCTTTAAGAAGCGCTGGACCTGGACCCTTTTCGACCTGGGCTTCATTTCCATCTACCAGAATGCGCTGGTGCTCATGACCACTTTCCCGGCCCTTGTGGCCATGAAATCGGATGCGCCTTTCGGCTGGGTGGACGGCATTGCTGCAGCCCTAATGCTTGGCTTCATTATTTGGGAAACCGTTGCCGATGAGCAGCAGTGGGCTTTCCAGACCAAAAAATGGGCGATGCTCAAAGAAGGGAAGAAGCTGGAAGAGCTGCCGGCGCCGTATAACAAAGGCTTCAATACCCTTGGGCTCTGGGGCCGCAGCCGCCATCCCAATTACTTTGCCGAACAAGCCATCTGGGTGGCCTTCTACGTCTTTTCCATCGGCGCAGGTATGGGCATTATCAACTGGAGCGTTATCGGCGCCCTGCTGCTGATTGTGCTTTTCCAGGGGAGTTCCTCGCTGGCCGAAGAAATCAGCGGCGGAAAGTACCCGGAGTACGAAAAATACTGCAAGAGCGTCCCTCGCTTCTTCCCCGGAAAGGGTATTTCTTAACTAATTTTATAGTTTTTTGCATCCTTTGTTGTCTAACGGGTGTAGATTCGATAGAAAATGGATAACAAGGAACAAGTATTCACCCAATTGGTCCGGGAGCACAAGAGCACCATCTATTCGGTGTGCTACATGTTCTCGAAGGACTCGGATGAGATTGACGACCTCTTCCAGGAGATTCTGATCAGGCTCTGGAAGGGGTACGACTCATTCCGCGCGGAATCCGACGTCCGGACCTGGATTTACCGTGTCTCGCTGAACTGCTGCCTCAATGCCGACAAAAAACGCCGGCAGGGAGGGCAGCGCGTACCGCTGAGCGTGGACATAGACCCGTTTGAGGATACGGACGACAGGGCCCTGCAGACCAAACGGCTTTATGCCCGTATCAATCAGCTGGGCCTGGTGGACCGCGCCATCATCCTCCTGTGGCTGGAAGGCCTTAGCTACGAGGAGATCGGCGCCATCATGGGTATCTCGGTGAAGAATGTTTCCTTCCAATTGCATCGAATCAAGGAAGAACTCAAAAAGTCCCATCTTTAATCACTCGTGCCATGAACAAGGAAGAATTCGATATCAATCAGGAACTGGAGCAGATGCGGCAGGATTATGCCGATCTTAAGGAACGGTTCGACAAGCAGCAGATCATCAACAAGGAGTTGATAGAGAATGCGATGAAAAAGGACGTGCGCAGGCTTTTCCTGTCCAAAAAGACGCTGCCTGTCGGGATAGCATTGGCGGTTGTAGCCGTGGTTTTATGTTTTGTCATGGGATACCCTTGGTGGCTGCCGGTTTCCCTTATCATTTACAGCCTCATCTTCTTCCCCGGCATATTCTGGGTATACAAAGGTGTCCGGGCAGAAGATTTCTACAATGGCGACATCCTTTCCACTACCCAAAACCTGCTGAGATTCAAAAAGAGATACATCGCCCTGGTGGCCGGAATCTGCCTCTTTTTCTTCGCCTTTGTCATTGCCGTCACCCTCCATATGACAACCATGAACATAAGCACGGAGCTGATGTGGAGACGGGGAATCATAGTTGCCGTTCTCTGTTTTGTCACATTAGCCTTGGAGTATTTCTCCGCCAGGGCACTGTTGAAATCCTGCGACGACATCATCCAACGGCTGAAAATAAAGGAATAAGACATATGGAAGACTATATCATCAGAGAGATTGACCGGATAGGGGAGATGCTATTGCATATAGCACGTAGACTGGGACTGTTCCTTGATGACGTTCCGGATTACTCCCTTTCGGACGTAAAGGAGGAATTCGCAAAAGCCAGCCTCCCGTTTGATCTGAACGCCGTTATGCAGCAGGAGAGTCCTATTGTCTATTTGATAGAGACCGTAGGACTGTCCGACCAGGGCCTGGAGACCTTCATTGACATCCTGTTCCATTCAGACATAAATGAAGGCCGGAAGAAAACCCTCCTAAACGACGCCCTTACCTATCTGGACGCCAAAGGAAACTTCTCCTTCCGGCTTCACTCACTAAAGTAAGGCGGAAAACCGCGTTACTGTTCAAAAGTCAGACTTACTTTTTCCGGCCTCTGGAGGAAGCGGTGAAGGTTTCGACCAGTATAACGCCATTCTCCCAGCCTTCATATTTCTTAACTTCCTCCTGGCTCCCGTTCTTGATAACGGTTATGCTCTTAACTTCCGTAGGGTTCAATTTCTCAAATTCCTTTTTCGAAGCCCTTTTTCCGTCAATGACATAGACAGGATCAACCAGATCGGAAGCACCCTGTTAAAACGCAACGCAAGCTTGGTCAGTTTACCCCGAATCCGGTTGGAAAGGTATGTGAATTCCAGCTCTGTCATAATGTGCTTTCACCATAAAGGTAGCAAGAACCGGCAAAAAGTTAATGACAATTGTACGAAACCCGATGTAAAGCCGAAGTGATACTATCGTCACATGGGGGGATCAGACCCCTGAGCGTGGGCGGAAATTGCCATGGAAAGGCAGAAAAACAAAACGGTAAAGCGTTTCATACCAAGTTCTTTGTTTTTCACCTAAAATTACATATTTTTGTACTGATAGACAAAACTAATAACACTATGTCCTCAAAAGTATTTCGCATTCTTTTCACATCAATAGCACTTACTCTTCTGAGTATCAGCGCTTTTGCACAGCAAAAAGAAACCTTCTGCAACCCCTTGGACCTTGTAGTGGGCCAGGAACGCTCTTACCGGGGCGGTGAGCCGGTTGTCCTCATTTATGACAACGACTATTTCCTTTTCGTCTCCCACAGGAAAGGATACTGGTACTCACCGGATTTCAAGGACTGGACTTATGTGGATGCCCCCAATTACCCCGGCGGCGTGGTTTCCGTCGTGGAAATGGACGGCACCCTGTACGGCTGCTCCATGAATAACAAGAACGTGTACCGGGCCGTGGATCCCCGGAAAGGGGAGTGGGTCCTGTGCGGGACGCTGGACAGCGACCGTTACGGAGATGCCAACATGTTCTATGACAACGGACACCTCTATCTGTATTACGGCTGGTCCCAGCTCATGCCTTTCAAGGTGGTGGAACTGGACAAGAATACCTTCAAGGAGATTAAAGGACCGGAAATCCTCTTCTTCAGCGATTACCGCAACCACGGTTTCGAGAAACGTACCCGTGACGATGTAATCTTCTCCATTTTCAACGGCCGCCGCGACTACGGCGAGGAAGAGTATCCCTGGATTGAAGGTCCCTGGATGACCAAGCACAATGGCAAGTATTATCTGCAGTATGCCGCTATCGGCCTGGAACTCCTGTCGTATTCCCACGGCGTATACGTGAGCGACAACCCCATGGGCCCCTTCACTTATTCCCCGCATAATCCGCTCACCTTCAAGACCACGGGCTTTGCCGTGGGTGCCGGCCACGGCAGCACCTTCCATGACAAGAACGGCCAGCTCTGGACCATCTGCATGATCCCTTCCAGCTATGGCGGCGCAGGACGCGGATCGGAACTGGCCATTTTCCCCACAGCCGTGGACAATGAAGGCGTAATGCATTCCAATGTGGAATTCGGCGACTATCCGCAGTACTGGCCGGGCACCCGCACGGATGCGGTGGACAACAACTGGACCGGCTGGAAACTCCTCTCCCACAAGAAGAAAGTCACCGTCTCCTCCACTTTCGAGAATTATGTTCCAGAGAACGGCGTGGACGAGGACTTCATGACCAATTGGGCGGCCGAAACGGGCGAGCCCGGAGAATTCTTCCAGGTGGACCTGGGCCAGGTGGCCGACATCCGCGCCATCCAGTGCAATTTTGACCATATCGGCGCTGCACAGCCTGCCCGCGGCGGTTTCGGTGCCCCCGCACCCGCCAATCCGGAATACTACCAGTGCTTCACCGTGGTGGTTTCCGTGGACGGACAGAACTGGAAGAAGGTCATTGACAAGAGCGAGAACAAGTTCGACTTCCACCACGACTATACCCAGCTTGCAGAGCCGGTGAGGGCCCGTTACGTCAAGCTCATCAACACCCGCGAATGCCACGACGGAGCCAAGTTCAGCGTAAAGGATCTCCGCGTTTTCGGTAATCCCAATGAAGGGAAGAGCACCTTCGTGGAAGGCGTGAAGGTGGTCCGCAATCCCCAGGACGCCCGCGAGGCGCAGCTGCTGTGGGATCCCGTTCCCGGGGCCGACGGTTATATCATCCGCTATGGCATCGAGCCCAAGAAGCTCTACAACAGTTACATCGTCTACGACAAGAACTATTTCAAGCTGCACAGCCTGAATACCGGATCGGACTACTACTTTGAGGTGGAAGCCTTCGACAGCGGTCTGGATTATTACTATCCCAGGCCCGAGGCCACTTTCGGCACCGGCGGTGAAGTGGAGATGAACAAGCGTACTCCCGGCATGCGGGGCGGCGGTTACGGCGGCAATGCCCAGACCAAGCGCTTCATGGTCAAGGAAGGCGTGGACGAATACGAGTTTGACGGCATCGATCCGGGCAACTGGGTAATCAGCCACAGTTACGGCCCCGTCCTGTGGGCAGGTGAGCTCACGGAGGCCGACCTTATCGGCAAGGGCGAACCCGGTATCGAAGCCAAGCTCACGGAAATGGGTACCGGCACCAAGGTCACCGGCGAGATGCGGATGAAGGTTGTCCGTGGCAAGGAGGCCGGTAAGGTGGTCATTACCATAGTTCACTATTAATGGAATTGTATCAGTATGCCCGGCCGTCCCTGATGGCCGGGAAAAAGATAATCTATATCCATGGATTTGCTTCGGCCGGCTCTACGGGGACGGCCGAAAGGTTACGTGTACTGTTGCCTAACGCAACGGTGATTTCCCCGGATGTGCCCGTGGAGCCCGCCGAGGCCCAAAAGTTCCTTAAGGAATTGTGCCTGAAGGAACAGCCGGACCTTATCATCGGCACCTCCATGGGAGGCATGTTCACGGAACAACTCTCCGGCTATGACCGTATCTGCGTGAACCCGGCCCTGCACCTGGAGGAAACCATCCGCAGGAACATGGGGCTGGGGAAGATGGAATTCCAGAATCCCCGCTCCGACGGACAGACCTGGTTCATGATCACTAAAGGCTTTCTGGACGCCTTCCGGGAGGTAACCGCACAAAGACTCCAGACCAACGACGGAGACCGCGTATGGGGCCTTTTCGGCCGGGAAGACACGCTGGTGGACTGTTACGATGAATTCCATGCCCACTACCGCCAGGCCATCCGCTTCAACGGAGAGCACGCGCTCAACGAGAAAGCCATGCTGCATGCCCTCCTGCCCGTGATCCAGTGGGTGGACGACCGTCAGGAGAAACGGAAGAAACGCGTGCTGCTCATCAATGTGGACGATGTGCTGTACGATACCCGGAACGGAGAGCCCGTGAACGAGGCCGTCCGGGGATTCCGCACCCTGTCCAGGGACTACGATGTGTACCTGCTGTGCCAACAGGAACGGCAGGCCTGGATTGACCGCTGGCTGGACGTCCCGGCCTGGAACCGCGTTATCCTGAGTACCCATAAGGAACTTCTGCTGGGGGACTATCTTATTGACGCCCACAGTACGGAAGACGGCTCGGACGGCTTCCTGGGGACCCTCATCAAGTTCGGTGAAGAGCCTTTCCGGAACTGGGCGCAGACGCTGGAGTTTTTTAGCAGGCTGGGCGGGCAGTAACGGTTCGTCGGCAAAAATCAACCGTTCGTCAACAAAGGGGTTGCAGAATCAATGCAATCCCTTTATTTTTGTACATAACCAAACTTTGTAACGCTAAAATGAATATCAAAATCAGTGTCCGATACATCACCCGCTGGGGAGAGAAGGTGTGCCTGAATGTGGGCAAACAATGCCTGGAGATGAAGTGCATCTATGGAGGCATCTGGGAAAGAGAGGTCCCGGCCAAGGATTTTGCCCATACGCACGATTATCATTTTTCCATCATTGCCGACGGCAAGGTGATCCGCAGCGAATGGCGGCAGCACACGCTGCGTCTGCCTGCTTCCGGAGACTTGGAAATCCGTTCCCGCTGGATGGACCGTCCGGCCAATTCGGCCTTCTGGTCATCGGCCTTCAAGGATGTGATCTTCGGCCGTGACAAGGCTCCCGTGAATCCTATGAAGGGGAATGTCACTTTCTGTATTGTGGCTCCGGAAATACGTCCCAACCAGGCACTTGCCATTGTGGGGACCAAGGGAAAAACCCTCCAGGGCTGGGACAAACCCATCCTGATGGAAGACTGGAACTTCCCGTACTGGAACATAGACCTGGAAGTGAAGGACGCCTTTGAATTCAAGTTCCTGGTGGTGGACAAGAAGACACTCAAGCCCATAAACTGGGAAAACGGCGGCAACCATCTGTTTGCGGAGATTCCGCCCAAAGGCAAGCACATCACCCTGGGCAACATCGAGCCCCAGTTCTCCATGATTCCCTGGCGCGGCGCCGGCGTGGCCATCCCGGTCTTCGCCCTCCGTACGGAAGAGAGCTTCGGCGTGGGTGAGTTCAACGACATAAAGAAGATGGTGGACTGGGCCGTGGCAAGCGGTCAGAACGTGATCCAGCTGCTGCCCATCAACGACACCACCATGACGCGCACCTGGATGGATTCATACCCGTACAACGCCAATTCCTCCTTCGCCCTGCATCCGCAGTTCCTGCATCTGCCCGCCCTCGGCATCCGGGCCGATAAAGCCTATAAGGAGCTGAAGGACCAGCTGAACGCCCTGGACAAGGTGGATTATGAGAAGGTGAACGAGGCCAAGGAGCGTTACATCCGGAAAGCCTTTGAAAAGAACGGCGCCCAGGTCATGGAAACTGCTCAGTACAAGGACTTTGCCAAGGACAATGCGTACTGGCTCCTGCCTTACGCCGCCTACTGCGTGCTCAGGGACCGTAATAATACGGCCGATTTCTCCCAGTGGAAAGGTTTTGCCAAGTACAGCAAGAAGAAAATAGACGAATTCATCGCCCAGAACCGTGCAGAAATTGACTACTACTGCTTTGTGCAGTTCCAGCTGGACGCGCAGCTGAAGGAAGCCGTGGCCTATGCCCACAAGCACGGGGTTATCCTGAAGGGAGACCTTCCCATCGGCGTGAGCCGCATCAGCTGCGACGCCTGGACCTTCCCGGCCCTCTTCCACATGGACAGCCAGGCCGGTGCACCGCCGGATGCCTTTGCCGTGGACGGCCAGAACTGGGGATTCCCCACCTACAACTGGGAGAAGATGGCAGAGGACGGCTATGCCTGGTGGAAGAACCGCCTGCACAAGATGAACGAGTACTTCGACGCTTTCCGCATAGACCACATCCTGGGCTTCTTCCGCATCTGGGAGATTCCGCTCAAGTACAAGACGGGCCTCATGGGATACTTCAATCCCGCCGTTCCTTTCAGCGAGCAGGAGCTCCGTGACCGCGGCTTCGACATCAGCGGCGGCCGCTACATCACCCCGCAGGAAGGCTGGGAGGAGACGGACGTGCTCTTCATAGAGGATCCGCGCAAGAAAGGTTTCTACCACCCGCGCATCTCCGCACCGCTTTCCAGCCGGGCATACTTTGCCCTGGACGAAGGCCAGAAAGAGCGCTACAACCTGCTGTACAACGATTTCTTCTATCACCGGAACGACGCCTGCTGGAAGGAATCGGCCTATAAGAAACTGCCCGCCCTGCTGGATGCCACCGGCATGCTGGCCTGCGGTGAGGATCTGGGCATGATTCCCGCCTGCGTACCGGAAACCATGGCCGACCTTAACATCCTCTCCCTGGAAATCCAGCGGATGCCCAAGGATCCCAGGCAGCTCTTCGGGGATCCGGCCGGATATCCTTACCTTTGCGTCTGCGCCACCGGAACCCACGACATGGCCCCGCTGCGGGCCTGGTGGGAGGAGGACCGCGCCCTTACGGACCGCTTCTATCACGAGATGCTGCACCATATAGGGGACACCCCGTATTTCTGCGAACCGTGGGTGTGCGAACAGATCCTGTTCCAGCACCTCCAGTCTCCCGCCATGCTGGCCATCCTGCCGCTGCAGGACTGGATTGCCATCGACGGAGATGTGCGCTATCCCGGCAATCCGGCCGACGAGCGCATCAACGTGCCGGCCATCCCGCGCTATTACTGGCGCTTCCGGATGCACTGCACGCTGGAAAGCCTCATCGGGAACGAGAAGCTCTGCAAGCAGATAAAGAATCTGGTATTATCTTCCGGAAGAGACCGCTAGTTCTGCTGCAACCAGTCCAGGAAGGCATCTACGCGGGCCCGTGAAACGGTAAGGTCCAGATTGCCTTTGAATTTTACGCTGGGGAGGACGCGGAGACGGCTGCCAACAAGTTTGGTTACGCTGTCCACCGCGTCTTCCGCTATGATGCAGCTGCGGGAAATACGGAAGAAACGGCGGGGGTCCATCTGCTGTTCGATGGTGTCCAGGGAATCGTCCAGGATGAAGGAGGTCCCGTCCGTGCGCACCACATAGGAATTCTTGGCTTCCGAGTAGAAAAAGGCTATTTCACGGGCCTTCAGGGGCACAATCCTGTCGTTCAGTTTGATAAGGTATTTCTCCTTGGGCGGGGCCGATGAAGCTTTGGCCGGCGCCGGGACATCCGCCTGGGCGGCTTCGGCCCGGGAGATGGCCCGCCGAAGGTCTTCCGGCTCTATGGGTTTGAGAAGATAGTCCAGCGAATTCACCTCGAAGGCCTTTACGGCGTAGCTGTCGTAGGCCGTTGTCATGATGACCTGCCCCTTGATGTCCACCTTGTCAAAGATCTGGAAACTGTTGCCGTCCTGCAGTTCCACGTCCATGAAAATGATGTCCGGGGCCGGGAGCTCCGGGGAACTGCCGTCATGGGCTTTGAGCCATTCTACGGAAGCTACAACGGACGGGGCCGATCCCAAAATGGTAATGTCCGGGAATTCGCTGGCGAGCAGGTTCTGGAGAATTCGCTGTGCGCGGGGCTCATCTTCTATTATGAATGCGGTGAGTTTTTGCATAGTTACAACAGGGGTAGGCTTACTCGGTAAATGGTATCGGTGGATTCTATCTTCACTTCCCGGCTGGTCTGGTCGCTGTACTGCTGCCGGATATAGGCTTGCCCCAGACCCGTGGAATGGGAAGGGGAGAGGCGGGGAATGCGGTTGTTGCTCACCTGGAGGGTCTTTGTCCCGGCGTCCGAAACGATATCCACAACCAGGGGATTTTCCTCCGAGATTACATTGTGCTTGGTGGCATTCTCCACCAGTAGCTGCACAGCGCACGGAACCACATGGAACTGAAGGTCTTCCTCCGGAACTTTGATTATCACGTCCAGGCCTTTGGGGAAGCGTACGCGCATGAGTTCCACATACATGCGGGTGTATTCCATCTCTTCCGAAAGGCGCACCAGGCTCTCTCCCTCGTGCTGCAGCATATAGCGGTACATGCCCGCCAGCTTATGGACATAGCGGCTGGCATCTTCCCGGGAACTTTCCTGCACCAGGGAATCCAGCACGTTAAGCGAGTTGAAGAGGAAATGGGGATTTACCTGCTGCTTGAGGGCCATGTAGCGGAATTCGGCCTGATGCGTCTTTTCCCGTTCGATATCCGTCTGGTTGCGCATGCGGGCTGCGAAATACAGCACGAAGATGAGGCAGAAGGCGCTCACTTCCATAATGCCCTGGATGGTCTCCACGCCAGGTTGGGCCGATGCCAGCAGCAGGTCCAGGCCCACCCGGAGCATGAACACGATGGTGACGGCGGCCACCATCCAGCCGATGTTGTTGCTCCAGTCGCCTTTGGCCGCCACCCGGGTGGGGAAGAGGTGGACGAAGAGCAGTACGCCCCAGCCCAGCAGTTCCGTGGTGATAAAGGTGGCTATACACCTCACGGCCATTTCGTTGTGGATGAACAGTTCCAGCAGGTCGGCCCCGAAGGTTCCCATCAGGAAGCCCAGCACGTTTACCAGCACTATCACGATGGCGGCGAATTCGGCCGACAGCTGCCTGTTGAGACACAGCAGCACCGTCATGGTCATGGTGAGGAGGGTAAGGAGGAGGGAATCATTGATGCCCATGAGCATGCACATGAGCGTGGCCACTACATGGAGCAGGGCCATCAGATGGATGATATAGGATGCGCGGATACTTCCCATAGGCGAATCGGCTTCCCAAATGTAGCGCATTTTCCTTAAATGAGCAAATCGGCCCATCCGTTCGTCCGGGGATTCTTCCCTTTCGTCGTACCAATTTGGCCGTTCGTTCCCGCGCGCGTATTTTTTATTGTATAAAGATTTATTTTTGTGCTGCTAATTGCATGAGAAAAACACTAAATACAATGTCAGCTAAACGCAATCTAGGTTTTTGGGAGATGTTCAACCTGAGCTTCGGATTCTTCGGAGTTCAGATTGCCTACGCCCTCCAGAGCGCTAACATCAGCCGGATTTTCGCCACCCTGGGCGCAGATCCGCACACCCTTTCCTTCTTCTGGATCCTGCCCCCGCTGATGGGCATGATAGTCCAGCCGCTCATCGGCAAGTACAGTGACCGTACCTGGTGCAGGATGGGCCGCAGAAAGCCTTATCTGCTGGTTGGAGCCATCATCGCCGTCCTGGTGATGGTGTTCCTGCCCAACGCCGGCAGCTTGCATTTCAGCACCCGCGTGTTCCTGGGCCTGAATATGGCCATGTGGTTCGGCCTGTTCTCCCTCATATTCCTTGACACCTCCATCAACGTGGCCATGCAGCCGTTCAAGATGATGGTGGGAGACATGGTGAATGAGGAGCAGAAGACCACGGCCTATTCCATCCAGAGCTTCCTCTGCAACGCCGGATCCCTGATGGGCTACATTTTCCCCATCTTCTTCACCTGGATCGGCATTGCCAATGAAGCGGACCTGGGAGAGATTCCCGACACGGTGAAGTTCTCCTTCTACACAGGCGCCGCCATCCTTATCCTCTGCGTCCTCTACACTTTCTTCAAAGTGAAGGAGATGCCTCCGAAAGAGTATGCCGAATTCCACGGCATAGACCTGCAGGCCAGGGAGGAGAAGAAGGGTGAAGGGCTCTTCCAACTGCTGAAAAAGGCCCCTGAGGCCTTCTGGACGGTGGGTCTGGTGCAGTTCTTCTGCTGGGCCGCCTTCCTGTATATGTGGAACTACACCAATGGCGCCATCGCCCTGAACTGCTGGGGCGTGGACGCTGCCGTAGAAGGCGCTACCGCATCGGCCGAATACCAGGCCGCAGGCAACTGGGTGGGCGTCCTGTTCGCCGTCCAGGCCGTAGGTTCCATCCTCTGGGCCACCATCATCCCGCGTTTCAAGAACATCCGCACGGCCTATGTGGTGAGCCTCCTTATCGGCGCACTGGGATTCGCCTCCGTCATGTTCATCCACAACCAGTGGGTCCTGTTCGTCAGCTACTTCCTCATCGGCTTTGCCTGGGCGGCCATGCTGGCCCTGCCGTTCTCGCTGCTCACCAACGCGCTGGAAGGAAGTCCGTACATGGGCAGCTACCTGGGCCTGTTCAACTGCACCATCTGCCTGCCGCAGATTGTGGCGGCCGCAACCGGCGGCGCCGTACTGCATCTGGTGGGGGACAGCCAGCCCGCCATGCTCCTGATGGCCGGTGTGTATCTGGTGATGGGCGCCTGCTGCGTCTATTTCATCAATACCCGGAAAACTCATTAATTCTAATATATTAACTAACTACACGCTAAATGAAAAGGATTTTAACCTTAATCGCAGTGCTGCTGGCAGCCTGCACGACGGTATTCGCCCAGGGCGGATACCAGGTTAAAGGTGTAGTGGAAGACGCCATGGGACCCGTAATCGGGGCTGCCGTGGTGGAGCAGGGGACTACCAACGGTACGTCCACCGGGCTCGACGGTGACTTCGTACTCACCGTTTCCGGTCCCAATGCGGTGATCGAGATCTCCTGCATCGGGTACGCCACTCAAACCTTTACAGCATCGGCCCTTCCGGCCACCATCCTCCTGCAGGAAGACACAGCCTTCCTGGACGAGGTAGTGGTGATCGGTTACGGTACCGTGAAGAAGAGCGACCTCACCGGTTCCGTCTCCACGGTTAAAGCCGACGAAGTGAACAAGGGTGTCATCACCTCCCCGGCAGACCTCATGCGAGGCAAGAGCGCCGGTGTGGTGGTTACCGCCGGTTCCGGTATGCCGGGCTCCGGTGCCACCGTCCGTATCCGTGGCGGCTCCTCCATCAACGCTTCCAACGATCCGTTGTATGTGATTGACGGCCTGCCCGTGTCCAACGACGGTGTGGGCGGCCTCTCGGACCCGCTCTCTTCCATCAACCCGGAAGACATTGAGAGCTTCTCTGTCCTCAAGGACGCTTCGGCAACCGCCATCTACGGTTCCCGCGCATCCAACGGTGTTATCGTGATCACCACCAAGAAGGGCTCCAAGACCGCAACGGGCGCTCCGCACGTAGCAGCCGACCTCACCGCTTCCGTGAACACCATCGCCAAGTACAACAGCCTCCTGGACGCCAACGGTATCCGTTCCCTCATCCAGGACTTCTACGGCCCCTTCTCGGCCGCCGAGGCTGCCCTGGGCAATACCAACACGGACTGGCAGAAAGAGATCTACCGCATCGCCCCTTCCGTGGACGCCAACCTGAGCGTTAACGGAAAGGCCGGCAGCTGGCTGCCTTACCGCGTTTCCGGCGGTATGACGGTACAGAACGGTACCCTCAAGGGTTCTAGCATGGACCGTCTTACCCTGGCCCTGAACCTGGCTCCCACCTTCTTCGACAACCACCTCACGGTGAACCTGAACGGCAAGGCTTCCTACGCCTATAACGTTTATGCCAACCAGGGTGCCATCGGCGGAGCCAACCACTACGATCCCACCAAGCCTGTGTACGATCCCAACGGCATCAACGGTTACACTGCATGGATTGACGCAGCCGGCAACCCCAACACCATGGCCACCCTTAACCCGGTAGCCCTGCTGGAGGCCAGCCGCGACTACGCCAACACCCTCCGCTTCATCGGCAATTCCCAGTTCGACTATAAGATCCACGGATTCGAAGACCTGCGTCTGAACCTGAACCTGGGTATCGACTGGGCCAAGTCCAACGGATTCCGCGCCCAGGCCCAGAATTCCGAAGCCTCCATCCACAGCACCACCGAATCCGGCGGCGGTTCCCGCGAGAATTACGACTACATCCGCCGGAACACCACCCTGGAGTTCTATGCCGATTACAGCAAGAACCTGGGCAAGCACTTTGTGGACCTGATGGCCGGTTATTCCTGGCAGCACTTCTGGAGCAACAACCACAACCGCAAGCTCCGTCTTTCCGACGGCCTGGAAATGAGCAACGGTGAAGGCAAGGGTGAGCTTTACCTCATCTCCTTCTTCGGCCGTGCCAACTACGACTTTGACGGCAGATACCTCATTACCGCAACGATCCGTGCCGATGGTACTTCCCGTTTCCAGAACAACAAATGGGGTATTTTCCCGTCTGTAGCCCTGGGTTGGAACATCAAGAACGAAAGCTTCCTCAAGAACTTCGATCCCATCTCCACCCTCAAGCTGCGTCTGTCCTGGGGTGAAACCGGTCAGCAGGAAGTGGGCGGCTACTACGATACCTTCGCCCAGTTCCTGTCCATCAATACGCCGGGTTCCTATTACTTTGTGAACGGTGAGAACTATTCCGCTCCGGTCGTGGCCCTGGGTTACAGCGCCAACCTGAAGTGGGAGACCACCACCACTTACAATGCCGGTATGGACTTCGGTTTCATCGGCGACCGCCTCACCGCCAGCGTGGATGTGTACAAGCGCGATACCCGCGACATCCTCAACTACATCCCGGTTCCGGGCCTTTCCAACCTTACCAACTACCTGAACACCAACATCGGTTCCATGACCAACATGGGTGTGGAAGTGGATTTGAACAGCGTACTGGTGGAAACCCGCGACGCCAGCTGGACCTTCGGCGTCAACATGGCCTACAACAAGAACGTCGTCACCAAGCTCACCGCTTCCGACGAGAACGCTACCGGCATCGAGACCGGCGGTATCTCCGGCGGTACCGGTAACAACGTGCAGATGATCCAGGTGAACTATCCCATGCGTACCTTCTACCTGTACCAGCAGGTGTACGACAAGGAGGGCAACCCAATCAACGGCGTATATGTGGACCGCAACAACGACGGCCAGATCAATGCCGACGACAAGTACATGGGTCACCATGCCGATGCCGATTTCACCTTCGGTTTCAACACCACCTTCAACTACAAGAACTGGACGGCAGCCCTCTCCGGTCACGCCTCCATCGGCAACTGGGTATACAACAACGTGGCTTCCGATACGGAAATGCTGGCCGACCTCTGGACCAACCAGTTCGTGAGCAACCGTGTCTCCTCCGCTCCCAAGTCCATGTTCACCCAGGCCCAGTACCTGAGCGACTACTATCTGCAGGACGGTTCCTTCCTCAAGCTGGACAACTTCACCCTGGGTTACACCTTCCCCCATGTCTTCAAAGGCCAGGATCGCGAAGGTACCCTCAACATCTTCGGTACTGTCCAGAATATCGTCACCCTCACCAAGTACACGGGAATCGACCCGGAAGTATACGGCGGTATCGACGGCACGATGTATCCGCGCCCCAGAACCTACGTGGTGGGTGTCAAGTTTAACTTCTAAACCGCGTTACGAAAATGAAAACCATCAAAAATATCCTTGGTATCCTTGCTGCTTCCGCAGTAATGACTGCCTGCGTGGGTGATCTGAATGTAACGCCGATCGACCCCAACGCCAACACCGTGGACAAGGTGCTCACCTCCCAGGCCGCCCTTGATTCCTACATTTCCGGTGTCTATCTTGGTTTTGCCACTTCCGGTTACTACGGCCCCAACGGAGGTCCCTCCATTTCCGGCCTGGACGGTGGCGCTTCGCAGTACATCCGCGGTCTGTACCACCACGAGGAACTCACCACCGATGAGAGCCTCTGCGGCTGGAACGACCAGACCATCAAGAACTTCCACTATATGAACTGGACCACGGACGACACCTTCATCTATGCGTTCTATTCCCGCATCCTCATGCAGGTGGCCAGTGCCAACGAGTTCATCCGCGAAGTCAAGAAAGTAGATTTCGACGCCACGACCGTGTCCCGTTACATCGACGAGGCCCGCGTTCTCCGCGCCATCGCCTATTACCATGCCCTGGACTGCTTCGGGAACGTTCCGTTCGCCACCGATGAGGACATCGTGGGCGTGAATCCCGAGCAGATTTCCCGCGCCGCCCTGTTTGAGTGGCTGGAAAAGGAGCTCAAGGAAATCATCGCCGCCGGTAATCTTCCCGGCAAGAGCAGCGTTGTTCCCGGCCACGTGAGCATGGGTGTCGCCAAATTCCTGCTGGCCAAGCTTTACCTGAACGCCGAAGTGTTCACCGGTACCGCCCGCTGGAATGACTGCGCTACCATCCTCACCAGCCTGATGGGTGACGGCTACAGCCTGCACACCACATCGGCCGGCGTGTACAGCCCCTACCAGGAGCTGTTCCTCGCCGACAACGACAAGTGCACCGATGAGATTATCTTCGCCATCCAGCAGGACGGTCTTTACACCCAGAGCTATGGTGTTACCAACTACCTCATCTTCGCCTCTACCGGCGGTGCCATGGACCCGGACGTGATGGGTATCTCCTCCGGCTGGGGCGGTCTCCGCATGACCCCTGAATTCTACAACAAATTCTCCGACGACGACGCCCGCAAGCTCTTCTACACGGAGACCCAGCAGGCCGACATCGACGATGTGGGTGAATTCACCAACGGCATGGCTTTCATGAAGTTCCGCAACCGCACCAGCGATGGTGGCTACGGCAAGGAACTGGGCTTTGTGGATACCGACTTCCCGCTCATGCGTTATGCCGACGTGCTTCTGATGGCAGCCGAATGCCAAGCCCGTGGCGCTTCCATTGACGGCCTCACCGCCTTCAATGCCGTGCGCGCGCGTGCCGGACTGGCTCCCGTTAGCAATCTCTCACTGGATGAAATCCTGGACGAGCGTGCCCGCGAACTCTATCAGGAGTGCTGGCGCCGCAACGACCTCATCCGTTTTGGCAAATTCACTTCCGGCTATACCTGGCAGTGGAAGGGTGAAACCAAGGACGGCCGGGATGTGGACAGCTACCGTGTACTGTTCCCGATTCCCGACAGCGACCGCCTGGCCAACTCCAACCTTCAGCAGAACCCCGGATATTAATAGATGATCTGCCTTATGAAGAAAATATTATCCATCCTTTCTGCAGGTTTACTGGCCATCTTTGCCGTATCCTGCGTCCAGGAGCAGCTGGCCATGTTCGACGCCTCCAAGGCATCGGCTCCCGTGCTGCAGTCCTTCGTGGTAACGGACGATGATGTTACCATAGACTTTACTCCGGGTTCCTTCGGCCAGGACTTCAACAAGAACATGCCGGTGAACCATTCCGTCATCCTTAAAAAGATCAATGGCGAAGACGTGGAAGTGGTTATCCCTTCCAGCGTGAAAGAGGGCAAAATTGTGATAACCGTAGCCAACCTGTCCAAGACACTGATGGGCATGGGTTATTCCGAAGGCTCCCACGTTTCCCTGGAAATGGGCATCCGTGCTTCCATGCAGGAAGTGGCCCGCGACAACCGCAGGAACGGTTTCGTAGAATCCGCCGGGACTGTGAGCATTCCCGACTATGAAATCTTCCTCCCCACCGGAGATCCGTATGCCCGTTATACCGAAAAGAGCCCTTGGGGCCTGGTAGGTTCCTTCAACAACTGGGGTTCCGATCCGGACGTTGAAATGTGGACCAACGGTACCCTGCACGTAGTGAAGGGCGTCAAGCTGGAAGCCGGCACGGAAGTGAAGTTCCGTAAGGATTCCTCCTGGGACGAGAACCTGGGCTATGCCGAGGGCGTGAGCTCCTACACCCTGGGTGAGGAATTTGCCCTGGCACCCGGCGGCGCCAACATCGTGATTGCCGAGGAAGGCGTTTACGACATGATTGTGGACGTTGCCGGACAGACCGCCAAGATCATTGAATCCGTAGCCGGCCAGACGGACCCGTATGCCGCTTATAAGGATGTAAGTCCTTGGAGCGTAATCGGTTCCTTCAACAGCTGGGGCGGAGACGTGGAAATGGTTACCAACGGTACCCTGCACGTGGCCAAGGCCGTCGCCTTCACCGCCGACACCGAGTGGAAGTTCCGCAAGGATGCCGACTGGGCCGTGAACTTCGGTTATGCCGAAGGCGTGAGCTCCTACACCCTGGGCGAGGAATTCGCCGTGAGCCAGGACGGTGGCAACATCAAGATCACCGAGGACGGTGTCTATGACCTCATCCTGGATCCGGAGAACGCTACCGCCAAGATCATCGTTTCCATCGCTGTTGAACAGCCCGCACCTCCGGAGCCGGAAGACAAGCCCAAGATGTGGTCCCTGATCGGCACCCTGAACGGTACCGGCTGGGATACGGACTTCGATATGAGCAACACCGGCGGTGACACCTGGATGATCCGCAGCGTGAAGGTAACGGCTTCCGACGAGTTCAAGATCCGCGCCGACCACGACTGGGCCAAGAGCGTAGGTGGTCCCGAGGAGAACTCCACCAGCACCATCAGCGCCGACAATCCTTACGGTGTTTTCAAGCCCGAACTGGGCAAGGCTTTCGAGGCCGGTGACAAGAACATCCAGATTGGCAAGGACGGCGTATTTGACGTCACCTTCGACTATGCAGCCAAGACCATCCTCATCCAGGAGCACGTGGCCGTGTACTCGCTGATCGGCATGATCAACGGTACCGAATGGAACACGGACTTCGCCATGAGCGAGAAGAACGGTGTCTGGACCAGTGATGTGGTAAAGATCAACGGCGGCTTCAAGATCCGCTACGACTACTCCTGGGCCGACGAGAACACCTACGGCGCAGCGGACGGCTTCGAGCCTGAGCTGGGCGTTCCGTTCACCGCAACGCAGCCCGGTTCCGACATCAAGCTTGCAGAAGGCGACTACAAGGTGCAGTTCACCCCTGCCACCAAGGAAGTGGTGATCAGCGCCGTCAACTTCCCCGAGCACCTGTATATGATCGGCTCCGAATTCGGCGGTTGGGACTGGAATTCCGACGGCGTGGTCGAGATGACTCCCGTGGTGTATCAGCCCGACTGGGGCGACGGCTGCAACAAGTCCGAAGCCCAGTTCTGGACGGTGCGTTACTTCACCGCCAACGAAGGCTTCAAGTTCTGCAGCCAGCGCGCCTGGAACGGTGATTTCTGGGGTCTGGACACCAACGAAGGCTTTGTGGAGAGCGGCGGCAACTGCACCGTGACCGAAAGCGGCTTCTATCTGGTACATGTGGACCTCAAGCGCAGCATCGTGCATGTGGAACCCGCCCGTGTCTTCGGTATCGGCCCCTGCTTCGGCGGTTATACCACTGCCATGGACGAGGCCCTCTTCAAGGCCGATGGCAAGCAGTTGAAGCTTACGGCCCTCTCCGGCGGCGAGCTCCGCATGTATGTGGAATCCGCCATCTCCAACTCCGACTGGTGGACCCGTGAGTTCATCATCCTGGACGGCAAGATCGACTACCGTGGCGATGATGAAGGCCAGGGAGACCAGACCCGTGTGAGCATCCTGCAGAACCAGGTGATTACCCTGGACTTCAATGCCGGCACCGGCTCCATCACGGGTGAAGGCGAGCAGCCTCAGCCCACCGGCTTCGGTGACTACATCTACGCCATCGGCGGAGATACCGGCTGGAGCTCCTGCTATGCCCTCCGCAGCAGCCGGGAGGCCAACATCAACACCGGTAAGTACAAAGGCTTCGGCTACCTGAGCCAGGAATTCAAGTTCAAGCCCAACGAGGACAACTGGGACGGCGACTGGGAGTTTGACGGCGAAGGCAAGATTGCCGACAACGGCGGCGCCAACTGCCCGGCTCCCGAGGCTTCCTACTACATGATCGAGGTGGACCTGACCGCGATGACCTATACGCTCACGCCCATCAAGACCATCGGCATCGTGGGTCCCGCCCAGGCCGGTGGCTGGGATGCCGACACGGACATGACCTACAACGCCGAAACCGGTGCCTGGGAAGCCACCATCGCCCTTTCGGCCGGCGAAATGAAGTTCCGTGCCAATGACGAGTGGGCCATCAACTGGGGCGCAGCCGCCGAAACCGGCCTGTGCCAGGGTGGTGGCAACCTTGCCATCGAAGAAGCCGGCACGTACGACATTTCCCTGTACGCCTGGTGTGACGGAAAGGCCTACTGCACCATGAAGAAGAAGTAATGTTTATTTCGGACGGGAGCCCCTGACCGGACTCCCGTCTGCCAATTGATAACGACGAGCCATGAAAAGACTCCTTTATATGGCCCTGGCCGCAGTGCTGGCTTTTGCCGCCTGCCAGGAGCCCAAGCCCCAGGAAGAAGAACTTACCTTCTCCGTAACCCCCGCAACCCTTGCCTTCAAGGCCGAGGACACGTCTGTAAAGCTGGTTACCGTGAGCACCAACGGCAGCTGGACCGCAACCCCTGCGGGAGACTGGATCCATCTGGACAAGACCTCCGGCAGCGGCAACGCCTCCATCTCCGTTACGGCATCCTCCAATACGGAGGAGGTGGTCCGTTCGGCCAATATCCTTTTAATCGGGAATAAGGGAGGCAAGGAACAGCAGTTCTCCGTGAGCGTGAGCCAGGAAGAGTCCGGGAACCATACCCTGGTGCCTTCCCCGGCTGCCTTTGACGGCAACAAGCGATCTTCCACCACCTATCAGATGCTGGTATATTCCTTTGCCGACAGCAACGGCGACGGGGTGGGGGACTTCAACGGCATCACCTCCAAGCTGGACTACCTGGACCAGCTGGGAGTAACGGGACTGTGGCTGAGCCCCATCCATCCGTCAGACTCCTACCACGGTTACGACGTTACGGATTATTATGCCGTAAATCCGAAATTCGGCACGGAGGAAGACTTCAAGAACCTGGTGAAAAAAGCCCACGAGAAGGGAATCCAGATCTATATCGACTACGTACTGAACCATTCCGGCAAGGGGAACGAGTGGTTCCAGCAGGCACTTGCCGATCCTTCCAGCCCCTACCGGGACTATTATTTCTTCAGCACCAATCCTTCGGCCGATTACAGCAAGTTCCCGATGCTGGCGGGAACCACCTATAAGGCCGATGAATGGAAGGCTGCCACCGGCGGTTCCCCCAAGCTTACGATTACCCAGACCGACGAAGCCGTTACCACCGGCAACTGCGACTGGAACCTCTATATGTGGGACGACTCCGGAGACAAGACCGTGAAGTTTGTCAACAAGGGGGACGGCAGCTATTACATTGTAATGGACATTGACGGGAAGTGGGGTTTGCTGGTAAGGAAATACCCCAACTGGAACAACGGATCCAAATTCGGCGCTAAGGGCGGCAATACCACCATTACGGCGGGCCAGACCCTGGATCTGGTGGCCGACGGCGGTGACATCTCCTTTACCGGCAACGGGCGCTACAAGATTGAGCTCACCAACGTTTCCACCGAGACCCTCTACTATATGGGCTGTTTCAGCGACTGGATGCCGGACCTGAACTACGGTAATATGGACGATGTGGTGAACAACGCCACCTTCAAGGACCTGGCGGCATCGGCCGACAAATGGATCCAGCTGGGGGTTGACGGCTTCCGTCTGGATGCCGTGCAGCATATCGCGGGCGGCTTGGACTCCTATAACAATTCGGCCAACCGGAAGTTCCTAAAAGCCTGGTACGACCACTGCAACGCCAGTTTCAAGGCGGCAGGCGGAAAGGGCGAGATCTTCATGGTGGGAGAAGTCTGGAACGACCATACAAAGGTGGAGAAATACTACTACGAAGGCATCAATTCCTGCTTTGAATTCGGCTACTGGCCGCTTCTCTATAATGCCGTGAATAATGGCAATGCTTCCGCTTACGTGTCTTCCGTGACGGGCTTCATCCTGGACCACAAGGCCATCCGTCCGGACGCCATCACTTCCATCTTCATGACCAACCACGACCATTCCAGCCGGACTGGCTCCGGAGAAGTACGTGCGGCCGATGACCTGGGCAGGGACCTGGCCAAGGAGAAGCAGGCTGCGGCCATGATGCTCACCACGCCCGGCAAGCCTTTCATCTATCAGGGCGAAGAGCTGGGTTACTGGGGCAATTCCAAGGACAGGGGAGACGAATATCTCCGCGCCCCCATCGTGTGGGATTCCGCCGCCACGGACTGCGCCAAGGCGGGCGTGAACAACAAGGTGGACAATGCCATGCTCACCGGTGCCATTTCCGTAGAGAGCCAGCTGAAGGACAAGAACAGCCTCCTGAACACCTACATAATCTGGAGCCAGCTCCGCAACACCTATCCGGCCTTCTCCGAGGGCGATATGGGTAACGCGAACCTTGGCGGAAGCAGCATCGCCGCCTGGTATATGAATGCCCCAACCCAGAAACTCCTGGTTATCCACAACTGCGCAGGGCAGGCCAAGACCGTTACGGTAAATGATCCCATGACCCATCCAATAGCCCTGCTGGGCAGCGCCACTACCAGCGGAAAGGAACTTACCCTGGGGGCCCATTCCTCCGTGGTGTTTGAAATTATCAACGGAAAAGATTAAAAATCCCCGATGCGAATGAAAGCCCTGCCGTTATTCCTGTCCCTGACCGCCCTTTTGGGCGCCTGTCAGCAGAAGCCGGATCCGGAGAAACCCGTCGTGGTTGAAACCCCCACCTTCGCCCGCGGGGCCGATGTGAGCTGGCTCTCAGAGATGGAAAAGGACGGTAAGACATTCAAGAAGGCCGACGGTACCCCTGCCGACCTTCTTGAAGTGTTGAAGGACTGCGGGATCAACGCCATCCGCCTCCGCGTATGGGTGGATCCGCCGGGCGGCTGGAGCGGAAAGGCGGATATGGTGTCTTTGGCCAAGCGAGTGCACGATGCCGGCCTGGCCCTGATGGTGGATTTCCATTACAGCGACTTCTTTGCGGATCCTTCCCGGCAGGTGATTCCATCGGCCTGGAGTGCCGACAAGGACAATCTGGAGAAGATGTGCGCCCATGTATCGAGCCACACCACCCAGGTGCTGCAGGCGCTGAAGGAGGCGGGCGTGAAGCCTGCCTGGATCCAGGTGGGAAACGAGACCCGGAACGGGATGCTCTGGCCCGCCGGACAGCTTTGGACTTCCAACGGCAACATTCCGGATGGCCGCAAGCACTTTGCCAGACTCTATAACGCCGGCTACGATGCCGCCAAAGCCGTTTTCCCGGACGCCCTTGTGATGCCGCACCTGAACAATGCCTACGAAGACAACGCCTGGTGGTTCCGTCAGATAAAGGCCGAAAGCGGGAAGTTCGACGCCATCGCCCTCAGCCATTACCCGCAGGCGGAATCGGCCTTTTCGGCCGCCCTGTATAACCAGAAGGCCCTTTCCAACATCAAGAGCCTCATCGGCGAGTTTAAGATACCTATCTTTATCTCCGAAGTGGGCGTTAAACCCACCCGGTCCGACGCCGCTTCCGTGCTCCAGTCCTTCATGACGGAAATCCGCAAAATAGACGGCTGTAAGGGCATTTTCTACTGGGAACCGGAAGTGTATGGCGGCTGGAAACCGGCCGTTTACAGCAATGCCGCGGAACTTACCCGGCTCACCGGCACCCGGCAGGGCAGCTGGGGCGCCTACGACCAGGGAGCCTTCACCTCCGACGGCCGCCCGCACGAAATCTTGAATGCATTTAAACCATAGACCAATATGAAACGAATCCTCTTTGCGGCCGCCGCCGTGCTGGCACTGGCCGCCTGCAACAAGAAAGCCGAACCTTCCCTCCATCCCGAGTGGACCTATAGCTCGGTGATGTACGAAGTGAACATCCGCCAGTTCTCCCCGGAAGGCACTTTCCGCGGCGTGGAAGCCCAGCTGCCGCGCCTGAAGGAACTGGGTGTGGACATCCTCTGGCTCATGCCCATGTACGAGATTGGCGTAGAGGGCCGCAAGGGTACCCTGGGCTCCTATTATGCCATTTCCGACTACAAGAAGGTGAATCCGGAGTTCGGCACCATGGAAGACTTTGAGCATCTGCTGGATGTGGCCCATAAGATGGGCTTCAAGGTGATCCTGGACTGGGTGGCCAACCAGACCGCCCCGGACAATGTATGGATGACAGAGAAACCGGCCGATTTCTACGAGCGCGACGCCGAAGGCAACGCCATCTGGGAATACGACTGGACCGACACCCGTTCCCTGAACTACGAGAACGAGGAAGTCTGGTGGGCCCAGGACGACGCCATGCGTTTCTGGCTGGAGAAGGGCGTAGACGGCTTCCGCTGCGATGCAGCAGGGGAGGTACCGGCCGAATTCTGGAAGGGCATCCTGCCCAAGATGAATGCCGATTATCCGGAGATTTACCTGCTGGCCGAAGCCGAGCGTGATAACCTGGCCGATCCGAGGGAGACCTTTGACGCCAATTATGCCTGGGAACTGCATCATCTGCTCAACAGCCTGGCCCAGGGCAGCAAGAGCGTACAGGACTTGAAGGACTACGTGGCCCGTGACGCCGCCCGCTTCCCGAAGGAAGCCTTCCGCCTCACCTTCACCTCCAACCACGACGAAAACTCCTGGAGCGGGACGGAATTTGAACGCGAAGGTGCTGCGGCCGATGCCTGCGCCGTGCTCTGCTTCACCCTCCCGGGCAGCCAGCCGCTCATCTATACCGGTCAGGAAATCGGCCTTTCCCGCCGGCTGGAATTCTTTGAGAAAGACCCCATTACGGACTGGAGCGCCAACAGCTACACCACCTTCTGGAAGACCCTGGTGGACCTCAAGCACAACAATCCCGCCCTGGCCGCCGGTGAGCGCGGTGGCGACATCGTGTGGTGGGAAGCCCCGGAAGGCTGGGTTGCTTTCCACAGGGAAGTTAAAGGCAATATGGTCATTGTCATTGCCAATTTCGGCGTTCCTGTGGCCCAGGAAGCCGTTGCAGCCGCTGCTGAAGGTAACGACAACCGTCCTGCCGGCGATGCAATCGCAGAGCCTTTCAAGAACCTGGAGGCAGCCCCCGTTACCATGACCTTTAACGTGCCCGGCAAATTCAAGGATGTCTTCAAGGGTACTGTAGTGGAAAGCCCGTTTGAGCTCACCCTGGCTCCCGGTGAATTTATGGTGCTCACCAAATAATTGATTGTAAGCTATTTCCGCGTTGATAATGAGAAAATTGGCCATTCCTTTAGTTTTGCTTATGTGTGCCTGCAGCCAGCCGAAGCCTTTTGACCCGGCCTCCGTGGCCGATGCCACGCCTTCCCAGATAACCCGCGTGGAACCGCTCAGCTGGTGGACGGGGATGAAGACGGAACTGCAGCTGATGGTGCAGGGCCCTGGAATAGGCAGCGCAAAAGTGCGTGTGGAGGGAGGTTCCGGCGTAACGGTGAGCGGTGTACAAAAAGCCGACAGTCCCAATTTTGCGTTTGTGGACGTGCAGGTGGCTCCGCAGGCCCAGCCCGGCACTTATTACCTGGTTTTCACCCGGGAGGACGGGAGCGAATTCAAGTATCCGTACCTGCTCCGGGAGCGCGTGAAGGGTAGTGCCGACAGGGAAAGCTTCACCACGGCCGATATGGTCTATCTGATTATGCCGGACCGCTTTGCATCGGCATCCGATAAGGACGATACGGCCTGGCCTGGTGGTAAATATGACGATGGTTCCGCCATGGAATGGACCGTGCCCGAAACCCCCGACAAGGTGGACCGGAAAGATGCGGTGGCCCGTCACGGCGGTGACATCCAGGGTATGATAGACCACCTGGATTACATTGCCGACCTGGGGGCTACGGCCATCTGGTGCACCCCGCTGCTGCTGGACAACCAGCCCCGGGAAAGCTATCACGGCTATGCCTGTGCCGATTATTATCACATAGACCCGCGCTTCGGTGACAACGCCCTGTACAAAACCTTCGTGGACGAAAGCCACAAGCATGGCCTGAAGGTGATCATGGACATTGTTACCAACCACTGCGGCACTGCCCACTGGTGGATGGAAGAGGCCCCCTTCAAGGACTGGTATCACGTGAACGAGCCCTATATGCAGATGAACGCCCTGTTCTCCGTGTATATGGACCCGCACGCCTCCGTCCGGGACCGCGAGCGGCAGGAAAGCGGCTGGTTTGTCCCTTCCATGCCAGATATGAACCTGGACAACCCTGTGGTTCTCAAATACTTCCAGCAATGGGCCATTTGGTGGATAGAATACGCCGGCCTGGACGGCTTAAGGGTGGATACCTACCCGTACAATGAACCGGAACCCATGAGCAAATGGTGCAAGGCCGTGCTGGAGGAGTATCCCAACATGAACATCGTAGGGGAGTGCTGGGACATGAACATCCCGCAGGTTGCCTACTGGCAGAAGGACAATCCCAACAAGAACGGATTCAATTCCAACCTGCCTTCCATCATGGACTTCCCGCTGCAGCAGGCTATGTTGCGCGCCCTTAACGAGGACCAGGTGAACTGGGACGAGGGCATGACCCGCATCTATACCGTGCTGGCGCAGGATTTTGCCTATCAGGACCTCTCCCACATGCTCACCTTCTTTGCCAACCACGACCACGCCCGCACGGGCGACGTGCTGGGGCAGGATCCGGAGCGGATGAAACTGGCCCTGGCGCTGCTGGCCACCATCCGGGGCATCCCGCAGCTGTACTATGGGGACGAGATGATGTTCCTGGAGCGCAAGGACGTTCCCAGCCACGACGGTGCCAAGCGCATCGACTTCCCGGGCGGCTGGGAAGGTGACGCCACCAACCTGTTCACCGCCCAGGGTCGGGCATCGGCCCCGGAGCTGTATGCATCGGCCGCCGAGCTGCATGACTATGCCCGCACGCTCTTCCGCTGGAGGAAAGGCTGCAAGGCCGTACAGGAAGGGGAGACGCTGCATTTCCTTTCCCGCAAGAATGTGGGAGCCGCCAATATTACGGACAACACCTACTCCTTCTTCCGCTATACGGCCGATGACGCCGTGTTCGTGTACATCAACAACACGGCCGAACCCCGTACGCTGGACTGGAACCACTACCGGGAGTTCGTCTCCGGTCCCGTGAAAGGCCGTGACGTGCTCACCGGTGAGGAAATAACCCTGCAGGACGGCCTGTCCATCCTGCCCAAGAGCGCACTCATCGTGGAGTTTAATCATCAGAATACCAAATAGTTACACAAATACCCTGCTGTAAAAGTGCAGCAGGGTATTCCTATAAATCACTGAGCATGAATAAATTAAGCAAAATCTTACTGGCCCTGATTGTCACCGCCTGCACTTCCGGAAACCCGGAAAACGTTTCCTGGCAGCAGCTTGTCCAGAGCCCGGACGGACGGCTGGAAGCCTCGTTCGGACTCACCGATGACGGCATTCCGGTTTATGCACTGAGCTTTGACGGGAAAGCGGTTGTGAAGCCGTCCCGCCTGGGCTACAAGCTTATGGACGGGAGCGACCTGCAGAAGGGATTCAAGCTGGAAGGGACGGAAGAAGGGACCCTGGACGAGACCTGGGAGCCGGTGTGGGGCGAGGAAGCGCAGATTCGCAACCACTACAACGAAATGCTGGTACGCCTGGGACGCGAAGACGGGGTAAAGATGAACGTCCGCTTCCGCCTGTACGACGACGGGCTGGGGTTCCGCTACGAATTCCCCATGGAGAACAAGCTCACCTATTTCAAGGTGGCCGATGAGCTCACGGAATTCGCCATGACGGGGGACCATACCGCCTGGTGGCTGCCCGGTGACTACGACACCCAGGAGTACAATTATACGGAGTCCAAACTGTCGGAGATCCGCGCTAAAAACGCCACTCCGCGTCCGTACAACGCGTCCCAGACGGTGGCATCGGCCATGAGCGTACAGACATCCCTGCAGATGAAGACCGCCGAAGGCCTGTATGTGAACATCCACGAGGCCGAGGTGCTGGATTATCCCACCACCAACCTGGAGCTGGACGACAGGACCATGACCTTCACTACGCTCCTGACCCCGGATGCCCAGGGCGTCAAAGGCCGCCTGCAGGCTCCCTGCCACAGTCCCTGGCGTACGGTACAGGTGTGTGAGAAAGCCACGGACGTGCTGGCTTCCCGCCTGATCCTGAACCTGAACGAACCCTGCGCCCTGGACGACGTGAGTTGGATCCATCCGGTGAAATACATGGGTGTCTGGTGGGAAATGATTACTGGCAAGACCCACTGGTCCTATACCTCCGATTATCCCTCCGTACAGCTGGGTGTCACGGACTATGCCAAGTCCAAACCCCACGGCCGCCACGGTGCCAACAACGAGAATGTGCGCAAAGTCATTGATTTCGCCGCAGAAAACGGTTTTGACGCCATTTTGGTGGAAGGATGGAACGAGGGTTGGGAAGACTGGTTCGGAGCCCAGAAAGACTATGTTTTCGACTTTGTGACGCCTTATCCGGACTTCGACCTGCCCGCGCTGAACGAATATGCCCACAGCAAGGGCATCCGCCTGGTGATGCACCACGAGAGCTCTTCTTCCACCATCAATTACGAGCGGCACATGGAAGCGGCCTACAACCTTATGAACCAGTACGGTTACGATGCCGTGAAGAGCGGTTACGTGGGCGACATCATCCCTTACGGCGAACACCACTACAGCCAGCCCATCATCAACCATTACCACTATGCCGTGGTAGAGGCCGCCAAGCATCATATCATGGTGAATGCACACGAAGCCGTCCGTCCTACGGGCCTGTGCCGCACCTGGCCCAACATGATAGGCAACGAAAGCGCCATGGGTACGGAATTCCGGGCCGATATCAACCCCGGACACACCACCATCCTGCCGTTTACGCGCCTCCAGGGCGGGCCGATGGACTACACCCCCGGCATCTTTGAGCAGGATATGTCCGTTACCGCTCCGGGCGAAACAGGCAAGATGCGGCATACCATCGCCAACCAGCTGGGCCTGTATGTGACCTTCTACAGCCCGCTGCAGATGGCGGCCGACCTGGTGGAGAACTACGCCCGCTTCATGGACGCCTTCCAGTTCATCAAGGATGTGGCCGTGGACTGGGACAAGAGCCTGTATCTGGCGGCGGAACCCGGTGCTTACATAGTAACCGCCCGCCATCCCAAACTGTCCACGCTGAACTCCGGCCGGCTGAGCGGGACTTCCAGCGTATATGACTATGTTTACAAGGACGGGAAAGCGCACGATGTATGGTATGTGGGCGGAATTACGGACGAGAATGCCCGTGACGTAGAGGTGGCCCTGGATTTCCTCACCCCCGGCGTAGTATATGAAGGCATCCTCTATACCGATGCCCCGGATGCCGATTTCGAGACCAATCCGCAGGCCTATAATATTACGAACCTGGATCTTTCCTCCGAGTCTGTCCTTACCATCCATATGGCCCGTTCCGGCGGATTCGCCCTGTCCCTTCGTGCCAAGTAGGGTGACTGTTTCGTCGTCTGCAACTTTGATGGAGCGTCTTCGGGCGCTCCATTTTTAAAAAAATGTGTATCTTTACACATTAGTATGGAGACAAACGAAAAGAAAACCATTATCCTGGACCGTGCAGGACTGCAGAAAGAGTTGAGACTGAAGGGATTCACCGGAAGAGTGGTTTCCGGCCTACTCTATAAGGTCCTGGAACTGAAGAAAGTGAATGCGACCACCTCTCGCAATGCAGAGAAATTGGGTCCGGATTTCGCGGCCAGTGTCATCAAAGACGTAGGCGCCGCTTACCAGCTGATTCCTTCCCAGCTGGACAATATACCCGCAGAAGGAGGTTTCATCACCGTTTCCAATCACCATTTCGGCAGCATAGACGGTATGATCCTTACGGATGTGGTGGCCCGGAAACGGCCGGATTACAAGATCCTCACTACCTTCCTGCTGGCCCGCATTCCCCATCTCAGGGACTGGTTCATCCCCGTCAATAACCTGTCGGCCGGAGACACCCGGACCGTTTCCGGTATCCGGGCCGCACTGGGGCACATCGGCCAGGGGAATCCCCTGGGTCTTTTCCCGGCCGGGGAGGTAGCTACCTGGCAAAAGGAGGAGAAACGTACGGCCGTCCAGGGAAAGCGGGTGGTGGAAGACAAGCCCTGGGCGGAAAACATGATGAAACTCATCCGCCGTTCCGGTTTCCCGGTGATTCCCATCTTTTTCGACGGCGGGAATTCCCGTAATTTCCACATACTGGGAAAAATCCATCCCAGGCTCCGTACTGTGCGCCTGCCTCACGAGATGTACAACAAACAGGGCGTGACGGTGCACGTGAGAATCGGCAAGCCCATCCCGGCCGATGAAATAGCCAAATACACGGACAAAGAACTTAGCCAGTATCTCCGCAACCGCTGCTACGCCCTGGAGGAACAGTGCCTGGAAAAGCCCGTAGAAATAACTCCTGCGGCCACCCTTGCCCCGCTCCGGGAAGCGGTTTCCGCAGATGCCATCCGCAGCCGGATGGAGACGCTCAAGGACAAGATGCTCTTTGAGTCGGGGAACTACAGGGTATATCTTCTCACCGAACAGGACGCCCCGGAGGTGATGCAGGAAGTGTACCGGCTAAGGGAAGAGACCTTCCGCGCCATTGGAGAGGGCAGCGGAAATCCTTTGGATACGGATCCGTACGATAAATATTATAAGCACATGCTCCTCTGGAGCGTTCCCGGAGGGGAAATCGTGGGCGGATACCGGATTGGATACGGTTCGGAAATAATGGCCTCCCACGGCGGCTTAAAAGGCTTTTATTCCGCCTCCCTGGTGAAGATGGGCCCCCGGGCCGAGGAAATCTTCTCCCAAAGCATAGAACTGGGCAGGTCCTTCATCCGGAAGGAATACCAACGGGAAGTCCTGGCCCTCAAGATGATGCTGGCAGGCATCTGCGTGCTTACCGCCAAAGACCCATCGGCCCGGTATTATACGGGTCCGGTGAGTATCAGCAACAGTTTCCCGGATTTTTATAAGAGCCTTACCGTCCATTTCCTTAAGAAGCATTTCGCCCTTCCGGATGCGGAAGCCATCGCCCAGCCCAACCATGCCTTCAAGCCGGTATACCTGCGGGTGGATCCGGAGCAGCTGTTCCTGCAGCAGGGAGGCGACATAGACAGCCTGGACCGCATTATCGGCATCATTTCGGACGGCCAATACCGGCTTCCGGTGCTTATGCGGAAGTATTTCAGCAACGGTGCCAAGGTAATCTGTTTCAATGTGGATCCGCTGTTCTCCAACAGCCTGGACTGCCATATCCTGCTCCCGCTCAAGGAATATCCCGTCGCCAGCGTCCGTTCCTATGTCCGGGCCCTGCCCCAGGAGCTGCAGGAAGCCGTCTTCCTCAAATTTTACGGAACCGTAAATCCCTAATCCATGGACAGTCCCATCTGGGTATATCTCATTGGATTGTCCGGAATGGGCATTTACGGTCTCCGGATCCTCATCCAGTGGTATCTGTCGGAGAAGTCCCACCAGGTGGAGTCTCCGGGGATCTACTGGATCCTGAGCAGTATCGGCGCCATCATCCTGTATGTCTATGGCTGGCTGCGGAAAGACTTCTCCATCATCTTCGGGGAAAGCGTGGGGTATTACATCTACATGTGGAATATCGGCATCATGGGCCTTTACAAAAAGGTTCCGCGCTTCCTCATTGTGCTCCAGGGCATTTTTCCGCTGATAATCCTGGCCCTCATCGTGAGGGACATACCCACCTTCATGGATACCTTCCTGCACAACAAGGACGTGCCGCTCTCTCTGCTGCTGTTCGGTGTCCTGGCGCAGTTCACCTACGAGGTTCGTTCCGTCTATCAGCTTATCTACAGCTATAAGCGCCACCAGTCCATCCTGCCGCTGGGACACTGGGTCCTGGCCGTAACAGGGTCCCTGATGATTATCACATACGGAGTCATCCGGCACGACTGGGTGCTGGCTATCGGCCAGTTCTCCATCTTTTTCTCCATCCGGAACCTGATGCTCAGCATCTCTTCCGCCAAAAAGAAAGCCGGGGAATGAACGGCGCAACCCAGCTTCTTATGATAAGGCCCGTCTGCTTCTCCTTCAACCGGCAGACGGCCCCCAACAACCATTTCCAGCAGTTGCCGGAAGCAGGGGAGGACGTGCAGAAACTGGCCCTGGAGGAGTTTGATGCCATGGTGGGGCTGCTGGAATCCCGCGGTGTACCACTCCTGGTGATCCAGGATACGGCGGAGCCGGAAACGCCGGATTCCATCTTCCCCAACAACTGGTTCTCCAGCCATGCAGACGGATCGCTTGTCCTTTTTCCCATGTTCGCCCCCAACAGACGTGCAGAAAGGAAAAAAGCCGTGGTGAATCGTATCCTGGAGGCCACCGGTGCCTGCCGGGTCATAGATTTGACCTATTGGGAAAAGGAAGGGAAGTTTTTGGAGAGCACAGGCAGCATGGTCCTAGACCGGAGCTCCCGCACCGCCTATGCCTGCCTTTCTCCCAGGACGTCCCCGGAAGTCCTTGAGGACTTTTGCCGGAAGATGGACTACACGCCTATCCCGTTCCATGCCGTGGACAGGGAAGGGAAACCCGTCTACCACACCAACGTAATGATGGCCCTGGGGCATTCCTTTGCCGTTTTGTGCCAGGAGGCCTTTTCTTCGGAGGCCGAATTGCAGGCTGTTTCGGAAAGCCTGCGTGCCCATGGGAAAACGCTTGTGGACATTTCCCTGGAGCAGATGGAGCACTATGCCGGGAACATGCTGGAAGTGTGCGGTGGAAGGGGAGAGCGCCTTCTCCTGATGTCCCAAAGCGCCTATGATGCCCTTCGGGAGGATCAGCTGGCCGTCTTATCCCGGGAGGATACGCTGGTACCCATCCCCATCCCGCATATTGAATCCGTGGGCGGGGGATCGGTCCGCTGTATGCTGGCGGAGCTGTTTAGCCGTTGATTTTCTTTACCGGGTCACAGGTGAGGCCGATACCCAGTTTGTGGAAGGTTTTCCTGTCCACCTCGCTTAGCATGACGGTGGAGTGGACCTGGGCGCCCACCAGGTTGGGCAGCTGGGCCAGGGCCAGTTTACAATTCTCGTCTATGAGGCTGAGCATGGAAATGGCCACCAGCACTTCGTCCGTGTGCAGGCGGGGATTGTGGCCATGCAGGTAGGTGACCTTGGTGGTCTGGATGGGCTGGATCATCTGCTGCGGGATCAGCTTCACATTGTGGGCGATGCCGGCCAGATGCTTTAGCGCATTCAGGAGCAGGGCGGCGCTGGGCCCCAGCAGGGAGCTGGTTCCGGCGGTTAGGATGGTTCCGTCTTCCAGTTCGATGGCGGCTGCGGCCAGCTCGCACTGCTGCAGCCTCTCCTTGGCCGCCACAGTGGTCTTGCGGTCCGCCGTAGTAATCTTGGCCCGCTTCATCAGGAGGGCTATCTTGTTCACTTCCTGCTCCGTGGCCTTGCCATCGGCAAAATTGCAGAGGGCGGTATAGTAACGGCGGATGATTTCCTGCAGGGCGGCTTCGCAGCACACCTGGTCGTCGCAAATGCAGGAGCCGATCATATTCACGCCCATGTCCGTGGGGGACTTGTAAGGGGAGGAGCCATAGATGTCGTCGAAAAGGGCGTTCATCACCGGGAAGATCTCCACGTCACGGTTGTAATTTACGGCCGTTTCCCCGTATGCATCCAGGTGGAAGGGATCGATCATGTTCACGTCGTCCAGATCGGCCGTAGCGGCCTCGTAAGCTATGTTGACGGGATGATTGAGGGGCATGCTCCAAACCGGGAAGGTCTCGAACTTGGCATAACCGGCCTTCACGCCGCGCTTGTTCTCCTGGTAAAGCTGGCTGAGGCACACGGCCATCTTGCCGCTGCCGGGACCGGGAGCCGTGACAACGATAAGGGGCTTGCTGGTTTCCACATAATCGTTTTTGCCGAAACCTTCTTCCGAGTCTATGAGGGCCACGTTGTTGGGATATCCTTCGATGGTATGGTGGTAATACACCTTGATGCCCATGCGCTCCAGGCGCTTGCGGTATGCATCGGCACTGGACTGGCCGTTGTAGTGGGTGATGACCACGCTGTTCACGCTGAAGTCACGGGCCATGAATTCGTTCCTGAGGCGCAGCACGTCCACGTCGTAGGTAATGCCCAAATCGCTCCGGACCTTGTTTTTCTCTATGTCTACGGCGCTGATGACGATGATGATCTCCAGATCGTCCTTCATCTGGTACAGCATCTTGAACTTGCTGTCCGGCTCGAAACCGGGCAGTACGCGGCTGGCATGGAAATCGTCGAACAGCTTCCCGCCGAATTCCATGTAAAGCTTGTTGCCGAAGGTGGCGATACGCTCTTTGATGCGATCCGACTGGATCTGCACGTACTTCTGGTTGTCGAACCCGTATTTCATATCTTAGAAGGTGTCTTGAATACGGGTTACAAAATTAAAACATTTGCCGGAGAAAAGCAATTGGTTTCTCCGGCAAATTTAAAAATTTTATCTTTTGTATCCTTCCAGGTTGGCCTTGACCGTTTCCCACTTGTAATAGGGTCCCTGGTAGGGTTCCAGCCCCCGCAGCAGGCGTTCCTGCTCCTGATAAAGGAATTTCACCAGGACGTCTCCGGCCTTGTTCTTATAGAAGATTATCTGTAAGTTGCTGGCCATGGGGATGTTCCAGAAGCCCAGCCACTTGTCGCAGATCTCTTCCACCTCCAGGCGGTCGCCCACGCCCTCGATGCCCAGATAGCTCACCAGGGCCATGAGCGGATAGTCGTGGCCGAAGCGGAGGTCCGCGGCGATTTTTCCGGTGGCGATGGCCTCATCGGCCTTGGTAACGATATCTTCCACGCAGGACTGGGCCATGGCTACGCGCTCTGCGCCCACATCCACGGAATTGCAGTGGCCCAGGTACAGGAACATGTTGTTCTGCGCCCAGCGGCGGTACACGGCGTCGAAGGGGAGTACACTGTAGATATCTTCCTCAACGTCAAAATCTTCCGCAACGCGGGCGGTGTTGAATACATCGTCCGTGAAGTGCCGTGCGCTCTTTACGATCTCCCGGGCGGCCACAGGGTCTGTGAACACTTTGGAGAGTACGCCCAGCGTATCGTCCGGAATCTCCCGCATGAGTTCAAAACTCTTGCGCATGGCCTTGCCGGTTACCTGCTGCCAGCCCTTCTCATTGTCCAGGTACTCCATGAACTTCTCTCCGGTATCCAGACGGATTTCCAGCTTTGGATTCTGGCGGATGAGGGAATTGGTGAAAGAGTTCATGGAAATGATGCAGCGCTGGACGGTGCTGGAGACGGCCCGCAAGTTTTTCTTACCCTTGAACACCTGCGGATAGCGGTTATAAAGGCGTTTGGCAATGGCGGCATGTTCCCTTACACCCCGCTGGGACAGACGGCCATCCATGCCATCCCATCCGGCGAGGACCTTCCGTGCTCCTTCCAGCAGCATTTCCCCGTCCGGGGTGAGAATGCCTTTGGCCTGCCCCTGTTCCATGACGGCGATTACGCCCAGGAAGGCGCTGCCGCCCCAGTCCGAACGGGAGCCGTGACGGCCGTAATGGCTTACATAGAAGGGCTTATACCCGGCGGGAGCCTTGGTATCCTGAATGGGGAAAAATTCATAGGAATTGAGGTTGTTGCCGGCCCGCGTGCGATCCTCCTGGAGCGCCTTTACGGCGGCGGGGGACTGATGGACCTGTGCAAGGGCCGATGCCGCGGCAAGGCCCAGGAAAGCGGTGAAAACGAGAAGGAGCTTTTTCATGGCATTTAATTCAAATCACCCAAAGATAGTCATTTTTTGGCGTTTTTTGGAAAAAAACGTACATTTGTATTAAGACAACAACCACAAATCTATACTAATATGAACCTTAAGAAATTCTTAGCCATCACTGCAGCGCTGCTCTCCTGCGGTGCCATCGGCCTTGCCCAGACGCAGCAGGCCCAGGTGATTGAGAACGGCGGTACCGGTCCGTACAAGTCGGTGGCCATCGGTGATGAAAGCCTTCCCACACACATGATTTACCGTCCGCAGGACCTCAATGCCTATGTGAAGGAAAACGGAAAGATTCCGGTGCTGCTGTACGCCAACGGCGCCTGCGCCAACAACAGCCTGGAAATGAGCCGCCTGCTTAGCGAAGTGGCTTCTTACGGATACCTGGTCCTGGCCATCGGCCCGTATCAGGATATGCCGGACGAAGCCTTCTATGCCCAGTGGAAAGGCGTCGTAAGAGGTTGGTACCCGGAAACCAAGGAAGTGGCCATTATGGGCAACGGAGAACGCCTGACGCCTTATACGGAGGCCGAACTGGCCGCCCAGGCGGCCGAAAGGGAAGCAGCCCAGAAAGCCGCTGCCGCCGCTGCCAAAAAGAACAAGGGCAAGAAAGCCGCACCCGCCCCGGCTCCGTTCCGTACCTACGCCCGCCAGATGCTGGAGGCCCTGGACTGGATCACGGACCAGGACGCCAAGCAGGGGAGTGAGTATTACCACCTGATAGACCTGGAGAAGGTGGCGGCCATGGGACAGTCCTGCGGCGGCGCCCAGGTGCTGGCCGTTGCGCACGACCCCAGGATCAAGACCTGCATGATCTTCAACTCCGGCATTGGCGAGATGTCCATGAGCGGCGCCTCCAAGGAATCCCTGGCCAACCTGCATACGCCTATGCTGTACATCAACGGCGGAGTGGCCGATGTAGCGTACAACAACGCCAACGGGGACTGGGGCCGCATTGCCGACGACATCCCGGTTGTGAAGATCTCCACCCTGGACGGCCATCACGGCACCTATTATGAGAAGCACGCCGGCGCCTTTGCCGTAGTGGCCCGCCAATGGATGAACTGGCAGCTCAAGGGCCTGGTAGGGGATTCTGCCCTCTTCATGAACGAAGAGTACGAGAAGACCTTCTACCCGCAGTGGACCTTCGAGCGGAAGAACTGGTAATCGGTTTTGGGAGAGGTGGTCTTTCCAAGCCCGAGACCTCTCCCATAGAAACCTAATTCTAACACGCTCTAAGGCATTTTAATGGGAGAGGTGGGCATCCTTTTGAACCCACCTCTCCCAATTTGTCTTATTTTGGAGACGTATTTGCGCTTTTATGGTGTTTATATGACAGAAACACGGGTTCTAAAATGTATCTTTGTGAAGAAAATGACCCTGTGAGTTGTACAAAGAGTTGAGTGAGCAGGAACTGGCCAGGCACTGCTGTAATGGAGAAAGATTGGCGGAGGATGAGCTGTATAGAAGATATGCAGCAAGGGTGTATACGCTCTGTAAACGCTATATGGGAAATGCCGATGATGCGAAGGACCTGATGCAGGAAACGTTTATCCTGGCACTGGACAGGATCCGGACTTTCAAATTCCTTGGGAAGGGCTCCCTGTACGGATGGATAAGCCGGATTGCCATCAACAAAGCCATCAACCAGATAAAAAGGCACAGGTGGCGGATGGTTTCCCTGGAGCTATGGTCCCAGGACACGCTCCCGGAACCGACGGAGCAGCAGATGGAGACGGTGCCGCAGGAAAAGCTCCTGGAGTGGATATCGGCATTGCCGGATACCAGAAGGGCCGTTTTCAACCTGTATTGCCTGGACGGGTACTCGCACGGGGAGATTGCCGATATGCTGGGAATCAGCGAAAAGGGATCGGCCAGTATGCTGGCAAAGGCCAGAAAGGAACTGAAAGAAAAGATTAAACAATTTTTGGAGGAAACATGAAAAAGTGGGAAGACATAGTCAAGGACAAACTGGAAGGGTACGAAAGTGCCCTCCCGGAGGGAAGCCTGGCCGATTTCCACGCGCGCCGCGGCTCCTCCGCCACGGTCACCCATGCTTCCCGGAAATGGCTCTGGCTCCCTGCCGCCGCCGTTGCAGCCGGCCTTGCCGCTGTGCTGTTTCTTCATCGGCCCTCCGCGCCGGAGCCTGTCATACAGATTGTACGGCAGCCCGCCGCCCCTGTGGTGGCCGCAGCGGCAGATACCGTTGTGATGGAAGAGCCCGAAAAAGTCCAGGAAGCAGTTGCCCGCTTTGCTAAACGGCAGCCTGTCCAGCCAGCATCCGAGCAGGAGCAGACAACAGGGAACGAGGTGATCAGTGAACCGGAAGTATTTGAAGAGATGGCTCCGGAAACGCCTGTTGAACACGCTGAGCTGGTGGAAGAAGCCCTGGACCCGTTTGTATCCTCACCTTTTATCCCTGCTTCTTCAAAAGGGAGAAAACTAAACCTGAAAATAGCTCCGGCGGCTGGCATAGTGGCCGGAAACGGCCTGCTGGCAGCCTTAATGACACCTCTGACAAGAGGTGGCACTTATATTCCCAATATTGATTCCATAAATGACCCCATTCCAAGCCAAGAAAACGGAAATAATACCAATGCTGTTGGCAATGGGCACGGCATCGAGTGCTTTTTTGGTGGTGCCTCCGGTCAAGACAGTTACCCTCCGACAGAAAACTATGGCTCTTCGGATCCCGCATCCGTTGATGATCCTGTTGACAATCCCATAGCCACTGAAGATCCCACTCAAGAGAATCAGCCCATAGATGTATTGTCGGGAGACTATACCCATTATCTGCCCATTACTGCAGGATTATCGGCCAGGATACCCCTCACGGAAAGGCTGAGTGTGACAACGGGGCTCCAATACGCCTTATACATCTCCCGATTCGCTTATTCCCTTTCCGGGGAAAAGACGCAATATGCGCACTACCTGGGCGTTCCCGCCCGCCTGGACTGGACCTTCGCCTCCAACAGATGGCTGGATGTCTATGCGGGCGCCGGCATGGAGGCGGAACTGTGCCTGGGTGCCACGCTCGGAGGAAGGAAACTCCAACGGGACGGCCTGGGCCTTTCTCTGCTGGGTGCAGCAGGCCTTCAACTCAATATCTCCAGCCGGATCGGCCTGTACCTGGAACCGGAACTCAGCTGGAGGATTCCTTCGGCGGAGTGGAAACTGGACACCTACCGTCGGACACATCCCCTTGTTTTCACCGTGGCAACGGGAATCAGAATCAATTTTGGCAATTAAATTACAGTTTATATGAAAAAGACATTCTTACTACTGATGGTCCTTACGGTTCTTGCAGGATGCAACACCCTGGACAATCCTGGTAATCTCCAAGAGGGAGAGGTTGTACATACGGGATGCGCCACTGCCACAAAATCGGCTCTCGACGATGACAATCCTCCTCTGCTCACGCTCAAATACAAGGATGGAGGACTGCTTGTCACCTGTACAAACATGTATATGAACTGCTCCATCAAAAACAATGGGATAGGTTGCCATGTTTCCGTTGAAGGGGATGACATCCACTGCAGTTTCTATGAGAAGGACGGTCCGGTGGCAAATTGTGTTTGCCTTGTCCAGAGTATGTCCACGATAATCAAGGGCCTGGAAAAAGGGAAACAATACAATTTCCATTACGGCAGCTATGAACCTGTCAATTTCACCTTTAATGTGGGATTAATCGAGATTATTGATCCGGATACGCTTAACATAAGCGAGGAGTACATCTTGAAGACACTGGATCTGCCTGTCAAATCCAACGAATTCATCCGGGAAGGCAACAGTTTCGCCTTGAACTTTTTTAATCGTGTGAACACGGATCCGGAAGTGAAAGGGAACTTTATCATTTCGCCGCTCAGCCTGCAGATCCTGCTGGGAATGCTCCTGAACGGTGCTCAGGGCCAGACGGCCGATGAGATATGCCAGGTACTGGGTTATGGTAAAGGAGAGACGGATGCCGTAAACGAGTACTGCCAGGCCATGATGCAGCAACTGCCCCAATTGGATAAGAAAACCCAGCTGTCCCTGGCCAACGCCATTGCCCTCAATCAGCAATATCAGTTGCACGACAGTTATAAGAAAACCGTCAGCCAATACTTTGATGCCGATGTGTTCAACCTGGATTTCTCCGACAAGAAAGGCTCTGCAAAGATTATCAACGAATGGTGCTCGGACCATACGAACGGGCTCATAAATGATATTGACCCGAATGTGAACCCCGATATGCTGGCCATCCTCATGAATGCGCTGTATTTCAAGGGTCTTTGGTCCAGCCCCTTCTCCAAGGAGGATACGAAAGATGAGACGTTTACCCTGGAATCCGGCAAAACGATCAAGGTCCCGATGATGAAAAAGACGGCAGAAGAGCTCCTGTATCAGGAAAACGACACCTTCAGCGCAATCAGGCTCTTTTACGGTAAAGGAGCCTACGCCATGACGGTCATTCTTCCCTCCGAAGGAAAGACGCTTTCAGATGTGACAGCAACGTTAAACGGAGCCTCCTGGAATGAGTTTTTGTCGCACATGGTTCTTTGCGATGCGGATCTGTGGCTCCCCAGGTTTGAGACTAACTCCTGTATCAATTTAAACGATATCCTTTCCGCCATGGGCATGTCCACCGCTTTTGATCCGGAAAAAGCCAACTTCAAAGCCATGTCGGAATATGCCCTTTGCCTGAGCCTGGTCCAGCAGGATGCTATAATCAAGGTGGATGAAGAAGGGACCGAAGCAGCCGCAATAACCATCGGGGCAGTAGGAACCACATCGGTACCCAATAACGTGGTCTTCCACGCAAACCGTCCCTTCCTGTATCTCATTACCGAAACCGGCAGAGGTACCATCCTGTTTGCAGGCCGATACTGTGGGAAATAAAAAAAAGCAGTAGGTTGTCTTACTGCTTGTCTATATCTATGATTTCGTATTCCAGGCTTCCCAGGCCCAGGCCGGCTGCATAGTCCAGGATGTGCAGGCCGTGCTGGCGGTTGATGCGCTGCTGGAGCGGCTTGGCATCGTCACCTGCGGAATCCACATGATTGAATACCAAATCCGTGCAGGCCTTGTCCAGGGCCACCGGATCCGTTGAAGCCAGGATGCCGATGTCCTTGAGACGGGGCTTGGCCGGATGGCCGTCGCAGTCGCAGTCCACGGACATGTTGTTCATCACATTGATGTAGATGATGTTCCGGCCTTCCTGCTTGAAGTAGTCATGGACGCCCTGGGCCGCCGCCGCCATGCTCTCCAGGAAGCCGTCCTGGTCGTTGGAGATCCATCGGGTGGTGCTACGGCCGGCCGAATGGATATAGAGCTTGCCGGAAGTGGAAGCCACTCCTATGCTCTGGTTCTTGAGCACTCCGCCGAAACCACCCATGGCATGCCCTTTGAAATGGGCCAGGTTCACCATGAAATCGTAGTTCTGCAGGTGTGTACCCACGATATCGTATTTGATGTGCCTGGTATCCTGTACCGGAATCTGCATTTCTCCATCGGCATCCATGATGTCCACCGGCGCCACTTTCTCGAAGCCCCGTTCGGCAATGGCCTTGCGGTGGTCCTCCGTCTTGGTGCGGTTGCCGCCGTAGGCCGTATTGCATTCCACCAGCGTACCTTTCACCTCATGCACCAGATTGGCGATCAACTCCGGACGGAGGTAATTGCTTTCGGCCGATTCTCCCGTGGAGATTTTCACGGCAACGCGTCCGGTGGCGGGGACACCCAGGGCCTTGTAGATGGCCACCAGGCCCTCCGGGCTGATAGCTGAAGTGAAATATACAGTGGCTTTGGGAGCCGCAGGGGCGCTGACGGCGTTCTCTCCCTGGGCAGCCTGACTCTGGCGGTTGGTGCTGCCGCAAGCGAACGCAAAGGGAAGCAGCACGATGGAAATGAGGTAAAGTATCTTTTTCATAAGGCAAAGATAAAGAAAAACATCTACTTATAAAGAGTCTTGAAGAAAAGTTGCAAAAAAGGCGGCCATGGCGTCCCGGATTTCCACAAAGCGGGGCGTAAATGAAAAGTTCTCATCCAGATGCAGGGCATGCCGGGGTTCGGGGCAGGGATGGTGCTCGGCGGGAATTCCCAGGGAGACAGCTTTCTCATGGATAGCATGTGTCCCGTAATAGTAGTCCGAAATGTGCTTGAATCTTCTGTTTAGCGGATAGCCATCTTCATAGGGGAGGATGGGATCCTCAACCGACTGGAAGGAGAGGATAGGCACAGAGGCCCGTTCCAGGACGGAAAGGCTGTGAACGGCGCCCCAGAGGTTGGCAACGGCACAGATGCGGTAAGAACTCACGGGATCGGGCCGATAGGCCATATTCAGGGCCGTAATGGCCCCCGCGCTGGTTCCGGCAAGAAAGACCTGCTGCGGGTTGATGTGCAGGTCTTCCCGACCCAGCAGGTATGCCAGGGCGGCATCGGCATCCTCCAGCGCACGCATTTCGGCCTCCCGTACCTCCTTTTTCAGCGGGTGAAAGCCCAGACGGTAGTTGATGGACGCCGCCACATAGCCCAGCGAGGCAAAATACCGGCACCAGGCGGCTTGCCCAAGTTCTTCCTTGTTGCCGATGAAGAAAGACCCTCCGTGCATCATCAGAAGCAGAGGCCGGGTCTCCTGCATATCTCCCTCCGGCAGGTAGATGTCCATCTCCAAGGTAATGGGTTTCATGCTTCCGGAGTGGAAAAGCAGATTTCTTATGGCCTTCCGGTCGCCCACCGGCGTATGGGAATAATAGCCCTGCACCGTAGCATAGGGCACATCCCGTTTCACCGTCACCTCATACTTGGGCGTGGTGAAAGGAAGGGCCAGAAGCCATGAAACCAACAGTGCGAGCATCTTACTGCAAAGATGGCTATTTTTTTTGAAAACAAGAATGTCTGTCCTTGTTTAGGATTAATTTGGAAAAGCGTCTAATTATCTGTAACTTCGCATCCATGAAGAAGTTATTTGCCATCCTGGCCGCCCTTTGCGCCATCTGCTGCACCAACAGCACCAATACCATTTACAACTTTACCGCCGAATCCAACAATGGCGAGGAATTGAACTTTTCCCAATACAAGGGTCAGGTTCTCTTAATTGTCAATACCGCTTCCAAATGCGGTTTCACGCCGCAATACGACGGACTGGAGATGCTCTATCAGAAGTATGCTCCGGAGGGATTCTGCGTCATCGGCTTCCCTTGTGACCAGTTCGGCCACCAGGAGCCTGGTACCAACGAGGAGATAGAGGAGTTCTGCCGCATCAACCACGGCGTCACCTTCCCGCTCATGGCCAAGTCCGATGTAAACGGTGAGCATGCCAACGAGGTATTCAAGTGGCTGTACTCAGAGAAGCCGTTTGCCGGATTCGGAGACAGTGAGACGGGTAAATTCATGGACGGAATGCTCTCCAGGAACGACCCTGGATATGCTTCCAACCCGGATATCAAGTGGAACTTCACCAAGTTCCTGATAGACCGCAAGGGCAGGGTAGTGGCCCGTTTCGAGCCGGTTGTGACGCCGCAGGAACTGGAATCGGAGATCCAGGCACTGCTGTAACCTATTAATCCTAATTCCGGTCCTTATCGTCCTAAAAAAGTCCATCGTTTTTGCCGATCTTTGCATCGGCAAATTATAATTATATGAATTTCAACGGTATCATCATAGGAGCCGCGGTATTCCTGAGCATCGGCATCTGCCATCCGCTCGTAATCAAGATGGAATATCAATGGGGAAAACAGAGCTGGTGGGTTTGGCTGGTGGCAGGCCTCGCGTTTTCGGCACTGTCCCTTTTTATCGGCAACGATATCCTCTCCATCATCATCGGCGGCTTCGCCTTCTGCTGCTTCTGGGGCATCGGCGAAATGTTCCTGCAGGAAAAGCGGGTTCTGCGCGGCTGGTTCCCGGAGAATCCCAAACGGCACGCGTATTACGAGGCCCGGCGCAAATCCGTGCTACCGTAAAGGCGTAAGCGGGAACGTAAGGCAGGCGGCAGTCTTCCCGACTGTCGCTGCTTTTTTTAGGGCTCAAACTTAAGAAACTCTGTCGGCGTAATGCCAGTCACTTTCTTGAACAGGCGGCTGAAATGGTGCGGATACTCAAATCCGAGCAAATCGGCTACTTCTCCTACGTTGAGCCCTTTCATCAAGAAGGTTTTGGCCTGGTCGATGACGAAGGTATGGATGTAGCCGATGGCGGTGCCGCCAGTAGCTTGGTGAATCATATCGCCGAAATAACGGGCCGAATAAGCCAGTTCGCCCGCACACCAGGCAACTGTAGGAAGCCCCTTTTCATGCTGCAGGCCTTTGGAGAAATAATCTACCAGCAGGCGGTGGAAGCGTTTGAGGATGTCGCTTTCGCCGCTTTCTTTTTGAGCGAGTTGGCGCAGGTAGATGCGCTGGCAATAATCCAGAATCAATTGAAGGTAACTGGTAAGGATTCTCCTTAGGGAAGGGGAGCCCTGGTTCTCCTGCATTTCTTTTCGCATGATGACCAGCAGCGAGGAGATCCGTTCCCATTCCTTGGGCTCCATCCTAAGCCAGTCAGTATCGAAATAGGAGAAAAACGGGTTTTCTGGTATATACAGTTCCGGAGACCAGAGCAGCGCCCATCCGTTGATGTACAGGGGCGTTCCGTTGTCTTCTCCGCCGCCGATCTGCCCGGGCGCAACGGCAATGATAGAACTGTCGCCGACCAGGATGGATTTGGTTCCATAAGACAGATATTTAGGGAATTGCTGCTGAATGAAAAGGCCGTAAACACCGTAATTGTTCAGGCTGTTGCGGAATGGCGACACCTCGTCATAACTGATGAGCGCCAGCTGTGGATGCAACACGGGAGCACCTACGTATTCGGCATAGACATTGGGATTATCGACCTTCAAAATCTTCTTCATAACCCTGCAAAGATAGTAAAATCTGCGAAATTGGTATAAAGTCAGCGGATATTTGTTCATAATCCTGGAAACCTCGCCGTACCTTTGCATTATGAAACAATACGTAACCATAGCCCTTGCAGCGCTGCTGCTTGGCTGCAACCAGAACAAGAATATGAGCACCCTAAATCTCTCCCAGGAATGGGACAAGACTTTCCCAAAGTCGGAACTCGTCAATCACTGCAAAGTCACTTTCCACAACCGCTACGGCATTGAGCTGGCGGCCGATATGTATGTCCCCAGATCCTTCGCTAACGCTCAGGATGACAGCTGTCATTCTGAACGAAGTGAAGAATCTCTCCGCCTTCCCGCCATCGCGGTCAGCGGCCCCTTCGGTGCCGTGAAGGAGCAGACGGCCGGCATCTATGCCCAGCATATGGCCGAGCGTGGTTTCCTAACCATCGCATTCGATCCCTCCTTTACCGGCGAATCCGGCGGTGAGCCCCGCAGGATGGCCTCTCCGGACATCAACACGGAGGACTTCCTGGCGGCCGTGGATTTCCTTTCCACCTGCGAGCTGGCGGACCCCGGGCGCATCGGCATCATCGGCATCTGTGGCTGGGGCGGCATGGCCATTAATGCGGCGGCGCTGGATCCCCGGGTAAAAGCAACGGTTACTTCCACTATGTATGATATGTCCCGTGTGGCGCGTGAAGGCTACTTTGGCAGCACCGATAATGAGGCCGCCCGCGACGCCCAGCGGCAGGCCTGGGCCTCCCAGCGCACCGAAGACTATCGTACCGGTACCTACAAGCGTGCCGGCGGCGTGGTCGATCCGCTTCCGGACGATGCTCCCTGGTTCGTCAAGGACTATCACGCCTATTACAAGACGCCCCGTGGCTACCACAAGCGCAGCGGCAACTCCAATGATGGCTGGAATATCATCGGCACCATGTCCTTCATGAACCAGCCCCTGCTGGACATGGCGGGCGAGATCAAGACCCCCGTGCTCATTATCCATGGCGAAAAGGCCCACAGCCGCTATTTCAGCGAAGGCGCCTTCGCCAAACTGAAAGGAAACAACAAGGAACTCCTCATCATCCCCGGAGCCGTGCATACCGACCTCTATGACGATGTCGCCGGCGTCATTCCCTACGACAAGATTGAGACCTTCTTCAAAGAGAATCTGAAGTAATGAAAGCCGTGATACTCACATTATTGTCCTGCTTCATCCTGTCCTTGTCGGCCTGCGAGAAGCTTCCCGACCCGCTTGTACCTGATCCGCCCCAGGAAGAAAAGAATGAAGGCGGCGACCATTCCGAAGAAACCGATACTGCCATGCCCGAAACCATCAAGATTACCGTGTCCGGAAAGACGCTTCCGGTGAAGATTGAAGACAGCGAAGCCACTAAGGCCCTTGTGGCAGCTTTGAACGAAGCATCCATTACCTATGAAGCCCACGATTACGGCGGCTTTGAGAAAGTAGGTGCACTGGGGCGGACGCTGCCTTCCAGCGATACCCGGATTACTACACAGGCAGGCGATGTGATTCTCTATAGCGGCAACCAGATCGTGCTGTTCTACGGCAGCAATACCTGGAGCTATACACGCATCGGCCAGATGCAATACGGGTCCTTGGATGAACTAAAGTCGTTTCTGAAAGCGGGAGAAGGAAATATTTCCGTAACTTTGTCGTTATGAAAAAAGTAATAGTCATATCAACCAGCCTCCGCCCTGGTTCCAACAGCAATGCGTTGGCGGAGAAATTTGCCGAAGGTGCCAAGGCGGCCGGAAACGAAGTGGAGTTCATCTCCCTTCGAGGTAAGGAAATCAAGTTCTGCAGGGGCTGCCTCTCCTGCCAGAAAACGGGCACCTGCGTGTTTAAGGACGATGTGCCGGCCATTATGGACATCGTACTGAATGCCGATGTCGTCTGTTGGGCAACCCCCATCTATTATTATGAGATGTCCGGCCAGATGAAGACACTCATCGACCGCATGAATGCCATGTATCCCAAGGATTACCGCTTCCGCGAGGTGTATCTGCTCACCACGGCTGCCGATGATCAAGCGCACACGCCAAAGCGTGCCGAGAGCGGCCTTCAGGGCTGGATTGACTGCTTTGAGAAAGCAACGCTCAAAGGCCATCTGTTCTGTGGCGGCGTAAACGACCCTCGCGAGATCGAGAGCAATACCAAGTTGCAGGAAGCCTTCGAATTGGGAAAAGCGATTAGTTAAATTCTCTGTTTATCGAAATGAATATGCCCCGGCAATCCTTCTGGACTGTCGGGGTAGAATTATGTCCGTGTGATCACCGAACTCTCTGATATTGCTCCTCGCTCACAGGTTCCAGCCATTCGTTGGAGGCGCCATCCTGAACGTCTTTATGGAAGGTCAGGTGCTGCATCCAACTGTCGGCTGCCGCACCGTGCCAGTGTTTGGCTCCTTCGGGAATCTCAATGATAGTGCCGGGAATGAGTTGCACGGCCGGTTTACCCCATTCCTGATACCAGCCGCGGCCGGCTACGCAAATCAGGACCTGGACCTGTCTGTGGTGGATATGCCAGTTGTTTCGGCAAGCGGGTTCAAAAGTTACGTTTGCTACGCCGCCATCCATTGGCGCCAGATAGCTGTTGCCAGTAAAGTACTGAGCATAAGCCGCATTGGGTTCCCCCTGGGGCCAGACGGAGAAATCGACAGTCTGGACCAGGGTATGGGCATCTCCGAGTACGGCGTCCAGAGCGCCCCGGAGCCTCTCAGCCTCTGCCAGTCCCACTTTTGCTTCCAACAGGGCGGGCAGGGTACGCAGTTCTTCGTCGCTTACACCCATATTCCGGGCGCCGGAGACGTGGGCGAAAAGCTGCGGCTCACATCCGGGAAGGGCGGAGATGGCACTCACCGTGACAATCTCCCGGTCGGCATAACTGAGGTTGTTGCGGGCGAAGATATCTCCAAAAAGATGAGCCTTCAGATAATAGTCGGTGGCAGGGACAAAACTGTAGTTGAAAGGTTGCCCCGAAAGTTTCGTTTGTACGGCTGTACCTTGTTTCAATGCATCGTAATCGGCAGGAAGCGGATCTGCTTCCTTGCCGGGATTATCTGAAATTCCTGCCGCCTGTCGCTGATGCAGCAATTTCTGCAGCGTTCCCAGTGCATTGAGCGAACGCGGGAATCCGGTATAGGCATAAAGCTGTGAAAGCGCTTCCTTGGCTTCGCTCACAGTAAGACCGTTATCGAGTGCCTCAGCCGCTGCCTTTTCAAGAGCGGCCTGGTCGCCCTTGGCTTCCAGCGCAGCAATGACGGCAAGACCCTGCCGACGGGGTGAAAGTGCTTGATTCATATTGTTTTCATTGTTTATTGTCATGGGTTGTACCGCATGCGAGACAGGTTCGGTCATCGCCTGATATCGACGTATCTGGCGTCCGCCCAGCTTGTATTTTTCACGAAGGGCGGCCGCTTCCTGCATCATAGGAGAGGCGTGGTAACGGTCCAGGGCGGCTTGGTCTGTCCATTCATCAATGAGAAGCAGTCCCTCCGGATCATCAGCCGGGAAAAAGTAGTCATATCGGAGGCAACCTTCCACAGCCCTGATACGGTCGGCAATTCCGCTATCTTCCATTTCCCTGACATATTCCCGGGCAGAACCATTTTCGCCGGAGTAGCGGATATTGATAGTCTGCTGAGCATGACAGGGATTGCTGAAGATAATGGACAGAAACAGGATGACAATGCAATACAAACGTGTTGTCATGGCATTCATTTTAAACTGTCCACCCAAGCCTTGATGTCAGATTTAGAAGCCCGATTCAGGGTCTTTCCAGCCTTCCAGTTTATCTCAGGATACTGTGCCTTGAATTCGGCATTGGCCTTGTCGATGCTGCTACCACCGGAAGTTGCGAAGAAAATGACGGTCTTACCTTTGAAACCATAGGTCTCGATAAAAGAATTGATGATGGTAGGAGCGGTATACCACCAAACCGGGAAACCGATGTAAATCAAATCATAACTGTCAGCATCCTTCAAGTCCTTCATGATAGCGGGGCGAGAATTGCGGTCTTGCATTTCCACACTGCTGCGCGAGGTCTTTACGGTCCAGTCCAGATCCTCCGCAGTATATTTGACTTCTGGTTTGATTTCGTAGAGCGTTCCGCCGGTGACGGCGGCAAGGTCCTTCGCCACGGCTTCAGTCGTGCCGGTGGCGGAAAAATAGGCTACTAGTGTTTTCATATCGTCTTCGGTATTCTTGTTGTTGTTCTGTCCGCAGGCCGTAAGCGTGATGGCCATGGCGAAGATAGCAAAAAAAAGCTTTTTCATTGTATTGCAGATTTACTTAATGTCGCGGTAATCATCGGGTTGGTATCTATGAGTTTAAGAGACTTGACCATCTCGGCCGTTCCTTCCTTGTATTTCTTGAAATGGGCGGTCTGCAGGTGCGCCTGGTAGGCCTCACGGTCGGCATAGACTTCCAGGATGTATACCTTGTTCGGATCGGCCTTATCCTGCATGGAGAAAAGGCCGATGACGCCAGGCTCCGATGCCATGGATACAGTCCCGACCTCCTTGGCGTATTCCATGTACTCTTTTAGTTTCTCTGGATACACCTCGATTTCGGCCAGACGGACAATGCGCTCCCCGTATTCCCGAATCGGGATATCGGCGCCGAACAAGCGGGCGGCGTTGTTAGCAAGGATGTCCTCTGAGGCAAGACCGTGAGCGGCCAGCCGGGCTTCCAGCGATTTCTTTGCGGCAATAAGCGCTGTCGCAGCAACGTAAGGGTAGTCTGAGCCATAGAGGATATGAGAGGGCTCTGTAACGGTCAGCAGCGACTCGATGGCATCGTCCGTGGCGGCACCAGCAAGGTCATAATACAGGCGGGAAAGGTTGGCATCTACGTCTACCGGTTTCATATATCCCTGCTTCACCATCACCGGGAGAAGCCCCTTGAAGCGTGGCAAGGCATTCGGCAGGAAAGAGCCGCAGTGGGGGACAACCACCCTCAGGTCCGGATAGCGCACCAGGACGTCGTGCTCGACCATGTTCAGAATGGCTCGGGTAGTCTCGGCAAGGTACTCGTAGGAAGCCAGCGGAACAGCTGAAATCAGCTTTTCATTTGCCGCTGATGGTTTATGCGGATGGGTGATGATAACGGCTTTCCGGCTGTTGAGATAGCCCATCAGCGGTTCCAATTCCTCATCTCCAAGGTACTGCCCATAGCTGTTCGAAGCCAGTTTTACACCGTCAGCTCCAAGTACCTCCAGTGCATATCGGGCTTCTTCCAAGGCCCTGTCCACGTCCGGCAGGGGAAGGGCCGCGCAGAAGAGGAATCGGCCCGGATACAGGGCTTTCAACGCCGCAGCCTCTTCGTTGAACTGCCGGCAAATGAAGGCCGATTCTGTACCGTCGCCGAAATACGGCTGCGGAGCCGGCATGGTCAGGACCGAGGTCTGTATTCCCGCCTCGTCCATGAATTTCAGATGCTCTTCAGCATCCCATGCCGGGATGGGAAATCCTTCGTCCATCTCCATCCCGTGGGTCTTTATGGCTTCCAGGTATGAATCCGGAATCATATGGCAGTGCAGATCAATCTGAGCCGACGCTAAAGTGGTAGTCAGTATCATTGCTGTCAAGCTAACTATAATTTGTCTTGTCATCTTATTTCACTTTTTAGTCCGCCTGCTTCTAGCCAGGATTTCAACTGGTCCGTGGTTTTCCCGTTCAGTCTGTCACCGGTTTTCCAGGTTATTTCCGGATAAGTGGACTTCAATTCAGACGCGGCGGAGGAAATCCCGGTGGATCCGGACGTTATGAAGGGTATGATGGTTTTACCTTTGAAAGAATATGCATCCAGGAAGCTGAATACCACTCGTGGAGCCTTGCCATACCAGATGGGAAAACCAAGCAGGACAATGTTATAATCGCCTGCATTCTCGAGGCTTTTCTTGATGGATGGCCTCGTAGATGCCGGTCCGTATTGTTCCTTATAGGCGCGGGTATTCTCATCATAGTAGGTGCTGTTCTCATTTCCGTAGGGGGTCTCAGGGTCGATCATATACAAGGTTCCCCCGGAGAGATTGGCCAGGGATGATGCTACAGTTTTTGTGTTGCCGGTGAATGAGAAACAGGCAACAAGGACTTTGGCATCCTGCAACTCCACCTGAGGGTTTTCATCATCGAAAGAGGTAGTCTGAACTATTTCCTTGCTGCATGCCATAAGGACAGACAGCAAGGAAAAAACAAGATATAAGGTATGTCTGAACTGTTTCATCTTATTCCATGGTATGTTCCCAGTCGCCGCGGGTGTCGATGCCTGTGGCGTCGGCGAGGGCTTCCAGGCGGATGATTTCGTCGGGGGTGAGGACAGTATCCATTACCTGTGCGGCTTCCAGCACGTGACGCTCCTTGGTAGCGCCGATAATCGGCATAGTACCTTTGGAGAGGGCCCAGGCGATACCGACCTGCGAGCAAGACAGCCCATATTTGGCGCCGATTTCCTTCATGGCATCCGTCAGAGCACTCAGCTCTCCCAGGATGGGATTGTATTTCTGCCCGCGTTCGCTGTCTGCCGGGAGAGGATTCTCTACGTTGTATTTGCCGGAGAGAGCACCCTGCTCCAAAACCATGTATGCCCAGAACTGAATGCCGCTGTCTTTGCAATAATCCAGGACACCGCCTTTCTCCGAGGAACGGTAGAGCAGGCTGAAGTGGTTTTGTACGGCCGAAACCTTGAAGCCGACTTCGCCCAGGATTTCATTGGCGCGGCGGATCTCATTGATGTTGTGATTGGAGACGCCAACTTTACGCACCTTGCCGGACTGGAGCAGGGGAATCAGCCCCGGAGTCCAACGTTCCACATCCATCGGGTTGTGGATCCAATACATGTCGATATAATCCAACCCCATCCTCTCCAGGGAGGCCTCGGCCATCTTGGTCACGCTGTTGTCATAGACTTCGGCCAACTGAGGGGTGAATTTGGTAGAAATGAGCACGTCATCACGCTTATAGGCCGATGCCAGGTGTCCCAGAATCCTTTCCGATTCGCCCATGCCATAGGCCGTCGCCGTGTCCCACAGGTTGAGACCGGCTTTCATGGCGGCATCAAAGACCGGTTTCAAGTTGCTTTCATCCGTGTTGCTTCCAAAGACGGTGTCTCCGCCGAACATACCTGCGCCCCAGGCCCAGGTTCCAAGTGCTATTTTTGACCCTTTCATAAAATGATTGTTGTTTCTGATGCAAAGGTCGTGGTTTTATTGTGGAGAGGACTTAACCGAATTACGGATTCGTATATCCATTTTACGGAATCTGCACCTTTTTTTGTATTTTTGCTATATGGAAAAGGTTCTTCACGTACAGTCTGTCAATGATTATGCGCGCCATGTGGGTGCACCCATCCTGCATCCGCAGGTGAGTGTAATCCATTACGACGAATTGGAGAGTTGTCGCCATGCCCTGAGCGAATACGGGGTTTACGGCATGTTCCTCATGAAGGAAAGCCCCTATACGATATCCTATGGCAGCGGGAATTATCGGTTTGAGTCTGGTTCCCTGATGTGTGTGGGCCCCGGCCAGCGGGGCGGCGTTACGGATAACGGAGAAATCATCCATATCAAAGGCTGGGCACTGCTCTTCCACCCGGACTTCCTGGCCGGGACTCCGCTGGAGCGCCGGATCAGGGAGTATCACTATTTCTCCTACTATAGCAATGAGGCGCTTATCCTTACGCCGGACGAATGGGCGCGTCTGGAACGCTGTTTTGCCGCCATCAGGAAGGAACTGACAGAGTATCCGGATGACAGCCATCTGCAGGCCATCGTCATTTCGTATCTGTCGCTCCTTTTCGAGTTGGCTGCACGCCTCTACGAGCGGCAGTTCCAGGGAGAGGGCAGTTCTGAAGAAGCGTTCAGCCACAGGATAAATGCCATTCTGGAGCGTTATTATGCTGAAAGGAAACATCTCGAGACCGGCATTCCTACCGTCCGCTACCTCGCAGGCGAATTATTCCTTTCTCCCAATTACTTTGGCGATCTGGTCCGTGTGAAAACCGGCGAGAGTGCTACGCAGTTCATCCGCCATTTTATAATGCAAAAGGCCAAGTCCATGCTGCTGGCCGGGCGTTCTGTTTCTGAGGTTTCCGATGCCCTGGGATTCGAATATCCGCAGAATCTCACCCGTATGTTCAAGAAAGAATTCGGGGTGGCTCCGAGTCAAATAGATAAGAGGTGAATTCGAGTTGTTTGTGAAATCGTCCTTCGAGAGAGAAAATCAGTAAAGCTGCGTCCCCGCATGGCAGCAGGGGCGCACCTGGTGTTAACAATAGAAGTCTGGCATCAGACCTCCGGGAACAAAGGTGCGAATAATTTTCGAGATGTGCTGCCGGTACCAGCCGGGATAGATATGGAAGCGTGTCGCGGAAAATGCGTATCTTTGGTTCGTTAAATCGGACTTTACCGCATGCGCAGATTGCTCATACAGCTTTTCCTTCTGGCCCACGCGCTGGTTTCCTTTGCCCAAAATGGGGTAAAGGGTCGGGTTATGGAAGCCGATGGGACACCGGTGATCTATGCGGCGGTGATGCTGGAATCGGACAACAAGATGGTTGCTGGAGGCATGACGGGAGAGGATGGTGCCTTCCTTCTCAATGGGCAGTTCTCCGGTAAGTATCTACTGATAATCAGTTCTATTGGCTATAAGGACCTGAAGCGGGAACTGGAGTGCCCTGGTAAAGGCATGACGGATCTGGGCAATATCGTTCTGTCCCTGGATGCAACGGTCCTGAACGAAGCGTTGGTAGTAGCTGGAGAGACCCCAAAGAGCGTGAGCATGGAAAAGACGCGCATCAATACGGCTTCCAGCGCAGCTGCAGCAACAGGCTCCGTGCTGGAGGTGATCCGAGGGGCATCGGCCGTAAGTGTGGATGGCAGCGGCGGTATTTCCATCCGGGGCAACAGCAACGTGCTCATCCTGGTGGACGGGATTCCCACTACGTTGGGTGGCCTGGAGAGCCTTCCTGCGGCCAATGTGCAAAGCATCGAGATTGTGACCAGTCCGGATGTGAAGTATGATTCCGAGGGTACCGGCGGCATTGTCAACATCATTTCAAAGAAGCAATCTGCCAACATGTTCAGCGCGATGGCGGCGTTTAATTATGGATTCAACGGATTCATGAACGGAAATGTGGCGCTCAACTATAACAAAGGCCGATGGGGCGTGCGCCTCAACTACAACGGCAAGTACGAGAAGGATTGGATTGAGAGCGAACTGCATCGGCAGATAGTGGCTACGGGCGCCCGGGTGGACCAGCTGATTCATGCCACCAAACGGACCAGCGGCCAGAATGCCGGCATCAATATCCAATTCAAAGCTACGCCCAAGGACATTCTGACGGCCGATTTCAAGGTGGCGCTGCCCAGGATGAACAACTTTCAGGACTTCAACGGAATGCGCCAGACCGATATCACGTTCAACCGGGAGAACTTCGAAGGAGGGTTGAGCTATAAGCATCTCTTTGACCCGGGCAAGAAGGAACTGAGCATGAGCGCTTCCGTCTCCGGCATCACCGGACATCGGCCCTCGTACTACTATGAAGCCGGGAAGATGGTGCAGAAGTCCCAGTCCGGCGGCCATCCCCTGATTGCCGCCCTGCAGGCCGATTATCTGACCCTGTGGGGGAAGGGCCGGTTCGAGTCGGGCGCGAAGATGACTTATCGGCAAAACAACATCGACCACAAGATGTTTGAATGGGAAGATGCCACGCAGGAATGGGTGCTGTCAGTCCCGCTCAGCAATGACCTGACGCACCGGGAGTACATTCCGGCCGCATATGCGTTATATTCCGGCCAGTTCTCGGAAGCGCTTTCCTACAAGGCCGGCGTACGATTCGAGTACAGTTACGTTACGCTGCACAGCAATGGCTCCGGTCTGGACACAAGCAGTGATTGCTGGTTCCTGTCACCCAGCCTGTCGCTGGACTGGCGTGTCGCCCCACGATGGTCTCTGGGCGCGGCACTTACCCGGCGCATCTCCCGGCCGACTTATCCGCAGTTGAACCCGTACATCAACTTGATTGACAAGCAGACATACGAGACCGGCAATATGCAGTTGCAGCCGGAGAAGGCCAACAAGCTGGATGCAGGGTATTCCTATACCGGGAAGTATCTGACGGTGAATGGAAACGCATATGTGTCCTACACCACAGACTTCATCAACCAAGTGGCGTACCTGGACGATGGTATTCTCATCACCACCTACATTAATGCAGATTCCGATGTAAAGACCGGCATGGACCATACTATCCGGTATTCGCCCGTAAGATGGTTGACGGTGGATTTGGCCAGCAATACCTTCTATTCTGCATCAAGAGGTTCCTTCAAGGGCACCGGCATCCGGAATCAGGGCTGGACCAACAACAGCAACGCGGGCCTTACCATCCGTCCTTTCAGCGGCACGGAGATCCAGGTGCAGTACTTTGTGACAACACCGCAGTATTTCCCGCAGTTCACTACCAGGGCCATCCACTACGGCAACATCGGCATCAAGCAGTCCTTCCTGAAGAACAGCCTTACCGTCTCGGCCCTGCTCACCGACGTATTCAACACCCATGGCTGGGATGTTTATTCCGACAATCCGGTATTTACGCTGGTCAATGACAGCAAGAACCGCAGCCGGATGTTCTGGCTGGGCATTAGCTGGAACTTCAATTCCTTCAAACCGACCCAGGGCGGGCAGAAGCAGCAGGAAGAAGACAGGAGCGTAATCAGAATAGGAGAATAGGCGATGGAACTTATCAAAACCATATTGGTGGTTGGCGCCGGCAGTTTTCTGGGAGATTCTCTCGAACAGTCACAAAGTTAGCAAAAAAAACACTTCTATCCACCTGCAGTATAATACAATTATTGTATAATATCGCAAGTGAATGGAAATAATAGTTAATATCACCCGTTTTGTTCGGCTACTTACCGAAGCAGAAGTTACTATCTGCAAATATAAGTGGCTGATAATCAGCACAAACTCCTTTGTTTTTAGGGTATCTAAAGTGACTCCGAGGGACGGTGGGGGGACGCAAAATAGGCAAAAATCTGCAAATATGACTGCCGTCAAAAAAAGAAAATGCAAACATCTGCAAAATCGATTTTCCAGTTCTTTG
>JAEEGH010001005.1_pt1 | contig 85324 bp, 70 predicted proteins | sample 9134181 | NCBI WGS metagenome assembly JAEEGH01 (sample SAMN16246544, study PRJNA631951) | gut metagenome | biome: gut microbiome; feature: rumen; material: DP-attached | host: Bos | place: Iran: Karaj | collected 2018-10 | reverse complement strand
ACCGCCGGTTTGGCCCGGACTTGATCCGGGGCCGGCAAGGGTGAAAACGCGGGGTAAGAGCCCACGACCGCAGGTGGCGACGCATGCGGGGTACGCACCGGAGGGCTGCAAGGCCAAATATATCGGTGACTGAGGGCTGCTCGCCCGAGCCGAGGGGTAGGCTGCATCAGATAAATGACAGAAGCCCTTCCAGGGTACAGAATCCGGCTTACAGGCTTGCCTTATTTTGACCATGAAACGCATCATCATACTTTTGGCCGCCCTCTTCGGGCTTGTCCTGGGCGCCGCCTACGAGAAAGGCGACGCCCGCTTCACGCAGAAAGACGTGGAAAACTTCAACGAAGTGATGAACCTGGTAGCCCCCGACCGCAACCTGCCGATGGCAGACCTGGTCATCAAGGTAGCCAAGCATTTCCTCGGCACACCTTACGTGGCCGGCACCCTCGAGATCGAGCCGGAACGCCTGACGGTCAACACCCGCGAAACGGATTGCATCCTTTTCGTCGAGATGTGCCTTGCCATGGCCCTCACGGCCAAGGACGCCGAACCGACCTTCGACAAATACGTCGACAATCTCCGGCAGCTCCGCTACCGGAACGGCAAGGTGGACGGCTACACCTCGCGCCTGCACTACACGTCCGAATGGATCATCCAGGGCACCACGCGCGGCATCTTCCACGAAGTGAGCCGCGAATGCGGCGGCAGCAAGCTCGACCAGAAGTTCAACTTCATGTCCACGCACCCCACTGCCTACAAGCAGCTGAAAGACAGCCCGAAAAACGTGGAAAAGATCCGCGCCGCGGAGCAGAACCTCGAGACTTGGGACTACTGGTACATCCCCAAGGCCGACTTGCCCAACTGCATTAGGAACATCAAGACGGGCGACATCGTCGGCTTCAATTCCGCCACGCCCGGCCTCGACATCGCCCACGTCGCCTACGCCTACTGGGAAGGCGACACCCTGACCTTCATCCACGCCTCCTACACCGACAAGAAAGTGGTCATCAACAAGACGCCGCTGGTGCAATACACCAACGGCATCAAATCTCACAACGGTCTTCGTGTCGTCCGGCTGAACGACCGGTAACGTCAAGCCCGGCTTGACCTTCGTCATGCCGGGCTCGTCAATCGTCATGCCGGGCTTGACCCGGCATCTCTCTTACGGCCGCTCGACCATCCGCCGGAACTCCCGTTCCGCCTGGAACGATTCCCATTTCTGGAACTGTTCGGGCGTGAGGACCTGACGGTATTTCTTCTCCTGCTTCACGCGGAATTCCTGCATCAATTCAGGCGAGCCACCCATCATCGGGGGACGGCCCTGCCCCATTTCCGGGCGCTGGCCGCCACGAGGTCCGCCAGGGCCGCCAGGGCCCATTCCTTCCGGACGGCCACCGCCAAAGCCCGGACCGCCGGGACCCATCCCTTCGGGGAAGCCCTGCGGCCGCGCATTTTCCATATCTCTCTGCAACGCCTTGTACTGCCGCTTATTGAACTTGTAGATTTTCTTGTACTGCCTCTCGGAAAGGCCCACCAGACGGTCCAGCCGGTCTGTTTCCTCCTGCGCCATCAGCGCCGGATCTTTCTGTTCAAACTGATCGATCATCGGAGGCATCCTGTCCGGTCTCCCCTGCCCCTGCGGGGCCTGCGGCGGCTGTGCGAACGAAGTCATCACGAGCACCAGCGCCGCCATTGTTGTCAAAAAGTATTTCATGGTCTTAAATTGTGTAAAAAAATTTTCGCAATCTCCATCTTTTGACTATTTTTGCAGTCCCAAGTTTAACCCCGTGAGGGAAAACCAGCCACTTTAGCTCAGTCGGTAGAGCAGCGCATTCGTAACGCGCAGGTCGGCAGTCCGAGTCTGCCAAGTGGCTCAAAAATAGAAGCAGGAAGGCTAGCCTTCCTGCTTCTATTTTTGAGCCAGAGGCGGCAAGCCGCCTCTTTCATACGGGGGCACATCCCCCCAACCCCCTCGTGCCGACGGCACGGCCCGCAGATGCGGTCTGCGTTATTAACGGCGCGAAACGGATGACAGCGCCAATTCGTCCGTTTCGCGAGCAGCCTTCGGCAAATTTCGCCCGAAAACCATTCGCGAAACGGACGACACACGTCAACCATCCGTTTCGCGAAACATTTACGGGATAAAAGCGCTACCCGATCAGGCTAGAGTTCCAGCTTGATTTCCATCTTTTCGTTGGTAGTGGGATTGCGGAGGCGGAGAGTATATTTTCCGGGACGGAACCAAATATCGTATGCAATCATATCATTGTCAGATAAATCGCTCGCAACAGAAAAATCACTACCATCCATTGATACATTATTTCCCATGTTACTAAAGGGCAAAATACTATCATCTTCTCTGAGTAGTTCCCAAAGTACATCATAGCCCAATTTCATACACACATCCCTTTTTCTTTCAGGATTACTCAAATCGGGATGAGCCGGATTTTCGGAATAGCCGATTTCAACGATTTCAGACAAAGGTTTATCTGTAAAGACAATCGTAGCCCAACGGGGTTGAAAGATCGGGACCCATTGTCCAGATCTTTTCTCATTCATACACAATAAAATACGATCGCCTGCTTTTATCTGCTTCGTAATCTTACAGGCGAAGTCTTCAAAACATACTTCGTAGGCCGAAACTATAATATTCTTCACAGATGAAATCACTTCCTTCATGTTTCCATCGGCATCGAATAAGGCTAAACGAAATTCCCTAGTCGCACTTACCGGCCCCTCATTTGCAAAAATACTTGTAAGGTAAAACTCTTCTCCTACCTTAAAAATAAAAGGTAGATTATTTCTTCCAATTACGCTAATGGAAGGGTCTTCGATGCCACCCTCATCTGGAAAAATCCGGGTAATTACGTCCTGGTCTCTATCAAAATCCAGCAGATCCTCTTCGTGGCCATCAATAGGAGAGAGTGTGTAGAAATCCTTAAATGCATTTGACCTATCATGGCCCTCACGCCAGGAAGATCCTCCGCTCCACCCATAATTGATGCTGAAATAGCGACCATTGTAGCCATCAATCACAAAAGCATGGCCCCCATCACTACTACCACCTGAATATAAAACAGGACGGCCAGCATCTATTTCTGCAGATACCAGTTTTTCCCACCGAAGATTATCATAACCGTTATCAGGAGAGTATTCACCCCGAATATAACGTCTCATGGACTTATCATACCCAAAGAATTCTGGGAGTAGCTGGGCCCGGCTTATGCTGGATGACGATCCATGGGGAGCAAAGCCCATCCGGCACATAACTGCGACATCATACAGCAACCTGGCTATTTGTGCCGATTCTTCTTCACTGCAGTTATGATAATCGTCCGGCATCTTCTCCCAGTCGTATTCATGCCCCAAAGCAAACCCTTCGACATGATATGGATTATTCTGACCACCTAACCAGTAATCGTAAGAAGGAAGCGTCCCGGTTCCACGATGCGGCCACTTGTGGTATTTCATGACGATGGCAATCGCCGTGGCGACACATCCAATCGGAGGTTTCAGTCCATTGATTTCTGGCACAAGGTCGTTGAAAGGATGTCCCTGGTCCCATTTTGCCGTCTGCAACTGAACAGAGTTGGCTGGATCCAGGCCGGAATCAGTTTCTTCGTCCGAGGCGGTTTCCCAGCCCTGTTCCCGAGCGTAGGCGATGATGTCTGCGTACCATTGGAGCATGGCCCGCATGTTGTCGGGCATGTCCGAGACCGGGAAATGGCCTTTCAGGGAGTAGCCCAGAACGGGACGGGCAACGTCGTCGCCCGAGACGATGGCGTAGCCCCCAGACGACCGCTCGAAGATATACATCGCCGGTGCGTCTGAAGACGATTTCGTCGCGACATCCGGGAACGTGCCGATCAACTTGAAATCATCGGGACGGACGGCAGTGGCTTTGGTCTGGACTTCAGCCGCCGTGAAGAACTGCGCGGCGCGGAGACGGGCCTGGTCAACCGTCACGACATCGGCCTGTACCAACTGCCACGAGAGCAGCGCCAATAGCAGGATAACTGTCTTTTTCATGCTCAGGCCCTCCCGCTACTTGCGAAGTTCCCGCAGATTAATGGTCATCCCGTCTTCCAGGCCGGTGATCGGGACACGCTTCTTGCTGCGGATTTCAATCGTGAGGGTATGGACGCCACTCATCTTGTAAGTATGCGTCAAACCTTCCTGCCAGGACTCTTGCGCCCCGTCGCCCCAGTCAACGAAGCCAACCTGATTCTCGCCTTCAATGGCAGGAACGGTTATGTTCCGGGACGTCGTCGTATAGGAAAAGGCCGGGAAGCGTTCGTACTGATGAACCCACACCGTATCAGGCTCCGCAAAGTCTTTATAATACACCAAAATCCGGGCGTCTCTAGCTTTTTCGTTCTTCTTTAGGGCATCCACCGACAAAAAGAAACGGCTACCCTCTGCAGAACGATCCTGTCCGGCCTGGGAGATCCATTTCTCAGCGATAGATACGCGATAATCGTCAGGAGTCGGATCTGCCGTTTCGAAAGAAACCGTCCATCCCCCGCCCGATGCTTTCAAAGTATCACAAGGGACAAGGATCGGCTGGAAGGATTGAAAGACAGAAACCGTATCGATGCGGTTTTGCTCCTCATTCTTGAATACGATCCATGCGCTTCGGTCATGACGGCCATGATTCTTGGCGACCGAGAAGGAATGAATCCGTTCCGTAATCGCTTTTGTGTCCACTGGAACGATCCAGTCACATCCGGGCTCGATGATTACGTCGAGCGTCAGGTTGCTGGAAACCTCAACCGACATAGAACCACCCTCGGGGTCGAAGGCATAGCGACTTTCACCGATGATCAAGGTAGGATCTTCGGCTTTCTGCCGGATGATCACATGTTCTTCCCTGCCCAAATCCTCGTTCTTGAAAACAATCACGCCTTCACGTGCCGCAAATGTTTCATTGACATCGATAACAAAGAGGAAAGTCCTCGTCGTCAATGCCTTGGTTGGGACGGGTTTGATCCAGCCACAACTGTCCGGCACCGCTGCCGTAACGCCGAAGTTGCTGGTCACCTCGATGGTAAGGTTACCGCCTTCCGGCTCGAATTCATATTCGCCACTGCCGATAATGATGACAGGCGTGGCAGCTTTCTGGGTTACGGTCACGGCTTCTTCGAGCTTCCACTCCGCACATTTGAACAGGAATTTTGCGGTACGGTCGGTGAAAGCCTCATTTTCATCGATAGCGAAATGGAAGGTATTGGTGGACATCGATTTGGTCTTCGTCTCGTGGATCCAGTCGCAGGCGGAGGGAATCTCAAAAGTGACATCCACGTTGCTGCGAACTTCCACGCTGAACTGGCCGGGTTCTGCCGACTGTTCGTAATGATCACTGCTGACGATGATTGTCGGCGTATCACCATCCTGATAAACCTTGACGACTTCAGTCCCGGCAGTGCTGGTGAAAGTGATTTCTCCTTCCCGTTTGCTGAATGAATCGTTGGCCGCGACATCGAAGGTCAGGGTTGAGGTCGTCAGGCTTTTAGTCCCCAACGGCTTGATCCATGCCTTAGCGCTCTCCGCAATCTCATGGGTGAAACTCACATTCGCTTTCACTTCGACTGTAACCCGGCCGCCCTCCTTCCCTACGTCTTGCCGGGTACTTGTCAGCAGCAGGGCGTCCTTCTGCTTCTGCGTCACGACAATGGTCCGTTTCACGTCGCCGCAGACGAAGTTGATGGAGGCGGAGCGGTCGTCATATTCCTTGTTTTCCGCCACGCAGACCGTGATGGTCACCGTCCCGCGCTTTCCGCTGTCCGTGGAAAGGGAACACCAGTCTTTGGCCCTGTCGTTAACAAACGAGGCCGTCCATTTTCCTGAAGCTTTCAAGTCGACGGAAGCAGACCCGGCCCCGGATGAAAAGTTCATCGAGAGGTTTCCGCCGGAAAGGGTGACATCGGCCGGTCCGGGTCGTAACGATCCTTCTACGAAATCAATCTCAGGACGGCAGCCGGTTACGAACAGCAAGACGGCTGACAACAAAAAGAAAACACGCAATTTGCTCATATCGATCATAGTATTATTCTTAAAACAGTTATACCTCCAATACTATCTCCATCTCTTCTCCGGTCATAGGGTTCCTCATTCGTAATCTATAGGTGCCTGACGGAAGTCCCAATTCATATACAATTGTTTCGCACTGAGGATTATCGTATTCATTATCAAGCATGTAGTAATAATAATGTCCGCTCATATCCGGAAAATAGCCCCCGCTATTCAACACAACGCCATAACCATTACGGGTTTCTCCAAACAATTCCCAACTAATATCCTTATACAACTTGAAAAAGATATCGCCTTTATTCCCCGGTAAATCGCTCTTCGGGTTCTCCTCATACCCAATCTCGACCATATCAGATAAAGGGCGAGCCGTAAAAACAATACGACTGGCCCTGATTTCAGGTATTTGTCTCCACGCACCAGATTCAGGGTCCTTGTCGGACAAAACAATCATGTCACCTTCTTCAATCGGTCGGCTGATACGACAGGAACTCCGGATATGGTACCCTCCACTGATTATACCGACATCATCGACAACAGATACTTTTTCCTTGAAATTACCATGACAGTCGTATAATACAAAACTAATATCAATGGAAGGTGGATTACCAAAAGCACCGTTACTCACTACCTGACTGAGACTAAACTCTTCAAGTTTAAAAGGAGGAATGAGGAAGACTATGCTTGTAGAAGAAAGATTCGCCTTCGGAGCATTTCCTTTATCGGGCATGATCCCACAGACCATATATTGATGATAGTAAAAACTCAACAATTCATCTTCGTGACCCTCAATAGGCGTAACCGTATAAAAATCATTATAAGATCCAGCCCATCCAAAATTGATACTAAAATATCTTCCGTAATATCCGTCTATGACAAAGGCATGGCCGGCAACCAACTGGCCATCTACCATACTATCCCCCTCATAATAAACTGGACGACCAGCATCGAGTTCATTTAAAATGAATCGCTCCCAATCATTATCTGAGTAGAAGTCCAATCCTCTAGCATAGGCGCGCAATTGTTTATCATAGTCAAAATACTCGGGAAGAAGCATGGGTGTACGACCGACAGATAAGCCAGGAGTAAAGAGCATATTACACATCACCGCCACATCGTATAGCAATCTTGAAATCTGGGCGGCCTCGTCGTCACTGCAGTTTTGGCAATCGTCAGGCATCAATTCCCAGTCATATTCATGACCGAGAGAAAAGCCTTGTATATGATACTTATTCCCATTCCATTCATAGTCATATGAAGGTAAAGACCCTGTCCCCCGTTTCGGCCATTTATGGTATTTCATGATGATGGCTGTTGCTGTAGCCACACAGCCGATCGGCGGTTTCTGACCGTTGATTTCAGGGACAAGGTCGTTGAAAGGATGACCCTGACTCCATCGCGCTGTCTGGAGTTGCACGGAGTTGGCCGGATCCAGCCCAGAATCGGTCTCTTCATCCGAGAAGGACTCCCACCCCTGTTCCCGGGCGTAGGCGATAATGTCGGCGTACCATTGGAGTAACGCACGCATATTGTCCGGCATATCCGAGATAGGGAAACGGCCTTCCAGGGAATAACCCAGAACGGGGCGTGCGACATCGTCGCCAGAGACGATGGCGTAGCCCCCGGCAGCCCGTTCGAAGATATACATCGCGGGATCCGTTGCAGGCGACTTCGTTGTGATTTCCGGGAATGTACCTACCAGTTTGAATTCATCCGGGCTGACGGATGCAGACTTCGTCCGGACTTCAGCCTCCGTAAAGAACCGGGCGGCGCGTTGACGGGCCTGATCAGCTGTCACGACATGTGCCGATGCCATCTGCCACGCAAGCAGCACCAGCAATAACAAAGTAAGTCTTTTCATCAAGACAAATATACAAAAAAAGAAGGCCGGCGGATTCGATTCCGTCGGCCTTTCTTTTCAAACTATCCTACTTTATTATTTCTTGAAGTAGTCGGCTACTTCGTCGGTAGGGACGAGTTCTTCCTGGAACGTATAGGCGCCGGTGCGTTCGGATTTGACCATCTTGATGCACTTGACCACGTTCTTGAGCGAGGATTTGTCACCGCTAAACGTTGCGACAGCTTTCTTTGCCATGGTATAATAAAGTTAGATGTTGATTACTTGATCTCCTTGTGAACGGTGTAGCGCTTGAGGTACGGGTTGTACTTCTTGAGCTCGAGGCGTTCGTTCGTGTTCTTCTTGTTCTTGGTAGTGATATACCGGGAGATACCGGGAACACCGCTTTCTCTCTGTTCGGTGCATTCGAGGATCACCTGAACCCTGTTGCCTTTCTTTGCCATAACTCAATAAATTAAACGATGCCGATCAAACCTTTCTGACGGGAGGCCTTCAGGGTATCGGCCAGGCCGTTCTTATAGATAGTCTTCATACCCTTGCAGGAGACCTTAAGGGTCACGAAACGCTGTTCCTCTTCCAGCCAGAAACGCTTGGTCTTGAGGTTCGGGGCGAATTCGCGTTTAGTACGTCTCTTGGAGTGGGAAACGTTGTTTCCGATCACTCGCTTCTTTCCTGTAACTTGACAAACTCGTGCCATTTGTGTATCTTTTTATATTATTTTCCAAAGGGGCTGCAAATATCTTGAATTTTCTTCAAAATACCAAATAAAATTTCTCATTTACAAAAACTTCAGCAATCGCCGCCAGCGGATGTTCTGCGGGAATTTCCGGTTCGGGTCGGTCGACATCCAGATGACCCGGGGCTTGCCCACGATATGGTCTTCCGGGACGAATCCCCAGTAGCGGGAGTCCAGCGAATTGTGGCGGTTGTCACCCATCATGAAGTAGTAGTCCATCTTGAAAGTGTAGGTGTCGGTCGCTTCGCCGTTGATGACGAACCGTCCGTCTTCGGTTACTTCCAGGGTATTGGCTTCGTACACTTCGATGATGCGGCGGTAAAGCGGGAGGTTTTCAGCAGTCAGGGTCACGGACTCCCCCTTTGCCGGAATCCAGACCGGGCCGTAGTTGTCGCGCGTCCAGCCCATGTCGACGAAGGGGAAAAGCATCACCTCCGAATCGGGATAGTCGGGCGGATAGACATCGACGTTCTGCTCCACGCTTACCACGTTGGCCAAAGCTTTGATTTTTTCGAGTCGTTCGTCAGTCAGCGGCAGGGCCGGATAGCCCGGGAGGGTCTGGCTGAACCAGATCTCACCCATGTTGAATCCCATCTCCCGGAGGATCACGGGATTGATGGCCGATCCGTCGGTGGTTACGCACCAGGTGTTCTGGATGCCCGCGTAATGCTGCTGCGGCTCTCCGTTGACCTGGACCCAGCCGTCCACCACGTGCAGGGTGTCACCCGCTACTGCCACGCAACGCTTCACATAGTGGTCCTTCTTGTCCACCGGACGGACTTTCAGGGGTCCGTAGGTCTTGATGGCGTATTCGCGCGAAGACATACGCACGTGTGCGTAATAATCTTCGGCGGGCGCCTTGGTAAGCACGGTATCGCCGTTCGGGAAAGAGAAGACGACATAATCGTCTCTCTTCACGTGGCCGAAGCCCTTGAGCCGCCTGTATTTGAACTGCAGGGCGGTCGAGTAGCTCTCCTTGCCCGAGCGGGGCATCGTGTTGTGGACGAAGGGGACGGAAAGCGGCGTCTGCGGCAGTTTCGGGCCGTAGGCCGTCTTGCTGACGAAAAGATAGTCACCCGTCAGGAGGGAACTTTCCATGGAGGAAGACGGAATCTTGAACGCCTGGAAGAAAAAGACATTGATGAAGAAGGCGACCACGACAACGGCGAACAGCAGGGCGTCCAACCACCCCAGCGCCACCTTCAAGGCGTGATTCTTCGCAGAGATCTTTTCGATCCAGGCTTTCAGACGGCGGGACACACAGAACTCGTAGACCACCAGCAGGCCCAAAAGCCACCAGTAGTTTCCGATCCAGATGACCCATAACGTCCAGAGTGCGGCCCATACGAAGAACCGCACCCAGGATTTCCGGTCTGTTCCCTTGACGTTCAAGGCACCAAGCTATTTGACAGAGTTGACGATAGCTTCAAAAGCCTTCGGATTGTTCATCGCCAGGTCAGCGAGGACCTTGCGGTTGAGACCCACGTTCTGCTGCGCGAGACGGCCCATGAACTGGGAGTAGTTCATACCGTGCTGACGGGCGGCAGCGTTGATGCGGGTGATCCAAAGCGAGCGGAAGTTACGCTTCTTGGTCTTGCGGTCGCGATACGCGTAGGTGAGACCCTTCTCATAGGTATTCTTCGCTACGGTCCAGACATTCCGGCGGGCGAGGAAGTTACCCCGGGTTTCCTTCAAAATCTTCTTACGGCGTGCTCTCGATGCGACGCTATTAACAGATCTAGGCATAATGATTGGTTTTTTGGATGCCAGCGCCCTGGCTCGCAGGGTCTTTTCGGCTGTACATCCGGTTCTACAATAATTTTAAACTACTTGACTAACAAAGCTCTTACCCGCTTGACATCGGCCTTGTCGATCAAGGCGAAGTGATCCAGGTTCCTTTTCTGCTTTTTCGTCTTCTTGGTGAGAATGTGGCTGTGATAAGCGTGTTTTCTCTTGATTTTACCCGAACCGGTGAGCGTGAAACGCTTCTTCGAACCGGTGTTGGTCTTCAATTTAGGCATAACTTATTGTTTAATTGGTAGTTGGTTATTTCTTCTTCAGCGGGGCGATCATCATGATCATCCGTTTGCCTTCCAACTTGGGCATCTGCTCGGCCTTTCCGTATTCCTCGAGTTCGACGGCGAAGCGCAGAAGCAGCTTCTCGCCCTGCTCGGAGAAGAGGATCGAGCGTCCGCGGAAGAAAACGTAGGCCTTGACCTTCGATCCTTCCTGCAGGAAGCTCTTGGCGTGGTTGAGCTTGAACTGGAAGTCGTGCTCATCGGTCTGCGGACCGAAACGGATCTCCTTGATGACCACCTTCGAAGCGTTCGACTTCTGTTCCTTCGCCTTCTTTTTCTGCTGATAGACGAATTTCTGGTAGTCGATGATCTTGCATACGGGAGGATCGGAGTTCGGAGCGATCTCCACAAGATCCAATTCCCGTTCTTCGGCCATCTTCAATGCCTGCGCGAGCGGGTAGATACCCTGCTCGGGCACATTGTCGCCCACCACGCGGACGCGCGGGGCGGTGATGGCATCGTTGATCCTGAGTCCGTCGTCTTTGTCTTTCCGGTTCTGCGGGAGCCGCGGATCCGGTTTGCGGGGGCCCTGGGGTCTCGGTTTCGGGGGTCGGTAGTTCGTTGCTATGGTCTTGTCCTCCTGTAAGTTAAATTGTTAATACTGTTTATTTTAGTTCGTTTGCAATCTCTTCTTTCATATACTGTACGAAAGCATCCAGCGTCATCACGCCCTTGTCTTCCCCACCCTGCTTCCGTACCGACACCGTATCGGTCGCCTGCTCTTTCTCGCCGACAATCAGCAAGAAAGGCATCCGCTTGAGTTCGTTCTCCCGGATCTTCTTGCCGATCGTCACGTTGCGATCGTCTATGGAGGCGCGAATTTCGGAATTATTCAACAAATCGCAAACTTTTTTTGCAAAATCGTTAAATTTTTCACTCACAGGGAGTATCGACACCTGATCGGGGGCGAGCCAGAGCGGCAACTTGCCACCCGTGTGCTCGAGCAGCACGGCCACGAAACGCTCCATCGAACCGAACGGCGCGCGGTGGATCATCACCGGACGGTGACGTTTGTCGTCGGCGCCCACGTATTCCAGTTCGAAGCGTTCCGGGAGGTTGTAGTCCACCTGGATGGTACCCAGCTGCCAGCTGCGGCCGATGGCGTCTTTCACCATGAAGTCGAGCTTCGGGCCGTAGAACGCGGCCTCGCCGTATTCGACCACGGTGGGCAGACCCTTCTCGGCGGCCGCCTCAATGATGGCCGCTTCGGCCTTCTCCCAGTTCTCATCGCTGCCGATGTACTTGCTGCGGTCGACCTTGTCGCGCAGGGAAACCTGGGCCGTGTACTTGTCGAACTTCAGCGTGCGGAAGATATAGAGCACGATGTCGATGACCTTGCAGAACTCTTCCTTCAGCTGGTCGGGGCGGCAGAACAGGTGCGCGTCGTCCTGCGTGAAACCGCGGACGCGGGTCAGGCCGTGCAGCTCACCGCTCTGCTCGTAGCGGTACACCGTGCCGAATTCCGCGAAACGCAGCGGCAGGTCCCTGTACGAACGGGGTTTGGACTTGTAGATCTCGCAGTGGTGCGGGCAGTTCATCGGTTTGAGCAGATACTCCTCCCCTTCCTGCGGGGTGGTGATGGGACGGAACGAGTCCTTGCCGTATTTGGCCCAGTGGCCGGAGGTGATGTAGAGTTCCTTGTTGCCGATGTGCGGGGTGATTACCTGCAGGTAGCCATAGTCCTTCTGGACCTTGCGCAGGAACTGCTCGAGACGCTCACGCAGCGCAGCGCCCTTGGGCAGCCAGAGCGGAAGACCCATACCCACTTTCGACGAGAAGGTGAAGAGTTCCATCTCCTTGCCGAGTTTGCGGTGGTCGCGCTTCTTGGCTTCCTCGAGCATGGCCAGGTATTCGTCGAGCATGCTCTTCTTGGGGAAGGTGATGCCGTAGATGCGGGTGAGCTGCTTGTTGTGCTCGTCACCGCGCCAGTAGGCACCGGCGATGTTGAGCAGCTTGACCGCCTTGATGACCGAGGTGTTGCGCAGGTGCGGGCCGCGGCACAGGTCCGTGAAGGCACCATTCTGGTAGAACGTGATGGTGCCGTCCTGGAGGTCGCCGATCAGTTCGCACTTGTACTGGTCGCCTTTTTCCGTATATTTCTTGAGCGCCTCCGCTTTCGAGACGTCCGTGCGGACGAAGCTCTCGCCGCTGCGGGCCAGCTCAAGCATCTTGTCTTCGATTTTCTTCAGGTCGGCTTCCACGAGCTGCCTGTCGCCCAGATCCACATCGTAATAGAAACCGTTCTCGATCGAAGGGCCGATACCGAACTTGACGCCGGGATACAGCGCTTCGAGCGCTTCGGCCATCAGGTGGCTCGAGGAGTGCCAGAAAGTGGCTTTCGCCTCGCGGTCTTCCCATTTGTGGAGTTTCAGTGTCGCATCTTCGAGGATGGGGCGTTCGAGATCGTAAATCTGGTCGCCGACCGATGCACACAACACATCGTTGGCGAGCCTGGGGCTGATGGAGGCCGCGATCTGGTAGGCCGTCACGCCCTTCTCGAACTCTTTGACGTTGCCGTCAGGAAAGGTAATTTTGATCATAATCACTACAATTGATTTGTTCAGTTCATCTTGCAAAGATATGGTTTTTTGCCGAGTTTTTTTGATTTCTTGCAAGATTTCCGTACTTTTGCTTTGATATGTGGAAAGCTTTGTTCTATAAACTGAAGGAAGCACTCACTTCCGTCCTTCCTGTCGGTATCATCGTACTGATTCTTTCCCTGACTCCGCTGGTAACCCTGACGGGACGGGAAATGACCGTCTTCGGCATCTCCGCCTTCCTGCTCATCGTGGGAATCGGCATGTTCAACCTCGGAGCCGACCTGGCCATGACGCCGATGGGCAAGTTCATCGGAGAAGGCCTGACCAAGAGCAAGAAAGCCAGCATCCTGCTGATCGTCTGTTTCCTGATGGGTCTGCTGATCACCGTGGCCGAGCCCGACCTTTCCGTCCTGGCCGGACAGGTCGCATCCATCATGAACGGCTCGCTGCTGATCATCACGGTCGGTGCCGGCGTAGGCCTGTTCCTGCTGGTCGCCGTGCTCAAGATCATCTCGCGCGCCGACCTGACCAGCCTCCTGCTCTACTTCTACATGGTCATCTTCACGATCGCCGCCCTGATCTTCAGTTCCGGCAAGGGAGACCTCCTCCCCCTGTCCTTCGACTCCGGCGGCGTAACGACCGGCCCCATCACGGTCCCTTTCATCATGGCCCTGGGCGTCGGTATCGCCCTGACCGTGGGCGGGCGCCACGCCAATGAAAACAGTTTCGGCCTGATCGCCCTCTGCTCCATCGGTCCGATCATCGCCGTGCTGCTGCTTTCCCTCTTTTCGAAAGGATCTCTGACCTACAATATCCCCGACTACTCCATGGACTCCGTCCTGGAAGCCGGCGTCGGAGGCGTCCTCTGGGAGACGATGCTCGAGGTAGGCAAGTCCCTGCTGCTGATCATCCTGTTCTTCCTGATCCTCCAGGCCGCCATCCTCAAGCTGCCCGGCAAACAGCTGATCTCGATCGCCATCGGGCTCCTGTTCACCTTCCTCGGGCTGGTGATCTTCCTGGCGGCCGTCGCCATCGGCTTCATGCCCATCGGCTACAAGATCGGCATCCAGCTGGCCGCCTTCGACAAGACGCTGCTGACCGTCATCTGCTTCATCATCGGTTTCGTGGTGGTCATGGCCGAGCCGGCCGTCCACGTACTCAATCAGCAGGTGGAGGAAATCACCAACGGCGAGGTCTCCCGCCGGCAGATGATGACCGCCCTCTCCATCGGCGTCGGCGTCTCGATCGGACTCTCCATCATCCGGATCATCTTCAACTTCTCGTTGCTGTACTACCTGATTCCGGGTTATCTCCTCTCGCTGGGCCTGTCGTTCTTCGTACCGAAGCTCTACACGGCCATCGCCTTCGACTCGGGCGGCGTGGCCAGCGGTCCGCTCACCTCGAGTTTCATCCTGCCGATGGCCATCGGCGCCTGCATCGCCCTCAACGGCGAGGCGGAAGTCCTTTCCCTGGCCTTCGGCATCGTGTCGATGGTCGCCCTCACGCCGCTGATCACCATCCAGACCCTGGGCTTCCGTGCCGTCATGAGCCAGAAAGCCCGCAGCAAGGCCGCGATGCGCCGCATCCTAGCCTCCGATGACGAACAAATCATTTACTTTGAATAATGGCTGAATCCCGTCCATACGTCAAGAACGTGGCTCCCGCCAAGCTGGAGCTGCTGATCACCATCGTCCACGCCGAGAAGGTCCGCTACTATACGAACCTGATCCAGGAAGAGGCCGGCGTAAACCTGCAGCTGACTTCCCAGGCCAGCGGCACGTCGGAGAAAGCCATCATGAACTACCTCGGCCTGAACCAGTCCACCCGCACGGCCATCTTCAGCGTCATCCGCGAAGATAAGATCAAGGACACGCTGGAGCTGCTGGACGAGAAATTCAACACCATCAAGGGCGGCGGCGGCATCGCCCTCACCGTTCCCCTCTCGAGCATCATCGGCACGCTCGTTTACGGATTCCTGAGCAACGACAAACGCACCATCAAACAATGAACAAGAAGAAATACGAACTGATTTTCTGCATCGTCAACGCCGGTTTCGCCCTCGAGGTCATGGAAGCCGCCAAGAAGGCCGGTGCCACAGGCGGCACCATCATCCGCGGCAGGGGCACGGCCAATCCCGAAGCAGAAGAATTCTACCAGATAGCCATCCAGCCCGACAAGGAAATCCTCTGGCTCATCGTCCCGAAGGAAATCAAGGACGACGTGATGCACCGCATCTACCAGGACGCCGGACTGGCCAGCAACAGCAAAGGCATCGCCTTCTCCGTGCCCGTGACCCACGCCGTGGGACTTCACGAAGAAGAGCCCGCCAAACAGCCTGAAGAGAAACCCGAAGAAACGAAGGAGGAAAAGAAATAATGGAACCCGCCACCAACAGCAATTCCAAATGGAGCCTTGCCGCCAGGGACGGCCTGATCCTGGCCGCCGTCACCGTCGTCGTATCGACCCTGACCTTCCTGACCAAAAACACCTTCCTCAGCACCCTGCTGTGGCTGATCAAGCTGGGGGGCAGCATCTGGCTGCTGAGCGTCATCATGAAGCGCTACGGCAAGGAACATCCCGATGAATCCACGTTCAGCTACGGCGTGATCGTCTGCGTGTTCTCGGCCATTGTCTGCGCCGTATGGGCTTTTGTCGAATATCAGTTCCTCTTCCCCGGCGCCGTGGCGGAAGCCTTCGAGCAGATGTACACCCAGTTCGAGCAGATGGGCGCATCCCTCCCCGACGAAGTGGGCGACATGGTCCTCAAGATGGAAGACAACTACGCACAGATCAACTGCATCACCACTTTCTTCTGGTGCATCCTCCTGGGCCTGGTCTTCAGCGCCATCCTCTCCCGCGGCCAGCGCAACAAGAGCGTCTTCACCGAAGAAGAGATGCACCAGAACAACGAAGACGAATTCAACTTCTAGCCCATGGACCTCTCGATCGTCATCTCGCTCTTCAACGAAGAGGAATCGCTCCGCGAACTGGTCGAATGGATCGACCGTTCCCTGGCTCCGCACAAGTATACCTATGAAATCATCATGGTCGACGATGGCAGTACCGACCGTTCCTGGGGAGTGATCAGCGCCCTCTCGGAGCAGTATCCCCAGATCCGCGCCATCGGCTTCCGCCGCAATTACGGCAAATCCGCCGCCCTCTACTGCGGATTCGAGGCCGCCCAGGGCGACATCGTGGTCACAATGGACGCCGACCTGCAGGACTCCCCCGAGGAAATCCCCGAGATGATACGGATGATCCGTGAAGACGGCTACGACCTGGTCTCCGGCTGGAAGAAGAAACGCTACGACAACGTAGCGACGAAGAACCTGCCCTCCAAACTCTACAATGCCACGGCCCGCAAGGTCACGGGCATCAAGCTGCACGACATGAACTGCGGCCTGAAGGCCTACCGGAACGAAGTGGTGAAGAACATCGAGGTCTACGGAGAGATGCACCGTTTCATCCCCTACCTGGCCAAGAACGCAGGTTTCAACAAGATCGGCGAGAAAGTGGTCCACCACCAGGCCCGCAAATACGGCAAGAGCAAGTTCGGCATGAGCCGTTTCATCCACGGCTTCCTCGACCTGCTCTCGATCTGGTTCCTCCAGAAATTCGGCAAGAAACCGATGCACCTGTTCGGCGGCATCGGCACCCTCCTGTTCCTTGTCGGCGCAGTGCTTGCTATCTGGTTGATCATAGCTAAGTTGGTCGCCCAGTCGCACGGAGCGCCTTTCCGCCCTGTCGCCGACCAGCCGCTCTTCTTCCTGGCCCTGGTCGCCGTCATCCTCGGCGCCCAGCTCTTCCTGACCGGCTTCCTCGGCGAACTGGTCGCCCGCAACGCCCAGGACCGCAACCGCTACAACATCAAGCGCACCATCCGCTAGCCGCCCCTCGTCACACCGGGCTTGTCCATCTCGGCATGCGGAGCTTGACTCCCTCGTCATGCCGGGCTTGACCCGGCATCTCTCCGCCAGCGGGCTCTCCCAACGCGCGGCAGGCCCTCACACAGCCCGCCGGACCAGACTATCACCAAGTCTGATTGGAACCAGCATCTCAACTCTCCACGAGCCGGCTCTTCTCTGGCGAAAAAAAGCAAACCGCTGAGACCAGCGGTTTGCAAATTGTATCTAATTGTAGATAAATGTTTACGGGGTAACCGAAACTTCTTTGACCGGACGTATCGGCATTTGCCAAAAAGTTATTCCAGAAGAGCCAGGACCACCAGGGCCCAAATTTTCGATTTCAATCGTATTGAGGAAAGGACTATAGAAAACGTCTTTCGGATAGGACGCAGTCCAGTATCGTCCATGGTCCGTGCTATATTCACTAGGTTTTTTAAAACCTGCCGGAGTTAAATAGATAGTCCTCGAATTGCCATCGACTTTTCTTGTGATTTTCCATCGTTTATCAGAACTATATGATACAACTTGACTGGTAGTAGCGCCCGTCCACAAAGCACTAAACTCTTCAGCCGTGGGCATACGCCAGTCTCCACCCAGATATGCATTGGCTGCATCGTCCTGCGGGTCCAATCGATTCTTGACGGCTGTATCGTATTTTTGATTCCAATACCAATACCACCACCCAACGCCATTCTCGTTTTTAATGAACCAATTGCCGCTGTTTTCCCCTTCAGAAGGGACAATTTCGCCCCATGCGAAATAATAGCCAAACGCTTCTGTACCACTATCACTTAAAGATGTAGACGCTCCCAAATTATAATCTGCCCAATATAATTGAATACCTGTGTTGGGATCATTGTTCTTGTAGATTCCCATAAACTTTGAAGTAGGCTCCGATATGGCGCGGTCCCATGAGGAAACATTTTTCAACTTGATGGCGGCATGTCCAGTTAGCGTCTTGTCAGAATACACCTTTGTCCTGGCAGGGCTTCCCAATTCAAAGAAAATCAGCCGATGCTCACCTGTTGTTGTCCACGTAGGACTGGAATTATATGAGCTTGTCGTATTATTGATTTTTCCACTGAAAGCAATACCTTCATTATTATAGGCATAGCCCCACATGGGCTGACCCGGATCCAAACCACCGACACCGACATCATTAATCTCATTAAATGTTCCTGTTGACCCTGACAAAGAATAGGAAGCACAAGCAACAGGAGAAATCCTATGAACAATCAACCGATAGGTGAAATCAGCATTATACTTATCGCCTTCCTTGTCCACGAAAAATTGAACGTAGTTGGCGGGCATGGTCATGTTGAGGGTAGCCGTGAGCGTGGCGAGATCGCCTTCCGTTTCCAAAGTATAATCTGAAGTGGCAGACAAATAGTACGTATAGATAGGGAGTCCATCAGCACCTGTGAACACATACTTGCCATCACTATGAGTGATATTGACCGTGCCGAACGGGAAAAATACCGCGCTCATGGTTGCCCCTGAAGCGGCTAATTCAGCGACAGTCAGACCACCTTGAAGGGACCCGGACCAATTCGTTCCATTGTAGGTAAACTGGGCATATTTCGGAGTCTCGTTGATAGCCACATTATTGAAAAAGGCATATACTACATCGCCCGCCACGAAATCTTGCTTAACGGCCTTTGTATCCGTGCTATAATTAATACGTATCTTGAAATCTATTGTTGTAGGCTGAGTCCCTGTATCATTGGATAAAGGAGAGCAGGTAGAAACCAACATTATGAGCGCCACGGCTCCGAAAAACAAAAATTGCTTGGTCATTTTCATATCCTCCTGATTAATCCCATTCCTCTTCCTCACTAAAAGTGTCGTCCATTAAGAATTTCATCAAACAACCACTGGCGCATAGAACTCCCTGGGTCTTGATTTCGATGGCGTTACATTCGGGTGACGCATATTGCCTCTTTTTCATGTTCATACTTGATTTTCGCATGAATGTCAATTAATGCGGCCTGACTCCGGAGCCGATTATTGTCAAAACAAAAGTGTGGAGCCTACTTTCGTTTATCTGATGGAGGTTGTGGTAGGACCTTGAAAGAATAAACTACGATGATACTCCACACTCGGCTTGATATGGAGTACCTGCACCGAGAACCGGTGCACATCGCATAATCAATGCACGAGCGGAAAGAATATCCGTAATCCTCCTTTCCAGAAATTACCACATTTCCATCAAAGGACACGAAAACACTTTCGCTTTATGTCTGCTGAATCGCTTCAGCCTTACAAAGTTATTCTTTTATCGAAGAAATAGCAAACCTTTTTTCGTTTTTCGCCAATCAGAGGTGTATGAGTTGTGATGAAAAATCTAAATAATTAAAGTTTTTTCGAGAATCAATAAATACCTCATCGGAGTTTTTTCTTACGAATGAGATACCCTTTCTTTGCGTGTAGAAAAAACTAAACCCGATAGCTTGAATTGCTTCAGGGGCTACCGGGAATCAACGAAGCAAAGATATAGAATCCTTTTTGATTTAGCAAGCGGTTGTATGATTTATTCTGATTTTGAGAAGGTGATGTCAGCCAAAAGGATGAGACGGTACTTGAATGCTTGCGCCGGAAACAAACGTAAGGCGCAGACATTGTACCGATTAAACTTGCGGCTATCACAAGAGCTCTTCACGGTAATCAGTTGCTATGAGGTTGCCCTTCGCAATGCCATTGACCGGATCATGTCAGTAGCGTTCGGTCAAGACTGGATACGAGACGCTATCATGCCAGGAGGGATTTTCGATGATCCCCGTTTCACAGGAACGACTCGCATCATGTACAAGGCCTATAATGAACTTGTTTCAAACGGAAGGTATTCATCATCCAAGATGCTGTCCTCCATGGAATTCGGAGTATGGAAATACATGTATTCTGCAACAGAATATCGAGCCACTGGAAGGCGATTGCTGGGTGTCTTCCCAAACAAACCGAAATCTTCCATAAGCATTCAATATAACAATCTGTTTATCTTCAACGAATTGGACGCTATAAACCGGCTCAGGAACCGAATCGCACACCATGAACCGATATGCTTCATGCAAGATAAGGAATCAATCTCCACAACATATCTTCGTAATTGTTATGGTCGAATTGCGACCTTGTTTGCCTGGATGGGAATTGATTCGAAATCGCTGCTGTTCGGCATGGACCATGTCCTTCTTATTGCCGATCGAATAGATTCACTCTGAGAGCCGGGCTCGAAAAAAACTAGACAGGCTGCTTTTCGCCAAAGTGGCGCAAGAGTGGCCTTGTCTGAAGGGGCTACCAAGGCGATTTTTCAAAAGGGACTTGCGGCTGGTAACGAGCACGGCTGTTGGCGCAAATGAAACGGCCTCACGGGTTGTGTGAGGCCGTTGGGTTTGCGGCAGTTTGGCGAAAAGATGCCGGGTCAAGCCCGGCATGACGAGAGGGGCAAGCCCGGCATGACGGACGTTAGATATGAATAGCTTCGCCGTGGACGGCGGCGGCCGCTTCCATGAGCGCTTCGCTCATCGTGGGGTGCGGGAACATCGAACCGGCCAGCTGTTTGGCCGTGATGCCCAGATTGCGGGCCGCGACGATGCCGCCGACCATTTCCGAGACGTTGTCACCTACCAGATGCGCGCCGAGCACCTTGTCGGTCGCGGCGTCGACCACCAGCTTCACGAAACCGTCGCGTGCGCCGGCGGCCGTGGCTTTGCCGGATGCCGTGAACGGGAACTTGCCGACACGATATTCGATGCCCAGTTCCTTCGCCTTGCGCTCCGTCATACCGACCGAGGCGACTTCCGGCGTGATGTAGGTGCAGCCCGGGATGTTGTCGTAGTTCACCGGTTCGGGATTGAGTCCGGCAATCGCCTCGACGCAGCAGATGGCCTCCGCTGAAGCCACGTGGGCGAGAGCAGGCGTGGCGATGATGTCGCCGATGGCATACACGCCCTCTGCCGTAGTCTTATAGTAGGTATCCACAGGAATCTTTCCCCGGTTGAGCTCGATGCCGAGTTCCTCGAGACCCAGGTTCTCAGTATTCGGCCGGACGCCGACAGCGGAGAGAACCTTCTCGGCCTCTACGATCTCCTCCCCTTTCTTGGTCTCGACCGTCAGGCGGCAAAGCTCACCGGTCGTATCGACGCTCTTCACCGAAGACGAAACCATCACCTTGATGCCCGCCTTGCGGAAGCTGCGGCTGATCTGGGCGCAGGTATCGTCGTCTTCGATAGGCAGCACGCGGTCCATGAACTCGATGATCGTCACCTCGACGCCGAGCGAACGGTAGAAGAACGCGAACTCGCTGCCGATGGCACCGCTGCCGATGACAGCCAGCGACTTGGGCAGCGCTTCAGGCACGAGCGCCTGGTAGTAGCACCAGATCTTTTCGCCGTCGATGGGCGCAAACGGCAGTTCGGCCGGATGCGAACCCGTGGCCAGGATGATGTGGTCGGCACCGTACACTTCCGTGACACCTTCCATATTCATCACGCTCACCTGCTTGCCGGGAAGCACTTTTCCGGTGCCCTTGAGGACGGTCACCTTGTTTTTCTTGAAAAGGTATTCCACGCCCTTGTTCATCGTGGCGGAGACGCCGCGGCTGCGCGCGACGATGGCGGCCAGGTCCGGCTTCACGCATTCAGCCGTAAAGCCGTAATCAGCCCCACGCTCCGCGTAATGCAACGCCTGGGCGCTCTTGAGCAGCGCCTTGGTCGGGATGCAGCCCCAGTTGAGGCAGATTCCGCCCAGCTCACTCCGTTCGACAACTGCAGTATTGAACCCGAGCTGCGCCGCCCGGATAGCGGCCACGTACCCCCCCGGGCCCGCGCCGATGACGATTACATCGTATTTCATAATATATCAATCTACTATCTATAACAGTCTATGGAATGAATCGCTTAAAAGCGCGTCAGGTATAGGATCAAAAACCCATGGCCGCCCATGGCCGTGTGAATGGGAGGGGCCCAGCGAAGCTGGGAGGGATGAGCGAAGCGAAGGTTTTTGAGACTATACCTGCAAGCTAAGCGATTCATCGCAGTTTATGCTTCTTTGCCGTGACAGTTCTTGTATTTCTTGCCGCTGCCGCAGGGGCAGGGATCGTTGCGGCCGACCTTCTTCTCCACGTGGATCGGAGCCTGCGTCTTGGGCTCCGAACTGTTGGTCAGCAAGTCGGGACGGCTGGTCTGCATCCGGCTCATGTCGGAACGCTTCTCGTGACCTTCCGTCACCACGTCCTGCGGCTCCTGTTCCTGACGCAGGAAGATCTGCGCACGGAGCAGGAAAGCCAGCACGTCCTTGCTCAGGTTCTCGAGCATCGTGATGAAGAGATTGTAACTCTCGCTCTTGTAGACCACGATCGGGTCTTTCTGCTCGTAGGCCGCGTTCTGGACCGACTGCTTGAGGTCGTCCATCTCACGGAGGTGGTTCTTCCAGTAGTCGTCGATGACGCGCAGGGTGATGGTCTTTTCAACCGCACGGATCACTTCGCGACCCTTGCTTTCGTAGGCTTTCTTCAGGTCGACCAGCACGGTGTAGACCATCCGGCCGTCGGTTACGGGGATGGCGATGTTCTGGTAGAACATACGCTTGGTCTCATAGACATATTTGATGATCGGCCAGGCCCGCTCGACCAGGGTGTCGAAGCGGCGCTGCTGGACGGCCAGGATATCTTCCTGGAGTTTCTCCACCAGCTGCGGCTTCTTGGCATGCTCATAGAACGCTTCGTCGAAGTCGGGTTCCACCGAGAGGGTCTGGCGGAGCTGCTCGCGGAAATCCTCGAAGTCGAGGTCCTTGTTCTGCTCGACGAACATCTCGCAGTAGTCCGTGGCCATGTTGAGCACGTCCACGTCGATGCGTTCACCGGTCAGGGCGCTGCGGCGCTTGGTGTACACCACCTCGCGCTGGTTGTTCATCACGTCGTCGTAGTCCACCAGGCGCTTACGGGTGCCGAAGTCATTCTCCTCGACCTTGCGCTGGGCGCGCTCGATGGCGCCCGAGAGCATCGAGGCTTCCAGTGCCTCGTTCTCGGCCATACCCATACGGTCGACGATGCTCGAGATGCGCTCGCTACCGAAGATACGCATCAGGTCGTCCTCCAGCGACACGTAGAAAATGGAACTGCCCGGGTCGCCCTGACGGCCGCTTCGGCCGCGGAGCTGACGGTCCACGCGGCGGCTGTCGTGCCGCTCCGTGCCGATGATGGCCAGACCGCCCGCCTCCTTGACTTCCGGCGTAAGCTTGATATCGGTACCACGACCTGCCATGTTCGTAGCGATGGTCACGGTGGAAGGCTCGCCGGCATGGGCCACGATCTCGGCCTCACGGGCGTGCTGCTTGGCATTCAGCACCTGGTGCTTGATGCCGCGCAGCTTCAGCATACGGCTGAGGAGTTCGGAGATCTCGACCGAAGTCGTACCCACGAGAACCGGACGGCCCTGCTTGATGTATTCCTGGATCTTGTCGATCACAGCGGCGTACTTGCCTTTCTTCGTCTTGTAGATCAGGTCATTGAAGTCCTGCCGGATAACCGGTCTGTTGGTCGGGATGACCACCACGTCGAGCTTGTAGATGTCCCAGAACTCCTTGGCCTCGGTCTCGGCCGTACCGGTCATGCCGGAGAGTTTGTGGTACATGCGGAAATAGTTCTGCAGGGTGATGGTAGCGAAGGTCTGCGTGGCCGCCTCGACCTTCACGTTCTCCTTGGCCTCGACAGCCTGGTGCAGACCGTCGCTCCAGCGGCGGCCCTCCATGATACGGCCGGTGCCCTCGTCGACGATCTTGATCTTGCCGTCGATGATCACGTAGTCCACGTCCTTGGCGAACATGGCGTATGCCTTGAGCAGCTGGTCGACGGTGTGCATACGCTCGGCCTTGAGCGAGTAGTTCGCATAGAGTTCGTCCTTGCGGCGCTGTTTCTCCTCCGGAGTCCCCTCGCCTTTCTCGATGGCGGCCACCTCGTCGCCCAGACGCGGCATCAGGAAGAAATCCTTGTCACCCACGGCCTCGGCCAGCACTTCATTACCCTTGTCGGTAAGCTCCACGGAACGCTGTTGCTCGTCGATGACGAAATACAGCTCGTTGGTCACCACGCGCTGCTCGATGTCCTTGTCCTGGAAGGCGGCGCGGATGATCTTGCTCTCGGCGTTCTGCAGGATCTGCTTGATGCCCGGCTCGCTCAGGTACTTGATCAGCGGCGGATATTTCGGAAGACCCTTGTGCGCCCTGAGGAGCAGGATCTCACCCTTGTCGGTAATCTCGCCCGCGGCGATGAGCCGCTTGGCTTCGTTGAGGGTCTGGTTGACGAAATTCTTCTGGGCGTTGTAGAGGCGCTCCACATACGGCTTGTACTGGATGAACGTCTCGTCGCCCGCCTTCTCCACGGGACCCGAAATGATGAGCGGCGTACGGGCGTCGTCGATCAGCACGGAGTCCACCTCATCGACGATGGCGAAGTGATGCTTGCGCTGGACCAGGTCTTTCGGGTTGATGGCCATGTTGTCGCGCAGGTAGTCGAAGCCGAATTCGTTGTTCGTACCGAAGGTGATGTCGGCCTGGTAGGCGGCGCGGCGCGCATCCGTACTGGGCTGATGCTTGTCGATGCAGTCGACGCTCAGGCCGTGGAACATATAGAGCGGGCCCATCCACTCGGAGTCTCGTTTCGACAGGTAGTCGTTGACGGTCACCACGTGGACGCCCTTGCCGGCCAGTGCGTTGAGGAACACCGGGAGCGTAGCCACGAGGGTCTTGCCTTCACCGGTGGCCATCTCGGCGATCTTGCCCTGGTGCAGCACGCTGCCGCCGATCAGCTGCACGTCGTAGTGCACCATGTCCCAGGTGATCATATTGCCGCCGGCCATCCAGGAATTCCGCCACACGGCATAGTCGCCGTCCACATTGACGAAGTCGTGGGAGGCGCTCAGGTCACGGTCGAAATCCGTTGCCTTGACGCGGATCTTTTCATTCTCCTTGAAACGGCGCGCCGTAGACTTCATGATGGCGAAGGCTTCGGGCAGCACCTGGTCGAGGATCTCTTCTATCTTCTTGTCGATGGTCTTTACCAGTTCGTCGAGTTCGGTCGCCAGCTTCTCCTTGCGCGAGACTTCCATCTCGGGGTCGGCGAGCTGCTCGCGGATCTGCGCCACTTTCTCCTCTTCCGCCGCCGTATAGGCACGGACTTTCGCCCGCAGCGCGGCGCTCTCGGCTCTCAGGTCGTCATCGGTCAGGGAATCGATGCGCTCGTATTGTGCCAGGATGAGCTTGAGCGTGGGCGTCAGTTGCTTCAGGTCGCGGTCCGCCTTGGTACCGAATAGTTTTTTCAGGAAATTTGCCATATTGTGTCGTTACAGTTTTTTCTGGTATTTGTCAATGAGTTCCGATGCGGCGGAGAACGACTCCAGATCGCCCCGCAGCACGGCCTCCTCGTATTCCGGGATCAGGCGCTCGATGCGTTCGTCCTCGTAGAACATGTTCTTGAGGCTCTCGTTGATGCTCTCATACATCCAGTAGCGCGCCTGTTCGCGCCGCTTCTTGCGATAGAAGCCGTTGCCTTTGACCAGCGCGAAATACGATTCGATCAGTTTCAGGATTTCGGGAAGGCCTTCCTTGGTGACAGCCGAGGAAGTGACGGCCGTCGGCGTCCAGCCCGACTCGGTGGGCGGGAACAGATGGAGGGCGTTGGCATAAAGCGCACGGGCCATCTGGGCTTTCTCCACGTTGGTGCCGTCTGCCTTGGTGATGGCGATCAGGTCGGACATCTCCATGATGCCGCGTTTGATGCCCTGCAGGTCGTCGCCGGCACCCGAAAGCATCAGTAGCAGGAAGAAATCGCTCATCGAATGGACGGCCGTCTCGCTCTGGCCCACACCCACCGTTTCGATGAAAACCACATCGAAACCGGCCGCCTCGCACAGGAGCACGGTCTCACGGGTCTTGCGGGCCACACCGCCCAGCGAGCCTGCACTCGGGCTGGGGCGGATGAAAGCCTTGGGATCGTGGCAGAGCGTCTCCATCCGGGTCTTGTCGCCCAGGATGCTGCCTTTGCTCTTTTCCGAGCTCGGGTCGATGGCCAGCACGGCGAGGCGGTGTCCCTCCGAGGTCAGGTACGAACCGAACGCCTCGATGAAGGTGCTCTTGCCGGCACCGGGCACGCCCGTGATGCCGATGCGCATCGTCTCTTTTTCATTGGAAAGGGCCTGGCAGCGCTGGATGATCTGCTGCGCCACGGCGCGGTGTTCGGGCAGTGCGCTCTCCACCAGCGTGATGGCCTGGCTCAGCACGGTGGTGTCGCCGCGCTCGATGCCTTCCATATATTCGTCCGCCGTCTTGATGGCGGGACGTTTCTTGAATACTTTCTTGAGATAGGGGTTGACGATCGGGGGCTGTTTTACCCCGTGGTTGATGACCAGACTCGAATCTTCGTTATGATAGTCGTCGAAGAAATCTCCCTGATGCGATTTGTCGATGGCCATGTCGTTACTTTACGTTTCCGGTAATGAATAAGTTAAGGATAGGTTTGGAGGGTGCGTCGGTGATGACGGTCAGGACCTCGATCACCTCGCCCTGGTAATCCAGCGCACCGGTATCGAGTTTGACCTTCACCTCGGCTTTTCCGCCGGGCTTGATGGTAAGCGGCAGTTTGGTCTGGACCTCCGGCGCGTTGCCGCGTCCGTCGATGTGATGGATCGTGAGCGGGTTCTTGCCTTTGTTGCGGATGCTGTAGGTCGCGTTGACCGCCGCGCCTTTCTTCACTTCGCCGAATTCGAAGTAGCTGCGGTCGACCACCGGAATGCCGGCCCGCTCGATCTCTTCTTTGGAAAGTTTTTCAAAGTTGTCCTTGATGACGCCCGAGACTGACAATTTGTCTGAATAGTCCCTGCCATTAAGCCGGAAGGTAGCATCATACTGCTGGCGTCCCCAGGCGGTGCGGCCCATCTCGGCGGGATTGACCGTATAGGTGAGGCGGGCCATGCTGCGGGCCGGGATCGGGTTCGGCGTGACCGTGACGGTCAGGCCGGGCGTGACGGAAGCCGTCGCGACGGTAAGTTCGCCTTTCGAAAGGTTGGCCACCTGCATCTGGTCGGACTTGACCACTCCCTGGTCGATGTAGCCGATGGAGACTTCGGTCTTGCGAAGGCCCAGGTTGCCGATATGGGTCGTGAAGAGCTCGTCGAGGTCTTTCTTCTGCTCGTGCGAGACGCCCCGCAGGCGCAGCAGCACCGGCCGGTCGAGGCTCGAAGAGCCGACACCCACATAGACCGTCAGCGTCTTGTCGAAGGGATACGGACCCTGGTCGTTGCTGAACGTGGCCTGGATGGTGCCCGTGGCGCCGGGCTTGACCGGCTCGCGGGTCCATTCGGGCGTTGTACATCCACAGGAGGAGATGACGTTGTGGATGACCAGCGGCGCCTTGCCGATGTTCGTGAAGGTGAAGATGCAGCTCACGGGGCCTTCAGCGATCAGCACGTCGCCGAAATCGTGGACTTTCCGGTCGAACCGGATGACATCCGCCTCCTTGTAATAGCCGCTTTCCTGCGCGGAAAGCCCCGCAAGGGCGAAGAAAACCAGAGATAGTGATATAAAAAACCGTTTCATGGGCGAAGCAAGTCTGTTAGTTTGCAAAGATAACTCAAAAATCAATCCAATCTCTCGTGACATGCCCTGTCATCCGGATAAATTGCATAACTTTACGACATGAACGAAGAAATCACCGTGTCGGTCGTCATACCCGTCTACAAGGTGGCGCCCTATATCGAACGTTGCCTCAGGACGGTCATCGCACAGACCTTCGACCGTTTCGAATGCATCCTCGTGGACGACGCCTCGCCCGACGAGAGCATCGCCATCTGCGAACGGATGATCGCAGCGTACGAGGGAAACATCCGCTTCCGCATCATCCACCATGAGCGGAACAGAGGGCTCTCCGCGGCACGGAACACAGGAATCGACGCCGCCACGGGCGACTACGTCCTCTACGTTGACAGCGATGACATGATCACCGACGACTGCGTAGAGAAGCTTCTCTCACCCGTCCTGGCCGACCGGAGCATCGAGATGGTCTATGCCGCACACATGACCTTCACGGACATGCGGCACATGAACCAGCCGAAAATCTTCGCCCGGGAAAAAGCCGAGTTCCGGACACGGCGGGAGGTCAGGGACTTTTATCTCGACCGCAGGGGGCTGTTCGTCCACGCGGCCTGGAACAAGCTGACCAGCCGCGACTTTATCGTGCGCAACGGACTGCGGTTCCAGGAAGGCCAACTGTGGGAAGACGTACTCTGGACCTTCTTCGAGATGAAGTACCTGAGCCACCTCGTCTTCATTCCCGACATCACCTATTTCTATTTCCAGCGGCCCGATTCCATCACTTTCGGCACCGATGAGGCCACGGTCTTCCTCCACAAGAACACCATATCCGAGGTCATCTCCCGGAATTTCACGCCCGGCGACGAAGACTGGGAGGCCGCCCGCTACCTGCCCGATTTCTGCAGCTACTACATCCGGCAGCCCCGGATCCGGGCGCTCCGCGCAACGGCCCACCGCTTCTTCCGCGCCCTCTCCTGGCGCCGACACTGCAAGGAGAAACGGCTCCTCCTGGCCGCAAGCCTCCTGCCCCGCAACCAGGCCGGCAGGAACCGCTTCAAGCGCCTGGCCAGACGTCTCCTCCACAAATAAGCTTTCAGGCCCTCCTGCAATCGCAAGAGGGCCTGAAACAATGGTTAAGAACCGAAGTCCTGGTCATTGGTTACGGTTCCGGAGGCGTCATCTTCGCCACGGTAATCGTGACAGGGACAGTCTGACTAATGCTAGCCGACAGTTTCACCACCATATCAAAAACAGAATCACCCTCGCCGGCCACCGTAAATTCATAATCAGTCGCCGGTTCTCCAATAGGTGAAACGTCAACACTCGTACCAGACGTTCTCGTACAGCCGCTCACCATAGAAGCTGCGCTGCCCGCGTCCATTTCATTCAAAAGATCGCTAAGCTTCGTCGTATAGCCCATAGGCTTATTGTATGACGTCTTTGATTTTTCGCCCACAATAGGTATATTGGCAGAAGCGGTAATCGAATACCTGGTATAGGTCTTCTTCACCCTGTAGACAGTGTTGCCATACAATGTATTATCTCCTCCGAAATTGATCACTTCCCTTTCACCCAGTTGAACCGCAGCTCCGTTCAACTCAGTACCGCCCAGGACAGGGGCGATGAGGCTGACCGTGACGACTCCGCCATCCTGGGATGTCATAACGTTATCCGAACTGATGACACCCCCGCTATTCAAAATAGATACATCGACAGAGGTCCCCCCCGCCGTACCATCCTCCAAGGTAATGACGAAAGAAATGAACGCCGAACGCTGCGAAGAGAAAAAGTTGAAAGATTTTGCACCGTAAGTGGACTCGGTACGCAGATAGCTGAAATATTGAACCGCCTCGGTATAGCTGGAAGCGAATCCCGCTGCTAGATAATCAGGTGCATATTCATCAACATGAACATTGGTGAGAAAGGATCCGAATTCTCCAATCACTCTATCCTCCGGACCCACCAGCACCGCATTTAAGGTCAAATCGTCAGCAGGGTCTTCGCCACCTCCTGTCCATGTCAGGTTGCCCGAGAAAGTGGCTTCTCCCGCAGTTCCTGAGCCTTGACGCGTCAACTCGCCACTGATATCCTCTCCCCACACATACAATTTGTCTCCAGTTTCGAATTGATAATTATTTTCACCGTCCAGTGTGGCACGTGTTTCAATATCACTGACGGCTGATACGGAATATGGGATGATGCGAGGTTGCGTATCCTCCGCAGGTTCCAAGTTTTGGTTGCATGCAGAAGCAAGCAAAAGGACGGCCACTGCAGGCACGACCTTCATGTATTTCTTGATATCCATAATTTTCAAAAACATAACAATTAATCCAAATCTTCAATACCAAGTTGGTACCATCCTGAGATTTCGCCGGCCGAATAGTAGCCGAACGATCCCGAAGCATTCTCGCTGCCGGCCAGCAGCAGCGGCTCGTTCAACAATACCATCTCCATGGATGGCCTTTCATACGTCTTTTTTTCCATAGTCGAAAATGATTGGTTGTTTGGGAAACAAATATAACGAATAATATAGAGAACAATCTTCTGCTTGCTCCAAAAAGTTATCAACGGGGAAAGAACAATGATCGGATAGTTTGCTTATTTTTGCGACAGAATCGAATCATCTTCATAATCCATATCAGCATGAAAAAATTCCTGACATTCACTTTCGTGGTCTTCGCGGCACTTGCGGTGGTATCGTGCAGCAAGTACAAGTACGAGACCGTGAAGGGCGACCCCACGAACGCCCGCATCTACACATTGGACAACGGCCTGAAAGTCTACATGATCGTCAACAAGGACGAACCGCGCATCGACGCCCACGTGGCCGTCAAGGTCGGCAGCAAGAACGACCCGCAGGAGACCACCGGCCTCGCCCACTATTTCGAACACCTGATGTTCAAGGGCACCGAGCAGTTCGGCACCCAGGACTATGCCAAGGAGAAGCCGCTCCTCGACCAGATCGAGCAGCTGTTCGAAGTCTACCGCAAGACCACCGATCCCGAGCAGCGCAAGGCCATCTACCACCAGATCGACTCGATCTCCTATGAGGCCTCCAAGATCGCCATCCCCAACGAATATGACAAGCTGATGGCCGCCATCGGCGGACGCGGTACCAACGCCTACACGTCCAACGACGTGACCTGCTACACCGAGAATATCCCGTCGAACCAGGTCGAGAACTGGGCCAAGATCCAGGCCGACCGTTTCGCCAACTGCGTGCTCCGCGGATTCCACACCGAGCTGGAGACCATCTATGAGGAGTACAACATGTACGCTGTGATGGACCAGGAGAAAGTGCAGGAAGCAGCCTTCGCCGCCCTGTTCCCGAAACACCCCTACCATACCCCGGTCATCGGCTGGGGCGACCATCTGAAGAACCCGTCGATCACCAACGTGAAGAAATACCACGACCAGTGGTACGTGCCCAACAACATGGCCGTCTGCCTGGTCGGCGACTTCAACCCCGACGAGACCATCAAGGTCATCGACAAGTATTTCGGCCAGCTCAAACCCAACCCGAACCTCAAGAAGATGGCCTTCGAACCCGAAGATCCCATCACCGCCCCCATCGTCAAGGACGTCCTCGGTCTCGAGTCGCCCAGCCTGCTGATGGCCTGGCGCTTCCCGGGTGCCAACAGCCCCGAGACCAAGTACATCGACCTGATCAGCTCGATCCTCACCAACGGCAAGGCCGGCCTGATCGACCTCGACGTGAACCAGCAGCAGAAGACCCTCGGCATGATGGCCATGGCCGAGACGATGGCCGACTACTCCGCCTTCCTGATCATGGCCGAGCCGCTGCAGGGCCAGAGCCTCGACGAGGTCAAGGACATCGCCCTGGCCGAGATCGAGAAGGTCAAGAAGGGTGAATTCGACGAGGATCTCCTGACGGCGATCATCAACAACGCCAAACTCCAGTTCATGCGTCAGTGCGACAACTCCCGCGCCTTGGTCCGCGCCGAAGTGAACTGCTTCATCAACGACATCGAATGGAAGGACTTCGTCCACGAGATCGACGAACTCTCCAAGATCACCAAGGACGACCTGGTGGCCTTCGCCAACGAGCACTTCAAGGACAACTACGTGCAGATCAACAAGCTCGAGCAGCCCGACCCGACCGACACCCGCATCGCCAAGCCGGCCATCACCCCGATCGTGATGAACCGCGACAATGCCAGCCAGTTCCTGAAGGACATCCAGGCCTCGACCGTCACGCCCATCGAACCCGTGTTCGTGGACTACCAGAAAGACATGTCGATCCTCAGCGCCAAGAACGGCATTCCCGTGCTCTACAAGCAGAACGTGACCAACGGCATCTTCGAGCTCACCTATCTCTTCGAAACCGGCAGCTATGCCGACAAGGTGATGCCCTTCGCTGCCAACTATCTCTCGTTCCTGGGCACCGACGACATGACCCCGGAAGAAGTCCAGAAAGCCTTCTACAAACTGGCCTGCAGCATGCGCGTCAGCTGCGGAGGTGAAGAGACCCAGGTGTACGTGAGCGGCCTTGCCGAGAACATGGAAGAAGCCCTGGCGCTGGCCGAGAAGGTGATCGCCAATGCGAAAGCCAACCCCGAAGCCCTGCAGATGCTCAAGTTCAACACCCTCTATGAGCGCCGCAACGCCAAACTCAACCAGCGTGCCAACAGCCAGCAGATGCAGGCCTACACCCTCTACGGCCCGAAGAACCCGCAGACCAACATCCTCTCTTCCGCCGAACTGATGCAGCTTTCCGACGAGACCCTGCTCGAGAAGATCCACCACATCTTCGACAATGAGCACAAGGTGCTCTACTACGGCCCGCTCGCCGAAGCCGAGATCGTCAAGGCCATCGACAAGAACCACCAGATTCCCGAGACGCTCAACCCCGTCGTCAAGGGCGACCCGTTCTCTTACATGCCGACCAAGGACAACCAGGTCGTCCTGGCTCCTTACGACGCCAACCAGCTCAGCCTCATCGCCATCCACAACACGGAACTGCCGTTCAACGTGGAGACCGCGCCGATCATCCGCCTCTACAACGAGTACTTCGGCGGCGGCATGAACTCCATCGTCTTCCAGGAGATCCGCGAGGCCCGCGGCCTGGCCTACAGTGCCCGCGCCAACTACGCGATTCCGAACGACCTGAACCACCCGTCGGTGTTCACCTACACCATCGGCACCCAGAACGACAAGCTGATCGACGCCCTGGGCGCCTTCGACGAGATCATCAACAACATGCCCGTCTCCGAGAACGCCTTCAACATCGCCAAGGAGTCGATCCTGTCGAACATCCGTACGGCCCGCACCGTCAAGGGCAGCGTCCTGCGTTCGTATCTCGCCGCCCAGAAGCGCGGTCTCGACTACGACCTCAACAAGGTCATCTACGAGAAAGTCCCCGCCCTCACCCTCGACGACGTGGTCAAGTTCCAGCAGGAATATGTCAAGGACAAGCCCTACACCATCGGCATCCTCGGCCGCAAGGGCGACCTCGACCTGAAGGCCCTCGGCAACTACGGAAAGATCAAACAGGTATCGACCGACGAAATTTTTGGGTATTAATCAAAATTGGTATTATCTTTGCCAACGAATTCGATCAACACACTTAAACTTTTATAAAAATGGCTTACAAAATCACTGAAAACTGCGCTGCTTGCGGCACTTGCATCGATGAATGCCCGGTTGGAGCCATCTCCGCCGGTGACATCTACAAGATTGACCCGAACGCTTGCGTCGACTGCGGTACCTGCGCCGGCGTCTGCCCGATGGGTGCCATCGAACAGGCCTAGCCACAGCAACCCGACAATAAAGGGGACGGCCCGACGGCCGTCCCCTTTTTCGTGTCTGTACGCTATGTCAGTACGTCACAGTTACCGTCCGGCTCCTGTCAGCCGGATAATCGGGCAACTCGATGACGACCTCCCGCGTCGAAGAATCATAGGTACTCTCCAGTTTCTTCCCGTCAAGCATGACAACACGGGGGTTGCGGTCGAGCCCTCCGAGCACCAGCGTCAGCTTGCGCGTGGCGGGCATGCCACGATAAGACCCCTCACGCGCCCCGACAGTGACCGTCAATCCGCTCGCCGTACCCTTCCGGGTAATCCGGGTCTGGGCGTACTGCGTGGGATAGGCCTGGCTTGTCCCGTCATCTTCGTAGTGGATACATATGCCGTCACCCTTTCCGGGGGCGAAGTAAAGGCGCAGGACGTTGGTCGGTTGCTGCAGGTTCTGGATGCCGGGCCCGGCCATGGGAATGATGGCACCGGAGCGGACGAACCAGGCGTTTTCTGCAATTGTATAAGTCAGGGTCTGCACAGTTCCGCCGCGAAGCATGCGATGATGCGCCATGTCGTACCAATCGTTGCCTGCAGGGAGCCAGACGTCTCGCCGGGCCACGCCCGTCGTGGAATCCACCGGTTCGCAGACCGTAGCGGCCAGGATATCGTCGCCGAAGAAATACTCCTGCTTCCAGGAGTAGGCACGCTCATCTTCCGGGTATTCATAATAGAGCGGCCGGCAGAGGGACACGCCGGTATCATAGGCCTTGCGGGCCATATTGTAGATATAGGGCGACAGGGCATAGCGGAGTTCAAGCGCTTCACGCATATAGGGGAAATGAGTCTCGAACATCCAGAAGCGGCGCTCCAGGATAGAGGAAGAAGTGCTGTGCGTCTTGAAGATGGGTGAAAACACGCCGTACTGGAGCCAGCGGGTGTAGAGTTCAGGTTCGGTGGGTGTTTCGACCCGTTGCCAGTGGCCGCCCAGGTCATGTCCCCAATAACCGTATAACACGTTGGAAGAGGTAGACGTAAACCAGGGCAGGAAGCCGAGCACTTCCCACTTGATCTCCGTGTCACCGGAGAAGCCAAGCTGGTAACGGTGGCTGCCCAGGCCGCCCCAGCGGTGATAGATCATCGGGCGCGGCGCATCTTCCGGAGCCAGGCCGCGGCTGCGACGGACCTTGTCGTTGAAGAAGGTATAGTTGAGCCAGAACGTATTGCTCAGGCCGGGCACATATTTGCTCAGTTTCCACTGCTGCCAGTCGAGCCACCAGAAGTCCACACCCTGGCGTTCCAGTGGATGGATGACGGAGTTGAAGTATGCATCCGCCCAGGCCTTCTGGTCCATCCGGAACGGGACGGCGGCGTGGTAGCCGTTGTCGCGGACATAGCCTTTCGGGCCGTCGTAATCTTCGGTGCGGGAGAGATAATCGGCTACGAAGGCGGGATACATCTCCTCGCGGACACCGATGCCCGAGGCCGGATGCAGGTTCAGGGAAGTCTTCAGCTGCATCGAATGGATTTCATTGAGCATGCCTTCCGGATCGGTGATCAGGTCACGGTTCCAGGTATAACCGGTCCAGCCGATGCCCTGGCCGAATTCGTCGCGGCCCAGCCTGCGCGCGGCGCCCTGCCAGGTGTAGTGCCAGTCCATGTCGATGACCATCACGTCGATGGGCAGCTTGCGACTGCGGAATTCACGGGCCAGGCCGATGAATTCGTCGTCGGTGTAAGCCCAGAAGCGGCTCCACCAGTAGCCGAACACGAATTTGGGCGGCAGCGGCATCTTGCCGGCCACTTTCGTAAAATCAGCCAGCGCGGCCTTGTAGTCGTGTCCGTAGGCGAACAGATACAGGTCCTGCACACCTTCTTCCGGGCGGGGGGCTACCCATTCGCCCCAATCGCTGCCGTCTTTGACGAAGATATGCCGGGTACTTTCGTCCACCACGGCCCAACCGTCACGAGAGAGAATGCCGGGCTCCATCGGGTCACTGTAGTTGATGTGGTCCGGGCCGGAACAACCGTCCAGCGTGCGGGCCGTCCCCATCAGGTTGCCGGAAGCGTCCATTCCCGGATGCCAGGTGACGGTCTTTCCGTTCAACTTGAACGAGGCTTTCAAGTTGTCGGCCGAAAAAGTGTCGTTGCCACGGTAGGTTAAAGTCAGTGCTGCAGTCTTGATGGTCAGGCCATCCTTGCCTTTCTGGACGGTAAAGCGGGGCACCGGCAGATTCCGGTTGACGATAGCCAGGGTGGCGTGGTCTTCAAACGCTCCGGAAGGCGACCATTCCATGCGGACAAGGCGGTCCGTCAGGACGGTAAACCGTGCTTTCCCGGCAATTACTTGTGCATCGGAAGCAGCGACAGGATTGAATGGCTGGGCAACAAGCATTCCGGCCGACAGCAGGACTGCGGCCAGAATAGAGACAAGACGTTTCATGATGCCGCTACTTCTTAAAGAGCGACACAATCCACAGCAGAATGCAGGCGCCGATGACCGCAGTCAGCAGGCAGCCCCACCAGGTAGCCCCCCAGCTCACGCCGAGCCAGTTCAGCACGTTGCCGCCAATGAAACCGCCCAGGATGCCGATGATTACATTCAACAAGAAACCGGAGCCGGAGCCTTTCACCAATTTGCCGGCCAGGTAGCCCGCCAGGGCTCCCATGAGAATACTGATAATAATGTTCATAACGGTTTGGGTAATAGATTGATATTCCAAATTTAAGGATAATTCCGTAAATTTGTATGGTTGAACGGAAAAAAATGAAACGCATCCTATTCCTCCTGGCCGCTACGCTGCTCCTGGGCCTGTCCGCCAACGCCCAGACCTATGTACCCACGCCCGAAAACCTGCAGCAACGGGCGGAATTCCAACAGCACCGCCTCGGCATTTTCCTGCATTGGGGCATCTATGCCACCTATGCCCAAGGAGAATGGTACCTGCAGAACGCCGGGATTGACAACACCTCGTACGCCGTGGCGGCCGAGAGTTTCAACCCTGCAAAATTCGATGCAGCAGCCTGGGTCCGGGCCTTCCGCGATGCAGGTGCAGGCTATATTACCTTCACCTCACGTCATCACGACGGTTTTTCAATGTTCAAAACCGCCACGTCCAACTACAACATCGTGGACGGTACACCTTTCGGCCGAGACATAGTGGGAGAACTGGCACAGGCCTGCGCCGATGAAGGGCTGCGTTTCCATCTGTACTATTCGACCCTCGACTGGCTGCGGGAAGACTACCCCCAGGGCCGGACGGGCCTCCGGACAGGGCGCAAAGGCGACCGGCAGGACTATGACGCCTATTTCGATTTCATGAAGACACAAGTGCGGGAACTGATCACACAGTACCCGAATCTCGCCGCACTGTGGTTCGACGGCATCTGGGACCACGACCAGGACCCGGATTTCGACTGGCGGATGCCCACGTTCTATGCCTACATCCACAGCCTCAAGCCAGAACTGCTGATCGGCAACAATCACCATCTTCTTCCATTCGACGGAGAAGATTTCCAAATGTTCGAGCGCGACCTTCCGGGCGAGAACAAAGCTGGTCTTTCGGGACAGGAAATCAGCGCGCTCCCGCTGGAAATGTGCCAGACCATGAACGGTGCCTGGGGCTACCGGATCTCCGATACGAACTACAAAAGCGTGAAGGAGCTGGTGCATCTGCTCGTGCGCGCGGCGGCCAAGAATTCGAACCTGCTGCTCAACATCGGTCCGATGGCCAACGGCCAGCTGCCGCCGCAATCCCTCGACCGCCTTGCCGGCATCGGCGCCTGGATGCGCAGCCACAGCACCGCGGTCGATGGAACCACTTCTACCGTCATTCCCGAGCAACCCTGGGGCGTAACCACACAGAATGCGCAGGATCTTTTCCTGCACGTGCTGACGCCTGAAGCGCTGCCGATGCACAACGGGCTGGGCAAAGTGGTCATTCCACTGCCGCAGGACACCCGTCCTGCCCGAAAAGGCGCCGTCACACTACTGTCTGGGGAACCCCTGCCCTATGAACTATCCAAGGATGGCTTCCTGACCATCACCCTCCCGGCCGGAAGCCTGGAGGAAATTGACACGGTAATCCGGATCCGCCGTTGACCGCTACTGCTGTTCCGTCAGCCGGTGCGAAGTGCCGAGGCGGGCTTCCACCACGTTGATGATGTAATCGCCGGCCTTTTCGGCCTCGTTGATCAGGTCGATATAGATACTGCCGCTGTCGTAGCCGTATTCATGGGCGTCAAGGTCGATCATGTTCTGCTCCTTGAGGGTCTGGCGGCAGGCATCGATCTGGGCCTCGATTTCCTCGGACGGGCGGAAATCAAAGTCCTCGCGACGACCGTTCAGCATTTCCAGCATCCGCTCACCGGCGGTCTGGACCAGCGCCAGCATCTGTCGGATACCCGTTTCCTGCTTGACGGTAAAGGCAATCTTCGCATCGTGTTTGCGGCGCAGTACGCGAGCCATGTTGTAGCCCACGTCCCCGATACTCTCGAGTTCACCGATCTGCCGCAGCATGGCGCGGATCTTCTCCTTGGTTTCGTCACTCAAGTGAGCGTCACCCACCTGACCGAGATACTTGCCGATCTCGTTCTCCATGTTGTCGCTGATCTGTTCGTATTTCCGGATACGCTCGAAGATTTTCTCGAACTCCGCGTCGTCAGTCGTACGGTAAAGCGCCTTCACCATGCCCGACATCCGCATCATGCGTTCGCCGAACACGGCGATTTCCTTCTGGGCCTGCAGCACCGAGATTTCCGGCGTCTTCATCAGACCGCCACGGATATACTTGAGCTTGAATTCTTCCTCTTCCTCACTCTGCTTCGGCCGGATGACCCGGCACACGAGTTTCTCGATCTGCGGAATGAACCAGATGAGGATCAGGGTATTGGTCACGTTGAAAGCCGTATGGAACGTAGCCAGCGCGAACGAGAGCATCGCCGGTTCCTGCGCCTCAGCCCCCGGATCCATGCCGACGATGCGGCAGACCAGCCGCACGAACGGGTAGAAGCAGCACAAAATCCAGATCACACCGAACACGTTGAAGAACAAGTGGGCGGCGGCGGCCCGGCGAGCCTGGGTATTGGCCGACATCGCGGCGATGTTGGCCGTCAGCGTCGTACCGATGTTCTCGCCCATCACCAATGCGATACCCTGGTAGATATCGATCACGCCGGTGGAACACAGCACCATGGTAATGGCCATGATGGCGGCGGATGACTGGGCAATGAATGTCAGGATGGTGCCGACCAGCAGGAACAGCAGGATGGTCAGATACTTCCCGGAGTCAAACGAATCGAAGAAGTTCACGACAGCGGTGTTGTGTGCCAGGTCCATCTCGACGCCTGTCACCCGGAGCATGCCCAACGCAAAGAGCAGGAAAGAAAGTCCAAACAGGAAATCACCCAGGTAACGGTGTTTCCCCAACTGGATCAATATGATGGCAACCAGGAAGACCGGCCACACCAGATTGGTCACATCGAACGAGAAGCCGGCTGACATGATCCACGCCGACAACGTGGTGCCGATGTTGGCGCCCATGATGATCGAAATGGCCTGGGACAGGGTCAGGAGAGCGGCGTTGACGAAGGAAACCGTCATGACCGTGGTCGCAGCAGACGACTGCACCGCGACGGTAACCAAGGCACCGGTCGCTACACCGGTAAAGCGGTTGGTCGTCATCGCACCGAGCAAGTGACGCAACTGCGGGCCCGCCATCTTCTGGAGCGCCTCGCTCATGACCTTCATTCCGTACATCAGCAGGGCGATCGAACCCAGCAGTTTCAAAGCAATCAACATAGCCAGTCTAATTTGGTTGCAAAAATAAGAAAAAAATTATCTTTCCGGGAAGGTGATCAACGTAACTTGCGGACTGCGGACGCCAGGCATCAGTTCGCCGCAGATATTGGCGAAAATACGGCCTTCGCCCACCAGAACCGCACCGGCCCGGGCCGTTTCCCGGGTATGGGCCGCCACAGTCCACTGATCCACGGCCGGATCGTAAACCAAAATGTTGCGGCCGAGGTTGAACCATTCCGGCTCATGCTCGAAGTAGCCCTCCGGCAGTTTGATCAAGGCATGATAAAAAATATCCTTGTCCACGCCGCCGGTGGCTACTACCTTGTCGCCTTCAAGCACGGCAGCCGTGCCGCCGCCGAGGCAGATTTCCACGCCATCCGCATCCTTCGGGCCGGCGACAGGCATCCAGCAACCAGTGGCGGTCTCATATTTCAGACCGTCCACGGAAAGCGTGACCGGATCGCCGTCGGTAGCTCCGGCAAAGCCGCCCCACAGGTAGAATGTGTATTCTCCCTCTTTTTCAAAAAGAGCGGACACCGGCTGCGTGCGGCGCGGACCCGGAAAGTCCGGAAGCGGCTGCCAGCCTTTATCCAGATTGTCCAAATCAAGGAAAAAGGCTTTGCGGTCTGCTTTGCCGGCATAAGCTCCGCCAGCCACGAAGATGCGACGGCCGGCGTAGGCGCCGGTGAAATTATCGATTCCTGCGGGCAGCGAAGGCAGCGGTTTCAAGACGGTGCATCCCTCCTGCAACGTGAGGCAGAATACGGTGTCGAGTTGTCCTTCGGAATTGTTTCCACCGATGCAGACAATCCCGTCGGGCGTGGTGACACTCACCCCATAGGCGGCCGGAGCGGGCAATTTACCGACACGGCGCCACACCAGTGCCGTATCCCCGCTAAGCTGCGCTGTATAGATGCCATCGTAATACTTTTTGGTTCCGCCAAGCCGGGGCGGGAGGCCCGGGAAGTTGCAACCGCCAGCCATCACCAGACAGCCGTCAATTACTCCGGCATAGCAGGCGGATACGCCTTTGGCAATGCCTTCTTCGTCACAAGGGAATCCTTGGAGCGGCGTGACCTTTACTGGGTCAGTACCGTTGCAGGCCGCTGCGGCGAATCCGCAGGCAGCAAGAAAGATATTTCTCATGGTTTTCAAGATTTTCATGGTTCCAACGCGCAAGTAAACATCCATTTCACCAGCCGGACTTCGGGCGTCGTAAACGATCCGACCGGCAATTTGATGAGCATCCAGTTCCAGCCTTCGCGAAGCTGCACGGTCATCGGGTAACGTCCGTTACAATTCTCATTGCCGAAAGGAGTCTCCCAATCGACAGGGCCCTTGTCTCCGACCCAGACCGGCGGAAGCAAGGCCACGCCGTTCAGCCAGATCCGGCTCTGACGCCAGTCCCAGGCGCCCTGCGGTGGAGCCTGGTCGCGCTCCGAACGGCTATAGTTCTGTGTCTCAAACCATAGACGGGCCAGTTGCATCCGGTCCGACCAGACCCTGCGCCAGGCATAGACGGTATGGTCAGGCTGCGGATCCTTGAAGTAGCCCGCCACGGTACCGGGGCCCCAGACATGCCGGAAATAAACCCCGTTCCCACGCGCCTCCGTCGAAGACAGTGAAGATAACAGCGCCCACGGATTCTTGACATCCAATGCCTCCTCCGGGGCGAAAGCACGGCCCAGGTCCCCTTCATTCGCATACGGCTCCGAAATATGCCAGAGTACGTCTGCCTGTGGGACATAGACATAAGGCGCACAATCCGGCAATTTCGCCAGCGCAGCAACGAGCCGCCGCTCGAAATCGGCAAAGTCCTTCGTAGCCGGATGCTCCGGATCCACGGGCAGACAGGTGCCGAAATCATCGAAATACTGATATCCCCCGCCCTGCCAAGCCCGGGCGGCGAGGGCGATGACGGAAGGATAGAAATTGTTTTGCAGGAGAATCTGCCTTTCGTCAGGCAGATCACGGTCGTTCCAAAGTGCTACGATGCTGCCTGCGATATCGTCGCTTCCCTCCTTTTCCCCATAGATCGTACTGGTATAAAGGGCTACCAGATCGCCATACGTATCGAAATGATTGATGTAATGGAGCCGGCAGTCGATGGCGGGAATACCCGGCTGTGCCTTCCCGCGGTAGCTCCACAGTTGGGTCATGTCAATCTCGCCGGGTTTGTACGACCACCCCGGATTCCAGGAAACGACCTGTTTGCCGTACGACCGGATATGAGCTACAATCTCCGGTATCAGTTTCTGATCGGTAAAACGCACTTCGTCGGAGCCGATGTGGATGTATGGACCCGCAAAGAGGGCGCAGACTTCGTCAAAAATCTTTTTCAAGGCGGCCTTGCCTTCCGGCGTCTGCATGCCGAAACCCATCGCCCGCTCAAACGCGGCACTATGGCCGGGCAGGTCGATTTCAGGAATCAGAGTCACCTGGCGTTCGCGGCAGTAGGCATCCAGTTCCCTCGCTTCGGCTTGCGTGTAGCAGCCGCCCGGCTGCCGGACCGCATGCTCAGGCGCAGTCAGTTGCGGAAAGGCCTTGATTTCGAGCCGCCAAGCCTGATTCTCCGTCAAATGCCAGTGAAAGACGTTGATTTTGAATTTCGCCAGGTTGTCGATTTCCCGCTTAAGTTCGTCCAGCGAGATGAACCGACGCCCGACATCCTGCATGAAGCCACGGATCCGGAACGATGGCCAGTCGGTAATCGTGCAGCACGGCAGATTCCCGTCTTCATCGGCCAGTTGCGCGAGTGTCTGGCGAGCATTCCAGACACCGTGTTCCGAAACAGCCTCGATGCGGACGGTGCGGCGGGACACTCGCAAACGATAGGCCTCCTCTACATTCCGTTCCACGCCGGGAATCGCCTTCACATAGCGGACCTTGACCCGGGGTGAAGAGACCGTTCCCTTGCCGACAGTTACCTGCTTGGGACGTGGCAGCAGGTCGTCCACCCCTGCCTGAGCGGCCGGAACGGCGCCCCAGAGTGCCAGCGCCAGCAAGAGCAGCTTCAGTGCGTATTTCATTCCAGTTCTTTTACGATATCTTTGAGCGGAACGGTCTGGAAGGTCATATGGGCGACCGACGACTCATAAAGGATACCCACCGTCTCGGGGTCCACCATCGTCAGACAGGAATAGCCCCAACCCTCGTCCTCGTCGAGCAGCACCTGATTGGCTTCCTTCCAGGTCATCCCGTCGTCGAGCGAAGCCTTGATGGTGATGTGGTTGCGGCCCCGTACCGTATTCGGGTTGGAGAAGAGCAGGATATGCCGGCCCAACAGGTTCGCGTCGGCCTTGACGGCAATGAGCGAAGCCATGCAGACCGGTTCGCGCAGGGCGCTGCGGGAAGACGGGTGCTCCGTCCAGGTGCGGCCCAGATCGCGGGTCGTGGCCACGGAACGGGAACCGCCGCGGTTATCCCGCATATTGAGCATCAGCGTCCCGTCGGAAAGCTCGGCCACCTGGGCTTCCGTCGTGGAATCCTTGGCCGCTACGTGGCGCTGCCAGGTCTTGCCGTGATCCCGGCTGTAAATGATGCCAGCATGGGGCGTTCTGCCGGCGTCGAATTCTGTATACTGGCTGGCGAAAACAATCGTACCGTCGGAGGTGGTGATTCCGCGGCCCGGTCCCTGGAAGAAGAAAGCCCAGGTCGAATCTTTGATCTGCGGTGTCACGCTGACAGGCTGACTCCAGGTCTTTCCGTCGTCAGAACTCTTGCTCATCACCAGTTGGGCGGTATAGTCGGGCGAGATGCCCGGCACGGTGCTCCACCAGGCAGTCGCCACACCCATGCCATGTGTCCAGATCGAAGCGATCCAGGCGTCGCCTGTTTCCGTGTCAACCAGAATGGCCGGATCTCCCGCCCCATTCTGAGCCATTGGCAGGCCGCCCTGCTCGCCGAATGCGATGGGACGCCGCATCTTTTCCCAGGTGCGGCCTCCGTCGGTCGAACGGCTCAGCCCGATGTCGATATGTTCCTGCAGGTCCTTGCTGTTGTTGTAACGCACATCATAAACAGCCAGCAGCGTACCCTTGTTGGTGGTTACCAGGCCGGGAATGCGGTAGGCTTTGCTGCCGTCATCACCCGCTTTGCGAACGCCAACGCCCATGCGGTGGACGATGCCCTGAGGCGAAACGGTTTGGAACGTCGCCGGAGCGCCATCCACGGTCACCCCGCTTACCGAGGCCGTGATTTTGTCGCTGAGCCTGGCCTTCTTATGTTTCATCTCCACGCTGATCCAGAAATAGTTGACTCCCGGAAAGAGCGGCTGGTCGGCCTTGAGTACAACGTGGGATCCCGGCCGGCGCACCCGCCTCTTGCAGATGGAATATGACGGGTTGGCTTTCAGGGTATTGCCCGGATCCATCGATGAGATGTAGTCGATGGGGCGCCAGGCGTCGCGGCGGCCTGTACGTGTTTCAGTACCGCCGTAGTAAAGCTTGACGACCCGAATATGCTTCGTGTTGGTCTCGGGTCCCAGGTCAAGTACCACCTCATCCAGCCGTTGGGCGGTCGTGGCCGTCAACTTGAGTTCGAAAAGCACATTGTCTTCGCGTTCGATCAGGACGGGAACCTGTTTTTCGCGCACAAAGAGCGTATCGGCAGCCATGGCATGCGTTGACGGCAACAGCAAGGCGACAATCAAAAGGGTTCTTTGAATCAGCGTTTTCATAGGCATATTGCGCTGCAACGGACGCAACTGACCATCAGCGGATTACAGAAAGTCATCCCCCTCGGAAACGAGGGGATGAGTTTGTATAACTGGCTGATTTACTGATGTGTACATTGCAGCGGAAAAATGGGGATTAATTCAGTGAACTTCAATACGGAAGGTGGAGGCCGGAAGGCCGGCGGTGTTACAGAGGTTGGCGCGGGTGAAAGGCTCCCACGCATAGCGGACCAACTTGGGATGCTTGACTTCGGGACAGGTCAAGACGACGGTCTCGCCGACAATTTCGGCCTTCGCCGGATAGAAACAGCCTTCGTATTCGGCTACTTCGAAGCTAACGAGAGATGCCCGATCAGGTCGGGCATGACGCCTTTCGTCATTCCCGGCTTGACCGGGAATCTCTTCAACCTGAAGCCCTTCGGCGTAGTCAAACGAGACGATCACGCGCTCACCATCTGCGACGGCAGAACGCACGAGGGGTCCGGAAGGGATGACCGAGCTAAACCCATAGTCGTTATGCAGGGCCCAGCGGGCCAGGCGGAGACCGACGGGCTGTTTGTTTTTATAGTGGACATCGGTCGGGTCGCCCAGGTCGGAGGTTACGGCTATGCCGAGGGCCGGACGAGACGTCAGGAGGCGGCGCTGGCTGTCGCGGAACCACGACCAGGAAGGCCGGTTCAGGCTTGACAGTTGCACATAATAAAAGGGCATGGCCGGCTGGTCCCAGTATTCCCGCCAGCTGTCAACCAGCATGCCGAAGAGTTTCTCGTGCGCTGAATAATTGTGGGCATTCGATTCCCCCTGATACCAGATCACGCCCCGAATGGCATAGTGATCGAGCGGCAGGATGCCGGCTTCGAACAAATAACACGGCTGATATGGATGGCGGTCGCTCTTGCCCGCGCGATTCTCCAAGTTCTTCTTCGCCCGGCCGCGGGCCCAATCCTGGATAAAATCGTTGCCGAGCCAGTTCTCCAGGATCTTCGGGAACGCCACTTCGAGGGTGTTCCGGTCAATCCAGGACTCACAGGTGGAACCACCCACGGCGTTGCAAATCAGGCCTACAGGAACGTGCAGCGAATCGCGCAGCATCCGGCCGAACCAGTAACCGACGGCGGAGAAATCGCAGGCCGTCGAAGGAGAACTCACCGCCCAGGCCGTCTCCTTGAAATAGTTCAGCTTGTCCACGCTGTCAAGCGCGGAGGCTGGCCAGGCTACATTGTCGGTGCGCCAGCGTGCTTTCATGTCGTAGAACCGCAGGTCCGAATCGTCGGCTGCGGCGATGTCGGCTTCCGGTGACTCCGTCTGCTTCAGCATGAACTCCATGTTTGACTGCCCGCTGCAGAGCCACACCTCCCCCACGGCCACATTGTCAAACGACAATTTGCGTGCTTTTGTGGAGACAGAAAGCGTGAGACCCGTGGCAGCTTCCATCGGATCGAACACTATGCGCCAGTGGCCGTCCAGGCCCGTGCGGACCTCCCGCACTTCCCGATCCAGCCGGACCGTAACTTCTTCGCCGGCATTGGCCGTGCCGTGAATATCAATCGGCACGCCGCGCTGCAGCACCATGTTGTCGGTATAGAGCGGCGACAATTGCAGACCTCCATAATCGCCGGTAATCTCCTGATAAACCGTCTTAGCCAGCAACCGGGCACCGAACACGTCGGGATGGATGGCATCGGGAATATGCTGCGGATAGGGATAGAGCGGCGTATGGAAATCGATCAGCTCGGCGCCCGACAGTTCGGCAACCACCTTGATCGATTCCTGAATCTCGTCGTGCCACTGCTTGGTGCCCGACTGGAAGCGCCAGTGGCGGTCGGCCAGCGGAGTCATCAGGGCAACGATGACTCTTGCGTCGGGACTGACCGTCTTGAGCGAATCGATCAACGTGAGGTAGTCGCCCACAAACTCATCGCGATAGTTCGGCCAGTTGCGCGGATCGGTGTCGTTGATGCCAAGATGGATGACGATGATATCGGCCGGCCATTGCATCGCGGCGCGGTACTCTTCCTGCTCCATATACGGCCGATGACCATGCCGCAGCAGCGTCGCCCCGTTCTTGCCGAAGTTCCCGACGAGATATCCCTCGCCCAGCATCTGCTGCAGACGAGCAGGATAGGACTCAGTCTCGCGATCTTCCAGCGTCATCCCGTAGGTGATGCTGTCGCCGATGCAAGCCACGCGCACCGTCTTTTTGGCCGGCCGCGCCGCCGTCAACAACAGCACCGACACCGCCGCCAAAAGGACAAATAGAAATCGTTTCAGGCGCATTTTCCCCTCCGGTCGATAATCTTTCAAATTTACGAAATCCTGCCGCAAAAAGCAAACGTGAACCCGGTAAAAAGGGCGGCCACACGTGACCGCCCCTTCCAACCTAAAAAATCAAATATGCTATGGGATCAATAGCCAACGGTTTGTTTCAGATTCGGGTCACCGGCGAGCACGGCTGTGTTGACCGGCCAGAGAAGCTTGTGGCTCTCGGAGCTGCTGAGAATCGGGGTCGCGGTGCCGCCCATGATGGAAGGATAGGCGGCCGTCGCCGAGAATACAAGCGGATTGTGCGAAGCGTCGTGCATACGTACCACGTCGAACCAGCGGCAGCCCTCAGCCACGAACTCTTTGTCACGCTCATGCAGGATGGCGAGCTCGGTCGTCGCGAAGTCGGAGGTGGCGAACTGCGGATAACCAGCGCCATAGGCACGTTGACGGATCTGGTTGATGTAACCGGCGGCAGCGGCCTGGTTGCCCAGGAAGTTTTCCGCCTCGGCCATCAGCAGAAGCGCGTCGGCATAACGGTAGATCATGATATCGGAGTCAAGATACCTGACGCTGCCGTCCACATGACCCATGTATTTCAGCATGGCGGAACCGAACGTGCGGGTAGCGGGGTTAGGAGTCGAATAGCACTCATGGAATGTAACGGAACGACGGGCATCCTCCTTGTCAAACGACTTGACGAAGGATTCCTTGTATTCGTCACGGTGCATGCCGCCGCCCTTGAGGTCGAGTGGATCGCCCAACTGGTTGCCTGCCTCGTCATAGAAGGAGTTGACCCAAATGGAAGCCTGATAATAGAACTGGCCGGCGGCATTGGTCGCCTCGGTGTTGTTGAAATAGAGGGCGAGAATCACCTCCTTGCCTGCCTTCTTGCCGTAATTGTAAAGATCGGCAAAACTGTCGGCAAGACCGAACTTGTTGCTTCCGATGATATTCTGCAGGGCGGACTTGGCGGTATTGACGTCTGAGGCGCCGGTTGCCGCATGAGCGCCGGAATGATCGTTGGTATTCACCTTGGCCGACCACATGTAGACATGCGCCTTCAGCATCTCGGTCGCATAGTAATTCCAATTGTACTTGTCCACCGTCTGGTTGGAACCGTAGCAACGCTCGCTGTTCGCGATCTCATCCTTGATAAACTGAAGCGTCTCCTCTGCGGTGGATCGGGCAAGATACAGGGCTTCGATATTGCTTTCGCCGTTGATGATTTTGGCCTCGGTCTCGAGCGGGACGCCGCCATAAGTCCGGTACAGCATGAAATAGTAGTAAGCGCGCAAGCCGTAGGCAGGAGCCAGATAGGCGTTGCGTGCGCCGTCCGTCAGGAATTCGCAATTGTCACGGACCTGTTCGATATAGTGGTTGACCTGGAGAATGCGGCTGTAGTAGCCGTTCCAGTTGCTGATTCCGGTATTGTCCTTGTCCAGCATGTTGGTGACCATGTTGGAATAGCTGAGCGACACGCCCTCGATGGAGGAACCTGCCTTGAGCGTACCGCCACGGGTCTCGCCCAGGACGAACGGAGAGGTGTAGTCGCCGCGGAACTGCGACATCATTCCATTGAAGTACATTTCAATCTGCGCTTCACTCTTCCAATAGTTTCCGGCGGCCGAATAGTCGATCGGAGACAGGTCCAGCACATTGCAGCCCGTCATTGCGAAGAGGCAGGAAAAAGCCAAAACAAATAATATCTTTTTCATTGTTCTCCTAATTTAGAAAGTGAGATTGATACCAAAGATAACGGTGCGCGGGAGGCGGTAGTTGCCCCAGCTGCTGGCACCGTATTCGGGAGTGCCGAGCAGGCCGGCCTGTGTCAGATAACCGAGATTCTGGCCGGAGACATAGAATTGGAGTCTCTCGATGCTGATCTTGTCGAGCAGTGTCTTGGGAAGATCATAAGCCAGCTGGATTTCACGGAAAGCGAGATAGGATCCTTCGTACACGAAGAGGGAGTTGTTGGTACGGGCATAATTTCTCTTGCCCAGCTGGTCCGCCCATACGTAGGAAGGCCACGTGCCTGTCTGGCCCGTCTCGATGTTATAGGAATCCTTGACCAGGCTGATGGTATTGAACGTACCCTGCATGTTACCCATGATCCAGGGGGTGACATTGTCGACCACCTTATAGTCAAGGGCATAGTCAAAGCGTCCGGTCAGGGAGAGCCCCCGCCATGCGATGTTGGTGGTGAAACCGCCCGTCCACTTCGGCATGGTATTGCCCAGTTTCACGAGGTCGTAGTTGTCGATGACGCCGTCGCCGTTGACATCTTTCCACTTCACATCACCGGGCTGGATGGGGAACGCGCTGCGCTTCTGCGCATCGGTAAGCTGCGCCCAGGCAGAGGGGCCGTACAGCCACTTGCCGTTGGAGCCGTTGTTACCGGAAGTCTTATCGATCAGGTTTGCGGGGATTTCATCGTAGCTGGTATAGATGCCTTCTGCGAGAGGACCATAGATATCACCGGGCGTCTGGCCTTCCTGGTAGCCGCCCACCCAGATCAGATTACCGGTAGCGGGATCGTATACCTGCTGTGCATTCTGGCGGTTGTTTTCCAGGCCATTGTCCGGAAGTTTGATGATCTTGTTGCGGTTATAGGCACCGGTAAGGGTAAAGTTGACCCGCCAGTCCCTCGTATTGACAGCACGCCAGTTGATGTCGAACTCGACGCCCTGGTTCTGCAGCTCGCCATTGTTCGAAAGCAGGCTGGATGCGCCGGTATGCGAAGGGATCGTGATGTTGGCAATCTTGTCAAGGGTATGGCGGTTATAGTAAGTGAGATTCAGGTTCAGTTTGTTTTCCCAGAAGCTGATGTCAAGACCCGTTTCGAAAGTCCAGGACTTCTCCCACAGGAGAGCGGGTGAAGGAAGCGTCGAGAACAGGATGGCATTGTTCGACATATATTTCGTCGTATTGCCATATGCGCCGAATACCGTGTAGGTGCCGATATTGTCAAGGCTGCCGTTCGCGCCATAGGATGCACGCAGTTTGGCGAACGAGATCACATCGCTCAGCGGCTGCATGAAATCTTCTTTCGAGAAGACCCAGCCGGCGGAAACGCCCGGGAAAAAGCCCCAGCGGCTTTGCTTGGCCAGACGGGAATAGCCGTCATAGCGGGCGACCAGCGAGAGAAGATACTTGGCATCATAGTCATAATCGGCCTTGGCAAAGAAGGAAAGCACCCGGCTCTGGCTGTGCCATGAGTCGATCGAGCGGGTATCCCCTACCTGCGTGAGGGCGAGATCCTGGAAATCATCGGTATCCGCACCCCGGCCATAGGCATCGAAGCCCTTGGTCGTCTGGTTGAGGAATTCCGTACCCAGCATGACCGCAACGGAATGAACGCCAGCGAAGGTCCGGTTGTAGTTGAGAATACCGTTGTAGGTTTCGTTCAGGTTCCGGTTGTAGTAGTCATAAGACTCGCGGGAGTTGTACATACGGTTCGCGCCGACAAGATAATCTTTCAGGAAGTACTCCTGCTTGTTATCCTCATAGTACCAACTGGCGCTGGCCTTGAAATTGAGGTTGGGCGAGAAAATGACCGTGAAAGACTGGTTCAGGTTGAACTTGTCCGTATTGTAGTCATAAATCCGCTGCGGGTTGGAGATGGCGACATGGCCGTCCTGGATGCTGTTGCGCGGGCTCGGGTTCCATTCGCCGTCCGCATTGGTCGTACGGTACGTCGGAGGGACGGACCAGGACCTGTTGAAATAGTAGGCCTCGGAGTTGCCATTCTTGATAGGCGTCCAGATGGTGTGGGCGAAGTTCAGGGAAGAGCTGGAAGTGAGCCAGTTCCTGACTTTATAATCGCCGTTGAAAGCGAAGGAGAGACGGTTGTACTCATTGTCGAGGGCGTTGCCTTCGGAATGGTTGTAGCCGAGAGATGCGTAGTAGTTGCCCTTGTCGTTGCCACCCTGGAAATCCAAATTGTAATCCTGGGAGAAAGCAGGGCTCTTGACATTGATGTCGGCGACCGTGGCACCGTTCCAGAATACGAGCTTGTTGCCTGTCACGGGGTCGGTCATTTCAGCCCAGTTGCTGTCGCTAAGCAGGGAGCTGTACTGACCCGACGAGTTGTCGAACACGCCCCAGAGGGCACGGCTGTTGACACGGCCGTCAAGGACGTTGCCGTTGGCGTCCCAATAGAGGTTGCCGGTACCGTATGGCTGGGTTCCCGTGAGCGAAGAGGTGTTGGTCGAGCCCATCTTGGTGCCGTCCGACAGCGTGATGAACTCGGAAGCCCGCTTGTAGGCCATACGCATGTAATACAGATAGTCTTCGGAATTGAGGAACTCGTAGGGATGCTGTTCGAAATTGGCGGAGAACTTGACACGGGCGTTGATGGCGCTGTGACCTGCCTTGCCGCGCTTGGTGGTAATCAGGATCACACCGTTCGCGGCACGGGCACCGTAGATGGCCGTCGCACCGGCGTCCTTCAATACTTCCATCGACTCGATGTCATTGGGGTTGAGGTCGGCGAGCGAGCGCTGTGCGCCGTCGACGATCACCAGCGGAGAACCCGAACCGCCCAACTCGGTACCACCGCGGAGGACGATGGTCGGATTGGCGCCCGGATTACCGGAAGTCTGCTGCACGCGGAGACCGGACACGGCACCGGAAAGAGCCTGGGCAACCTGCGTGTGCATACCGGCGGTAAGCACTTCTTCCTTCACGGAGGCGATGGAGTTCGTCACTTTTGAGCGGAGCTGGCGGCCGCCGTAGGCGGTGACCACGGTTTCGGCCAGCATTTCGTTGTCCTCGGCGAGGACGACGTTGAGCGGCTTGCCGTCATAAACGACTTCCTGGGTCACATAGCCGATGCACGAGATCACGAGGACGTCGCCCGGCTTGGCGTTCGTCTGGACGAAGTTGCCGTCGAAGTCGGTCACAGTGCCGAGGGCGACGGGCTGTCCCTTGATGAGGACGGAGGCACCGATCACACCCAGGCCCTGCGTGTCGAGGACGACACCCCGGCAGACCTGATCCTGCTGCGCGTTCAAGGCGACGGTCGTCGCTGCGGCGTAGAGGTTTCCCCTCTCCAAACAGCAAACCGCCACTAAAAGAACAAACGCTAATAATTGTGTTTTTTTCATAAAGATTAGTTGTTAGATAAAAGAAAAATTATGGATGGTCATATTGTGGTGGAATAACATCCGAAGCAATCATATAAAAAATCCTAGAAAAACTATATGGACCTACTGGACTGCCGAATTCACTTGGCCAAACTGTTACTTCATAATAGCCTGTTGTATAAACAGTAAAGACCCTAAATAAATCGGGGGAAGAAGCAGCAAAAATCGCATCATCATAATAAATTGGATCGATGGGGGATAAAACGCCTTGATTTATTGATGTGCTACAAGAGCTTTGCCATGAAAACTGAGCATCTGGCATACTTGTAACAATTCCCAATATTATTTGATTAGTGGGGGTAAAATATGGGAAACTAATGAGATCAGCAATAAATGGATTATCGTTACCGACATTTTCAAGGCTTATATCATTATTAACAAAACAGTAATCTGGCAGTTTTGCTTCAGATACCTCATTAAAAACCAATGTACAAAACAATATAAGTAAAAAAATACGTTTCATCAGTGCTTGTTTAATAATAGGTTACATATCTTTAGGGCCTGGACCATCATGCGGGGGACGTGGAAGGGGCCTTTGAAGAGATTGCCCTTGGCGTGGTGGGCCGGGGTGCCGTCGCGGTGCAGGTAGCCGTACCACTCTCCTTCCACGGCATCGGGGAAATGAGCGTAGGTCCAGTCGCTCACCCGGCGGTGGAGTTCGAGATATTTCTCGTCACCCGTGGCCTCGTAGGCGTAGAGGGTGCAGATGATGGCCTCGCAGTGCGGCCACCAGAACTTCATGTCCTGCGAGTAATCCTGGTTGGGGAAGCCCTTGCAGTCGCGGAAATTGAGCAGGCCGCCGAATTCCTCGTCCCAGCCCCAGTCCCACGACCAGTCGAAGATGGTGAGGGCCATCTCCGTAAGCTCCTTGTCCCAGCCGCGGTGTTTCGACTCTTCGAGCAGGAACCAGGCCGTCTCGATGCAGTGGCCCGGGTTGATGGTGCGACCGTTCAACGTATCGATGAACTCGCCGTTGGGGCCCACGGTCTCGAGCAGGCATTTGAATTCGGGATGCATGAAGTACTTGCGGAGCGCGGCGATGGAGCGGTCGATCTGCTCGTCGAGGCACGGGTCGGCGATTGCCTTGCGGATGCAGGCGGCCGTGTTGACGAGAATCATGGTGATGGAGTGTCCCTGCGCCTGCACGACCGGTTCGTACTTGGCGGGCAGGAAGCCCGGCTCGGCGAGGAAGCGCTGCATGCGCTTGAAGAGGTCGAGGGCTTTCTGTGCGTAGGTCATGTCGCCCGAGGCGAGGGCGTATTCGCTGAAGGCGATGGCCGCGAAGGATTCGGAGAAGACGTAGCGGCGCTTGCGCAGACCGACCCCGTACTCTGTCACTTCGAAATACATGTGGCCGTCGGGGGCGAAGCAGTGCGCCTCGATGAAGTCGATGCAAAGCTTGGATGCAGCCAGCCATTCGGGGTTACGCTCCACGTTGTTGTATGCAAAAGCGGCGGTAAAACCGAAACGGCCCTGGAACCAGACGGATTTGGTAGTATCCATCAGCGTACCATCGCGGTCCAGACAAGTATAGACGCCGCCGTGGACGCGGTCCAGGCCGTGCTTCATCCAGAACGGCAGGATGTTGTCCACCAAGTCGGTACGGTAGCGGTCAGCCCACTCCTTCAAGTATTGGTTGGCCTCCATGACTAGAAGAGGTTGCAATGATGGAAAAAGTCGATGGCTTCGAGTTCAGCACGCAGCTGCTGTTCCTCGGCATCGGTAACATTGCGGAACGGCGTGCGGTTGGGGCCGAGATCGAGACCGATGAGTTTCATGATGCGCTTGCCGCCCACGATGTTGCCGCGGAAGTGGCAGATGACGTCGATGACATCCTGCGCATAGTTCTGAAGTTCCCGGGCCTTGTCCATATTCCCCGCGTAGAATGCCTCCTGAATGCCTACCAGGCAGCGGCCGTTATAATTGGAAGTACCGCAGATGCCGCCGCGGGCACCGCCCAGGGCCATGGAAGCGAGGATGGTCTCGTCCTGGCCATGGAGCATGTCAAAGCGACCGTCCTTGTAGCGCCGGCACTGATTGTACTCGTAAAGACTCTCGAAGGTGTACTTGATTCCGGCAAAATTGGGAACGCGGCCGTCCAGCGCGGGCAGCAGCTCGGTCATCGGCAGGAAGGCGCCATTGAAAGCCGGGATGTGATAATAGTAGAACGGAAGATCCGGTGCACCGCAGGCAATCTCCTCGATATATTTGCAGAGTTCTTCGATACGGCCGATCTTCGGGAAAGGCGGCGCCATGGCACCGACACCCCAGGCCCCGATAGCCTGTGCGTGTTCGGCCAGCTTGCGTGAATCGCGCACGCAGCAGCTGCCTACATGCACGATGACCTTGAAGTCTTTCGGAGCATGCTTGATCCAGGTTTCAGCCAGTTTGATGCGTTCTTCGGTGGTGAGCATGTAGCCTTCGCCAGAAGAGCCGTTGATGAACACGCCGGTCAGGCCGTTTTTCTTCAGCATGGCAGCATAGGCCGGGATGGGTTCGTAATTGACGTCGCCGTTCGGCAGGAACGGAGTGAAAGGTGCGTCAATGAGTCCGATGATTTTTTCCATATTATTATAATTATTTGTTTATTCCATATTGTCGGTCTTGGGCTTGAGGAAAATCAGCTGCAGGGCGAGAGCGGCGATGACGATGCAGCCAAGCACGGCGAAACTGACGCCGAGCGAGACACCCTGATCCTTCCAGCGTCCCAGCAGCGTCGTCACGAGAGCGCCCATCGCTACGCCCGTCATGTTCATGATACCGTAAGCCGTAGCGCGGTATTTCGAGGAGATGAACTGGCAGAGGATGGGCATGTTGTTGGCGTCGAACATGCCGTAGCCCACGCCGAAGAGCAGACCCGCCGCGATCAGCGGGACAAGACTGTGTCCCAGGCCCAACAGGATCAGGGCCGGGATGGTAAGGCCAAGACCGATGGCCCCGGTATAGACGCGGCCGCGGATATTCTTCTTGACCCAATGGTCGGAAAGCCGTCCGCCCGCGATGACGCCGACAAACGAAGCGGCGGCGATGGTCAGGGTGGAAATGATGCCCGCCCGCTCGGGCGAAATACCGAGATTGTCGCGGAAGAGTGTAGGCAGCCAGTTCTTCGTAGCCCAGCCCGGGAGTGAAGGCACGGCGAAATAGATGAGAATGACCCAGAACGCCCATGTGCCAAGCACCACGCCGAGGCCTTTGAAGAGGGATTCCTTCTTCACGGGCCTGTCGGACAGTTTGGGGGCCGGGGCGGTATCATGTTTGGGATTCTCATGCAGGAAGACAATCAGGATAATACCATATACGACACCGATAATACCGAACCAGTGGAAGGTCAGACGCCAGGAGAGTGCGGCAGCCAGGATGGCACCAAATCCCCCGATAGCCTGCCCCACATAGAGGCCCGTCATGTGAACACCTACGGCCAGGCTGCGCGACTTGCCTTCATGCCAGTCGGCAATCAGGGAGAGTGCGGAAGGAATATAAAGGGCCTCGCTGATTCCCATCAGGGCGCGGAGCGCATAAAGCGTACGGAAGTTCTCAGCATAACCCATCAGGAAGGTAACAGCCGACCAGACGATCAGCGAACCGACGATCAGCCACTTGCGGCTGAGGCGGTCAGCCACCATGCCGGCGAAAGGACTCAGGACGGCATAGACCCAGAGGAACACGGCCATCAGCGCGCCGAAAGCCTCGGCTTTCTGCAGTTCCACGATGTCGGCTTTCATGGCTTCCTGCATGGTGGAGAGCATCTGCCGGTCCATATAATTCAGGAGAGCGACAACCCAGAGAAGGCCGACGACCACCCACGGATATCCTTTCGCGTTTTTGAGTCTTTCGAGCATGATCAGCATTCTTTTCCAACAAATTTAATCTTAAATTTCAAAAGTCCAAGGATTATTTTGAAATAATTACAAAAAATTTTCACCAATTAATCCAATATTAGAATATATACCGCACTTTCATACGATATAATTCAAAATATTTTTATATTTGTACAAAATTTCAATAAACAAATGGAGAAAAACGCGCGACGGATCCTGGCCCGGCTGATCGAAAAAGGCGGCGCCACCCTCCCCGAACTGGCCGATACGCTCGACATCAGCATCGGCACCGTTACTAAGGAAATTGCCTCCCTCCAACAGGAAGGCCTGGTTCGGGACACCGGCAAGATCGACACGAACAGCGGCCGGAAACCCCGGCTTTACGATCTCAACCCAGAAGCCGGCTACTTCGCCGGCATCGACCTCAACGACAAATATGTCAGCCTGGCAATCATTGACATGGCCGGAAACACGGTCCGCCAGCGCACGAACGTAGCCTACAAGCTTGAAAATACGACAGCCGCACTTCACACGCTTGCCGAAATCGTTCATGAGCACAAGCGGCGCATCCCCCAGTACCTGGGCAAAATCAGGAGAATGTGCGTCAACATCCCCGGACGCATCAACATCCGAAGCGGCTATAGCCATACCAATTTCAACTTCACCGACCGTCCGCTCACGGATATTCTCACCGGCGCCTTCGGCATTCCGGCCAGCATCTGCAACGACACAATGGCCATGGCCTATGCCGAATTCATGAAATGCTGCCGCCCCGATGAACAGAATATCATCTTCATCAATGCGAACTGGGGACTGGGCGCCGGACTCATCCTCAACGGACGGCCCTACTTCGGCAAATCAGGCTACTCCGGCGAATTCGGCCACATCCATGCCTTCGAAAACGACATCATTTGCCGCTGCGGCAAGAAAGGGTGTCTGGAAACAGAGGTATCGGGCATGGCACTCCGCCGCAAATTGACGGAACGGATCCGCCACGGAGAATCGTCGATCCTTTCCGACCGCGTGCTCCAATCGGACAGCCCCCTTTCCCTGGAGGAAATCACCGATGCCGTCCATCGCGAAGACGCACTCTGCATCGATGCGATTGACGAGATCGGAACCCTGCTGGGCGTCCAGGTAGCCAGCATGATCAATATATTCAATCCCGATGCCGTCATCATCGGCGGCGAACTGGCGATGACCGGCGACTACCTGTTGCAGCCGCTCAAGACCTCCGTCAACAAACATGTCCTGAACCGGGTCCGGGAAGATACCGTCATCCGGACCAGCCAGCTGGGGGAAGATGCAGGCGTGCTCGGCGGCTGCCTGATGGCCCGCAGCATCGATTTCGGTCTCCTGTAACCCGACATTTCCGGGAAATCGTTACCTTTGTAAAAACAAGATTCCATGAAGAAGATCTTCCTTACGCTCCTGGCCGCCCTGGCCCTACTCCTGCCGGCGATTCCCGGACAGGGACAGACTCCGGATGAAGCGCTCATGCGCGACTGGATCCGCACGCTCGGATCCAACGAATTCGGCGGCCGCAAGCCGATGACGCAACACGAAACCGTGACGCTCAATTACCTGACCGGTCAGATGAAGGCACTGGGTCTGCAGCCCGCCTTTGGCGACAGCTATCTCCAGCAAGTGACGACCATCTCGACGGTCAGCAGGCCCGTGGGCGGGAAGTTCCGCATCAAAGGCAGCCGCAAGAAAGCTGACCTCCGCTATCCCGAAGACGTGGTCGTCTGGACAGCCCGCGCCACAAAGAGCGTGGAAATCCCTTCCGCCGAATTTGTTTTCTGCGGCTTCGGCATCGACGCGCCGGAATTCAATTGGAATGACTTTGACGGAATCGATGTCCGGGGGAAGATCATCATCGCCATGGTCAATGACCCTGGTTTCTATGATGCCAGCCTCTTCCAAGGCCGGAACATGACTTATTACGGCCGATGGACCTACAAGTTCGAACAGGCCGCCCGGCTGGGTGCTGCCGGCTGCCTCGTGCTGCACAACACGGCGGCCGCCAGCTACGGCTGGCATGTCTGCCAGAACGGCCACGTGGACAGCAACCTGGCCCTCTATGATACCGAAACCCGAAACGAAACGGAACTCGCACTGAAGGGCTGGCTTCACGAAGATGGCTGCCGCAAACTTTTCGAAGCCGCCGGAGCCGACTTCGACGCCACCCTGGCCGCCGCCAAGAAGCCTGGATTCAAATCGTTCGTCCTGAAAGCCAAAGGTCAGATCAAGATGGATGTCACCTACGAAATCCAGCAGACCTGCAACGTCGCCGGTGTCCTGCCCGGTACCGACTTGAAAGAAGAGGCCGTCGTGTTCAGCGCCCACTGGGACCATTTCGGCTACGGCACTCCTGACGAGAAGGGAGACCGCATTTACAACGGTGCCGCTGACAATGGATCCGGCATGGCGGCCGTACTGCTGCTGGCCAAGAAATACGCTGAACTACCTGTCCGGCCACGCCGTTCCATGCTGTTCCTGATCCCCACGCTGGAAGAGAGCGGCCTGTTCGGTTCCGAATACTACTGCGCACATCCCGCCTTCCCGATGGAGAAGACGGCCGCCTGCATTAATTTTGACTGCATCGCACCCGAGCCGCAGACGCACGACGTGGTAGTACTGGGCGGAGGTGCCTGCGAACTGGACAATTACATCCTGGCCTGTGCCGGCGCCCAGGGCCGCTATGTCGTCTTCAACGACGACAATTCAGACGGCTGGTTCTTCCGCTCCGACCATTTCAACTTCGTCAAGAAGGGCGTTCCCGCCGTTGTTATTGAATACGGGAAAGACCTGGTTGACCCGTCCCACCCGAACAAATATCCCCGCGCCGACTGGTACCACAAACCCTCTGACGAATACCGGGAAGACTGGGATTTCTCCGGGACCCTCCTCCATGTCAACATGATGTTCGGTGTCGGCCTCTCCGTCGCCAACGCCGACGAACGGCCCCGTTGGTACAAATAGTCCAATGGCGCTGCCCCGCCTGAAGTATCACCTGCTCGCCCTCGCGGTCGTCGCCGTCTGGGGTGTCACATTCGTCTGCACCAAAGTCCTCATTGCCGCGGGGATGGAGCCGGCCGGCATTTTCGCCATCCGGTTCATTCTCGCTTATCTCGGCATCTGGATCTTTTCCCTGACGGGAAGCGGCCGGGTGAGAATCTGGAGTGCCTGTTTCAAAGACGAGATGGTCTTCCTGATGCTGGGCATCACGGGCGGTTCGTTTTATTTCCTGACGGAGAATACGGCCCTGGCCTACACCCAAGCGGCCAACGTCGCTTTCCTCGTGAGTTCTACGCCCCTGCTTACCACACTGTTTACCCTGATCTACAAGAAGTTCGGAAAAGGCCGCTTTGCACGGGGCCTGGAAGAAGTACGGGTCGGACTGCCGCTGATCGGCGGCACGTCGCTGGCACTGGCAGGCATGGCGATGGTCATCTTTGACGGAACCCGGCTCCATCTCTCTGTCCAAGGCGACCTGCTAGCCATCGGAGCCGCGCTCTGCTGGGCATTTTACAGCCTGTTCATGGGACAGATGACACGCGACTACGGAGCTGTATTCGCTACCCGGAAAGTCTTCTTTTACGGGCTGGTCACGATCTTGCCGTTCCTGGGCAGCTGCACCGGCTCCTTCTCCCCTGCCGTACTCGGTCGTCCAGAAGTCTGGACAAACCTGCTGTTCCTGGGTCTGATTGCCTCCTTGGCCTGTTTTATCGTGTGGAACTATGTCATGGACAAACTGGGCAATGTCTCGGCTACCAACTACGTCTATCTGAATCCCGTCTTTACCCTGATTACAGCCATGATCTTCCTCGGAGAGCGCATGACCCCGCTCGCCGCCCTCGGCTCCGCCGCCATTCTGGCCGGAGTCATCTGGTCAGGGAAATCCCTAAACCCACATGCTGCTGGATCGTAATTCAGATTTCAGCGATGATGGAGTGGACCGCCTTGACCAACTCCCCTACCTGCACGCAGATCCGAGCCTCCAGGGGCAGGTAATAATCGATCCGGGAGCCGAACTTGATGATGCCGCACTGGTCGCCGGCAAGCACGGGCTGGCCGATTTCGGCATGGCAGACTATGCGGCGGGCAAAGCCACCGGCCAGTTGCTTGAAAAGCACTTCACTGCCGGATTTGGTGCGGATGGCCGTACAACAATGCTCGTTTTCCTCAGAAGCCTTGGGCTTAAAAGCAAGCAGATGCTTGCCCGGAAAATATTCCGTATAGGAGACGGTCCCCGTTACCGGCCAGAAGTTGGCGTGCAGGTCCCAGAAATCCATATACACGGAAATCAGCCACGCATCGCGTTTTAGATAACCCGGCTCATACACTTGCTCAATCCGGATAACCTTGCCGTCGGAAACGGCAGACACGTGATTCTCATCTCCTGTCGCTTCCCGGTCGGGCACCATATGGAAATAAGTTTGCCACCCGCTGATCCACAGCAGGGCGAGCGTCAGGGGCCACTTGATCCACCAGGGCGACACGAAGCGCAGCAGCAGGAAAATCGCCACGGCGCATACCAAATAGACCAGCAGCACGGTTCCGTAAGTATCTTTGTCCAGTTTCATAATTGTCCAACGAGCGAAAGATAAAGAGCGGCCAGCGGCAGGACGAAGATGACGTCGTCGAACCGGTCAAGCAAACCGCCGTGGCCGGGAATCAGATGGCCGGCGTCCTTGACGTGTGCGTGACGCTTGATCAGGGATTCAAAGAGGTCACCGAAGACACCGAAAACCGATACAATCAAGGCGAGGACCAGCCAATGAGCCAGCGGGAGTACCTCCCCGCCGAACGTGGCGGAGATGCCCCAGGCAGCCAGAAAACAAAAGACAGTACCACCGACAACGCCAACCCACGATTTTTTGGGAGAGAGCGCTGGAAAGAGCTTACGGCTGTCCGGCCGCTGCCCCAGTGACATACCGACTGCATAAGCGCCGATGTCGTTTAGCCAGAGCAGGACGAGCAGTCCCAACAGCAGGCGCCAGGTGAACGCACCACCCGGCCAGGCCAGCCACAGGGCCGCAGCCAGCGGCAGCATCACATAGAGCAGCGGAAAATAGACCGCTGCGGGAAACTCGTGATCCGCGGCCGCATCAAACAGCAGAAAAACGGAAGCGGCAGCAACCGGCAGCAAGCCCAAAGCCGCAAAACGAAGCGGCAGGCCTGTCTGCAGATGGAAGAACAACAGGGTCAGCGTCACGACAGCGCCCAGTGTCACGCAGACCATCTCCTTGCGGAAACGACGATCCACCGTCATCCGGTAGAATTCATGAGAGAGCGCCACGGCGAGCAAGCATACCAGTGCCCACACGCCCCAGGGCATCAGCAGGCATCCGATGACCACCGCCCCGAAGAGCACCCCGCCCAACGTCCGTTTCAACAAGGTACTCATGCTTCGTCTCGCAACAGTTTGTTGGGATCGACTCCGCCTTTTCGAGGACCGAAAATCGCCTCCAGGTCTTCCGAAAAGACCACCTCTCGCTCAAGCAGCAGCGAGGCCAGTTTCTCAAAGCCTTCCCGGTTCTCCGTCAGCACCTGCAGGGCTGTAGCATGGGCCTGGTCGATGAGGCGCTTGACCTCTTCGTCGATCAGTTCGGCCGTCTTTTCGCTGTAAGGCTTGCTGAAAGCCATGTCGCGGCTGCCTGTGGAATCATAATACGACAAGTTTCCGATCTTGTCGCTCATGCCGAAATAGGTCACCATGGCGTAGGCCTGCTTGGTCAGTTTTTCCAGGTCGCTCAAGGCGCCTGTCGAAATACGGCCATTGACGATTTCTTCGGCCACACGTCCACCGATGGTGGCAGCCATTTCGTCCATCATCTGTTCCGTGGTGGTGAGCTGGCGCTCTTCGGGCAGATACCAGGCGGCACCCAGACTCTGGCCGCGTGGAATGATGGTCACCTTCAGCAGCGGGTTGGCATTGGGCAGCAGCCAGCTGACCGTGGCATGTCCCGCTTCGTGATGGGCGATCGTATTCTTTTCATCCGGGGTGATAATCTTGCTCTTGCGCTCCAGGCCACCGACAATGCGATCGATGGCGTCGAGGAAATCCTGCTTTTCCACGACATCCTTATTCTTGCGGGCGGCAATCAGCGCCGCTTCGTTGCACACGTTGGCAATGTCAGCGCCACTGAATCCGGGCGTCTGTTTGGCCAGGAAATCAATCTGGAAGCCCGGTTCAAGCTTGATGTTGCGCAGATGCACCTTGAAGATATCGAGACGTTCCTTGAGTTCGGGCAGATCCACGTGAATCTGACGGTCAAAGCGTCCGGCGCGCATCAGCGCCTTGTCAAGGATATCAGCCCGGTTGGTAGCCGCCAGGATGATGACGCCTGAATTTGAACCGAAACCATCCATTTCGGTAAGCAGCTGGTTGAGCGTGTTCTCCCGTTCGTCGTTCGACGTGAAACCGGCATTCTTGCTGCGGGCGCGGCCCACGGCGTCGATTTCATCGATGAAAACGATGCAGGGGGCTTTCTCCTTGGCCTGCCGGAACAGGTCGCGGACGCGCGAGGCACCTACACCGACGAACATTTCCACGAAATCGGAACCCGACATCGAGAAGAAGGGCACGTCAGCTTCCCCGGCCACAGCCTTCGCCAACAGCGTCTTGCCGGTGCCCGGAGGACCGACCAGCAGAGCGCCCTTGGGAATCTTGCCGCCCAGGGCCGTATATTTCTTGGGATTCTTCAGGAAATCTACGATCTCCTTCACTTCCACCTTGGCTTCTTCCATGCCGGCCACGTCCTTGAACGTAACCTTTACGCTTCCGGCCTTCTCATACAGTTTCGCCTGCGACTTGCCGACACTGAAGATACCTCCGCCGGAGCCTCCCCCCATGTTACGCATCGGTCGCATGAAGAAGAAGAACATCAGCAGGAGCATCAGCGGGAAGAGCAGCCACTCGATGATGGGCCCCCAATAGCTTTTATGCTCTTCCACCACGACCTTGAAGCGGTTCGCTTCGGGCAAGGACTCCACCAGCGCGTCGAGCTGGTTCTCAGCGTCGAATTTCTCGGATACCAGGAAATAGAAGTGCGGCCCGCCCTTGGGCTCCCGGCCGCCATAGAGATTCTTGTACTTCTCAAGGGCGCTTTGCTTGAGAAAGATCTCTCCCTTGTGCTCATTGCGCACGTACACCAGTTTCTCCACATCGCCGCTGATAAGCAGGTTCTCCTTCACATCGATCCATTCACGTTTGAGCGGATCGGCTGTCCCGGTGGAGGACCACATGTAAGCCAGGCCCAGCAGCAGGATCAGATAAACCAGCGAAAACCAGTTGAAACCGCGACGGGGCTGGCGCATCCGGCGCGAATTGTCGTTTTGCGGGCCCTGTTGGCCCCGGTTGTTCCGTTCCATTACGCCTCCTTGTCGGTCCAGGTAGTTTTCACTGCGTCGGCCCACAGATCTTCGAGGCGGTAGAACAACCGCTGGTCGGTCTTGAAAATATGGACGACGATATCACTGTAGTCGAGGATGATCCAAAATGCGTTCTCCCGGCCCTGTTTCCGCAGGACACTCCGTCCGCACTCCTTCTCCATCTGTTCTTCAACATAATCGGAAATGGCGACAACTTGTGTCGTAGAATCTGCATGGCAGATGACAAACTGATCGGCGATGGCGGTGCCGATTCCCGTCAGGTCCAGCGACACCACGTCGCTGGCCTTTTTCTCCAGCATGGCTTCGGCAATAACGCCGACTTCACTCTTAACCTTCATCAAAATAAACTATCTTTGCGGGGAATTACAAATATCTGACAAATATACAACTTTCTTACAAATATCCGGCCACCTGACCGTAACTGAAATTATGGCAGATTCTATCCGATGGTTTGACACGGTCGATTCGACCAACACCCGCCTGATGAACGACAAGGCGGACCTCCCCGACAAAACCGTCTATGCCGCCCGCTTCCAGACCGCAGGCCGCGGCCAGAAAGGCAACCGGTGGGAAAGCCGCGCCGGCGAAAACCTCACCTTCTCCATCCTGCTGAAACCGGAAGCAGTCTCTGCGGTGGAACAGTTCATCCTGTCGCAGATTGTCGCCCTCGGGCTGGTAGATTACTTGGCTGCGGAAGGAGTCTCTGCCACAATCAAGTGGCCCAACGACATCTATGCCGGCGACCGGAAAATCTGCGGTACCCTCATCGAACCCACCTTGTCGGAAGGCCGGGTTGCTGCCGCTGTCGCCGGAATCGGCCTGAATCTCAACCAGCAGGCTTTCGATCCTTCCTTGCCCAACCCCACTTCGCTGACGCTGCAGACTGGAAAAGCCTACGATATTCGGGAAGAGCTGCCGAAGCTCCTTGCCTGCATCTTCTGCTACTACGACCGGTTAGGCTCCGTCTATGCCCGCAACGGCTTCGACGCCTTGTATCTGGAAAGACTCTACCGGCGCGGTCAGTGGCACTTTTTCGAAGAACTGCCAGCCAGTGACATCCCTGCCGAACACAGGTCGGGCCTCCGCGTAGAGGCCCGGATCCTGGGCATCGACACGAAGGCCCGTCTGTTACTGGAGCACCGCGACGGTACCCTGCATGCTTACGGCTTCAAAGAGATCAAATACCTCCTTTAAGCTTCCAGCAGGGCCCGGATGGCCGCTTTCGGATCACCCGAAGAGAAAGCGGCGGAACCGGCGACAAAGACACCGGCGCCCAACCGTTCCAGTTCGGCAATGATCTGCACGCTCACGCCACCGTCCACCTGAATGAAGCAGTCCGCTTCGGCGCCGGCAATCATCTCGGCCAGCACGGCCACTTTCTCGGTGGTTTCAGGAATGTATTTCTGTCCGCTGTAACCCGGATGCACCCCCATCACTACGACATAGTCGATGCTGCGCAGATACGGGATCAGCACCTCGGCAGGCGTTTCTGGATTGATGGCAACACCCACCCCCATGCCACAGTCGCGAATCAATTTGATGCATTCCTTGAGGTGTCTGTCGTTACATGCCTCATAATGAACACTAAGATACTTTACGCCAAGAGCCGCAAAACGTTCGATGTAGCGCCACGGCTCAACAATCATCAAGTGGGCGTCGAGGGGCTTTTCCGCCACCTCGGCGATGGCCTTGCAGACCGGGAATCCGAACGAGATGTTCGGAACGAAAAGACCGTCCATCACATCGAGATGGAACCATCCCGCCGCACTCCGGTTCACGCGACGGCAGTCGCGATGCAGGTTGCCGAAATCGGCAGACAGCATGGAAGGAGCAATCAGTCTGGGCATAATTTACAGATTTTTAAGCACATCGAGCAACACAACCCAAAAACGGTCGAGGGAAGCGAGGTCGAGGCGTTCGCCGGGCGCATGAACACCTCGGAGCGTAGGACCGAAGGCGATCATGTCCATGTCGGGGAACTTTTCGGTAAACAAGCCGCACTCGAGGCCGGCATGGATGGCACGGACCACCGGTTCATGGCCGAACAGACGTTTGTACGATGCCACGCAAACGTCTTTGACGTGCGAATTCATATTCGGTTTCCATCCGGGGTATCCATCTGATTGACGGACTTTTGCGCCAGCTAACTCAAGTACTGACGCAACCCGTTGAGACAGGAAGATCCGCTGGCTGTTGACCGAGCTGCGCTGCATGGTTCCGACCACGATCTTATGGCCGGATTCCATCTTCACGGAAGCCAGGTTGGTCGAAGTCTCGATCAGGCCCGGAATGTCAGCGCTCATGGCAGCCACACCATGCGGAATGGAGATCAGTGCCTGAATGACACGGCGGGCCGTAGCCCGGTCGATGGCACCTTTCTGCCACTGGACCGGCTCCGCTTCGAAATAGAGGCCGGGATCGGTCACCGCATATTCTGCCTTGAGCCGGGCGGCGAAATCATTGAACAGGGCCACGACTTTTGCCTCACTGCGGGCCGGAATGGCCACGACCGCCTCGCCGCCCCGTGCGATGGCATTGCGCTTGTTACCGGCGGCTACTTCACAAAGATCCACATGGCAAGGCCAGATTTCATGCAGGAAACGGGCAATCTGCTGCACGCCGTTGATGCGGCCTTTATCGATATCATCACCGCTATGTCCGCCCTGCCCTCCACCGATCGTGAATTTCGTCACGACGGCACCGGGTTGAAGATTCTTCTCCCGGTAGGTAAAAGTACCGATCGTATCGTTTCCGCCGGCACAACCGACACAGAAATAGCCCTCGTCCTCATCATCCAGGTTGATGAGGGTCTTGCCGGTGATGAAGCCTTTCTTTACGGCACGGGCCCCGTCCAGGCCTGTCTCCTCAGAAACGGTAAACAAGCACTCCACGCGCGGATGCGCGATGGCATCATCGTCCAGGATGGCCATCGCCGCGGCCACGCCGATGCCATTGTCGGCACCGAGCGTCGTGTCATGGGCGATCATCCAGCCGTCTTCGATCACATAATGGATCGGATCCTTGGAAAAATCGAAGTTGGAGGTACTCTTCTTTTCACACACCATGTCGGTATGTCCCTGAAGCACCACCGTCGGACGATCCTCATAGCCCTTGGATGCGGGCTTGGCAATCATGACGTTGCCGACTTTGTCGGTCTTGCATTCCAGGCCGCGGTCGGCGGCAAAACGCTGCAGATAAGCGACAATCTGCTCTTCATGTCCGGATTCCCGCGGGATACGGGTAATCTCACGGAAAAAATTCAAAACTTTTTCTGTATTCATCAAAAGGCTATTTTAGAGAGAGTGTTTACTCGGGAGCGTTGAGAACCCGCTCAATGTCGTGGACAAAGCCGCGGAAACTGCGGTCGGTGTCCATCAGGTCGTTGACCGTGTTGCAGGCATGCAGTACCGTAGCGTGGTCCTTTCCGCCCAGCTGGGCGCCGATCGACGAGAGCGAGGTCTTGGTCAGGCTGCGGCTCAAGTACATGGCAATCTGGCGGGCCTGCACGATTTCGCGTTTGCGGGTCTTGGAGAGGAACACGTCGTCGGTAATGCCGAAATAGCGGCAGACGGCTTCCTGGATCTTGCCGACCGTGATTTCACTCTTCGGATCGGTAACGATCTTGTCAACCAGACGCTGAGCCAGCTCCAAAGTGATTTCCTGACGGTTGAAGGTGGCATTGGCCATGAGCGAGAAGAGGATGCCCTCCAGTTCGCGGATGTTGGTCTTGACGCTGCGCGCCACGAAGGCGAGCACCTCGTCCGAAATCTCGACACCCTCGCGGGCGCATTTCGATTTGAGGATGGCCAGGCGTGTCTCATAGGCCGGCGGAAGCAGTTCAGCGGAGAGTCCCCACTTGAAACGGGAGAGCAGACGCTGGTCGAGGCCCTGCAGGTCCACAGGTGGCTTGTCAGAAGTGAGAATCAGCTGCTTGCCACTCTGATGAAGATAGTTGAAGATATGGAAGAAAGCGCCTTGCGTTCCCTTCTTCTCGGCAAACTCCTGCACATCATCGATAATCAGTACATCGATGAGCTGGTAGAACCGGAGGAAATCAGCCACCTTGTTGCCATTGTTCGCGCTTTTGGCCGAACAGGCGGCATTCATATATTGGTTCTGGAAGGTATTGGCATTGACGTAGAGCACTACTTTCTCCGGGAAACGCTCCTTGACGGCGATGCCGATAGCCTGGGCCAGATGGGTCTTGCCCAGTCCCGGTCCGCCATAGATGAACAGCGGATTGAATGTGCTGCGGCCCGGATTGGCCGCAATGCTCAGGCCTGCCGACCGGCCGAGGCGGTTGCAGGTACCCTCGATGAAATTCTCAAAATTGTAGAGCGGATTGAGACAGGGCTCGATATTGAGCTTGCGCAGGCCGGGGATGGCATAGACACTGCCCGTGTAATGCTCGCCCGCATCGGGAACGGGGAGTTCCGCGTTGCGGATGCGGCCGCCTTTGGGGCGCTGCTCGATGAAAATATCATCCAGGATACGGACCTTATAGACCAGAGAAGCCGCGGGGCCGATCTCCCGGCGGAGCACCTTGCTCAGCAGGCCGATGAAATGCTCTTCGATATACTCCCGCCAGAAATCGGAAGGAACCTCGATCGTGAGGCGCTGGTCCTCAAGCGCGATAGGCTTGATGGGACCAAACCACGTCTTGAACGTCTCTTCGTTCAAGTTGTCCCTGAGAATCTCAAGGCAGCGGGTCCACACAGTCGTCTGGTTGTCGGGAGTCATGAAAAGGATTGGTTCGGGTCTTTTTCCGACAACAAAATTGGGGAAAAAATGGTGGAAAAAAAAACTTTTTTTTGTTGTTTTTTTTCAGAATTCCGCAACTGCTTAATTATCAAGAAAAAATTTTTCTGGCTTTTGTTTTAACCTGACAATCAATTAATTACAGTTTTATAAAACGGCTACCCCACTGATAATAATCCACTTAGAAATGCAATTAAGTTCAAGCTCCGGTACAAATCATTCAACAGAGATGACAAAGGCCCCCGAAAACTTCTTCCGGATTTCGGGAAGCTGCCTGGATGCTGCCTCCCGGGTAGCAAAGTTACCAACAGAATATTTGTAAAAACCGTTGATAAACCGGCACTGATACTGGGTCAGTCCCTTCAGTTCGGGAGAGCCGTTTTTCAACTTTGTTTTGGATGCCAGGATCTGGATTTCAAAATGCGGACCGGATGCCGCTGCTGGCTGTTGTACCTCCTCGTCCGGTTCCTGTGCCGAAAGGACCGTCTCATCGACTGTGATCGTGCCTCCTTCAGAATCGTACTGCGACTTGAAGGTGGAAAAAGCCCGGAAGATATCGTCGGCTATTTTCTGACGGCTCTCCTCCTTGTTCAGCGTCGTCCGGTCGGAAGCGTTGGAGAGGAATCCAACTTCAATCAGCACGGAGGGCATCGTGGTACGCCAGAGCACCATCAGCGGCGCCTGACGGACACCCCGGCTCTTCTTGATCGGACCGTTTTTGATAAACTGCTGCTGCACCAGCGAAGCGAAGGCAATGCTCTGCTCGAAATGGGCGTTCTGCATCAGGTTGAAGATGATGTAGGACTCGGGGTTGTTGGGATCGAACCCCTCGTAGGTCGTGGAATAGTCGTCCTCGAGCAGGATCACCGAGTTCTCCCGTTTGCAGACCTCCATATTGGAACTGCTCTTGTCGGTACCCATCACGAACGTCTCGGTACCCGACGCCGCTGTGCTTCCCGCGGCGTTGACGTGGATGGAAATGAACAGGTCGGCGTGATTGCGGTTCGCGATGTTTCCACGCTCAGCCAACTCCACAAAGCGGTCGGTCTTGCGCGTATAGATGACTTTCACGTCGGGATACTCCTTCTCGATGCGCTTGCCCAGACGGAGTGCCAAATCAAGGTTGATCTGCTTTTCCGAGAGTTTGCTGTACTTGGAGATGGCACCGGGGTCGTGACCGCCGTGCCCGGCGTCGATGACGACGGTGCGCAGCCGGACCCCGACCTCCTGGGCAGGACAAAGGACCGGAAAGAGGCCCAAAAAGAGCGCCAGAAGCCAGAATCCGGGCCGTATGAAAGACATATTTCCGAGAGATGGCATGCTAGTTGCTGATTTTTTCTTAATTTTGCCTTTCTGCAAAGATACGAATTTTGTTTTGCAAAAAATAAGATTATTCTTCGTTCTGCTGTTGGCTGTCATCAGCGTCCCGCTCCTTGCCCAGGAGCCTGACTCGTTGCTTCTGCCTCCACCTGTACCAGTAACCGACACGGTCGTATGGCAGGGTGATACCCGGGACTCGCTCTTCACCCAGCCCAAAGGTTCGATTGACCGTCCGGCCTTCTCTGCCGCCCGCGATTCGGTGATGGAAGACCTGGAAAAGAATATCATCTATTATTTCGGCGACGTCACTGCCAAATACCAGGACATGGAACTCAAGGCCGAGTACATGGCCTACAACACCAAGATGAACGTCGTCTATGCAAAAGGCAAGCTCGACACCATCACGGGAGAACTCACCGGGCGTCCGGTGATGACCACGGGCGGCAAGAGCTATGAGATGGACGAGGTGTATTACAATTTCCAGACCGGCAAATCCAAGATCAAGAACATGGCCACCCAGCAGGAGGAAGGCAAACTGATCGGCAGCAAGATCAAAATGATGCCCGACCAGTCGATCAACATCTCCGGCGGCAAATATACGGTGTGCGATGCGGAGCACCCGCACTATTACCTCAAGATGACCACGGCCAAGATCATGACCAAACCCCGGCAGAAGACCATGTTCGGCCCCGCCTATGCGGTGATCGAGGATGTTCCCCTCCCGCTGATCATCCCGTTCGGCTTTGTTCCCGAAAAGCCCGACCGTGCCAGCGGTATCCTCATCCCCACCTATGGCGAAGAGAATGCCCGCGGCATCTATCTGCGTGATTTCGGATACTCCTTCGTGATTGGAGATTATCTCGACCTTGCGCTGACAGGGGACATCTACACCTACGGTTCGTGGGCTGCCCGGCTGACCTCACGCTATAAAAAGAGGTATGCCTTCGACGGGTCGCTCGCCCTCAACTATTCCAACGACATCACGGGCGAACGCGGGACTTCCTCCTTCAACCAATCGAAGAACTTCGGCGTAACCTGGAACCACTCCCAAGACGCCAAGGCCCGTCCGGGCACCACCTTCCGGGCCTCGGTCAATTTCTCAAGTCCCTCGAACAACCGCTACAATGCGACCAGCGTAAGCGACGCGCTCCAGAACCAGGCTTCCTCCTCCATCTCCTACTCCAAGACGTGGAGCGGAGTATCGCTGTCGCTCAACTTACTGCACAACCAGAACTCCCGCGACAGTTCCTACTCGTTCACCCTGCCCAACATCACTTTCAACGTCAACCGCTTCTATCCCTTCAAACGGAAAAACCGCGTGGGCAAGGAACGTTTCTACGAGCAGATCTCCTTTACGTACGGCGCCACGATGCAGAACAAGGTCGCTTTCAAGGCCAGCGAGTTCGCCTTCGACAAGAGCATGCTCAACCGGATGCAGAACGGTGTCAACCACACCTTTTCCATCGGCTTGCCCGGCTTCACGCTGCTCAAGTACTTCCAGTTCACGCCGAGCGTATCGTACGGCATGAACTGGTTCTTCCGCGAACAATACCGCGAGTACAATCCGGAAACCGGCCGGGTCGAAACCCTATGGACCGACCAGTTCAGCCGGTTCGGCGTCACACAGAACTACTCGGGCGGTCTCTCGATGAACACCCGGATCTACGGCATGTACACCTTCGGCAAGCGAAGCAAGCTGCAGGCAATCCGGCATATGATCACGCCCTCCTTCAGTTTCTCGCTCAGTCCGAATCTTGCCACGAAGGCCAATGGTTACACCACCTACGCCTATACCGACAAAGATGGCGTGGAGCGGACCGTCGAATACAACCGCTATGCCGGACAGCTCTATTCCCCGCCCGGAACCGGCCGCAACGCCAGTCTCTCCTACTCCTTTGCCAACAACCTGGAAGCCAAGGTACTGAAGAGCACGGACCCGCTGGCCGAAGAACCCGCCAATCCCAAGGATAAATACCAGAAAATCAAGCTGATCGATCAACTTAACCTCTCTGGCTCCTATAATTTCCTGGCCGATTCGATGCGTCTGTCCAACGTCAGCGTTACAGCCAGCACCACCATTTTCGGCAAGCTGGGCCTCAACGGAAACCTGTCACTCGACCCGTATGCTGTCAACGAACAGGGCAGGCGTATCAATCAGCTGAATGTCATTAAGACCGGCCGTCCTTTCCGGTTGACCAATGCCAGTGCTTCCCTCTCCTATTCCATCAACGGAGAAGGCAAATACAAGGGAAACGACGGCCATGGAGACAGATCGCAAAGTGCCCAAGGCAATTCGCAGAATGCGGGATCCGACTATGCACGGGTCTATTATCATCCCATCACCGGAGAATATATCCCGGGCGGCTGGGTCTATTACCTGAATCCCAACATACCCTGGTCCCTCAGTTTCAACTATAACTACTCCTACTCCCGTTCCTACCAGTTCGCCAATCAGCAGCTGCAGACCAAGCATAGCCATATCCAGACACTCAGCATGTCGGGACAACTGCGACTGACCAAGGCCATGAACTTCAACATCAATACAGGGTTCGACCTGACGAAGATGGAACTCAGCACTACTCAGATCAGCGCAACGTACGACCTGCACTGCTTTGCCATCTCCGTCTCCTGGGTACCGACCGGACAATGGGAGAGCTGGAGCTTCCGGATCGCTGCCAAGGCCTCTGCCCTGAGCGACATTCTGCAGTTCAAGAAATCAGCCAGTTATTGGGATAGATAATATTTTTTATTATCTTTGCAGCATCATAACGATCCGGCGGCCCCGTATTTCTTGCGGGTCCCGGAATTCCAACAGAACTACATGTTAGATATTATCGAACTGAACAGCAAGAGCCAGGAAGACCTTGTTGCCATCGCAAAAGAACTGAAAGTACGTAAGCCCGAATCACTCGACAAGGATACCCTCATCTACGCCATTCTCGACGAACAGGCCATCCAGAGCAAGGAATCGCCAGTCAAAAAGCAGCGCAAGAAAGCTACGAAGAAGAGCGAGCCGAAAGAAAAGACTGCCGAACAAGCCGCGCCGGCGGAAGCTGAGGCCCAGAAACCGGCAGAAAGCCCGGCTCCCGCCACGGAAAAACGGAAACGCGGTCGTCCGCGCAAGAGTGCGCAGGAAGGGGCAACTGAAACTGTAAAACCGGCCGACGAAACGGCAGCCCCTGCCGAGGCCAAACCGGAAATCCAACCGGAAACCAAGCCTGCCTCCACCAAGGGGAAAAAGCGCCCGCGAATCCAGAATGAGCCCAAGGTAGCCGATCGACCGGAAGAAAAGTCCGCGGAACAGCCACAGCAACCACAGCCTCAACAGTCGCAACAGTCGCAACAGCCACAGCAAGCGGCGCCTCAGCAACAGCCCAAGCCCCAGCAGCAACCGCAGCAGAAGCCACAAAAACCGCAGCAGCCGCAATCACAGCAGCAACAGCCGCAACAGCAGCAACAGCAGCAACAGCAGCCCAAGCAACCCAGGTTTGAGTTTGAAGGCATTGTCGAGGCGACCGGTGTCCTGGAAATCATGCCCGACGGCTACGGATTCCTGCGTTCCTCCGACTACAACTACCTCAACTCCCCGGACGACATTTACGTTTCGCAAAATCAGATCAAGACGTACGCCCTCAAGACGGGCGACACGATCCTGGGCGAAATCCGTCCGCCGCGGGAAGGCGACAAGTATTTTCCGCTGGTAAAGATCAACCGCATCAACGGCCGTTCCCCGGAATTCATCCGCGACCGCGTGCCGTTCGATTTCCTCACTCCGCTTTTCCCGAACGAGAAGTTCAATCTGACCGGGCACGGCCACAACAGCAACATCTCGGTGCGCGTGGTCGATCTTTTCACCCCGATCGGCAAGGGGCAGCGCGGTCTGATCGTAGCCCAGCCGAAGACCGGCAAGACAGTCCTGCTGAAAGACATCGCCAACGCCATCGCTGACAACCATCCCGAAGTGTACATGATCGTCCTGCTCATTGACGAACGTCCCGAAGAGGTGACCGACATGCAGCGCAGCGTCAAGGCCGAGGTCATCGCCTCTACCTTCGACGAACCAGCCGATCACCACGTGAAAGTGGCCAGTATGGTTCTCGAAAAGGCCAAACGCCTGGTGGAATGCGGTCACGACGTGGTCATCCTGCTCGACTCGATCACCCGCCTCGCCCGCGCCTTCAACACAGTGCAACCGGCTTCTGGCAAAGTGCTCTCTGGCGGTGTGGACGCCAATGCGCTCCACAAGCCCAAACGTTTCTTCGGTGCCGCCCGCAACATTGAAGGCGGTGGCTCCCTCACCATTCTGGCCACGGCGCTCACCGAGACCGGCTCCAAGATGGATGACGTGATCTTTGAAGAATTCAAGGGCACCGGCAACCTCGAGCTCCAACTTGACCGCAAACTCTCCAACCGCCGCATCTTCCCGGCCGTCGATGTGACGCTCAGTTCCACGCGTCGTGACGATCTGCTTTATGACCCCGAGTACGTGAACCGTGTCTGGATCCTGCGCAACCATTTGGCCGACATGACCTCGCTTGAAGCCATGGAATTCATGAAGAGCCGCCTCGAAAAAACGCGCGACAACGAAGAATTCCTGATTTCCATGAATGGAGATAAATTGAGTTAAAAATATTTTGCAAGTAGAAAAAAAGTTTCTACATTTGCAGTCCCAAAACAAAGGGACACCTCCTTAGCTCAGTTGGTAGAGCACGACACTCTTAATGTTGGGGTCCAGGGTTCGAGCCCCTGAGGGGGTACAAAAAAAAAAGAAGCAACTTGGTTGCTTCTTTTTTTGTACCCCGGAGGCGGCAAAAAGCCCTCTATTCCAGTCCAATCATTTTACCGGCGAATTTCTCGATTTTTTGTTTGGCATAATCGAGTGTAATGGTCAGTTGCTTCTTGCGGCTGGTTGGTGCATCGAACATGGCGTCGGTCATGATGGCCTCGCAAATGGAGCGAAGGCCTCGGGCGCCAAGCTTGTACTGGATGGATGTATCCACGATGAACTCCAGCACTTCAGGCTTGATTTTGAGCTTGATACCGTCAAGCGCGAAGAGTTCCTGATACTGTTTGACCAGCGCGTTCTTCGGCCGTGTAAGGATGGCCAGCAGCGTAGGCCGGTCGAGCGGGTCGAGGTGACAGAGCACCGGAAGGCGACCGATGATCTCGGGAATCAGGCCGTAGGCGCGCAGGTCCTGCGGCGCCACGTACTGGATCAGATTGTCAGTATCGATCATCTCGTGCTTCTTGCGTGCTCCGTAACCGATGACCTGCGTGTTGAGCCGCTGGGCAATATAACGGTCAATCCCTTCGAAGGCACCGCCACAAATGAAAAGGATATTCTCTGTGTTGACCGTGATCATCCGCTGCTCAGGATGCTTTCGCCCGCCCTGCGGCGGAACATTGACCAGACTTCCCTCCAGAATCTTCAGCAAAGCTTGCTGTACGCCTTCACCTGACACATCACGCGTGATGGAAGGGTTGTCACTCTTACGCGCGATCTTGTCGATCTCATCAATGAATACGATGCCCTTTTCGGCCTTGGCGACATCATAATCGGCATCCTGAAGCAGGCGTGTGAGAATGCTTTCCACATCTTCACCCACATAGCCCGCCTCGGTCAGCACAGTGGCATCGACGATGGCAAAGGGCACGTTGAGCATCTTGGCGATGGTCCGGGCCAGCAGCGTCTTGCCGGTACCGGTGGGGCCGACCATCAGGATATTGGATTTTTCAATCAGGTCTTCCTTCAGGTTGATGCGCTTGTAATGGTTGTACACGGCGACGGCCAAAAAGCGCTTGGCCTCATCCTGTCCGATTACGTATTGATCAAGGAAATTCTTGATCTCAACGGGCTTGTAAAGCTTGCTCTCCCCTACGATCTTGCCGTTGGTACGGATATGGTCCTCGCCCGCGTGAAGGGCTTCCTTGGCATATTCGTAAGCCATCCGGGCGCAGTCGGAGCAAATAGCGACTTCACCGGCGGATATCAACAGGTCGACTTCGTCCTGTCCCCTGCCACAAAAAGCGCAGTGGTCTGTGCCTTCGCTGTGATTATCGTTCTTCTTTGCCATGTCCGTTCTTTTCGACGATACGGTCCACCATGCCGTACTGGCACGCTTCTTCGGCAGTCATCCAGAAATCGCGGTCGGCATCCTTGACGATCTGTTCCATCGGCTTGCCGGTGTGGTCGCAGAGAATCTGGTACAATTCGTTCTTCAACTTGACGATTTCGCGGACGGTAATCTCCATCTCAGAAGCCTGGCCTTCAGCGCCACCCATCGGCTGATGGATCATCACGCGCGAATGCGGCAGGGCGGAACGCTTGCCTTTGGCGCCGGCCGCCAGCAGGATCGAAGCCATCGAGGCTGCCATGCCGGTGCAGATCGTAGCCACGTCGGGCTGGATGGTCTGCATCGTGTCGTAAATGCCTAGACCGGAATAGACCACACCACCCGGCGAGTTGATGTACAGCATGATGTCGGCCTTCGGGTCGCTGCTCTCCAGGAAGAGAAGCTGGGCCTGGATGATGTTGGCCACGTCGTCGTTGATGGGACAGCCCAGGAAGATGATGCGGTCCATCATCAAGCGGCTGAAGACATCCATCTGGGCGACGTTGAGCTGACGCTCTTCAATGATCATCGGATTCATGTAACTCGAATAGATCGAGTTGAACCGGTGCAGACTGAGCGAGCTGATGCCACGTCCGCGGATGGCGTATTTCTCAAATTCGGTCATATCGGCAAAGGGTTTACGGGTTGTCTTACTTCGTGAGTTCTCGCATCTGTTCGAGCGAGACCTCTTTTTCCTCGAGGGTCGCGGTCCGACGGATCCAGGTCAGGACCAGGTCGTCCTCAACTTTCTCGACGATGCGTTCCGCCTGCTGGCGGTCGCCCAGCAACTGTTCGGCATAGCGGTTCAGATGCTCCTCGGGAACATTCTGCATGCCGTACATGGCAAACTGATAGGCAGCCATCGACTTGGCCTGCTTCATCACGTCCTCTTTCTCGACCTTCATGTCCTGATCCTTCATGATCTTGGTGCGGATCATGTTCCAGCGGAAATCCTTGGCAAAGAGGTCGTACTCGGCTTCGATCTGCTCCATGGTGAACTTGTCTTCATTGGCGGTCTTGATCCAGCGTTTCATGAAGGCATCGGGCAACTGGATGGCCGCTTTGTTGATGAGATACTCCTTGGCATCGATCATATAGCGATAGTCGCTTTCCCGGGCATACTCTTCCTGCAGGCGTTCCTTTGCCTTGACCTCGAATTCAGCCTCATCCTTGCAGTTTCCCTCGCCGAAGATCTGGTCGAAGGTGGCCTGTGTCAGCGGCGCGTCCACGAAAGTCTTCACATCATTGACGGTCATCGTCCAGACGGTCGGGAGCGTATCGAGTTCTTCTTTCTTTACATGGAACATGGCGGCACGGTCGGCTTCGTTGGGGAACGAACGGACGATATCGACTTCTTTCACGTCGCCTTTCTTCAAGCCGACAAAGTCCTTCTTGATCTCGTCGGACATGCTGCGGAGGGCGACATAGGCACTTTCGATCTTATGTTCGCCACTGACGAAATCGGCGATCACGAAATCTTCTTCGCCGGCGGTTTCGCCGCTCTCGAGCTGGCCGAACTGCTTGAGCAGGCCCTGCTTGTAATCCTTAAGCGCTTCCTCGGACACTGTTACCGTATAGAACGGAATCTTGTCGTCGGCCGTAACGGTCAGGTTCACTTCCGGCGCCACGGCCAGATCGAAATCAAACGAGAACGTATCGGGATCGTCCCAGTTGTTGTCAGACTGCTTCTCGCTCGGAAGCGGCTCACCCAGGAGGTTCAGTTTGTTCTCTTCAATAAAACCGTTGAGGGCGTCGGTGACCAGCTTGTTCACCGCTTCGGCCAGGGCCTGGCCGCCGTGGATTTTCTCGATCAGTGACATCGGGGCCATGCCGCGACGGAAACCGCGGATATCGGCCGTGCGACGGTACTCGTTCAATTTCTTTTTTCTGGGTTCGGCCCAATCGCCTTTGTCGAGGGCGATGCTGACGGTCATATTGAGGTCGTCAACCTGATTCTTCGTTACTTTCATATTGATGTAAACCTTTTAAAATTCGGAATTGTACCTATAAGAGGCGCAAAGTTATAAAAAATTACCTATTTTTGTAGGAATAGAAAACAAAATCGGTATGAAACAATACATTGAGCAAAACAACGAGCGGTTCCTGCAGGAGCTGTTCTCTCTCCTCCGCATCCCCTCCATCAGTTCCGAATCCGCCCACCGCAACGACATGTACCGCTGTGCGGAACGGTTGGTCGAGCTTCTCAAGGAAGCCGGTGCAGACCGCGCTGCCGTCTATGAGACGACCGGCCACCCGGTCGTTTTCGCCGAGAAAAAATACGATCCTGCCGCACCCACCATCCTGGTGTACGGCCACTACGACGTAATGCCCGTCGATCCGCTGAGTCTCTGGAAATCCAATCCTTTTGAACCGGAAATCCGCGACGGGGCCATCTATGCCCGCGGGGCCAACGATGACAAGGGACAGACATTCATGCACATCAAGGCTTTCGAATACCTGGTGCGCGAAGGCAAGTTGCGCCACAATATCAAGTTCATCTTCGAAGGCGAGGAAGAAATGGGTTCGGCTGCTCTTTCAAAGTGGATCAAGACGCATAAGCGACTGCTCGCCTGCGATATTATCCTGGTCTCCGACACTACGATGCTCAACGAGAAGATCCCGTCGATCAACTGCGGCATGCGCGGCATCACCTACATGGAAGTCAAGGTCACCGGTCCGAAGAAGGATCTTCATTCCGGCCATTATGGCGGCGGCGTGTTCAATCCCATCAACACGCTCTGCAAGATGATCGCCTCGCTCATCGACGAAGACGGTCATATCACGGTCAAGGGATTCTATGACGACGTAGTGGAACTCAGTCGCAAGGACCGCCGGATGCTGGGCCGCGCTCCCTACAATGCGCAGGAGTATATGGCAGGCATCGGCGTGAAAGCGCTGACAGGAGAGAAAGGATACACGACGCTGGAACGTGTGGGTATCCGCCCGTGCCTCGACGTGAACGGCATCTGGGGCGGCTACACGGGCGAAGGCTCCAAGACGGTCATTCCCAGCGAAGCACACGCCAAGATTTCGATGCGTCTGGTACCGAACCAGGACTCGAAGACCATTGCCAAATTGTTTGCCAAGCATTTCAAGGCCATCGCGCCCAAGGGCGTGACGGTCGAGGTCGAGGAGAAGCACGGCGGCGACGGGTTCCTGATTCCGATCTCTTCAAAGGCTTATCAGGCGGCTTCGCGGGCAGTCGGCGAGGTTTACGGTGTTGAGCCGGTACCGAGCCGTGGCGGCGGCAGCATCGCCATCCTGGCGGAAATGCAGCGCGCGTTGCATGCGGACCCGTTGCTGATGGGTTTCGGTCTGGAACGGGACTTCATCCACTCCCCCAACGAAAGTTACCTGTTGTCGCAGTTCTACAAGGGGATGGAATCCATCGCACTGTTCTATCAGTATTTCTGATAATGTTTCTAGCCAGCATGAACCAAATCGAAAACCTTCTTCTGGACAGGGTCCATCGGAAGAAGGACGGATTTGGGGCGATGGGTGTAGGGTGAAACGTAGTTCAGGCGAAACATCGTGCCGGCGGCTTCACGAACCTGTGAGAACGTGATGTCGGAACCCGCCAGCAGGCGTTCCCATTCTGCCTGGACGGCACAGACCGCCAGACAGATGCACAAGTGGCCTTCTACACGGCCTTTTTTCCGACGGAGCATCGGCTTGAAAGAGAGGTCTTTCGGACTCATTCGGAAAGCGACAGGCCAGTCCTTGCACACTTCACTGCCTTTCAGGATGGCAACCGGTTCCGTGGCGCCATACTTCCTGGCCAGCCTCTGAAGCGCCTTCTCCCCCCGTGCACCGGAGACAGCCTTCCGATCCAGCAGACGGCCGGCGACAGGACGGCCGTCGGCATCCGTCAACAGGCAGAAGGGCATCCGGGCGACCGGAGACGGAAATACCTGGCAGGCGACAGGCGCCGCCGGCGAAACACACATGTCCGTCAGATACAAGCCATCTACCAGCCGGTAAATCACTTCAGGCTCACACGGCTTTCCCAGATATCGCTGCAAGTATCCGGTCACACGCAGTTTGCTGCCCGGATCAGCCAGTCGGGCCATGACCAGATGACGGAACAGGGATTCGCGACCTTCGCCCAAGTGCAACCTGTCAAACAGGAAGCCAAACAATAACTCGGGGCCAGCCAGTTCAATCCGCCCCTGATCCAGCGTAGCTGCATAAGCGCGCAACTGGGGTTCTGACATCCGGGCAAAGAGCGGTTCCGGCTCGCCCGTCTGCTCACGGACAAACTCCCGCGCCCGGTTTTCCAGCAAATCGGCTTCCGCCGCCGTCTTGACCGTTCCGAAAGTCCGGACCACTTCATACCGGCCCCGGCTTTTGTCCACGACCGATATACTGATCGAACCTGATTTTTTGACCTGCCTGCGTACGAACATAATCCAAAGATACTACGTATCTTCGTTATTTCCAAATAATTCTGCCAAGGCTACAAAACGCCAGGGAAAGAAATCTCCGCTTTTCGCTTACGCAGGCGTTCCATCCGTTCCTTCCGTGACGGACTAGGTTCATCTGTCGGCAGAAGATGAATCGGATTGGGCAGACAGGATGCAATGGAAAGGCCCTGTTCAAAATCGAGATCCCGGGCAGAAACGGAATAATAGGCCTGTGCAGCAGCTTCAATCCCATAGATTCCCTTCCCCATCTCAGCGACGTTCAAATAAACTTCCAGAATACGTTGTTTCCCCCAAATCCACTCGATCAGTAAAGTCCAGGCTGTTTCAGCGGCTTTTCGGAACCATGTCCGGTAACCCCAAGTATAGACATTCTTGGCTGTCTGCTGGGATATCGTGCTGAATCCGGCCAATGGCCGTCCCTCCGTTCGGTGCTTTTTCCAAACATACTCCATCCTGGTAAAATCGAAACCGCGATGGATCGGAAACTTGCTGTCTTCCGCAAGCAGAATGGCCCGAATCAATTCAGGCGAAACCGCTTCCAGCGGCACCCAGACTTTTTGCGTATGGTATGAGGAATCAGCGCAGTATTCGATGCTTCGCCGAAGCATCAGGGGCGTATAGCGAACCGGAACCCATTTACACAAAAGAACCAATGACAGGCAAACAACGGCCAGCCAGAACGGAATCCTGACGAACAGCCAATACCACAGTCGTTTCTTTTTTCGCTCTTTTGCCATTACCGGGCAAAGTTACAATAATTCCGATAACCTGACTTGTTTTTCGTATCTTTGCGAAGAAAATGAACCCGGAACTGATCAACTACGTGGAAACGGAGATTCTTCCCCGCTATACCCACTTCGACAAGGCGCACCAGTTGGATCATATCACGACCGTAATCCGCCAGAGCGCCGCATTGGCCGATCTGCTGGAGCGCCAAGGCGTTGCGGTAGATCGTGACATGGTGTACATCATCGCCGCCTACCATGACCTGGGCATTGTAAACGGGCGGGAGAACCACCATATCGATTCAGGAAAAATCCTGATGGCCGACCCCTTCCTGAAACAATTCTTCACCCAGGAACAGCTTGTCACGATGAAAGAAGCTGTGGAAGACCACCGCGCCTCGTCAAAAAGCGCTCCCCGCTCCCTCTACGGCCGCATCGTGGCCGAGGCGGACCGGCAGATCGATCCGCGAACCATCGTATTGCGCACCCTTCAATACGGTCTGGAACACTACCCGGAACTTGACAAAGCCGGGCACTTCGCAAGAGCCCAGGCGCATCTCCATGAGAAATACGGGGAAGGCGGATATCTGAAGCTCTGGTTTCCGGAATCCGAGAACGCCAGGAAACTGCAGGAACTCCGCACGATGATGGCTGACCGGGAAGCACTGGAGGCACTGATGGAGGATATCTGGTTGCATGAGATGTCCGGTCAAGCCGGGCATGAAGCAAGATGAAAACGCTGCTGCAATTATTCTGGACATTTTTCAAGATCGGAGCGTTTACCTTCGGGAGCGGCTACGCCATGATTCCGATGATCGAGAAAGAAGTGGTGGACCGACGGAAATGGTTCGACAAGGACGATTTCTACGACCAGTTCGCCCTCGCCTCTTCGGCACCGGGTCCGTTCGCCCTCAATACGGCCGTCTTCGTAGGCTATAAGATGAAGGGCTGGTGGGGTTCGCTTGCAGCTGTACTGGGGGCCGTAATCCCTTCGTTCGTCATCATTCTGGTCATCGCCATCTATCTGACAGAATTCAGTGACAACCGCTACGTTGTAGCTGCCTTCAAAGGGATCCGGCCGGCCGTCATCGCGCTGATTGCAGTTCCTTTCATCAACATGCTCAAAAAGCTGCCCTGGTACTTCATGATACTGGGTTGTGCCGTAGCGGCGGTCATCTGTTACCTGGGCGTGTCTCCCATTTGGTTCATCCTCGCGGGTGCCGCCATCGGCGTCATCCTGACCTTTTATGAAAAACCGAAAGAAGGAGGTGCGAGATGATTTACTTACAATTGTTTCTCTCCTACCTGAAGATCGGATTCTTCGGTTTCGGAGGCGGCTATGCGATGCTGTCGCTCATCCAGAACGAAATGGTGACGCGCCACGGCTGGATGACGGCCACAGAACTGGCCGACATTGTGGCCGTGTCCCAGATGACGCCCGGCCCGATTGCCATCAACTGCGCAACCTATGTGGGCTATACCGTGACAGGCAATGTATGGGGGTCGCTGCTTACCACGCTGGCCGTCAGCCTGCCGCCTTTGACTTTGATGGTGCTCATCACCCTTTTCTACACCCGGCTCAAGCGCAACCGGGTCATGCAGGGCGCGATGAAATGGATGAAACCGATGATCTGCGGCATGATCGGTGCAGCGGCACTCCTCTTCGTGAACGGAAGCACCTTCATTGACTGGAAGAGCTACGCCATCTTCCTGGTCTGCTTCCTCGCCACTTGGTTCAAGGTCGATTCCATCCTGATGATCTGTCTGTCGGCCGTCGCCGGCATCCTGTTATACATTTGAATTATGGCTGACAATTATCTCGAAAACAAGTTCGAAGAATTCCGCAACAAACCTACTACCCATAGGCATTCTGTCTCTTTGAGCACCCTGCTTCGCCAAAATCGCAGCTATCGCGGCTTTGACAAATCCTGCGTCGTGACGCAGGCACAGTTGCGCCGGATCGTGGAAGTCTGCACAAAGGTACCTTCCGGCCGCAACCAGCAGGCACTCCGTTTCAAGCTTGTGACCCGCGAAACGGGTGCGGAAAAGATGCAGGGACTCTACAAGCTGGGCGGAGCACTGCCCGAGCTGCACCTTCCTTACCCGGGTACGGAACCCGAAGCCTTCATTGTCATCTGCAGTGTAAAAGAACCTGACCGCTGGGTCAACATGGATATCGGCATCGCGGCCCAGAGCATGCTGCTCAAGGCTGTGGAAATGGGGCTGGGCGGTATCTGCATCGGCGCCTTCAACCCGGCTGCCGTCACGGAAGCTTTCACACTCCCTTATCCGCCCCAACTCGTGCTTGCTATCGGTAAACCTGCCGAACGCATCGAACTGGTTCCTGTCCGGGAGGGATGTGACCTGAAATATTACCGTGAAAACGGCGTCCATTACGTGCCAAAAATCGCGCTGGACGACCTGATTCTGTAAGATGCACCGCTTCCGCAGTTTCGTCCTCCCCTTCGCCATCGTCATGGGGCTGTTGTTCCACCGCCCCCTCGTTTCTTTGCGCGAAGTGACGCCGTATCTGATCTTCGCCATCCTGTTGCTCAACGACGTGGCCGTCGATATGAAGAAATTGAAGGTCACGGGACTGGACCTGTGGATCATGCTGTTCCAGATCGTCGTTTCCCTGGGCAGTTACTTTTTGGCCAAAGCGTTTGGAGCCAGTGAACTTGTAGCACAAGGCATCCTGGGAGGCGTCCTTTGTCCTGTAGCGGCCTCCTCCGTGGTGATAGCCACGCTGCTCGGGGCAAACCGCGAAACAGTGACAACCTACACCATTGTAGGCAACTTGATGGTAGCGCTTGTAGGACCGGTGTATTTCTCATTCGTCGGAACGATGCAGGACCTTCCGCTGCTCCAGTCGATGTGGCTGATTTTCCGACGCATCGCCCCAACCCTTGCCTTGCCGTTCTTCATTGCACTCTTGCTGCAGCATTTCGCGCCCAAGACCAATGCATTTCTGTGCCGGTACAAGAGCTTCTCGTTCTATCTGTGGGCGGCGGCGTTGACCATTACGCTGGGTCAGACCATTGATTTCATGTTTCTCAACGGCCGTGAAGAAAAGCAAAGCATCCTGATCCTGGGGGCGGCTTCTGTTTTTTTCTGTATCGTGCAGTTCGCTGTCGGCAAATGGCTTGGAAGCAAATATGGCGACCGCGTGGCCGGGGGACAGTTGTTGGGGCAGAAGAACAGTGCCATGGGCATCTGGATCGCCAACACCTACCTGCTGCCGCTGGCTTCGGTCTTCACGGCACTCTACTCAATCTGGCAGAATCTCTTCAACAGCTATCAGCTCTGGCGGAAGGATCATCACAGGTCAGCAGATGATCCCTTGCGGAACTGAGCGGGAGTGAGGCCGGTGTGGGCTTTGACGTATTTTGTGAAGGCAGGCTGGTCGGCGAAATTGAACCGGGAAACGATCTGTTTGATTGACAGGTCGGTAGATTTCAAACAATTCTTTACTTCCTGGATGACATACGTGTCGATCCAATCAGCCGCACTGCGGCCGCTGGCATTCCTGATCAGTTTGGAAAAGTATTTCGGGCTCAGGCACAGCTTGTCGGCGTAGAAACGGACGCTGCGTTCCTGCGCATGACAGTCTTGCAGCAGACAGAAGAACTTGTCGAGTACTTCCTCCGCCCGGGATATGCGGTGCCGGCTCCCGGATGACCCCGATTGCAGGATTGACTTGACTAGTTCCAGGCAACGGGTTGCCATGCCCGTTTCCCCGGCGGTCAATCGGATGTCCGGATTGTCGCACAAAGACGCCACTTCAGACACCAATTCTCTTAACTGCCTGAATTCCATACGATAAAAGGAGTTCTCCATATCCCGGTCCCTATTTGTCTGCAAGTTATCAATATCCAGCCAAAAAACAAAACAGAATATTGACTGATTCGGGGTTTTTAATTATATTTGCAAACTGAAGACGAAAATAATCTCCAAATTATAAATCAAAACACCGAAACACTATGGCAGTAAAAGGTACTATCGTCGTTGACACGGAGAAATGCAAGGGCTGCAGCGTCTGCGTGGTCAACTGTCCATTCGGGGTCATTGCGCTCTCCCATGAGGTGAACAGCAAAGGCTACAACTTCCTCCACATGGTAGAACCGGACAAGTGCACCGGCTGCGCCAGCTGCGCGACCGTCTGTCCCGATTCCGTGATCACAGTCTATCGAGTAAAAATCTAAACAAGCAGCAATATGGCAGATAAAGTATTGATGAAAGGTAACGAAGCCATCGCCCACGCAGCGATCAACTGCGGAGCGGACGGCTACTTCGGCTACCCGATCACTCCGCAGTCAGAAGTGATGGAGACCCTGATGAAGGAGAAACCCTGGGAGACCACGGGAATGGTGGTCCTGCAGGCAGAAAGTGAAACGGCCTCCATCAACATGGTGTATGGCGGTGCCGCCTGCGGCAAGAAGGTAATGACCTCCTCGTCCAGTCCGGGCATCAGCTTGATGTGCGAGGGCCTCACCTATCTGGCCGGCGCCGAACTCCCCTGCCTTGTCGTCAACGTGATGCGCGGCGGCCCGGGCCTGGGAACCATTCAGCCCAGCCAGGGCGACTACTTCCAGGCTACCAAGGGCGGCGGACACGGTGACTATCGGCTCATCGTCCTGGCACCTGCCTCCGTTCAGGACATGTACGACTTCGTGGACGAAGCTTTCGAACTGGCATTCAAATACCGCAACCCGGCGATGATCCTCGCAGACGGCGTCATCGGACAGATGATGGAGAAACTGGAATTCCGGAAACCCAAGCCCCGCCGTACCGATGAAGAAGTGCGTGCGCAGTGCGACAGCTGGGCCACGCTCGGCAAACCCAAGACCCGTGAGCGCAACGTGATCACCTCCCTGGCCCTCGATCCGGTCGTCATGGAGAACTTCAACATCAAGCTCCAGAAGAAATACGCCGAGATCGAAGAGAAGGAAGTCCGCTACAGCACCTATAAGGCCGAAGACGCAGAACACCTGATCGTGGCCTTCGGCTGCATGTCCCGTATCTGCGAGAACGTGGTGGACATGGCCCGTGAAAACGGCATCAAACTCGGCCTGCTCCGCCCCATCACCCTCTTCCCGTTCCCGAAGAAACAGATCGATGCCCTCGTGCCGCAGCTCAAGAGCATCATGTCGGTCGAACTCAACTCCGGCCAGATGGTCGAAGACGTCCGCCTCGTGGCCAACGGCCGCGTCCCCGTGGGATTCTACGGCCGCCAGGGCGGCGTGGTTCCCAACCCCGACGAAATCTACGAAGCTTTCCTTAAATTCATCAAATAATCAGGACTATGGACATCAATGACATCATCAAGCCCGAAAACAAAGTTTACGGCAAATCGTCGGTTCTGACCGACAACATCATGCACTATTGTCCTGGTTGCTCCCACGGCGT